>ENA-OWPA01000380-OWPA01000380.1-bioreactor-metagenome-genome-assembly--contig:-NODE-380-length-64071-cov-4.679329_pt1 | contig 64071 bp, 57 predicted proteins | sample MGYA00238139_ERZ651803 | MGnify/ENA primary metagenome ERZ651803 (study PRJEB26909, sample SAMN07631231) | bioreactor metagenome | isolation source: Switchgrass digestor | place: USA: Dartmouth...
AGGTGCTGTTGGCAACCCGGGGTTGGCGGCGAGAGTGCCGGCGTACCGGGTTCCGGCGGGCCCCCCACCAGGCGGCTGGGTGGGGTCCGCGGCTCGAGCGACTGCTGCCCAGGTCGGAAGCGGCCCGGTTCACATACGGCGCACGTGGGATCCTCAAACTAGGCCTTACGGATCATTAAGGAGCGGCTTTACGATTTGCCGCTGTATGGGCTTGACTTCGCCAAATGTGAAGGCTACTATTCAAATCATAAGGGGAACCTTAACAAACTCAAGGTCTCGTTTTAGAGAATGACATGCGCCAGCCCTGCTGGCAGAGAGGGTGACCAGGATGCCGAAGTATCGGATGCCCAGTCGCTGCCCGGTCTGCGAGGGCGAGATGACCATTACCCGGCTGCGCTGCCCTCAGTGCAGTACGGAAATGGAAGGCAGCTTTGCCATGGAGAAGTTCTCCCGCCTGAGCCCGGAGCAGCTGCAGTTCGTGGAGACCTTTCTGAAAGTGCGCGGCAATATCAAGGAGATGGAGCGGGAGCTGGGAATCTCCTATCCCACCGTCCGGGCCCGGCTGGATGCCATCCTGACCGCCCTGGGATACCGGGTGGATCCGGAGGAGGCCGAGGAGATCTCGGAGGTGCGGCAGCGGAAGCGGAAGGAGATTCTGGACGCACTCAGCAGAGGCGAGATCACCAGCGAAGAGGCCCTGAAGCGGCTTCGGAGCTTGTAACGCGGCCGATCTACCCTGGATGGGATGGTGTCTGTCATGGGCGATGAACGCAAACTGATTCTGGAGATGGTGGCAGAGGGGAAGATCACCCCCGAGGAGGCTCTGAAGCTTTTGGAAGCCATCGACGATGGCGAACGGACTGCTGAGGAAGCAGCCAAAGAGCACATCCGCAGCAGTTCCGATGGTGATGGCCGTGGACGCCTCCGGGACCTGGGCGCCAGCATTGAACAGGCCGTCAAAGAGGGTCTGCGCGGTCTCGAGGATCTGCTGGATAACCTGGAGAACCAGATCGACCGCAAGATGAACGAGACAAACACGCGCCAGATTTGGAAGCAGGCGGAGGAGCGGATCCGCAGGGCGGCTGAGCAGGCAATCAGCCAGGCGGAACGGGCGGAGCAGCGTGCTGCCGCAGCAGCGGAGGCGGCAGCACGCAAGGCAGCCAAGGCAGCCCGGCGGGCAGAGGCGGTGGCCCGCCGCTTCGGCGGGACGGGTGCTGCCAGACGGGTGCCAGGAGAAGGAAAGGCAGCCGTAGAGCGGATCGACCGGCTCTGCATCACGGGCGGGCCCCAGAACCGGCTGGTGGCGGACAGCCGGTCCGGCGACATCAATGTTGACTTCTGCGATGATAGCGAGATCCAGGTAGAAGCCATCTGCCGGGCGTGGGGCCGGGACAAGGAGCAGGCACAGCGCCGGCTGGATGGGTTCCGGGTGGCGCTGCAGCAGGACGGCAGAGACATCATCCTGACCACCTCCGACGGAGCGGAGGGGGCGGAGGCAGGCTCCCACGTGCGGGTAGATTACCGCATCCGGGTGCCCCACGGGGCCGACCTCTCCCTGACCACACAGGTGGGCGACCTCGAGGTGACAGCTGCGGAGCGCATTGGCCGCTGGGATCTGACCGCGCGCGTTGGCGACGTGGATATGCAGGTGGGCACCGGCGCAGGTTTCACCTATACCCTGAAGACGCGGGATGGGGAGATCGCCGTCTCGCTGGATACGCACCGGGTGACGCAGGACGAAGCCGTCAGCGGCTCAGTGGGCGACGGTTCAGGCGACATTCGGGCCTTCGCAGATATGGGCGACATCGAGCTTCATTACTGAAAGGGAGGACGCGGCCATGGCTTCACAGGAAGAGCGCATGATGATTCTGCAGATGGTGGCCGAGCAGAAGATCACGCCCGCAGAGGCAGCGGAACTGCTGAAGGCCCTGGAACAGAAGGACGAAGCCCCCACTTTGGATGATGCTCCCAGTGCCAGCCGGTCCAGCCAGCAGACCAGCAGCCTGGGCGCCGGCCTGAGCTCGCTGCTGGAGGATGTGGTGGAGCGGGTCAGTTCGGCGGTCAACAGCGTCGTGGGAAACCGCCATCAGTTCACCCGGTCCTTTACCGGCACATTTGCCCCCGGAGAGATCCCCCTGGAGGTCACACTGGGCAACGGCCGGGTGGAGGTGGAGGCCTGGGATGAACCCGGCTACCGGGCCGATGTGGTGGTGCGGGTGCGGGCTGCTGATGAGGAGGAGGCCAAGGCGCGGGCAGCCAGGGTGTACACCGTCACCGCCGATGAGCATCGCTTTATATTAGAAGGCAGCCGCTGCGGCCTGTGGGATGAGGCGGTGAACGTGACGCTGAAAGTGCCTCGCGATCGCACCTATGCCGCGAAGATCCGTACGGGCAACGGCGATGTGCTGGTGAAGGATTTGGAGATTACCGAAGGAAAGATGAAGACCTCCAACGGCAGGATGGTCTGCCGGGGAATCCAGGCAGAGGAGCTCACCGCCAAGTCGGGCAACGGGAGCGTTGAGATCGAGGGCGAGACCGGCGACCTGGAGGTGGAGACCGGCAACGGCTCGGTCATCCTGCGGCCCACGGGTGAGCGGGCCCAAGTCATGCGCATTACTACAGGCAACGGCTCCATCAAGCTCTTTACCAGCCGCCTGTCGCCGGAGACCGGCATCCACCTGGACGCATCCACGGGGCTGGGGAGCATGACGATCTCGCTGCCGGACCTGATCTTTGATCGGAACGAAGCATCGCCGGTGAACCGGCATGTGGTGGCCCGCACAAAGCAAGCGGGCCTGGGGAAGGCTCAAGTGATGGTTACAGCCAGGACGGGGATGGGATCCATCTCAGTGGAGTAGCATGCCGGTCCAGGGCGCGCAGAGGAGGCGAATGCCGCACAGTAAAGGGTTTTTCAGCAGAATGGCGAAGAATACCCGGAGGAGGCGGATATAATGGGGCGCTGGTTGATTCGCTGGCTGCTGAACGCCCTGAGCCTGCTCGCCATCGCTTATGTGGCCCCGGAGCTCGGGATCCTGCCCGGCTTTCGGGTGGAGAGCTTTGAAGCGGCTGCTGTAGCGGTGCTGATCCTGTCCCTCCTGAACATGACCATTCGCCCTCTGCTGAAGTGGCTGACCCTTCCAATTACCTGCCTGACCTTCGGTCTCTTTACGCTGGTTATCAACGCTGCGATGATGTACGTTACATCGCTGCTGGTCATGGGCTTCCAGGTGGGCAGCTTTGGCAACGCGGTCATCGCTTCTCTGCTCTACGCGGTGGTCAGTGCCCTCCTCAACAGTCTGTTTAACAAAAAGGAAGGTTAACGTGATCAGACTGGTAGCCCTGGACGTAGATGGAACCTTGTTGAACGATAATTTAGAGATCCCCGAGGTCACCAAACAGGCGGTTGCCGCCGCAAGGGACCGGGGCGTGCAGTTTGCCATCGTCACGGGCCGGATGTATCAGTCAGCCGTGCCCCTGGCCAAGGAGCTGGGCCTCGAGAACATGCCGCTGGTGGCCTACAATGGCGCATTGATCCGGGAATATCCTTCCGGTCGAACTATCCACCACATGCCGGTGCCGCTGGAGACCTGCAAGGCCCTGGCAGCCTTCTGCGAGGCCCGGGGGCTGCACCTGCAGGCCTATGTGGACGACGAGCTCTACGTGCCGGATATGGGGCCGCATACGCAGCAGTACGTTGCGGCCTGTAAGGTAGAAGCGCATCCGGTAGGGTCGCTCTTCCTGTGGATGCAGGAGCCTTCTTCGAAACTGCTTATTATTGACGATCCCGCAGCCATACCGGGCATCGCTAACGAAGTGCGGGAACTCTTGGGGCCGGTGGTTACCGTCACTCAGTCATGGCCTTCTTACTTGGAGATCGTCAACAGCCAGGTTTCCAAGGGGACTGGCCTGGCGGCCCTGGCCAGCGCCATGGGGCTGCAGCGCGAAGAGGTGATGGCTGTGGGCGATGCCATGAACGACATCTCCATGCTCACCTGGGCCGGCACCAGCTTTGCCATCGCCCATGCGCCTGAGTCCGTGCGCAAAGCTGCCACTTACGTGACAAATGCAGGCGCCGGCGACGGCGTAGCCGAAGCACTGAAGCGGATGGGTCTGACCGGCGAGGCTCCGGCTGAAACCTGAACAGAAGCAAAAGCAAAGCGAAACACCGCTCCCGGGTGGGGAGCGGTGCTTTTCTTACTTTCCGGTTTGCTGAGCAGCGTGTTGGGCTCTTCAGTGGGCCTAGATGGCTTCGGCCACCAGGTCGCCCATCTGGGCGGTGCCCACCAGGGTGCAGTCCTCTTGGGCCAGGTCAGCGGTGCGGTAGCCCTGGTCCAGCACCTTGCTGACCGCGGCCTCCACCGCCGCGGCAGCCTGCTCCTCTTTGAAGCTGATGCGGAGCATCATGGCAACGCAGAGGATGGTGGCCAGCGGGTTGGCCTTGCCCTGGCCGGCGATATCCGGCGCGCTGCCGTGGATTGGCTCGTAGAGGGCCAGGCCGCCGCTGCCGATGCTGGCGCTGGGCAGCATCCCGATGGAGCCGGGCAGCATGGCCGCCTCGTCGGTCAGGATGTCGCCGAAGGTGTTCTCGGTGACGATGACGTCGAACTGGCCGGGGTTCCGGATCAGCTGCATGGCGCAGTTGTCCACGTACAGGTGGGAGAGCTGGATGTTCGGGTACTCCTCAGCCAGCTGGGTGGCAATCTCCCGCCAGCGCCGGCTGGTGGCCAGCACGTTGGCCTTGTCGACGGAGCAGAGCTTGCCCCGGCGCTGGCCGGCAAGTTCGAAGGCCAGGCGGATGACTCGCTCAATCTCCGCATCTGTGTAGGCCATGGTGTCCACCGTCCGCTCCTGGCCTTCGTAGACCTGGGGCCCCTTAGGCTGGCCGAAGTAGAGGCCGCCGGTCAGTTCCCGAACGATCATGATGTCGACGCCGTCGCCCAGAATCTCGGGGCGGAGAGGCGAGCGGTGCATTAGGGCCTTGTAGGTGGTGGTGGGCCGCAGGTTGGCATAGAGCTCCAGCTCCTTGCGGAGGCCCAGAATGGCCGCTTCAGGCCGGAGGTTCAGGGGCAGGTGATCCCACTGGTCGCCGCCCACAGCGCCGAAGAGGATTGCATCGGATTCCCGGGCGATGGCCAGGGTCTCCGGCGGCAGGGGGTGGCCCACCTGGTCGTAGGCCGTGCCCCCCACCAGGCCCTCTTTCAGTTCAAACTGGAGGCCGAAGCGGCGCTCTACGGCCTTCAGCACCTTCACAGCCTCTGCCATTACCTCTGTGCCGATGCCGTCTCCAGGAAATACCGCAACCTTGTACATGGGGTGAATAATGCCTCCTGATTCGAATTAACGCCGGTAAGCCGGCTGCCGGGCTTCGTACGCCTCAATGGCGTCCAGGTGCTGGAGGGTCAGCCCGATGTCGTCCAGGCCGTTGATAAGGCAGTGCTTCCGGAAGGGGTCCACTTCGAAGGTGGTGCTGAACCCGTACTCATCCGTAATGGTCTGGTTGGGCAGGTCGACGGTCAGCTTGTAGCCCGGGGTCTTCTGGGCCCGGGTCATGATCTCGCGGACCTGCTCCTCCGGCAGGACCACCGGCAGCATAAAGTTCTTGAAGCAGTTGTTGTAGAAGATGTCTGCAAAGGAGGGTGCGATGATCACCTTAAAGCCGTAGTCGGCGAGGCCCCAGGGGGCGTGCTCACGGCTGGAGCCCGACCCGAAGTTCTTGCCGGCCACCAGGATGGTGGCGCCCTGGTACTGGGGCTGGTTCAGCTCAAAATCGGGGTTCGGGGAGCCGTCCGGCAGGAAGCGCCAGTCGAAGAATACGAATTGGCCGAACCCGGTACGCTCAATACGCTTCAGGAACTGCTTCGGCATAATCTGATCGGTATCTACATTGGCCCGGTCCATCGGGGCAACCAGGCCGGTGTGCTTCACAAAAGGCTCCATCTTCGTCCTGACCTCCCCTTACGCCCACTCGCGCACGTCGACAAAGTGGCCTGCGATAGCCGCTGCAGCCGCCATCGCCGGGCTGACCAGGTGGGTGCGGCCGCCCTTGCCCTGGCGCCCTTCGAAGTTCCGGTTGCTGGTGCTGGCGCACCGCTCGCCAGGCTTCAGAATGTCCGGGTTCATGCCGAGGCACATGCTGCAGCTGGGTTCACGCCAATCGAAGCCGGCTTCCTTGAAGATCTTATCAAGTCCTTCCTTCTCGGCCTGGCGCTTCACTTCCACGGAGCCGGGCACCACCATGGCGTAGACGCCGTCGGCCACCTTGCGGCCCCTGGCGATTTCGGCGGCAGCCCGGAGGTCCTCCAGCCGTCCGTTGGTGCAGGAGCCGATGAAGACCCGGTCGATTTTGATCTCCTGGATGGGGGTGCCGGGCTCCAGCCCCATGTACGCCAGCGCCCGCTCGGCAGCCTTGCGGTCTACCGGATCGGCAAACTGCTCCGGATCGGGCACCTGGCCGGTGATGGGCACCACCTGGCCCGGGTTGGTGCCCCATGTGACGTGGGGTACCAGCTTGGCGGCGTCGAATACTTCCACCCGGTCGTACGTGGCACCGGGGTCGGAGGGGAGCTTCCGCCAGTCGTCCAGGGCCTGCTCCCAAAGGGCGCCCTTGGGGGCGAAGGGACGGCCTTCCAGGTAGGCGAAGGTCTTCTCGTCCGGAGCGACCATGCCGGCCCGGGCCCCTGCTTCGATGGACATGTTGCAGACGGTCATGCGGCCTTCCATGGAGAGGGAGCGGATCGCCTCGCCTGTGTATTCAATGACATGGCCAGTGGCGCCGTCCGTGCCGATGCGGCCGATGATCGCCAGGATGATATCCTTGGCGCTGACGCCCCGGGGCAGCTGCCCCTCCACCCGGATCTCCATGGTCTTCGGCTTCAGCTGCTGCAGCGTCTGGGTGGCCAGCACGTGCTCAACCTCCGAGGTGCCGATGCCGAAGGCCAGCGCTCCGAAGGCGCCGTGGGTGCTGGTGTGAGAGTCGCCGCAGACGATGGTCATGCCGGGCTGCGTGAGGCCCAGCTGAGGGCCGATGACGTGGACGATGCCCTGGTTGGGGCTGTCAAGCCCATACAGCGTGATGCCGAACTCCTGGCAGTTGCGGGTGAGCGTCTCAATCTGCTTCCGTGCCACCTCGTCGGTAATGGGCAGGTCGCGGCTCCACGTGGGCACGTTGTGGTCGACCGTGGCCACGTTCCGGTCAGGCCGCCGCACTTTCCGCCCCGCCATCCGGAGGCCGTCGAAGGCCTGGGGCGAGGTCACCTCGTGGAGCAGCTGCAGGTCGATGTAGAGGATTGCCGGCTTCCCTTCCTCCTGCAGTACCACGTGATTATCCCAGATCTTCTCGAACATTGTCCTGGGCTGCATGAGCTCTTACCCTCCTTGTTCCCTGTAAAGCGATAAAGCTAATCCCCAAAGGCTCGCATCATCCAGTTGGGATCGTTCTGGTCGTCGCTGTCCACCACGGTGCCCCGGCCAGTCAGGAGCTTGTTGACAGCCGCCAGGTAGCCGCGGGCAGAAGCCTCCAGCACGTCGGTGCTGGTGCCGCGGCCGGTGGCGATGCGGTTCCCCTGGGCCACCCGCACTACCACTTCACCCAGGGCATCGTGCCCGCCGGTGACGGCCTTCAGCTGGTAGCGGAGCAGCTGCCCGTCGAAGCCCGTGGCCCGGTCGATGGCGTTGTAGAGCGCCTCCACCGGCCCGTCACCGGAAGCGGCCTCCTGCCGGGTTTCGCCCTGTACTTCGACCTGGACGGTGGCGGTTGGCAGGCTGCCGGTGCCGGAGACCACCTGGAAGGAGATCAGCTGAACAGGCTCCAGTTCGCTCCGCTGCCGCCCCTCCACGGCCAGGGCCTCCAGGTCATCGTCGGTGACGTACTTCTTGCGGTCAGCCACTTCCTTGAAACGGGCAAAAGCCCGTTCGAGTTCGACATCGGAGAGCTGGTAGCCCAGCTGCTGCAGCCGCTCCCGGAACGCATGCCGCCCCGAGTGCTTTCCGAGCACCAGGGAGCTTTCCGGCACGCCCACATCCTCCGGCCGCATGATCTCGTAAGTGGTGCAGTCCTTCAGCATGCCGTCCTGGTGGATGCCGCTTTCGTGGGCGAAGGCGTTGGCGCCGACGATGGCCTTGTTGGGCTGCACCCGCACGCCGGTAACCTGCTGGAGCAGGCGCGAGCTCCGGTAGATCTCCCGGGTGTTGATGCCCGTTTCGTACCCATAGAAGTCGCGCCGGGTGGCCAGGGCCATGACCACCTCTTCGATGGCCACGTTGCCGGCCCGCTCGCCGATGCCGTTGATGGTGCCCTCCACCTGCCTGACGCCTGCCTCGATGGCGGCCAGGGTGTTGGCGGTGGCCATGCCGAGGTCGTCATGGTTGTGGCAGGAGAAGACGATCTCGCCCGGCGCCTGCACGTGCTCCTGCAGGTACCGGAAAAGGTCGTACATCTCCTTCGGCGTGGTGTAGCCCACCGTATCGGGCACGTTGAGGATCCGAGCACCGGACTGGGCAGCCACGGTGAGAACCTTCGCCAGGAAGTCCCACTCGGACCGGGTGGCGTCCTCAGCGCTGAACTCCACCTCCATGCCGAAGGAGGCGGCGTAAGCCACCATCTCCCGCACCCGCTCCACAACCTCTTCCGGCTTCATCCGGAGCTTCTTTTCCATGTGGATGGGCGAGGTGGCAATAAAGGTGTGAATGCGGGGCTTTGCCGCCACCTTGAGGGCTTCCGCAGCGGCCTCGATATCCTTCTTGTTGGCCCGGGCCAGGGCAGCGATGCTGCACCCGCGCACCTCGCGGGCAATCTGCTGGACAGATGCGAAGTCGCCGGGGGATGAGGCGGCAAACCCTGCCTCAATCACATCGACGCCCAGGCGCTCTAGCTGGCGGGCGATCTGCAGCTTTTCATCAGCGGTCATGCTGAAGCCGGGCGCCTGCTCACCATCGCGCAGGGTCGTGTCGAAAATGGCGATCCGCTTGGACACGTCAGTCCCTCCCCTGGGATACTTGCATACTCCTCTTGCTGATCTGCAAACAAAAGAACCACCCCTGCCGGAGCGACTGCTCCGGTAGGGGCGGTGGGTTGCCGCGGTACCACCCTACTTCGCCGGGGAAAACCGGCCTCAGGGGGCGCCTGTGTCCAGGCGCCTGGAGGGGTAACGGCCTCTGCCGGCCCTTTCTAGCCCCGTGGATCCCCGGGGGTTCAAAAGGGCAGTTCCGGGGTGAGTTTCGGAGTTTGCCTGCGGCACCGGGTTGCACCAACCCCCGGCTCTCTGAAAGCGCGCTGGGCAGGTTCCTACTTGGCCCCTTCATCACCGGTAACAGGCCGCAATCTTCTGCGGCTCAGGTTTATTGTTGAGTATCCTACCAGCGATAAAAATGGGTGTCAATAGGCTACTTGGAAATCTGGCGGACTTCCAATAATGCACAACAGCCAGGCACTGGTTTTGGCCAGCCGCGGTGGGTGATGAGATTCTTTCGGGGTGTAACCAATTCGCAATGGGTACCGTTTCTGGTTGGGAGGAATTTGGGCACGGCGTATCGGACTCAATTGTTCTGGAATGAACTATTTGGCGAGGCAGTAGACTGCCTCGCCGTCTGAAAGGGATGCAGACATGAAGTTGCGGCAAGTGTGGCTGACGCTGGTCCGGGTGGTCTACGATTTGCTTCTGAAAATGAACCCGCGCAAACTGGCCGCGCACGCCGTCATACAAGATGAAGAAGGCCGCGTCCTGCTGCTGCGTTCCCGGTATGCAGCCGTCTGGTCGCTGCCCGGCGGCGGGCTCGACCGGCGTGAGAACCTGGACGCCGCAGTGATCCGAGAATGCCGGGAGGAGCTGGGCGTCTCCGTATCAATTGAGGCGCTGACAGGCCTGTACTACCATGCCAACACCAGTACGTACGTGGGCATCTTCCGCTGTTCCATCGTAAGCGGTTCCATCCGGCTCTCCCATGAGCACACCGAATACCGCTGGGTTCCGGTGGCGGAGCTGCCGGAGCCGATTCGCCTGGAAGTGCAGGATGCCCTGGCCTACAACGGTCAGACGGTACTCCGGACTCTGGCCTGACGAAGAACCCCGGTCGCCTGGAAGGGCGCCGGGGTAACCGCTCAGGGCACGGGGCTGAAGACCACGTTCAGTTCGCTGGCAGCGCTCCAGAAGTAGCAGAATGCGGCCGGCAGCAGGGGCGTCAGCGTGAGGATCCACCGCAGGGCGGCGTACTTTTTCGGCAGCGGCGCCGCTTCTGCTGGCTGTGGGGCCGCTGCGGCGTCCCGGGGGCCGAAGCTCTGCACCACCGCCCAGGCGGCAGCGCCAAGCAGCACGGCCATGGCCGTGGAGACCAGCATCCCCAGCAGAGGTGCCTCCGCTGCTGGGGCTGGCAGCGCCTCGCGGGCTGTGTCCTGGAATAGGAGGTTCAGGGTGAGGGCCGTGGCGTTATTCACGAAATGGGCCAGTACACCGGGAATGATGGATCCGGACCGCTCTACGGCTGCCGAGAAGAGGAGCCCCAGGGCGATGAGCGGAAGGGCCCGAATCAGCGAGAGGTGCATCAGTCCGAACAGGACGCCCGTCAGCACTACGGCTGCGTTCCGGCCCAGGGGCCGCAGGTTGCTGAGGACATAACCGCGAAAGGCGGCCTCTTCACAGATGGCCGGCACCAGCGCCCCCACCAGCAGCGACAGCAGGAAGGGGGCTTCCGTCAGTTCCACGTACTGCGGCGGCATCGTTCCGCCCAACAGGTCCAAGAGCGTCAGCACCAGGAGGCTGAGGGACTGCGCCAGCCCCCATCCCAGTACGCCCACCAGCAGGCTCTTGAGAAGGCCCCGCAGCGTGACGGGGCGCAGGCGAAAGACCTCCGCCAGCGGCCGGTGGTCCCACAGCAGGGCGAAGAGCACCGCAAGGCCCAGAAAGAGGCAGACCTCCATGAGGACGGTGCCCACCAGCCCCAACTGCTGCTGCAGGAAATAGCCGACCGTAAGCAGGCAGAGCAGATTGACGGTGGAAAAGACGGTAGCGCGGGTAGGTGAAAGGGCATCCGCTGCGCGCATGGACAGGCCTCCTGGCAGGAAAAAGTGTGATGGATGAACGAATAGGCAGTATACCACTGCGACCTTGGTACTACTTTCGCTGGCAAATCAACTTTTCCTTTGGGGCAGCCCGCCCGCAGCCACGGGCGGCGCAGTTCGATGAAGGAGGCGTGGCCCGAGGATGAGCTGTGCATTTCACCCGGAACGCACCGGCTTGGACGTCTGCAGCGCCTGCGGGCGCAGGATTTGTGCCGAGTGTGGCATTCAACTGAACGACGAGATTCTCTGCCGGGCCTGTATCGAGGAGCGGATCGCACCCCCGGAGCGGAGCATCAACGGCCCACTGCGGCTGTTCCTCTCTTTGGTGCCGGGCCTGGGCCACCTGTACATGGGCCTTTTCCAGCGGGGGCTGCAGCTGCTGGGCGGCACGGTGTTGGGAGCGATTCTGCTCTTTCTGCTAATGCCGGTGCTCAACGTGCTGTTCTTGCCGGCCATGGTCTTCTTCAGCTTGTTTGACGCCCGGGAGATGCACCTGAGGCTTCTGCAGGAGCATGAGGTGGCGGATCAGGGCCTGGTTGACCTGGGCGCCCTGCGGGACCGGTGGAATCCCCGGTATACGGCTTATGTGCTGATCGCCGGCGGCGCGCTGGCGCTGTACAACGTGGTGGTTCTGCAGTTGATTCCGCTGCTCTTTCCGCTTCACGCACGCCTGGTGGCCGAGGTGGTGCGCGGCGTTACCCTGGGGCTGGCGGCGCTGATTTGCGGCATTGTGCTCTTGCGGCGAGGGGAGCGCCGGTCCCAACCGGATGTGGAACCGGAAGCTGAACCAGAGCAAGAATAGAAGGCGGCGCCCGGACCTGGACAGGTTCCGGGCGCTTTTAGCGGGGGCATACTACGGGCGCCGGACGGACTCATCCGGGAGGGCCCGCAGGGGCCGCCTGGCCCCTGTTCTGGAGGATAACAGAGGGTGGAGGGAGAACTCCTCTCTTGTTCCCAGTGGGGTCCGATTCACTCTCCAACTGGGAAGGGGGCGCTCAGAAATGGATCAGGGAATCCGGCTGGTGATCGTGACAGGCATGTCCGGCGCCGGCAAGACGCAGGCCATTAAGCACTTGGAGGACCTCGGCTTCTTCTGTGTAGATAACCTGCCCCCGGCCCTCATGCCCAAGATGGCGGAACTCTGCTTACAATCGGACGGCAAGCTGCAGCGGCTGGCCTTGGGGATTGATATTCGCGGCGGCCAGTTCTTCCACCACATCATCCACGCCCTGGATGAGCTCGAGAAGATGGGTTTTACCTATCAGATCCTGTTCATGGACGCCTCGGACGAGACCCTCGTCCGGCGCTACAAGGAGTCGCGCCGGCGGCATCCCCTGGCACTGCAGGGCAGAATCCTGGAGGGCATCCGCAAGGAGCGGAAGCTGCTGCAGGAACTGCGGGGACGGGCCACCCTGATTATTGATACCAGCAACCTGAAGGTCGCCCAACTGCGCAGGGAGCTGTCGGAGTTTTTCACAAAGGACCCCAAGGGACCAGGACTGCATGTGAACGTTGTCTCGTTTGGCTTCAAGCATGGCCTGGTAATGGATGCAGACCTGGTCTTTGACGTGCGCTTTCTGCCCAATCCCCATTACGTGGATGACCTGAAGGCCCTGACCGGCGAAACCAAAGCCGTGCAGGACTATGTCATGAAATGGAGCGTTACGGGGCAGTTCTGGCGCCGACTGACCGGTCTGCTCGCTTTCCTGCTGCCCCAGTACATTGCAGAGGGCAAGAGTCAGCTGACCATCGCCATCGGCTGCACCGGGGGGCAGCACCGCTCCGTCTGCCTGGCCATCAAGTTGGGCGAGTGGTTGAAGCAGCGGGGCTATTCCTGTACTGTGGAGCATCGGGATATTCCAAAGGAACTGGTTGACGAATCGCCTGGCGACCTGGCCAAAGCGGCGGATGCGCTGATGGCCGAGGCGCCTGGAAGCCTGGAGGCAGCGCTGGATTCCGAGCAGGCGCTCCCAGGCGATAGATCAGATCAGGGGGGGCGTCAATGAAGCGGTATTTGCGGTGGCTGCTGCCCGGGCTCGGGTTGAAGCGGTGGCTGCTGGTCTCCGTGCTGGGCGTCTTCCTGGTGGTGCTGGGCGTGTCGCTGGTCGTTCGGGTCAACCTCTACGCAGTGGTGGGCGCCTGGCTTTTTGAAAACATCTCGTACAGTGCCGACATGTTCCGGCGGGGACCGGTGGTCGCAGGCATTCTCGCCCTGGCGCTGGGCATCTTTCTCACCATGTACGGTGTGATCCGGCTGGTGCGCTTTGTGATCGTCACCCTGGTGGGGCCGTCCAAGGGGATGGCCGAGGCGTTCTATCAGCGGCGCAACCTGGGGCGGGGGCCCCGCACGGTGGCTGTAGGCGGCGGCACTGGGATTCCGGCGTTTCTGCGGGGATTTAAGCAGTACACTGCGAACATCACCGCAGTCGTAACGGTGGCTGACGACGGCGGCTCTTCCGGCAGGCTGCGGAGCGAGTTTGGCATTCTGCCACCCGGTGATATCCGCAACTGTCTCGTGGCGCTGGCTGATACCGAGCCGCTGATGGAGCGCCTCTTCCAGTACCGGTTCGAAAACGGACAGGGGCTGGCGGGCCACTCCTTCGGCAACCTTTTTATTCTGGCCATGACGGAGGCCACGGGCAATTTTTTTGACGCCGTGCAGGCGTCCAGCCAGGTGCTGGCTGTGCGGGGGCGGGTCCTGCCCTCGACGCTGGATCAAGTCCACCTGAAGGCGAAGATGGCCGACGGCCGGGAAGTTACCGGAGAGTCCATCATCGGCAAGGCCGGCGTGCCGATTCAGCACCTGTTCCTGGAGCCCGGCGAGCCCGGGGAAGAAGGCGGCGCGATTCGGCCCCTTCCCGAGGCCATTGAAGCCATCGAGCAGGCGGAACTGATCGTTCTGGGGCCGGGGAGCCTCTACACCAGCGTCATTCCGAACCTGCTGGTGCCGGGGATCGCTGATGCGATTCGGCGTTCGAAAGCGCTGAAAGTCTACGTATGCAACATCATGACAGAGCCTGGCGAAACAGACGGCTATACCGTTTCACGCCATATCAAGGCGATCATCGACCACGCAGGCTACGGTGTGATCAACACCTGTGTGGCCAACACGCAGGCGATTCCCCCGGACGTGCTCCAAAAATATGCCGAGCAGAACGCACATCCCGTGGAGATCGATCCCACGGAAGTTCAGCGGCTGGGGGTCGACCTGGTTCAGGCGGACGTGCTGGATATTCGGGACAATTACGTGCGTCACGACTCGGATAAGCTCGCATGGTATATCGCAAAACTCTTCCTGGACCGCCGCGGCAATCTGGAGCGCACCCCCTGGGACTTCTTCCTGATGCGGCAGCGCTTGCAGGAGCGCACCTGGGAGGAGGGGCGGTAAATGCGAACGGTCACGGCTGCAGGATCCTGGCCCGGCAAGGCGCAAGGGCGGGTGATCTGGCTGAGGGCAGCGGAGCCGCTGCCGGAGGCCGGCCCGGTGGAAGACCGGCCCGCAGAGGTGCGCCGGTTTCGCCACGAAGTAAACAGGGGCCTGGCAGATCTCGAGGCCTGGTCAGAGAGCCAGCCCGTACTGGAAGGCCGCCTGCTGCTGCAGGAGTATCGGGATGCCCTGCAGGAAGAGGCGTGGATCAACAGGGTCTGCACCATGATCGATCAAGAAGGAGTGACCGCTGCGTACGCCGCGGTGGCCGCAGCTGAAAAGGTGAGCGCTGTGATGGCCCGGCGGGAGCTTCTTGCGGACCGGGCCATTCACCTGCGCCATGTGGCGCAGTGGATTGCGGGCCGATTGAGCCCGAGACCGCTGCCGCCGGATGCTGTGCTGGCCGCGGAGACGCTGAATCCGCTGGAAATCCTGGACCGGCGCCACCCTGCCTTGATTGCGGGCCCTGAGCCGCCGGTGCGGGGCGGCGGCCCGCTCTTCTGGGGCGTGCCCGGATTGGGGCCGGAATGGGACGGCAAGCGGGTGGCAGCTGAAGGGCTTACCATCACCCTGGACGAGTCTGATCCGCGTTTCTGGCGGTGGGAAGGCAACCGGCTGAATGGCCATCCGGTCTGCCGCATCAACGGGGATCCTGAGGTGATCCGCACCATTCGGCAGCAGGGAGGCGAGCGCGCCGTAGCCCTGGTCAGCCGGCTGGATGACCTCGCGGCGGTGCCGCTCTTTGCAGGGGAGACCGCCGGTGTAGCAGTAGAACTCGACCGTGTGGCGCCGGGGCCTCGCCAACGCCATCCTGGTGTGCGGCTGCTTCTGAAGGCTGCGCTGGCCGCGACGGCGGAAGCGGGGGTTCCCCTGGCTGTGGGCGGCGAAGCCGTGCGCCGCAGCCCGGCGGAGTGGCTGGCCATGGGTGTGCAGGGGATTTTAACCGATGGTTCCGCGCCAAGGCGGGAACGGGGGAAGGACCGAGGGCGGAAGCCGGCCGGTTAGGGGAGCGGAGGAATGCGGAGTGGCCGACGAGGTCTCGTTCTCAACACGAGTAAAGCATGAACTGGCCCATCTGTCCGTCGAGCAGTCGTGCTGCCGGCGCATGGAGATGGCCGCACTCTTGCGCGCCTGTGGGCACATTACCCTGGGGTCCCATCACCGGCTTTCATGCGTCCTGTCCACCGAGTTTTCCGCGGTGGCTCGGCGCTTTTTTCGCATGCTCAAGAGCGAGTTTGCGCTGCAGCCCGAAGTGCTGGTGACCCGGCGCCGCAGGCTGAACAAAAACTTGACATACGTGGTGCGGGTTCCCCACCAGCCTGGGCTGGTGGAGATGCTGCAGACCCTGGGGTTTCTGGACAGTGAAGGGCACCTGCGGGACTGGCTCGATCTGAAAGCGTTGGAGCAGGACCACTGCCGGTGCGCCTACCTGCGGGGCACCTTTATGGGTACCGGTTGGGTTGCATCGCCTGAGCGGCAGCATCATTTGGAGATCACCACCACCAACACTGAGGCAGCCGATGCACTGGGGCAGATGCTGTTCGATTTTGGCATTCCGGTGCGGATGGCCGCCCGCAAGGACCTGCTGGTGCTCTACATCAAGGAAGCAGACCAGATCTCCCACTTCCTCGGCCTGGTGGGCGCCTCTCAGGCACTGCTCTGGTATGAATCGGTCCGGGCAGTGAAGGAGATGAGAAACCGCGTCAACCGCCAGGTGAATGCGGAGTACGCCAATTTGGACAAGACCGTAAAGGCGGCGGGGCGGCAGAGGGAGGCGCTGGAGCAGCTCAAGGCAGCGGGCGGTTTCCGCGAGCTGAGCGAGCCCCTGCGGGAGCTGGCACAACTGAGGCTGGCCCACCCGGAGGCAAGCCTGAAGGAGTTGGGAGAGATGTGCCGGCCGCCGGTGAGCAAGTCCGCCGTGAATCACCGTATGCGGAAACTGATGCAGATTGCGGAGCGGATGGGCCCTTCCTGACGTTGTAACTGGAATACGATTGTCGGATTGTTAGCCAACTCCAGATTGACCATTTACGAGGTCAGCAGTACACTATATACGAAAGTGAATATCTGTCAGAATCCTGTCCGGGAGTGGAGGCGAAATCGTGCGCGACCGCTGGATAGGTATGCTGCTAGGCGTCGGGGCAGTGGCAGTCACGTGCGGTCTGACACGCCTTCCCCATGGCTGGATTTACAGTGCCGTACTACTGGGCCTGGTGGGGTGGATTGGTGCCGGACGCGTCTCCAGGTTGCGGCGTTTGACGGAGCAGGATCAGCTTACGGGCCTGGCCAACCGGCGGGCTTTTGAGCGTGCGCTGGCCCGGGAGTGGGCTCGGGCGCGGCGGTACCGGCGCCCGCTGAGTATTCTGTTCATCGATCTGGACGATTTTGGCCTCGTAAACAAGCAATACGGCCACCTTGTAGGCGACCGCACCCTGAAGTGGATCTGCCATCTGCTCACCGAGAACATCCGACAGACCGATTTGGCCGTGCGTTGGGGCGGCGAGGAGTTCGCGATCCTTCTGCCCGAGACGGATCTGCAGGCGGCCTCGGTTCTTGCCGAACGGCTTCGCTCGGTGGTAGAGCAGTCGCCCATGCGGGAGCGCAACGTGGTGGTTTCACTGACCCTGAGCACAGGCGTGGCCAGCTGGCCGGGAATGGCCCGTACTCCGCAGCAGCTTCTCCGGCAGGCCATGCGGGGTCAGGCTGCCGCCAAGATGCAGAAAAATGCAGTCGGGATTGTCTCGTAAGTACAGCCGCCCCCTGCTGGGGCGGCTTTTGTTATGGCTGCAGCAGCTTCAGGGCAGCGCGGCCCAGAATCTCCATACCCAGTGGAAGCGCCGCTTCATCGATGGTGAACCGGGGATGATGGTGCGGCCAGTCTGCTCCCACTTCAGGGTTTCGGCACCCCACGAAGAGGAAGGCGGCCGGCACCTGTTCGCCGTAGTGGGCAAAGTCTTCGCCGCCCATCAGGGGCTCCACAGTCTGCACCTGCTGGGCGCCCAGCACCTCGGCAGCGGCTTCCCGGAAAACCGCAGTAATCTCCGGGTGGTTGACGCAGGCCGGGTAGCCCCAGGTGTAGTCCAGATCCAGCGAGGCGCCGAACAGGTCGCAGGTGCTCTGCAGCGTGCGCTGGATTTCCCGGCGCAGCTGCTGCCGCACCGCAGGGTCAAAGCAGCGGACCGTTCCCTTCAACTCGGCCGCGTTGGCGATGACGTTGAAGGTGGAGCCGGCGTGGATCGATCCCACCGAAATGACGGCCGCCTTGGTGGGGTCCACTTTTCGAGCCACGATGGTCTGCAGGTTGACCACCGCACTGCAGGCGACCATCACCGCATCGATGGTCTGGTGGGGCAGTGCGCCGTGGCCGCCCCGCCCCTGGATGCGGGCGGCAAAGCCGTCTGAGTTGGCCATAACCGGCCCTTCCTGGATGCCGGCGGTGCCCGTGGGCAGGTGCGACATCAGGTGGAGGCCGATGCAGGCGGAGACTCCGTCGAGCACGCCGGCCTTGATGAAGGCCTGGGCGCCGCCGGGCGGCTTCTCTTCAGCGGGCTGAAACAGCAGCTTGACGCGGCCGGCGAAGTCCCGGTGCTGGCTGAGGTGCCGGGCCAGGCCCAGCAGAATGGCGGTGTGGCCGTCGTGACCGCAGGCGTGCATAACGCCGGGGCGCTGGCTGCAGAATTCAAAGGTGTTCTCTTCCTGGATGGGGAGCGCGTCGATATCGGCCCGCACCGCGATGGTAGGCCCGGGCCTGGTTCCTTCCACCAGCCCCACCAAACCAGTAGGTGTGGGCCGCTCGAAGGGGATGCCCCACTGGGTCAGTTTGGCGGCCAGGAACTTGGTGGTTTCAAACTCGGCGAAACTGAGTTCCGGGTTTCGGTGCAGGTGGCGGCGCCATTCCACCAGTTCTGAGGCCCACGCTCGCGCCGATTCCGCCACCCGTTTTGGCATGCGTTCGCCCTCCCTTGATTCCTTTCATCTATCAGAGCCGGCAGGAAAGGGTTCCCCGGGGCATGGCTCTGCCTTGCCAACCCCCCTGTTCATGGTACAATAGGTATGGTGTAGTTAGAATGGTGTTTCGCCAGACGTACAATGTGCCCGCCCGGTGGGGCCGGGCGCTACCCGGGTAAAGCAGGTGATCAGGTGACGCAGCCCCCTACCGGCAGTGTACAGCCTCTTGATGTTTTCGCTGCCATTGCTGACGATCTGCAGCAAGTGGAGCGGGCCATCCATCAGGCGCTGAAGACGCCCGACCAGTTCTTGGGCGAAGTCTCCGCGCACCTTTTGCGTGCGGGCGGCAAACGAATTCGCCCTGCGCTGGTGGTGCTGGCCAGCAAATTTCCCGGCGTTGATCTGCAGCGGGTGATCCCCGTGGCTGTGGCCGTGGAACTGATTCATAATGCTTCGCTGGTACATGATGACGTGGTGGACGAAGCAACCGTCCGGCGCGGCCAGCCCACAGTAGGTGCCAAGTGGTCGAACCAGGTGGCGGTGCTGCTGGGCGACTACCTCTTCGCCAAGGGCTTTTCATTACTAGCTGAAACAGGTAACAATCGGATCGTCCGGCTTATGGCTGACGCCGTGTATGAGATGAGCCGCGGCGAACTGGCGCAGATGGCCTCCTATTTTTATACAGACCAGACAGAGGCTGAATATTACGAGCGAATCCGCCAGAAGACCGGCTACCTGATCGCGGAATCGTGCAGGCTGGGCGCCCTGATGGCCGGTGTACCGGAAGAAAAGGTGCAGGCACTTTACAATTACGGCATGGGGGTTGGCCTCGGCTTCCAAATTGCCGATGACTTGCTGGACTTCCAGGGCAGTGCTGCCAAGGTGGGTAAGCCGGTCTGCGGCGATTTGAAGGAGGGCATCCTGACGCTGCCGGTGATCCATGCGCTCCACACATCGCCCCGAGCAGCAGAACTGCGCGCTCTGATTGAGACAAAGCGCATCACTGACGATGACATCGCATGGGTGAAGGCGCTCCTGGAAGAGGCCGGATCCTTCGAGTACGCGCGGGAGCAGGCCTTGATGCACTTGAACCGCGGTGTCGCACAACTTGAGAGCGTACCGGACCTGACCACCCGCCCGGCTCTGGAAGCGCTGGCTGAGTTTGTCATCAGCCGGCAGTTCTGAGTGCGCTGCAGCAGGTGGGGGTTCTACTCCGTTTCGCGGTAGGAGGAAGTACATGCGCAAACCGAAGATCCCTGAAGCGGCGATTAAGCGGCTGCCAGTATACCTTCGGGTCCTGGAGGAGACAGTTGCCGCCAACATCCAGATCATCTCCTCCGCCGAACTGGCTGAGAAGACGGGCTTTTCACCGGAGCAGATCCGCAAGGATCTGGCCTACTTTGGCGCCTTCGGCACCCGCGGCGTCGGCTACGATGCTGCGCTGCTGAGCCGCCGAATTTCCCGCATCCTGGGACTTCACCGCGGCGTCAAGGCGGCGCTGGTAGGCGCAGGTCACCTTGGCTACGCCCTGGCCCGCTACAGTATCCAGCGGCATAAGGATGTGCTGATTACGGCCATCTTCGATGCCGATCCGGAGAAAGTCGGCACGGAGATCATGGGTGTTACGGTCCAGCCGATATCTGAGCTGAAGCAAACGGTGCAGGCGCAGGACATCAAGATCGGCATCATCACCGTGCCGGCGGCGGCTGCCCAGTCCACGGCAGAGCTGCTGGCAGAAGGCGGCGTCGAAGCGATTCTCAACTTTGCCCCCGCCAAACTCCGCCTGGATCCCAAGATATACGTCCAGAATATCGACCTGAGCATAGAGCTTCAGAGCCTTGCCTATTACACCTCCGCCAGCGAGGACGAGGCCCGGTCAGATTCGTAAGAAATGGCGCTTCCACCTCCACGGAAGCGCCCCTTTCTATTGGTGGGACATGATATGATACAAGCAAGAGATCGGCGCGCTGCTCCTGAAGCGGGGGGTGACGGCAAGCGGTGAGTTGGAGTCTGATCTGGGATGGGATTCGAGTAGTCCTGGATATTTCACTTGTAGCCTTTTTGATTTATAAGATCTTATGGATGATCCGGGGTACTCGGGCCGTTCCCCTCATCAACGGACTGCTGATTCTGTTTGCTGGTGATCTGATTTCTCGGTTATTAGGCCTTTATACGATTCAGTTTATCCTGGACAATGTGTTCATCGCTGCATCGGTAGCACTGCCCATCATTTTCCAACCGGAACTGCGCCGGGCGCTGGAGCAGCTCGGGCGGGGCCGGCTGCTGCGCCCGCGCACAAATGAACTGAAGGAAGAAGAGTTGAAGAAACTCATCGATCAGGTTGTTCGGGCAGCGGAAGTTCTAGGGCGAAACAAGACCGGCGCCTTGATCGTCATGGAAAGGGAGACAGGTCTCGGTGAGTATGTCGATTCCGGGATCAAGGTGGACGCGGTGGTCACCTGGGAACTGCTGACCAACATCTTCATCCCCAACACGCCGCTGCATGACGGCGCCGTAATCATTCGCGGCAACCGCGTGGCTGCGGCAGCCTGCTGGCTGCCCCTGGCGGAGGCCGCGGTGCTCCCCCATGATTTGGGTACCCGCCACCGCGCAGGGGTGGGTGTTACGGAGCAATCTGACGCAGTTACGGTGATCGTCTCGGAGGAGACCGGCGCCATCTCACTGGCCCAGGGCGGCAAGTTGATCCGAGACCTGGACGGCAAGACCCTGCGTGAAATGTTGACGACGTTGTGGGAACTGAAGCAGCCTGCGGCTTCTTCCCGCAGCTTCTGGAAGTGGGGGGCCTGGTCATGACAGAGAAGCTGTTTCAGCATCCTGGATGGCTTAAGGTCCTGTCGGTGGTGCTGGCCGTCATGCTGTGGGCATATGTCCGGCCGACGTATACAGAGGAAACCACTAAGGTATTCTCCGACGTACCGCTGACCGTGCTGCCCCACCCAGCCTACGAACTTTACGACCGGGATAGCCTGCCGGAGACGGTTCAGATCCGGGCGGAAGGCACCGGGTCTGTTCTGAACCGGCTGGAGAAGGACGACTTGAAGGCTGTAATCGACCTTTCGCATGTATCTGAGCCAGGGAAAGCCGTCAGCCTGCCGGTTCAGGTGGAAGGGCCTTCCAGGGTTTCGTACGTCGTCTTTCCCCGCACCATTCAGGTGGTGCTGGTGCAGCAGGGGTCGCAGATGGTCCCGGTTACGGTGGAGCCTGCCACCGGTACAATTCTGGTGGACGGCAAAGAATACCGGTACAGCGCTACGACGGACGTTACGGAAGTCAGCGTGGGCGGCCGCAGCGATTACCTGGCCCAGGTGCAGCGGGTGCAGGTGCGCCTGGATACGGCTGAGCTGAGCCCCACTACCACCACCCTTACGAAGGCGGGCACGCCGCTGGATGCAGCGGGCAACGAACTGCCGGGGCTGACGCAGCCGCAGGTGACGGTGCGTCTGGTGTGGGAAGAACTTCCGCCGGCCCGCTACTTCACGGTGGAGCCGGTCACCGTGGGCAGCTTGCCGCCTGGTGTGGTCCTTGCCAGCATTCAGGCAGATCCGGCTTCGGTGCACGTCCGGGCGCAGCAGGTGGGTGCGACGCTGCCGAGCCGGCTTGTGATTCAGACGGAGCCCATCGACCTGACCGACCGGACCCAGAGCTTTACCGTCACGGTTCCCCTGGTGCCCCCGGAAGGGACCAACCCAGCGGTGGATTCCGTAGTGGTGCGGGTCACCCTGAAAGAGGAAGTGGTGGAACGAATCTTTCAGGGAGTGCCGGTAACGCTGGTGGGAACACCGGCGGAAGACGCTGTGAGTGTGACGCCGGAGAGCGTGACCATCCGGGTGAAGGGGCCCTATTCGGTGCTGTCCGGACTGGATGCTTCCTCCCTGCGCGCCGAAGTGGACGTCAATGGATTGACATATGGGACGCAAACATTGCCGATTCGGGTGACCGCTCCAGCTGGCGCCATGGAGACCGCAGTGGATCCGGCCGTGGTGGTGGTTACGGTGGCAAGTCCGGTACCTACTGAGTGAGGAAGAAGCAAGGCCCGGTCTGCCTCCTGAGGCCGGGCCGTTGCTGTTGAAGGATCCCGCTGCATAGAAACGCTGTCATGAGGAAAGGGGCCTGCATACACATGCCCAGGATGTTTGGCACAGATGGAGTGCGTGGCATCGCAAATACTGAGGCACTGTCGCCTGAGCTGGCCTTCCGGCTGGGGCGTGCTGCTGCCGCTATGGCCTACGAGAAAACGGGGCGCCGCCCGGTGGCCGTGGTGGGCCGCGACACCCGCCGCTCGGGTCCGATGCTGGCGGCGGCTGTATCGGCCGGCATCTGCTCCGCTGGCGGCGATGTGGTGGACCTGGGCGTGGTGACCACGCCAGGCGTGGCCTTCATCACGACCCACCTCAAGGCGGACTTCGGTGTCATGCTCTCTGCCTCCCACAATCCGGCGCCGGACAACGGCATCAAGTTCTTCTCGGCGGAGGGGTACAAGCTGCCGGATGAGGTGGAAGACCAGTTGGAGGCCCTGGTGCGCACGACGCCGGACACGATGCCGCGGCCCACGGGCGCTGCCTTGGGCACGATCCGCACTGATGCGGCGGCGATCGAGGCCTACATTGAACACCTGGTGGGTACCGGGCAGCCGCTGACGGGGCTCAAGCTGGTGGTGGACTGCGGCCACGGCGCCGCCTACCAGCTGTCGCCTGAGGTGCTGCGGCGGCTGGGCGCTGAGGTGATCGCCCTGAATACGGCGCCCGACGGGATGAACATCAACGATGGCTGCGGTTCCACCCATCCGGAACAGCTGCAACAGGCGGTAGTGGCCCACGGCGCCCATGCCGGCATCGCCCATGACGGCGACGCAGACCGCTGCATCGCCGTGGATGAACGGGGCGAACTGGTGGACGGCGACCAGATCATGGCGATCTGTGCGCTGGACCTGCACGCGAGGGGCGCCCTGGCAGGCGACACCGTAGTGGCCACCGTGATGTCCAACATGGGCCTGGAGCTGCTGCTCAAGAAGCACCAGATTCGGCTGCTGAAGACAAAGGTCGGCGACCGGTATGTTCTGGAGGAAATGCTTAAAGGGCAATACGTTCTTGGTGGCGAACAATCTGGACATGTGATCTTTGGCCAACTCTCCACCACAGGCGACGGCATTCTGACCGCCGTACAGCTGCTCTCCGTCATGGCCAGGGAGAAGCGGCCCCTGTCGGAACTGGCCGGCCAGATGGTCCGCCTGCCCCAGTGGCTGGAGAACGTCAGGGTCGCATCCAAAGAAGGCTGGGATCGGAACCCTGCCATCGCGGAGGCGATTCAGAAGGTCCAGACCGCACTGGGCGACCAGGGGCGTGTGCTGGTGCGGCCCTCTGGTACTGAGCCGGTGATTCGTGTGATGCTCGAGGGACCTGACCTGAACCAGATCCGCGCGATGGCCCAGCAGATCAAGGAGGTCATCATCGCTGAGCTCTCGTAAGGCAAAGGTAACGTCCCGCAAGCTGCCGCGGCGTGCCCCCGTGCGGCGCATGGGCTACCGCCACGCCCAGTCCCGCCGCGGCGGTAAGCGCGGGTCCAGCGGTTTTGTGGCCAACGTGCTGGTGCCGGTGGGGCTGGTGGCTCTGGGGCTGGGGATTGTCGTCGGCATAGGCTTTGCCCTGCGAAACACCCCAGTAGGGGAGTTCCTGGGCGTGGCGGATTCGCCGGCCAGCCAGGAGTCCGAGCAGGCATCGCAGCCTGAGCCGGCGCCTGGGCAGGGCGCAGAGACCGCACCGCAGATAGGACCTGATGAGGCCGAGCCGGCGACGAAGCAGCCCGGTGAGGCGAAGGAGGATCCGGACCGGGCAGAACAGGGCGATGCCGCACCAAAGGCGCCTGAGCCTTCAGCCAGTGAAGGGGCCGGGGCATCCGAAGCGGCTGAGTCGGAGGATGAGTCTGAAGATCCTGCCGCCGCGGCGATGCAGCAGGTCCCGGCATTTATCGATCGGGCCGGCGGCGCAGCGGATACGATGCTGATCACGGTCTACTACACCGACAGGCTGGGGAAGGGCGCTGTCCTGCGGCCGGTGCAGGTGCAGATACCCCGAACCCCGTCTCGCATCTACGTGACTACGGAACAGCTGCTGAACCCGCCTACCGATCTTGGGCTTTACAGCAGTGCGCCCTCCGGCACCCAGATCCGGGGCGTCAACGCCAACGGGGGCGTTGCCATTGTGGACCTGTCCTCGGAGATGCAGGAGATTGAGGGAAGCGCCGCTGCGGAGAACTTCATGGCTTCGCTGGTCTACTCCCTTACGGAGATTCCGGGCATCAATGCTGTGGAACTGCGCATCGAGGGCTGGCCGGCTGACCTGGACGGCAGCGCATGGAGCGGCCTGCTGACCCGGGCCGACGTGCAGGCAGCCACTGGTGTTGAGGTGGCTCCGTGATTGAGTGTGGGTCGAATCCGTAGGGGATTCGGGGGAACGCTGGGGTTTCCTGGTGTTCCCCTTCTTGACGTTTTAAGCAACGTATGGCTATAGTAGTTTGTATCCGCATGTGAAAGGGGGGATGTGCGCCTGCGAGAAGGTTAGGCACCGCGAAAATTTGGGCCCAAGTGCATAGCGGACACGGTGATCCAAAAATTAGCGCCAGGACTTGCACAGGAAGCGGACTTGGCTGTGCAAGTTGACGAGGTGGGGGATCTCGGAAGATTCGGCGGGTGACCCCCGGTTGCTCACGACCGTTAACGGCTCTACAAAGACTGGGAGCGATCCCAGGGACAAAGGGGCCTGGTGAGGCACGGGCAGGCAGATGCTGCCCCGAGCATCCTAATACGTTGAACTGAACAGGGCAGAACGGAACTGCCCATACTTTGCCGTGTCCACAGTGGACCCCCAAGCGGGGGCTGGGTGGGCGCGGCTTTTTTGTCGGCCGCTCAGGGGCCCCTGGGTCCCTGAGGCAGCGCAGTAGAGGAGGAACAACCACGGAATGTGCGGGATTGTGGGATATATCGGCTCCAAGCCGGCACTGCCTGTGCTGTTGGAGGGACTGAGCAAGCTGGAGTATCGGGGTTACGATTCGGCAGGCGTCGCGGTGATTCAGAACGGCACGGCCGTGGTGGAAAAGAGCGTAGGCCGGCTGGCCAACCTCGAGGCCAAGGTGAACGGGAGCATCAGTCAGGGGCAGGTGGGCATCGGCCACACCCGGTGGGCGACCCACGGCCGGCCTTCTGACTGGAACTCGCATCCGCATACCGACTGCACTGGCAAGTTCGTCGTGATCCACAACGGCATCATCGAGAACTTTGCCCAGCTGAAGGAGATCCTGCAGCAGCACGGCCATGTCTTCAAGTCTGAGACGGATACCGAAGTCGTTCCGCATTTGGTGGAGTCCTATTACAAGGGCGATTTGGTGGATGCTGTGCGCCACGTGGCCCGGATGCTCCGGGGCGCATACGCCCTGGCGGTGATCTGCCCAGATGAGCCGGATAAGATCGTGGCGGTGAAGGAGGCCTCGCCCCTGATCATCGGATTGGGCGAGGGGGAGAACTTCCTGGCATCGGACATTCCGGCGATCCTGAAGCACACCCGCCGGGTGATTCCCCTGGAGGAAGGGCAGATGGCCGTGCTGACCCGAGAGGGCGTCACCCTGACCACCCTGGACGGCGACCCGGTGGAGCCCAAGGTGATGGAGGTGAACTGGGACCCGGGCCAGGCAGAGCGGGGCGGCTATCCGCACTTCATGCTGAAGGAGATCCACGAGCAGCCCCAAGCGATTCGAGATACCCTGATGGGCCGGGTGACGGAGGACGGCTCGGCTGTGATGCTGCCTGAGGTGAAGATGACGCCGGAAGAGGTGCAGGGGATCCGCAAGGTGGCCATCGTGGCCTGCGGCACCGCTTCCCATGCTGGCCTGGTGGGGCGCTATCTGATTGAGAAACTGGCTGGGATTCCGGTGGAGTGGGATATCGCTTCGGAGTACCGGTATCGGGATCCCATGGCAGATGAGCACACGCTCTTCGTCGCCATCTCCCAGTCCGGCGAGACGGCGGATACGCTGGCCGCCCTGCGGGAGGCGAAGCGGAAGGGTGCCAGGGTGCTGGCCATTACCAACGTGGTGGGCTCTTCGGTCGCCCGGGAGGCGGACTGGGCTCTCTACACCTGGGCGGGGCCGGAGATTGCGGTGGCTTCGACCAAGGCCTACACCACGCAGCTGGTGGCGGTGACCCTGCTGGCCCTGTGGCTTGGGCAGCACAACGGCAAGCTGGATTCGGATTTGGCCCGGGAGCTGATCGCCGGACTCCGGGAACTGCCGGCTCAGGTGGCTTCGCTCCTGCACGACCAGGAGGAGGCGGTGAAGGAGGCGGCGGATAAGCTGTCCCGCTGCGAGGATGTCTTCTTCATCGGCCGCAACTTGGACTACGCTGTGGCCATGGAGGGGCAGCTGAAGCTGAAGGAGATCAGCTATATCCACGCCGAGGCCTATGCGGCCGGGGAGCTGAAGCACGGCACCCTGGCCCTGATTACCCGGGGCGTGCCGGTGGTTGCCATCAACACCCAGGAGGATCTGGCGGAGAAGACGATCTCCAATATCCAGGAGGTGAAGGCCCGGGAGGCCTTCGTGCTGGGCGTGGCGCTGGAGGGGGATACCGAAACCCAGCGGCACTGCGATCAGGTCTTCTATCTCCCCAGGACGCACAAGTACCTGACGCCTGTGCTGACGGTGGTTCCTCTGCAGCTGCTGGCCTACTATGCAGCCACAGCCAGGGGGGCGGACGTGGATAAGCCCCGGAACCTGGCCAAGAGCGTGACGGTGGAATAGCTGTGTCACAGAAGAAACCTCCACCTGCGGCGTGCGAATAAAGTTGTGAACGTGGGAAGAGTTGTGAACTGTACCAAGCGACGCTGATGGCGTTTGGCCCATGCCAGAAAAGGGGCGATGTGGTTGTACACATCGCCCCCTTTTTGACGAGATGCCACCATTTCAGTGTTAGTCGGGAACTTAGCGTTCAGTGCAGAGGGTTGAATGTGCTCCGCAGGCCAGCGTTCAGTCTCCATTCTAGAGCGACCGGCGGTACCATTGTCATGCATTCACGCTTCAGCCACGCCGCAGCGACCTTTGGTCTTCGCAAATTCACCACTGGTCGAAGGTCGGGGCCGCAAGGTTCGGCTCAGCTGCCTAACGATATCAGTACTCACTCAGCGAAGTGGACCCCTAGTTGGAAACGTGCAGTGACGCGAGGCGGGGCTTAATGAATTGACCTGACAAAGAGAATTAGAGCGGAGTGGCTGGACTCGCCAGCGCCCGCGTCAGCATCGCCGCCATCTCGGCACGGGTGACTGCCGCAAATCCCAGGCGGGTGACCCGGTTCTCGGGCACAAGCGGCGGTTCCGGGTAGAGGGAGATCACGCCCAGATCCGCCAGACACGCCAGATTAGCCAAAAGATACTTTGTAACCACAATTTACGGTAAGTAAGCTCGTTTGCTATTCTTTTGGCGAAACGCTGGTTTCCGGTGGACGACTGGGCCACCTCTGAATCCGTACGCACCGGAAACTCGCTTTGATGTACAGTCGTCAACCAAGTGAAAACTGACGCGAGGGGGTCCCCATGAACTGGTTGTCGCGATGGAGTACCGCACTGCTGGCCCTGGTGCTGGTCGGATGCACCACTTCACCTGTTCCGCCTTCAGAGAGTGAAGGCGAACTACCTGATCCGGGTTCCGCTGTGGAGCAGCCGCAGGGGCCTGGTAATCCGGACGGCTCCGCTCCAGAAGGATTCTACCCTGCGGACACAACTACAGGCATTGCTGAAGTTGATAACGTGCTCAAGGCGATAGGGAGTCTGGATCTCGCCAAACTGGAGAGCCTCATCGCTTTCTCAGAAGTCGAGTGCACGACGGAGACCCATGGAATGCCTGGGCTTCCCCGCTGTCAGGAGAATGAGGCAGACGGCACGCCCATCCAGGTCTTCCCGACTGCAACCTGTAACATTAACTATCTCCGGTCCACGGCAGAGGTGTCTCAGATGCTCAAGGGCCGGCTGAATGAACCGCGATATGTGTACGCCGTGTACCGTGACACAGAAAAGTTGGGGGATACTGAGCTTGCCTATGCCATCGTCATCGCCCGCAGCTTGACTGACAATCAGACGCAGACGATCTACCTGGACAGCAGCGGCGCCATCAGACAGTGGTATGGCGGATGCGACACGCTGCCCAGCGCGGCGGTGCCTGAGGGCGTCGAGTACATTCTCGCGCCGAAGTCGCAGTAAAGCTTTCGTTTCCTGTCGCCCTGAGGGGACTGTGGAGAGGGCGAGGCCATCTGCCGGCCTCGCCCTCAACTGTATATTGAGGCTGCACACTGGTGTTCCAAGGGTCAACAGATTGTGGTGGAGACATCGCCAGGTACGCAGCAGCTGCTGCCCTACGTGGGGCCGGTCTGGAACTCCCGAAAAGGCTGGAGCGTCTGAACAGGCGGAGGGGAATCATATGCGAAGATTATTTTTATTGTTGCTTTCCGGGGTATTGGTGATTGGGTGTGCGGTGCCTTCCCTGTCCGATACGACATCCACATCGGGTGAAGCTTCAGCCGGCGTGGTTCATCAGGGCGATGGCTGGTCGGTGGAGGGGTTGAGGAACGACCCCATCGCGTACATCTGGTCGCCCGACACAGCCTGGGTGGCCTTCAACACATCCAGGGGCCTGTGGGCGGTCAGCGCTGACGGATGGACCGAACATTTGCTGGCGCCCGGCGATGCGGAACGGGAACTGGCCGGCTGGTGGCAGGGAGCGCTGGTCTTCCTGGAACGCCGGGGGGACGGATTTGTAGTGGCAATGACCCGCCCGGGAGAAGCGAGGCGAGAGGTTGCCACTGTGCCGGGCCCGCGGCAGGTTGAAGTCCCGTCTGCGATTTGGTCTGCCCTGTATGATCGCTACCTGGCTTTCTTTCCTCCAGGCGAGGCGGCACTGCGAGTGGATCTGGCCAGCGGTACCGTAACGCTTCTGCCGGGGTTCCAGGTTCCGGCAGCCATTGCAGGCATGTCTCGCTCGCCGAGCGGGCGGTACCTGTTGCTGTCGCAGGCATCCGCTCCCGCCGTGCTGGTTGATCTGGAGGAATGGACTGCACGTGAACTGAGCGGTGCACTTACAGGAGTTAGTTGGTCGCCGGTGGATGAGCGGTGGGCCGGCCTCGCAGACGACTATCTGGCTGTGGGTGGTCCATCCGGTGAGTTTCGGGAGATCCCTGCGCCCCATCCCATGAAGCTGCGGGAAAGGCTGGCATGGTCGGCGGACGGAGAGCGGCTGGCCGTTATGGAAGAGATTGGGCCTGCCCCCAACGGCAATCCTCGCTATGCGCCGTGCGCCATCTGGACTGTGTCGCTGGAGACAGGCGAGTGGCGCAGGCTGGCGGAGGTTACCTCCACCCAGATACTGGGCTGGCATCCCTCTGGCGAGTACCTGGTGATCATGGAGATGATCGGAGCAGCCACGCCGAAGTTTGGCCTGCTGTCGCCAGATGGGGGCGATATTGAGTGGCTGCCGCCTCGCCCCACGGATGATGAGGACTACGCCACTCGGGTGGACGAGCAGCTGCTGGTGGTCTCCGGTTGGGGCGACGATCTTTGGATCACCCTCTACCGGGAGGTTGCAGGAAGGGTGATTCCCCTGCAGGCAGGTCAACTGCCGCACAAGGACTTCCTGCAGGTTCGGCCTCCAATCCGCTCTTGGGTGGAGCAGAGATCTGGTACGACTCTGGTAGTTGAACCGCTTGAGGCCATGCCGTAAGAAGGCCAGACCATGAACGGCATATCCTGAAGATTCGGTCGGCTTAGCCTCTGGGACGCAGGCAGCGTTGGCACACGCTGCCTGCGTGGTACAGGTGGCCACTGAGCCCCATGCGGCGGGAAATTAGGGGAGGAGTTGTCACTGGCAATTTGCGAAGAATTTGCGGTATAATCCATATAGACGTGTAACACACCGCTCTCCACGCATGGCCTGGTGTACCCACCACGGTCCTTTTTCTTTTGGATAGCGCGGGTCTGTCAGCAAGGAAAGAGTAAAGGGGGACGAGCGAGTTGAACACGGGTGCAACGCTGGTCGTGAACCTGGGTGCGGCGCAGACCTTCGAAATGCCCCAGGGATGGACGCATCGCAAGGTGGCGGCTGCCCTGGCGCGTGAGTGGCTGGAACCCTTCCGGCCCAAAGTCGTCTCGAAATCCTCCCGGTGGATTGTGCAATCTGTGATGGAGCCGCCTGCTGATGGAAAGCCGCTGTGGGAGCCGGGAATCTCCACTGAAGAGTACGAGCGCCGGCTGGAGCGTCCCGATCTCACCTGGGCGGTCCGGGCGAAGGCGGGTCGGCCCAAAGGAGTCATCCTCGCCCGCCTGGTGTTGAACCCTGAGTGGCCAAACGCTTTTGACATGGCTTGTTCCCAAGATCCCATGCCGGAAACCTTAGTCGACCCTCTCAAGCTGGCTGAGTTTCTGGAAACCCACGGCCGCGAGGGCATCGAAGGCCTCTTCACCGGTCTGCTCCTTGATCACGGTTTCCGAATGGTTTCTGTCCAATAGCTGCCAACGGCCCTGATAGGATCCACCTGCGGTGGAGTTAACCCGCCAAGGAAGGGACAGGGGCCGGAAGAGTGGCCGGGCGTGAATAGACCCTTCCACCACGGGGGTGGAAGGGCCCGTCTGCGTTACTGCTGCTGGCTGGCTGCAGCGTCAATCGCATCGATCACCTCGTTGTACGTCTTTTTCAGCTCGAGAAGCTGTCCGTTGACAATGTACGACGGGGTGCCTTTTATGTTCGGCACTGCGTAACCCTCGCTGGAGTCTGCCAGCACCTTCGCTGCGTGCTTCTTGCTGTCAATACACTGGTCGAAAGTCTCGGTGTTGAGCCCCAACTGCTGGGCGTACTTTTTCATGGTATCCCGGGACCAGCCGTCGCTCTGCTCCTGATTGGCAAAGAGCAGATCGTGGAACGCCCAGAAATAGCCCTGGTCTGCTGCGCACTCGCTGGCTTCAGCGGCGATCTGGGAGTTGACCCTGTCGCCGATGACCAGCATGTGTTTGTACGTGAATCGAATGGTCCCGTTCTTGACTAACTCCTCCAAGGACTCCCGCAGGGCTGCCTCTACCTGCAAGCAGGACGGGCAGCGGAAGTCGCTGTACTCGATCACTTCCACCGGTGCGCCCGCTTGCCCCATCACGTTTCGGACAGCGTTCAACTCCTGGTCGCTGACTGTAGTCCCGGCCCCGCGGCCCAGCGGCGAGCACTGGCTGAGGATAATCAGCAGTGCGACAGCGGCCACCGCCAGACCGGCGGTCCACACAGGTTCCTTCTCCGCTTACGATCGGGGCGGTAACCGCCCCGCCGGTTACGAGGCATATGCTGGCTGCTCCTTTGAAGACTGCCTCATGCCGGCAGAGACTGGGCCTGCCGGAAGTCATAGACCACAAAGCAGACGCCCGAAGGGATGTGCGCCTCTCCCTGGCCCACCCGGTACCGGTCTCCCACGAGGGGGTTGTGCCAGACCTCGAAGGCGGCGATGTCGTAGGTAGGGTAGGCCCGGATTGCCCACGTTTCGCCGGCCGGGATCTCCACTTGGTAGAGCGCGGTGATCTGGAAGTCGGACGTGACATCAAACCCAATCCCAGCGCTGACGATGCTGGCGCTGATGCCGACGTTGGCGTGCCAAGTGGCATTCACCCCGTGATGTACTTCCAGGCTGAGGGATGCCGGCCCCTGACCTGAGGTGCTTCGGATTGCTGCAGTGCCGCAGCCTTCAGTCCAGCGGATATTCTGCAGGTAATAGCGGGGCATCCCCCACACGGGCTGTATGCCGTCTGCGCTCTGCTGGAACCGGGGGCGGGCAGCTTCCGACGGGGCCACTGTCACCTTGACCAGCGCTGCGCCCTTCGGGACGGGCAGGCCATGCTGCCGGGCAAAGGCCGCCGCTTCAGGGCCAGTCAGCTCGACCCGCTGTTTTGCCAAAGGAACCCCTCCTCACCTTGGCTTTTCAGGGGCGCGGAGTTGGAACAATATTCCCTTTTTGTAACAGGATAGCGGCAGTCTGGGCGGGGATCAAGCGGTTCCCGGCGCTCTGTCTCGAAAATCAAGGGCGAGGCCTGCGCAGCCTCGCCCGAATCTGTGGGTTGCCTGTGCTTGCAAAGTACTACGAGAACAGGAAGCAGATGATCAGCAGTGCCACCATGACGTCGATGATTGCCTTGCGGCGCTTTGCGTACGCATTCATAAGGCTCCCCCCAGGCAGAAGCGGATCATAAGACCGTCAAGCACATCTCCCAATTTTCTCTTATACCACATGAACCGAAATGTCAATCAACTAATACCGGCAAAAGGCCGGCCCAGAACGTATTCGGGCCGGCCCTTCTTGCTGTACGGAGATTTCGTACCAGTGATCATTTACATAGCTAAAAGGAGGTTTTACAAGACTTTTTGCGAAGAGGGGAACACAGGGCCACCCGCGGCTGGAGAAAGAGAAAGGAGCGGATGCACATGTCGGGATTCGTCATTATGCCGGGTGCTGAGCCCTTCTACGCTATCGGAAACCGGGTTGGCATTCTGGTCTCCCACGGGTTTACGGGTACCACGCAGTCGATGCGTTTCCTGGCCGATGGACTGATGCAGGCAGGTTACACGGTAGCAATGCCCCGCCTGACCGGCCACGGGACCAGCCCGAAAGACATGGCCCGGGCCACCGCCGCGGACTGGACGCAGGATATCATCAAGGCGATGCAGTGGCTGGATGGGCACTGCGATACCCTATTCATGACCGGCCTCTCCATGGGTGGAGCGCTCACCCTGTGGGCCGCAGGGCAGTTCCCTGACCGGTTCACCGGCATCGTGCCCATCAACGCCGCGGTGGTGATGAACGTTCCCGAGATGGCCGCACTGGCCTTCAATCCGGATGCGCCGGCGGAACTCCCAGGCATCGGCAGCGACATCAAGGCACCGAACGTCAAGGAACTGGCCTATACGGTCACACCGACGGCGGCCATCAAGCATCTGTTCGCCATCGGGGCTGTCACCCAGGCTATTCTGCCCCGAGTCACCTGCCCGGCCCTGATCATCCAGTCCCGGGAAGACCACGTAGTGCCGCCCATGAACGGCAACTACATCTGCGAACACATCGGCTCCCGAGAAAAAGAGCTGCTGTGGCTGGAGAACTCTTACCACGTGGCGACTTTAGACAACGACAAGGAACTGATTCTAGACCGGCTCCTGGCCTTCATTAAGGCCCACAGCTAAGCAAAGGCTCCCGGAGTGATCCGGGAGCTTCTTAATTGCACCGCGTTAGCCGGCCGCCTGCTCCTCAGCCAGACCGATCAGATGGTCAGTGAGTACAGCCCGCATCCGAACGAAGGCTGGGTCCGCCCGCAGCCCCCGGGGGCGGGGCCGGGGGAAGGGGACCGTCAGCACCTGGTCGATGACTGCCGGCCGGGGCGACAGGACGATCACCTGATCCGCCAGGAAGAGTGCCTCTTCCACATCGTGGGTGACCATCAAGATGGTTCTCCGCTCTTTGAGCCAGATGGACTCCAGCCACTCCTGCATGGCAGACCGGGTGATGGCATCCAGCCGGCCAAGGGGCTCGTCCAGCAGCAGGAGTGGACTGCCCTGCAGATAGGCCCGGGCCAGGGCTGCCCGCTGCCGCATGCCGCCGGAGAGGGCCCACGGGTACTGCTTCGTGAAGGCGCCCAACCCGAAGGCAGCCAAGAGTTCATCTGCCTGGCGGAGCGCCTCAGCCCTGGGCACTCCCTGGATGAGGAGCGGCATGGCCACATGGACCCGCACTGGCTGCCAGGGGAAGAGCAGGTCATCCTGCATCATATAGGATGCATGCCCAGGCTGTCCGTTCACGGAGCGCCCTGCCACCCGAATCTCTCCCTTATCTGGCGGCAGGAGTCCGGCGGCGATGTTCAGCAGCGTGCTCTTGCCTGCGCCACTGGGTCCCAGAATGGCCGCAAACTGCCCTTCTGCCACAGAGAGCGAGATCTGCTGGAGCACCGGCAGCGAGTCTCCAGCGGCGTCCCGGAAAAACTTGGATATCCCGCTGAGTTCCAGGAAAGCCGCCATTATGCGCCTCCGGCCCCGGGCAGGAATTGGTTGGTGAAGGCCTGGCCTGCGTCCACCGGATTGGCGATCAGGCCGGCCTCGTACATCCAGCGGGCGTACCGGGCCCAAACCTCCTGGTCCTGATACCCCCAGTAAGGGCGGCCCTCGGTCTTGTCTGCCTTTTCCACCTGAGCCAGGAAGGCCTGCGACCGTCTGACGAGATCAGGATTCAATTCTGGGGCGTACTTCAGGAGGATTTCCGCCCCGGCTGCCGGATCAGCCAGCGCATCCGCATAGCCCTTCGCCAGGGCCCGCATGAAGGCGGCTACTTTGTCTGGCTGGTTGGTGGCCAGGCTTTGGCTGGTCACCAGCAGGGGCGCGTAGTAGTCGAAGACGGGATCAAGGTCCTTCAGGAAGATGGTGTTGAGCTCAATCCCCCGCCGCTCGGCTTCGATGCCGTCCCAGCCGTAGTAGATCCACTCAAAATCGGCGGCCCGACCGATGGTGGCGAAGAAGTCGGCCTGCCCCAGAGTGACCGTCTCCACCTGGGAGAAGTCGGCGCCGTGCTTCGCCATCACCGCCTGAATCACTGCGGCTTCGGACGGGCTCCCCCAGCCCCCGTAGCGCTTGCCTTCAAAGTCCTTTACCGTTTTAATCCCAGCCTCTTTCAGCGAAGCGAAGGCCGAGGTGTTATGCTGCAGGATCGCCGCAATCGACAGGATGGGAACCCCTTCGGCCAGGGCGTAGGTGGCGTTCTCCTGTGAGCTGAAGCCGAAGTCTACCCGGCCGGATCCCACTGCCTGCTCGACGCCGGCTTCGCCTGACTGCAGCACTTCAACCTCCAGCCCTTCCGCGGCAAAATAGCCTCGCTCCACGGCTACATAGAGGCCCGTATGGTTGGTGTTGGGATACCAATCCAGCATCACCGTTGTAGGCTCCAATTCTGTCTCTGTCACGGTGGTTTTCTGCCCGCACCCGGACAGGGGCAGGGCCAGAGCCAGGAGGAGACCTCCTGCAAGGGTTCTCCGCAGGCGTGACTGCCAAGAACGCTCCATGGTTTGCTTCCCTCCGTAAGATTAACGTTGCTAAGGTTGGGGCGTCGCACCATGCCGCCTCAGGGCCGCGTCGGTGCGCCACCGCATCGTCAGCCGGGCCAGCAGTTCCACGATACCGAAGATGGCCAGCGTCAGCAGCACGATCACCGCGATGGCGGCAAAGAGACGGTCCGTCCGGAAGGATTTGGCCGCCCGAACCAGGTAGATGCCCAGCCCCTGGGCCGCGCCCAGCCACTCGCCCACTACGGCGCCCGTAACGCTGTAGGTGGCTGCGATGCGCAGGCCGGCGAAAAAGGATGGCAGGGCCTGCGGCCAAAGGAGGTAGCGCAGCAGGTGCCACGTGCGGGCCCGCATGGTAAGGAGCAGCTGGGCCATGCGGGGATCTGTCTGCCGGTAGCCCTCCACCAGGTTGACCACCAGGGGGAAGAAGGTGACCAGCACCACCACCAACACCTTGGGGAGCATGCCGTAGCCGAACCAGACCAGGATGAGGGGAGCCAGGGCGATGGTGGGGATGGTCTGGGAGATGATGAACAGGGGGTAGACCGCCTGCCTGAGGAGGGGCCGCAGGGCCATGGCTGTTGCGATGGGAACGGCCAGTGCGATGCCCAGCAGCATGCCGGCTGCCGCTTCAATAACCGTGGCCTGGGCGTGGCCGGCGATGACGGGCCACTCCCGCCAGAGTTCCTGGATCGCCCCAGATGGCGCCGGGAGCAGCCAGGACGGGATCTGGAAGAGCCGGACCAGCGCCTCCCACAAAACGAGGGTGGTCACCAGCGAAAGCGCCGCCGGCAGACTGCGCCGTGTCCAGTGCCAGGGGTGAAGCCGGCGCTGGGGCTGCCTCCCGGGTGTCATGCCGTTCTCATGACGACGTGCTGGCATGCCGTCAAGAGGTCGCGGATGATCTGATTGGTGGGATCAGACGGGCGGGTTGCCCGTATGCCCAGGTAAGGCATCGCTTTCAGCACCAGATCCCGTACACTGTGGACTGCGTGCTGCAGCATCCAGGTAAAGTGGCTGCACTGGGCTTCATCTAGGGAGCCCTCTGCCTGCGCCGCTTCCAGCCGGGCCACGGTGGTGAACACAAGATGCCGGAAGCGCTCCACCTCCGCCTGTGCGGACCGAAGGACCTCGGCGCCCCTGCCGCTGACGCTGCTTCCGGTTACGGGGTCCGGCTGGAGGGCGGCCGGGAAGAAGCTGCGAGCCACGCCGATGGCAACCGGGGCGATGGAGGCCACAGCGAACAGATCGAAGGGCAGGTAGTAGACGGAGTAGCCCGGGTCCCAAACCCGCTGACCGACGATGAAGGCCCGCTCTGCGGGAACGAAGACCTCGTCCGCCAGGAAGGACCAACTGGAGGTCCGCTGCATGCCGAAGGCGTCCCAGTCGCGGATCATCTCCACCTGCTTTGGCTCGAAGGCCACCGCCTGAATCCGCTGGGCGCCGCCTTCCTCCACCAGCGCATTGGCGGTAATGATGGTGGCGTACTGCGCACCGCTGGCATAGCGCCAGCGGCCGGAGACCACATATCCCCCAGACACCGGGCGTGCGGTGCCACCCGGGTATCCGGACCCGGCGACCACCGCCTCGGGCGGCTCAAAGAGCTGGCGGGAGATCTCGGGCTGAAAGTCCGGCACAAAATACGCACCGCCGGCGCCGATCTGAGCCTGCCAGCCCAGGCTTCCGTCGATGGCTGCCAGGGCGTCGTAGATCCGCACCGCTTCGGAGAGGCTGAGTTCCAGCCCGCCCAAGGCCTTGGGCACGAAGAGCTTGAACAGCTTCTGTTCGATCATCCACGACACCACACCGTCTGCCAGGACGTCCGGTGCGGCGCCGGCGGTGTTCAGTTCTAATGCCCTGGCCTCAATCGCTTCCAGCAAGGCCGCTGCTTCCGCGTTCACGGTTCAGATCGCTCCCCTTTCACAAGAAAACCCCCGCCAGGCTGCCGGCGGGGTATCCGTCTGATCAACTCAGGCTGTACCGCTTCCTCCGCTGGCATGACCCAGGTCAGGTGCAGGCGGTCTGCAGCGCACATGGCTGCACTCTCAGCCGACTGGCTCGGCTCCCGCGCGGCACTGAATTCTATTCAATTGTCGATCTTAACCATATCATATGATGACAATGAAAGTATAGTCCCTATTTCGGGACGGGGCTGAGAATGCTGTACCTGGCGCGAAAAAGGCGGGCTGGCGCTACACTGCCAGCCCGGCCAGCAGGATGCCGATGGCCTGCCCCCAAATGGGCCAGAATTGGCTGATGGGAAGAGGGTTGACGCCCCGTCCTACCTCCACGGTGAAACCTGGCCGCCGCCAGTCTTGGATGAACCAGTCCTTGTAGCCGGCCCAGCTGCCAGCATCCCGAATGGGTAGATAGCCGCTGACGTCCGCGAAGAGATTGACGATATCCTGCGATTCCGGCGGTTCCAGCCCCTCGTAGCCCCAGTAGATCACCTGGCCCTGGGTGTGCCACGCGATGACCAGGCGGAAGTCGTGGGCCCGGGTGAATTCGGCCAGTGCGGCGGCCTCGGGCTCGGTGAGGGGCCCGGTGCCGGCGTAGTTGCGGGGGGCCGGGTGATCGACGCCCCGGGCGGCTTCCTGCTCCCAGTTGGCGGGGAACTGGTCGTTCAGGTCGACGCCCCGAATGTTGGCCGCCCAGGTGCGGAAGTCCCGGGATCCGCCGTTGGCCTGCAGCACCAGGTCGTAGTAGGGGTTTGAGGGATCGATGCCCTCCTGTGAAAGCTCCACCCCGTCGGGGTTGACCATGGGTACAATCCAGAGGGACGTCTCCTGAAAGAGGGCAGGTATGTCGAACTGGCCGATGCGGGCGCCGTTCTGGTAGGCGGAGGCGTACCGTTCGATGAACTTCATCAGCAGCAGGCTGGTGATCCACTCTTCCGCGTGAACCGAGCCGTTGTAGTGGACCTCTTTGGGGCCGGTGCCCAGCCGTACCCAGGGGATGGAGCGACCCAAGACGCTCTCGCCGATGGAGCCGACTTCGATGAAGGGGTAGCGCAGCTGCAGGCGCTGCAGGTCGGCCATCATCTCGTCGTAGCCGTAGTCCTCCCGGGGGATGACGATCTCCTGGGTTTCTATCGCCTCCGGGAGGTTGAGGGTCTGGCCCACCTGCAGATTGTAGGGGTTGATGCCGGGATTGGCCTGCTGGAGGGCTTCTACGGTGACGCCAAAGTTCCGGGCGATGCGCCAGAGGGTATCGCCGGGCTGGACGACGTACTGCTGCTGCGGGCGCCGGGGGATGTAGATAACCAGCCCGGGCCGGATCAGGTTGGGGTTTGCCACCTGGGGATTGGCCGCCAGCAGGGCCTCGAGGCTGATCCGGTTCCGCTGAGCGATGCGGTAGAAGGTATCTCCTGGCTGCACCACGTAGGGAGTGGTGTTGGGAGGCTGGTTCCGGCCGGGGATCTCCAGCCGCTGGCCGACGTAGATCAGGGCCGGGTTCTGAATCTGCGGGTTGGCGTTCAGCAGCTGCTGGAGCGTCACGCCGAAGCGCCGGGCGATGAGCCAGAGGGTGTCGCCTGGCTGGACCCAGTAAGCCATGGAGCCTCCCTCCTTTCTGAAATCCTGGTTCAGCGGTCATGCTATTCCAGAAAGGGCAGGGGGGTCACGAAGCACCGCAGCGAAAGTGGTTCACCAGGCCGTATGTGTTGTCTGGGGAGCAGTGCTGATATGAAGAAAGGTCCCCTCCGCTGTCTGGAGGGGACCTGCGCTTTTGGCGATGCCTAGATGATCTCCTGGCACAGGATGATGCACCCGAAAACAAGGAACACACCGGCCGATACAAGATGGACAAGCCGGGGCGACACCCGCTTGCAGATGTACTCGCCCAGACCGACTGCCAGGGCGTCGGCCAGGACCATGCCTGTCGTTGCGCCGGCCAGCACGGCTGCAGGGCTCCGCAAGTCTGCTGCCAGTGCCAGGGTGGCCAGCTGGGTCTTGTCGCCCATCTCGGCCAGGAAGAAGGTGAGGGCTACGGTGAGCACCGGCCCCAAGCGGCTCTCATGTTTCGCCTCATCTTCTTCCTTTTCGCCCCGCAGTGTCCACAGGCCGAAGAGCAGGAAGGAGATTCCGGCTGCTATGCGTACAGCCTTCATCGGAACGACCGCGGCCAGCATGGTTCCTATGGCCACAGCGATGCTCTGGTTGAGCAGCGTGGCCAAGGTGACGCCCAGCATTACCTGCCATGCCCGAAATCGACAAATGAATGCCATGGCGAGGAGCTGCGACTTGTCTCCCAGTTCGCCCAGAAAAACCATCGTGAATGAGGCGATGAGTGCATTCAACCGGTTCTCCTCCAGTCCTCGGCTGCTGGCAGAGCAAGAAAAAAAGAGACTTCTGCACCACATCCGGTGCAAAAGTCTCGCTCAGCCATAGTTGGCCGGCAGCGCCAGACCCGCAGGTCAGTCTGTTGACGCTGCCCGTGCAGCTACTCCCTCTTGCAACTACGTCAGAGAAGAATGTAGTTGAACATCCGGTGAGAAGACAATAGCCATTTTGGACGAACCTTCAGGACTGATGGTAGGACTGGGCCTGGTGCGGGCAGCCCAAAACCGCAGCAGAACATCGATAATTCTTACTATTACTGGTTGAAGATGGAGTAAGGGGAATTCCGAGGAGTTCCGCCGAATGAGAATGCCAACACAAGGACTGCGCCTTTGGCGCGCTGCGAGGAGGGGCCTCATGAAAACCATCGGACTCATTGGCGGAATGAGTTGGGAATCTTCTGCTGTGTACTACCGGCTAATGAATGAGGCAGTGCGGGACCGTTTAGGTGGACTGCATTCCGCCAAGACCCTGCTGTACAGCGTAGATTTTGCAGAGGTTAAGGCTATGCAGGATGAGGCCCGCTGGGAGGCGGCCGGCGCATTTCTGGCTGAAGCCGCACGGCGCTTGGAGGCCGGCGGTGCTGACTTCTTGGTATTGTGTACCAACACCATGCACAAGGTGGCGGATCAGATCACAGCCGGGGTTGGGATTCCTCTCATCCACATCGCCGATGTGACAGCGGATGCCGTGAAGCGGGCGGGCCTCTCCCGGGTAGGGCTGTTGGGCACGCGGTTTACCATGGAGCAGGACTTCTATACAGAACGCCTCAAACAGCGCGGCCTCGAGGTGATTATCCCGGAAGCGCCAGAGCGTCAGGTGGTAAATGACGTGATCTTCCAGGAACTCTGCATGGGCACGATCCGTACAGAGTCACGGGATGCTTTCAAGAAGATCATCGAGGATCTGGTCATGCGGGGAGCAGAAGGGATCATCCTCGGATGTACGGAGATCGGCCTCCTGGTGGGGCCCAACGACGTGCCCTATCCTCTGTTCGACACCACGCGGCTGCATGCGGAGCGGGCGGTGGAACTGGCACTGGCCTGATCTGACGCGTTCGCAGCAGTCATCGATGAGGTGGCCGTTTCATAAAAGCGCGGCGGAAGTATGGCACCGAAAAGGCCGGGGGCGCCCCCGGCCTTTTCTACGGTACGGTGACCAGCAGCGGCGCATGCCGGCACCCGCAGGTTTCCTTCCATGCGTATCCAGGTCTCAGTTCCTTCGGGATCCTAATAGGCTGTGATGATCTGGCAGGTTCGTTCGCTGCCCTGCGCATAACGTACGGGGGAATGCGTTCCCATCGGAGCACCGCCTTTGGCGCATCTCCCGCGTTCGGGGGTGATGATCTCCGACAATCATGGTAAGATTAATGTGTAGAGCGATAGTGGTGGGATCGCTTCGAGATTCATATTCTCTTCATAAACCCTTCGTATACTTTGAACGTACTCCTGCGAGGTTTAGGTAGTAGACTGGCTACCCTGCTGATCTTCATAAGGAGGCAGTTTGTTGGATAAAAACTCTCAGACCCGCCTTTGGATCACGCGGGCCCTGCAAGTGCTTCTTGCCCTGTCGCTGCTGCAGATGATGTTCTTCTACCCAGTGAAGCCGAAGCCCAATGAGTTGAGCTACACCGCCTTTACCGAGGCCTACGAGGCCGGGAAAGTGGCGGAAGTCGTCATCACCGACCGCGAAGTGCAAGGAACGCTGACCGACGGCGAAACGTTTGTCACCACCCTGCCGGAGAATGTGCCGGATCTGGCTGACCGCCTGGCTGATGCTGGCGTGGAACAGCGGTACAAGGTAGCCCGACAGCCGTGGTGGTTGGGCCTGCTGCCTATGGCCTTGTGGCTGGCCGTGATGGTGGGCCTGGTGTGGTGGGCCCAGCGGCGGCAGACCGCGGCCATGGGGTTCAACCGCAGTACGGTCCGCTCGCTGGCTCCCGGCGAATCGAAAGTGACCTTTGCAGATGTTGCAGGCATCGATGAGGTTAAGCAGGACCTGGAAGAGGTTGTGGACTACCTCCGCAACCCGGCCAAGTACAAGGCCATCGGTGCCCGGGTTCCCCGGGGTGTACTGCTCTATGGTCCGCCCGGCACCGGCAAGACCCTCATGGCCCGGGCAGTGGCCGGCGAGGCAGGGGTGCCCTTCTTCGCCATGAGCGGCTCCAGCTTCGTGGAGCTTTTCGTGGGCATGGGCGCCTCCCGGGTGCGGGACCTGTTTGCCCAGGCCCGCAAGAATGCGCCCTGCATCGTCTTCATCGATGAGATCGATGCGGTGGGCGGCAAGCGCGGCGGTGCGGCCTTTGGCGGCCACGACGAGCGGGAGCAGACCCTGAACCAGCTCCTGACGGAGATGGACGGTTTCGGGACCGACGAAGGCGTCATCGTGATGGCCGCCACCAACCGGCCGGATGTGCTGGATCCGGCCCTGCTGCGCCCAGGCCGGTTCGACCGGCAGGTGCCCGTCGGTCCCCCTGATGTGGAGGGGCGGAAGCAGATCCTGGCCATTCATGCCCAGGGAAAGAGCCTGGATCCTTCCCTGAGCCTGGAGGCGGTGGCCAAGCGCACGGCCGGCTTTACCGGCGCGGATCTTGCGAACCTCCTGAACGAGGCTGCCATTCTGGCGGTGCGCCGGGGGCGCCAGCAGATCACCATGAGCGAGATCGATGAGGCCATCGACCGCGTCGTCGCCGGCGGCCCGGCCCGCAAGGGCAGGGTGATCCGGCCGGAAGAGAAGCGGCGGGTGGCCGTCCACGAGGCGGGCCACGCCGTGGTAGCTACCCTGACACCCGGCGCCGATCCCGTCCAGAAGGTGACAATTGTACCCCGGGGCCGTGCCGGCGGCTTCACCCTGACCATGCCCGAGGAAGACCACATGCTCTACACCCGCACCGAACTGGAAGCCCGGCTGCAGGTGCTGCTCGGCGGCCTGTGTGCGGAGGAGATCGCCATGGGCGAGCGGAGCACCGGCGCCCAGGATGACCTGAAGAAGGCCACGGAGCTGGCCCGTGAGATGGTCTCGCGGTTTGGCATGGGCAAGTCCGTGGGGCTCATGTCTGTGCCCGACAGCGACTGGCCCGGCGTGCCGCCGGTCTCCCAGGAATCTGCCGCTGCCATCGAGCGGGAAGTACAGGAGCTTCTGGCCGAGACCCATCGGAAGGTAACCGATCTGCTGAAGGCTCACCAAGAGCGCCTGGTCGCGCTGGCGGGCGCCCTGGCCGATCGGGAGACCTTGGAGGGCGACGAGGTCCGCGAAATCGTCTGCCCCAGTGCAGAAGCTCTTGCCTGATTTGAGCGGTGCTGGTGGTGGCTGGGCGACAAGAGGGGGGAGCCGCTGGGGCTCCCCTTTTCGGCGCTTACGTGACAAAACGGCGCACCTCAGTTACCATAAGATGATAAGACACCCGGTTGTTCCAAGTCGGGGCCGTTCCGCAGGCGGGACGGTTGATAGAGGAGGATGAGAATGAACCACAGCGAATGGCTGATCGAGGAGCAGACCCCGGGATACCGAACACAGTGGAAACTTCGCAAAGTCCTGTGCGATAAGCAGACACCATACCAGCACCTGCAGATCGTGGAGATGGAGGACTTCGGCCGGGCCCTGGTTCTGGACAGCGCTGTTCAGACCACTGTGCGGGATGAGTTCATCTACCACGAGATGATCGCCCATGTCCCGCTGGCAACTCATCCCAACCCGCGGAAGGTTCTGGTGATTGGCGGTGGCGACGGAGGCACCGCACGCGAGGTGCTGCGGCACCCTGAAGTGCAGCAGGTTGACATGGTAGAAATCGACCAGGAAGTCGTTGAAGCATGCCGCAAGTATCTGCCGGAGATCTCCTGCGAACTGGACAACCCGCGGCTCAACCTGCATATTGGTGACGGGCTGGCCTGGGTAGCCCAGGCGAGCGATGCGTACGACGTCATCCTTGTAGACTCATCCGATCCGGTGGGACCTGCCACAGGGCTATTTGGGGAGTCGTTCTACAGGGATGTGTACCGGGCTTTGAAACCCGGGGGCATCTTCGTTCACCAGACGCTGAGTCCTTTCTTCCACCAGAACCTGATCCGCGATGTGCACGCGATTGTGGCCGATATCTTCCCCATCGCCCGGATCTACCTCACAGTAGTACCCACTTATCCCAGCGGCTTCCACTGCTTCAACCTGGGCTCCAAGAAGTACGATCCGGCTACGGTGGAACTGCGGCCTCTGAGTTTCCCCACCCGCTGGTACTCGCCGGAAGTGCACCGGGCATCCTTTGTGCTGCCGCCTGTGGTGGCAGAGCTTTTGGAGCCGAAAAAGGAGAGGGTCACCTGATAAGGGTGGCCCTTCTTACTTGTTGGGGAAGCTGCGCCTGCCGCAGGCCCGGCGGCACATTCGCCGGTTTAGCACAGAGGATCGCGACGCTGGGAACCGGCAGATGAAGGGACCACTAGGTACTTCAGTACGTATCTGTCATACCGAAAATAGGCACATTGTATCAAGCCATTTTTTCCGAAGTTTCCGGTAGGTGATTGGCAATGGTTTGCCGAAATTCGTGACATACGTTTGCACAATCCCAGGGGCAAACCGGGAAAGGGGGCGTCTGCCGGTGAGCGTGACGATCAAAGATGTGGCCAAGGCGGCCGGCGTTTCTCCCTCGACAGTGTCGCGCGTGCTGGCAGGGAACGCCAGAATTAGCCTGAAAACACAGGAAAAGGTACGCCAAGCACTTAAGGAACTGAATTACCATCCCCACGCCGGTGCACGCAGCCTGGTCACGGGAAGCAGCAGGACCATCGGCCTGATTACTTCGCGCCCAAGCGCGCAAACGTTTGCAACGACGTTCTTCCCCGAAGTGATTCAGGGGATCTCCTCCGTGCTGGAGGACAAGGGGTATCATCTGCTTCTCTCTACGGTGCAGGATGAAGCTCACCAGCGGGATGATTGTCTCGCAATCCTGCGCAGCCGGCAGGCAGACGGCGTCATCCTTACTCTTTCCCAATTGGGAGATCCGCTGATCGATGCCCTGATGCATGAGCACTATCCCTTTGTGCTGATTGGCCGGCCGGCTGGTCCGGATGGGAGCCTTTCCTATCCTGAGGTTCCCTTCGTCAACAACGACAACGTCTCGGCGGCGGCCAGCGTCGTGGAGCACCTGACCGGCCTGGGGCACAGGCGGATTGGCTTCGTGACGGGGCCGCGGGCCCGTGTTTACTGCTATGACCGGTTGGAGGGGTATCGGACTGGCCTGGCAGAGGCGGGCATTCCCTTTGATGAGGCCCTAGTCATGGAAGGGAACCTCACCCAGCAGGACGCCAACCAGGCTCTGAGACAGCTGCTCGCCCTGGCTGATCCGCCCACGGCGGTGATCGCTGTGGACGACACCCTGGCTCTTGGTGTGCTGGAGGCTGCTCTGCATATGGGGCTGCGAATACCGGGAGATCTGGCCATCGCGGGCTTCAATGACAGCCCGCTCTGGCGCTGGATTCAGCCTCCGCTCACAACGGTCCGCATTCCCGATTACGACCTGGGCGTGATGGCGGCTCGCATGCTGATCGGCTTTCTGAAGGGCCGTCCATCTCGTCCGCATCAGGTGATTCTGCCCAGCCAGCTGATCGTCCGCACCTCTACGGTTGGCAGTTGACGGCTCCGCCCGATCATGTGCAGGCGGTTTGCCGTTGGATGCAAACATGACGCAGTCCGACATCTTCACCCGAAGGGAGTGTACGTGAGATGAGATCTAAGAACCTCACAAGACTGGCAGCTACGGTCATGGCCTTGGCGCTGCTGGCCGGATGCGGCGGCGGCAGCACGAGCGGCGGCAGTGGCGGAGAGCAGGCGGGTCAGCAAGGGACCAAAGAGATCGTCCTGTACAACCTGAAAGTGGAGATCGACCAGGCGCTGAAGAGCGTGGCGGCCGACTTTGAAAAAGAGAAGGGAATCAAGGTTACCGTCAAGTCCTGCGGCGGCAGCTGTGACTACAACACGCAGCTGAAGGCAGAAATGGAGTCTGGCCGGGAGCCTGACATCTTCGTCATCGAGGGCCCTGGCGGGCTGGAAGTCTGGAAGCATAAGGTGGCTGACCTTTCCAACGAGCCGTGGATTCAGAATGTCAACCCGGACCTGCTGGGCCTGAAGCTGGACGGCAAGGTGGTCGGTTTCCCGGTGGCCATTGAAGGCTACGGGCTGATGTACAACAAGGACATTCTGGACAAGGCCGGCGTCGATCCGAACAGCATCAAGACGTACGCCGACCTGGAGAACGCCTTCAAGACCATCGATGCCAAGAAGGATGAACTGGGCCTGGACGCTGTGGTCTCCTACACCCTGAAGGAGACCTGGGTACCCGGCAACCACACCTTCAACATCTACCTGGCAGCCCGGGACAATCCGGACGAGTTCACTGATGACTTCCTGGCCGGCAAGGTCGATGTGACGCAGGATCCCATCGCGAAGGATTTTGCCAAGCTGCTGAAGCTGATCATCGACTACTCCGACAAGGATAACCTGGAGGTCATCGATTATAACGCCCAGGTGGTGGCCTTTGGCACTGGCAAGACGGCTTTCCTGCACCAGGGCAACTGGGTGTATCCCAACCTGAAGGATCTGCAGGTCAGCTTCGACATGGGCTTCATCCCCTTCGCCCTGAATGACTCCGAGTATGCTGCCAAGATTCCGGTGGGCGTCCCCTCGTACTACGTGGTCAACAAGGATTCGGCCAACATCGATGCGGCCAAGGAGTTCCTGAACTACATTGCGCTCACAGAGCGCGGCCACAAGTACATGATCGAGGAAGCCTCCATGATTCCGGCGTTCAATAACGTGACCCTGGAACCGGAAGATCCGCTGGCGAAATCGATCATGAAGTACAACGAGGAAGGGCGGACCCTGACGTGGCAGTTCACGAAGTACACGGGTGACTCCTTCGGTCAGGAGGTCATCGCTCCGATTATTGCCCAGTATGCCAAAGACGGCGACATGGATAAGTTCCTGTCATCTGTAAACGAGGCGGCCAAGGAGTACGGCAGCAAGAAGTAGGGCCACCCCGGCAGTCGTCACGGCGGAGAGAGGGGTTTCCCTCTCTCCGCCGCTGAGTACGGGGGCGGCATCCCCCCGGGAAGGGGAGGTGTGTTGATGCGCAAGAGCCTGCAGGACCGGCTGGTCTTCTGGGGATTTCTCATTCCAACGCTGTTCGCCTTTGTGATGGTGATCATCATTCCCTTTGTCCTGGGGATTTACTATTCGTTTACGAACTGGAAAGGTGCCGCCGGGGCCGCCATCAACTTTATCGGTCTCGCAAACTACCGAGCCGTCTTGCACGATACCCGCTTTTTCTACTCCTTCAGTCTGACCGCCGCGTATGCGCTGGTGGCCATGGCGGTGATCAATCTCGTCGCCTTCGGTCTTGCGCTGCTGGTCACCCAGGAGTTGAAACTGCGAAATCTGTACCGGACCGGTTTCTTTCTACCCAACATGGTAGGCGGCCTGGTGCTTGGCTACATCTGGCAGTTCATCTACAACGCCGCACTGCCCGAGTTGGGCAAAGCGCTGGGGGCCAGCTTCCTGAGCCGTTCTATGCTCGCTGCGCCGCGCAGCGCATTCTTTGCCATGATCATGGTGTCATCGTGGCAGTACGCCGGCTACATCATGATGATTTACGTTGCGGCACTGCAGGGAGTGCCGCAAGATCTGCTGGAGGCTGCCGCCATCGACGGGGCCGGCTGGTGGCAGCGTCTGCGGCACATCACGCTGCCCATGATCGCCCCCGCCTTCACGGTCTCCTCGTTCTTTACGCTGGTCAACTCCTTCAAGATGTTTGATACCAACGTGTCGCTGACCAACGGCGCACCGATCACAGAGTTCATGGGGGAGTCGGTGTTCAGCACGGAGCTGCTGGCCCTGAACATTTATAAGACCGCTTACTCATTCAATGACACGGCCCAAGGTCAGGCGAAGGCCATCATCTTCTTCGTGGTGCTGGTTACCATCTCACTGATTCAGGTCTTCCTTAATAAGAGGCGGGAGGTGGAGATGTGATGAAGGCGAAGCGGGGAATCCTGATCATCCTGGAATGCCTCACCGCACTGCTCTTCCTGCTCTTTTTCGCACCGTTTTACATTGTGCTGGTCAACGCCTTCAAGTCCCGGGTTGAAGTGCTGACCAACGTGCTGGGTCTGCCGCACGACTGGGGCCAGGTGGTGACCAACTTTAAAGCGATTCTGGGCAACGGCAATCTCCGGTTTCTCTCGGCCACGGTCAACTCGGTGATCATCACCGTCTGCTCCCTGGCGATTATTGCCGTCTTTTCGGCAATGGCCGCCTGGGTGTTGGTGCGCACCAAGAACCGGGCCTCCCAATCGATTTTTGCACTCTACGTGGCGGCCATGGTGATCCCGTTCCAGGTGGTGATGCTTCCGTTAGTTTCGTGGATGCGGATCATCTACGAAACAGTCGGGATCCCCATGCTGCGGACCCATCACGGGCTGATTTTTGCCTACCTGGGGTTCGGCTGTTCCCTTTCCATCTTTCTTTACCACGGCTTTATCAAGGGCATTCCCGTGGAGTTGGAACAGGCGGCGGTGGTGGACGGCTGCAGCAAGCCAGGCGTCTTCTTCCGCATTGTCTTCCCCCTTCTGAAGCCCATCACCGTCACGGTGCTGGTGCTGAACGGCATCTGGATCTGGAACGACTACCTGCTGCCGCTGCTGATGCTGGGCACGGGCAACGCGATCCAGACGATTCCGCTGGCCATCAGCGGCTTCGTGGGCTCCTTCGTCAAGCAGTGGGAGCTGATCATGCTGGCGCTTCTCCTTGCTATTGTTCCCGTGGTGATCCTGTACCTTTTCGCACAGAAATACATCATCAAAGGAATGATAGAGGGGGCCATCAAGTAAGCAAGAGGCGGAGGGCGGCAGAAGCATGGGCACCAAACCCTTTTTAATTAGTGCAGTGATCGGCAACTCTCGCCTGCTGCTGACGCTGAGCCCGGATGGGCAGATGCAGCGGCTGTTCTGGCCCCATGTGGATGGGCCGCAGCACGTGGAACGGCTGGTGTGGGGCCTTTCTGTAGACGGCGGCCCAGTGGCGTGGCAGGACGGCCCGGGCTGGCAGCACACCCAGGACTACGAGACGGACCAGAATATACTGGTGACCCGCTCCCGCCGGGAGCCGGGCGTGATGGTAACAGCGACGGACGCGGCCGTGCCGGGGCGGGACCTCTTGGTGCGGCAGATGCGGTTTCGGAATACAGGCACGAGACCAGTTGGCCTCCGCTTCGTCATTTACCAGTGGCTGCGGGTGGACGAGAATCCCCGCTACAACAGCCTTCTCTTCGACGAGGTTAGCGACGCTCTGGTCCATTACCGCCGGGACATGTACATTGGGCTGGGGTCGGACCGGAGCATCAGCGACCTGACGGTGGGCCGCATCCCGGAGATCGCTCCGCAGGCCGAGACTCTCGCCCTGACGGGCCCAAGGGTACGGCACGGCGATGTGGGCGGCATAGCCCTGTGGGACCTCGGGGAGCTGCTGCCCGGGGATGAGCAGAACCTGTGCCTCTTCTGGGCCCTGGGCCGGCGGATTGCCGATGTGCGGGCCCTGCTGGACAGGGCCCGGGCGGCTGGGGGAGAGAAGCTGCTGGCGGAGACCCGTGCGTACTGGCATGAGTGGCTGCAGCGGGCGGTTCTCCTGCAGGTGCCGGAAGCGGCTGCACAGGAGCGGGTTCCTGCGCTGCCGGGGGTGCCGGCTCAAGTCTCACCAGCTGCGGACGTGCTCTCCCTCTACCGCCGTTCCCTGCTGGTACTGAAATTGATGTGCGATGAGGAGACCGGCGCAGTCATCGCTGCGCCGGAGGTAGATTCCGATTTCAACCACTGCGGCGGCTATGCGTACTGCTGGGGCCGGGACGCGGCCTACGCCGTGGCGGCACTGGACCTGGCCGGGTACCACGACCTGGCCGGCGCTTTTTACCGCTGGGCTGTTCAGTCTCAGGAGCCGGAGGGCTGGTGGGCGCACCGCCACATGGCCACGGGAGACTGGGGCCCCTCGTGGGGACTCCTGCAGGTGGACGAGACCGGTTCGATTCTGTGGGGCATGGGGCTGCACGCACGCCTTTATGGCGGCGAAGCGTTCATGCGGGAAGTCTGGCCCAGCGTGAGCCGTGCCGCCGCCTGGCTGATACACCATTTGGACCCGGAGACTGGACTGCCGCTGCCTTCGTTTGACCTGTGGGAAGAGAGGCAGGCGGAGTCCGCCTACTCCGCCGCGGCGGTGTATGGCGGCCTTTCGGCAGCGGCTGAGATGGCTGCCGCACTCGCTCTTCATGCGGAGGCAGAGCGGTATCGCCATGCGGCCGATGGGCTGCGGGCCGCCATCCTACACGCACTGGTGCGGGATGGGCGGTTCTTGCGGAGCCGGCGCCTGACAGTGACCGAGGCGGTCTACCGGGAAGCCGTCGCAGCCGGCCGCACCGGCCGGGCTCAGCCTGGGCTGAAGGGGCACTTTATATATGAATTGGAGGAGGATCCGACGCCTGACCTTTCCCTCCTGGGGATCAGCCTGCCCTTCGGGGCAGTGGCGACGGACCACCCAGTGATGCAGGAAACGGCTAGGCATCTGGTCGCCAGCCTCTGGGCAGCGCCCGGCGGCGGCATGCTCCGGTATCTGGGTGACGGCTACCGCGGCGGAAACCCGTGGGTTCTCGGCGCCCTGTGGTTGGGGCTCTACTTCGCAAAGCGGGGCGATAGCGAGGGGGCAAGGGCCATGCTGGACTGGGCGATTGCCCGGCAGAGCAGCACCGGCCTGCTGGCTGAGCAGGTGGATGCGGAGACCGGCGAGCCGGTCTGGATTCTGCCTCTGGCCTGGTCCCACGCCATGTATGTGTTTCTGGCCCTGCAATTGTTTGCCCGCGAAAGCGCACAGACTACCTCCGGAGGTGGTAGGGGTGCGTCGGTTTCTGCAGGCAGCGTGCCTGAGTCTGGCCGGGCTGGTGTTCGGGCTGCTCCTTTCTAGAGACGGTGCCTTCGCCGGCAGCGGGCAGTCCGGTGAGCAGGGGATGCCGCCTCCGGGCGTGATCTGGGAAGCCCGGGTGAGCGAGCCGCTGGTGGCGCTCACCTTTGACGATGGTCCCGACCCGGTTTACACCCCGCAGCTGCTGGAACTGCTGAAGCGGTATAATGCCCGGGCGACCTTCTTTGTGACGGGCCGCCGGAGCCAGGAGTACCCGCAGCTGGTGGCCCGGGTTGCAGCGGAAGGCCATCAGGTAGGGAACCACGGGCTGGAGCACAAGGATTACAGCAGCCTGCCGCCTGAGGCGGTGGTGGCCGAGGTGACGCAGGCGGGCGCGATGATTCAGGAGTTGACGGGAAAGCGGCCCAGCGTCTTCCGGCCTCCCTTCGGTGCGTTTGCTCCGGCTGTGGTGGACCTGCTGGAGCAGCACGACTACCACCTGGTGCTCTGGACCTGGTCCACCAATAGCCAGGACTCGCTGGACAACCCCAGCACGGAGGAGATCGCTTCCCGCATCCTGCAGGGCGTCAAACCGGGTGCCATCATCCTGCTCCACGATCACGGCGGAGATCGGGGGCCCATGGTGGCGGCGGTGGACAAGGTTTTAGCTGAACTGGGCTCGCAGGGATACCGGTTTGTGACACTGGACGAGCTGCTTGCGAAAGAGGCCGCCGGGGGCTGATTCCCCCGGCGGCTTTCTCATGGTGTGCAGTTCCGACTGCTGTGTGGCAGTCAGGCGGCATCAGCCCTGCGGCTGGGGATGACCATCCGGATCCAGGGCGTCGCCGGCGACGGATTCCTCAGTGCCGCCTACCGTGTAGGCCAGATGGCTTGCCTGGTGGGACCAGCGGGCGCCCGGGTCCATGTCCATCAGCTGCGCCTGGGTGGCGGAGACGGCGTCGCTGGCCAGCGACTGGTTCTGGATCTCCAGCATGCCCCGGTAGTTGGGGTGAACTGCGTTCCGATCGGTCATGGCGTTCCCTCCTGGCAATAGGGTGCCCATCCTGCCGGGTGAATCACCTTCCACTTCGCCCCGGCGTAGGCTGGCCCAGGGGGAGGGATGGGGTGATGCAGATTCATGTGGTTCAGCAGGGCGAGAGCCTGTGGGGCATCGCCCAGGCCTACGGCGTAAGCCCCCAGGAGCTTATCAGCAGCAACCAGGTGCCGAATCCGGGCAACCTGGTGCCTGGGCAGACCCTGGTGATTCCCATCTGGGGCCGGTACCACTGGGTGCAGCCAGGTGAGAGCCTCTGGCAGATCGCCCAGATGTACGGCACCACTGTGGCTGAGCTGCTGTCAATCAACCAGATTCCCTCGCCTGCCATGATCATGCCGGGGCTTCGCCTCTACATTCCGCAGGGGCCGCGGCCGGTGGTGGAGGCCAACGCCTACATCGAACCATCAGGGGACCCGGCGGAGCGGGATGAGGTGGGGGAGGTGTCCGGAGACCTTACATATGTGGCCATGTTCGATTATGAGGTCAATCCGGACGGCACCCTGGATTTGATTCCTGACCAGGCGGCCCGGGAGGGAGCCAGGGCAGGCGGTGCGGCTCCCCTGATGGTGATTACTACCATTGCAGACGGCGAGTTCAGTCCAGAACTGGGCGCCACCATCCTGGGCAGCACCGAACTGCAGGACCGCCTGCTGGACAACGCACTGCGGATCATGCGGGAGCGGGGCTTTAGGGGCCTGAACATCGACTTTGAGCGGCTGCGCCCCGAAGATCGGGAGGCTTACAACGCCTTCCTCCGGCGGGCCGCGGACCGGGTGCGGGCTGAAGGGTATTCCATCTCTTCCGCACTGGCGCCGAAGCTCAGCGCCACGCAGGTGGGCGAGTGGTACGAGGCCCACGACTACCGGGCCCACGGGGAGATCCTGGACTTTTCGGTGCTGATGACCTACGAGTGGGGCTGGTCCGGCGGACCGCCCATGGCGGTGGCCCCGGTGGATCAGGTGGAGCGGGTGATCCAGTACGCGGTGTCGGAGATGCCGCCGCAGAAGATCATGATGGGGATTCCGCTCTACGGGTACGACTGGACCCTGCCCTACGTGCCAGGCGGCGCCTTTGCCCGGGTGGTGAGCCCCCAGCAGGCCATCGAACTGGCTGCCCGCTACGGTGTACCCATTCGGTTTGATGAGACCGCCCAGGCGCCCTGGTTCCGGTACCGGGATGAGCAGGGGCGGGACCACGAGGTCTGGTTTGAGGATGCCCGTTCCATTCAGGCTAAGTTTGATCTGGTGAAGCGGTACGGCCTCAGGGGGGTCAGTTACTGGCGGCTGCCGGTCTCCTTCCCCCAGAACTGGCTGATGCTGCGGGACACCTTCCAGGTGCGGAAGCTGAATGGCTGACAATAAGACCCCGACCGCAGGGCGGGTCGGGGTCTGGCAGTGCTGACTAGGGGGAAGCAGGGGTCCGGAGCGGGACGCCCTGGGGTGCAGCGGGAACGACCCGGACTCGGAAGGGGACGCTGCCCAGATAGTCCCCCTCGGGGGTGGTGACCGAAAGGGTGCCTTCCAGGCCTTCGGCCCCAACCGGCAGGTGGAGCCGCACCGGCAGGACCGCTTCGGCCCCGGGCTGGATGGTGATCCATTCGGACCGTGAACCGGCTTCGCCCAGGGGCTTGGGCGCCACGATGAAGACGGCGCCCTTTACGGTTACCTGCCGCTGGTCCACGCCGGGACTCACCACGCTTGCCCTGACGCTCCACTGTCCCGGCACCGGCGCCCCTTCCATTACCGTGGCGGATCCCCGGGCACCGGCTGCGGCGATGCGGCCGCTCCGGGAGACGGGATCCACCAGGCTGACGGAGATGGGCAGCGTGTCATCCTCGCACTTCAGGACGGCGCCGATCAGGCGGGTGCCGTGGGGAACCGTGAAGTTGGCCACAGCTGCCTGCCCTGCCTGCCCGAGGCCTGTCGCGGCTGTCGTTCCGGAGGAGATCTGGATGGAGATGGGCTGCCACGTGAGGGTTGGCGCCTCAGATTGGGCCAGCGCCTGCACCGTGAGGGGCGACCGGCCGGGGTTGCGCACCACCAGGGCCAGAGGCGCCGGCTCGCCGGGCCGGACGTCAACCGCCACCAACCGGGGAGAGAGCAGCGTTTCCACGGTGCTGATCACGCCGTGGAAGGGTTCCGGACGGCCCCGGCCGCTGAAGGCGAAGGAGTGGGTCAGAAGGCGCCACATACCGGGCTTGGGCTGGGCCATGAAAATCTGGGAAAAGAGCGTGTCGCTGTCGCCGTCATCCAGCACGTCTTCGGTGTTGGACTTGCCCATCACCGCCCGGCCGCCGGGGTCGATCAGATAAAACTCCACCGCGTTGTCCACGTCGGGCCACTGGACGTTAGCTACCAGTGACGGGGTACCTGCCGGGACGAAGAGGTGGTGGGCGATCCAGTCGCCGTTGCCCCAAGAGCCCTGGTAGCCGTGGATGAACTGGCCGGTGAAGCGTCCGCGGCCCTGATTCAGGATGATGGGTACCACGACGGAGAGGGGAACCAGCGCGGAACCCACCTGCACGTGCCCGGCGTACGTGCCGGGATCTGCTCCTTCCGGAACCCGGACCCGCACCGGCAGGGTGCCGGAGGCACCTGGCGGCAGCGCCGCAGCCGGCCCCACCGAGACCCAGGACCAGGGGACCCGCCGGTGGGGCGTTGCCAGGAAGGTGAAGGGCTGCCGGACATTCCGGCTTCCTTCCCGGAGTTGGATCCGGACCGTCCAGCGGCCGGCCGCGGGGCGCGAGATCCAGACGTCTACGCACTTGCCCAGTTCGTGGTCGACGGAACTGCTGGGGCGCTGGTAGTTGACGAGCTTGCCTTCAGGGTCGTACACCGCCAGCAGCAGGCGGGGCGTGTGAGGGCCGTGTTCCTCGGTGGGCCAGGTGACGGCCAGGTGAAGGAGGTCGGTGTCCTGGGACACCTGGTAGTTGATCTCCTGAACTGGCTTGACGCTGGTCACCTCGCCGATGACGGAGGTCTCCCCTTTTGGCATGGGCTCGAACTGAAACGCAGCGGTCGAGGGCACTGCATGAGCCGCACCCAGGTTGGTGACGGTGAGGTTGACCACCGCTTCACCGCCAGGGGCTGCCTGGGCCGGAGCGGGCAGGAGGACCGTGAAAGCCGGCTCTTCGCCGAGCACCGCCCGGACCGCCCGGTGGATGTTGACCCGGCCTGCCCCCTGCATGTGGGCGGGAAGACCGAGATCATCTGCCGTGGCCCGGAGGATCCGCTCCGCCTCGTCTGGCGTGGGGTATCGCCCGTGCTTCTGGTGGTAAGCCTGGTAGAGCAGGGCGGCGCATCCGGCCAGGAAGGGAGCAGCCTGGCTGGTGCCGCCAAAGAGCTGCAGCCGCTGTCCTGCCTCGGAGCGGTTGGTGGGGGCCAGTCCCCAGTCGAAGGCGCCGGGTGCCAGCAGGTCCGGCTTGGAGCGGCCGTCGCCAGCAGGGCCCAGGCTGGAGAAGGCGGCCAGCTGATCCGCCGTCCAGCGGTCTGCCGCTGTGAGGAAGCCCATCTGGGCAAAGCTGCGGAAGGTGGTGCTGGCGCCGGCGGTGAGGGCGCCGGGCGATGAGCCGGGGCTGCTCAAGGTTCCCAGGCCGCCGCCCTCGTTGCCCGCGGAGACTACCACCAGGATGCCCCGGGCCCGCACGGCCGCCACGGCTGCTGCCAGGGGGTCTGTGCCGTCGTTGGGAATGGCCAGTCCGCCCAGACTCATATTGATGATGTGCGCACCGTTGTCCGCTGCCCACTCCAGCGCGGCGATAATGGCACTGTCGTAGCCGCTGGGCACACGGGCGTCAAAAACCTTGGCGCTCATCAAGCGCGCACCAGGGGCCAGCCCCTGGATGCGGGTGTAGCCGACGATCTGCCGACCTGCGTCATCTTTTACCGGGTGGACTTCCCGGGCCTGCGCTGCGATGCAGCCTGCTACCCCTGTGCCGTGGCCCAGGGTGTCCGTGAGGTCCGTTTCGGTAAAGTCGACCGCCAGCGGCCGTCCGTCCTTGTCCAGAATCGCGGTACCCAACAGATCTGGGTGGCTGAAGTCGACGCCGGAGTCGATGATGCAGATGCGCAGGCCGGTGCCGTCGATTCCGAGTTTGTGGACCTGATCGGCACCGGTCTGAGTCAGGGCGAGAGGAGAGAGGAAGGGCTCGTTCGGGGAACCGGCCGGACCCTCGATGGGTCCCAGGGCTTCCGCCCAGTCGTCCGGCCCGAAGGGACGCGGCGGAATCTGGCGGCGCCGGTCTGGCAGAATGGAGGCATCCGGGTTCTGCGACAGAAAGAGCTGCAGGTCCGACGCGGTGAGTTCGGCTGCCACCCAGGGCAGCAGATGAAACGGGCGGCACTCGGTGATGCCGCAAGCGGTCAGCCGCTGCTGCAGGTCCGCAGCACCTTCTCGGCTGCTGCAGGGGCAAAGGATCAACCGCGAGCCATTCACCGCAACCCCTCCTTCTGCTTGAATACGATTATGAATTCTATATATTCACTCGTTTTCCTGCATGTGGCCGGCGAAATGCGGCCAGCAAACGAGAGAGGAGCAGCTTCCCGGGGGGAAGACTGCTCCTCAACTGTAGCCTTCGCGCTTTGATTCTTCGGAGTTAGGCGGATCCTGCAGGTGCGGCATCTCTTCCACAGTGATAAAGAGTTCGATCAGTTCGCCCTGGCGCAGTACGGAAAGTGGAACCTTGTCGCCATAGCGGTGCAGCGACAACACCTTGCGGATGAACCCGACGCTGGTGACCGGCTGATGCCCGCCTACAGCCATCACCATGTCTTCTACCTGCAGACCGGCCCGTTCGCCCGGCCCGCCTTCGGGCACGTGATGGACAACCACGCCCCGGTCGCAGGGGAGAGAGAGGAGGTCGACCCAGATCTGGTCAATAACATCCGGCTCGCCGGAGAAGCCAAGCCAGGGATGAATCGCGTAGCCCAGGTCCACAATCTGGCTGGCCACCCGGGCAGCCACGGAAGCCTGGAGCGCCACCGAAAGGCCTGCCTGCCAGTGCAGGCCGTTGATGCCCACCACCCGGCCTTCCAGATCAATAAGGGGTCCTCCTGCGTTGCCGGGGTTGATGGAGGCGGTGGTGATGATCAGACCGTCCACAGGGAGGTTGTGACTGCTGCGGCGTTTGGCCGGTCGGTAGATCGTACGGTCGGTGCTGCTGATGATGCCGACGCAAGCGGAAAGGTCCTGACCCAGCGCATCGCCTACGGCAATGACTACGAGGCCCGTGGGTGCGGTGCCGTCTGGTGCGAAGGTTGGCGGGTCCATGGGGAGCCTTTCCTGAACCCGCAGGATAGCCAGAAAATAGAGGGGATCGATGCCGATGCAGACGGCTTCCCGGCGCTTGCCATCAGCGGTCTTTATCGTGATTTCATCTTCCATGGCGACGATCTGTGCGCTGGTGATTACATGATAATGGTCCAGAATGACTCCCGTGCCCAGGGCCGTCTGACCGGTGTTGGGGGTGCGGGCAAGCACGTTGACCACTGCAGGCCGTATCTTATCCAGTGCGCGAATCAGGGCGGCAGACCATTGGTCCATCCCTGCCACCTCCTTGCTATAGCGATTATTATACCAAATTGCTGCGGGCAACCCAGCCTGTTAGAACAGGCAGCAGTCGCCAATACTGGGAAGTAAAGGATACGGACGGTGTTCTGGGAATTGCGAAGGAAGGAACCACTGCTGACAGCGCCGAAAAAGTGAGAAGTATTGCGCGGGAGGAACGTGGATGATCGAACTGCAGCAGGTTTCCAAGAGCTACAGCCGCGGCGGTCGGAAGGCTGTGGACAACCTGACGCTGACCGTGCCGCCGGGGGAGGTGTTCGGCTTCCTTGGCCCCAACGGCGCTGGGAAGACAACGACGATTAAGATGATGACGGGGCTGCTGCGGCCGGATGCGGGGACCATTCGGATTGACGGGTTTGACATGGCCAGAGAGCCCCTGCAGGCGAAAGCACGGATTGGCTTTGTGCCCGATTCCCCCGACGTCTACGACCGGCTCACCGGGCTGGAGTACCTGGCGTTCATCGGCGATATCTACGGCGTGCCGGCGGTGGACCGGCAGCGGCGAATTCAGATGCTGGGTGAGCAGTTCGAACTGACTGATGCTTTGGGCGACCGCATCGAGTCGTACTCCCACGGCATGCAGCAGAAGCTGGTGCTGATGGGGGCGCTGCTGCACGACCCGCCTGTATGGATTCTGGATGAGCCCATGGTGGGGTTGGACCCCAAGTCTGCCCACACCCTGAAGGAGCTCATGGTACAACATACCCGCCGGGGACGGACGCTGTTCTTCTCCACCCACGTGCTGGAGGTGGCGGAGCGGCTCTGCGACCGGGTGGCCATTATCAAGGCCGGCCGGATTATCGCTTGCGGCACCTTGGATGAGCTGCGCCATGGGCAGACCGGCGAGTCGCTGGAAGAGATCTTCCTGGAGCTGACAGAGAAATGAGCCGGCGGCTGATTCCTCTCCTGCGCATCCAGATGCTGATGGCCTGGCGCGGCTTTCTGAGCCGCTCCCGGGGCGGGCGCTCCCGCATTCCCCTGGGCCCCCTGATGGTGCCGCTCCTGCTGATGGCCTTTATACCCCTGGTGGGGATGGTGATCACCGTCTGCTGGTCCTTCTACCTGGCGGCTGATCGCCTGGGCCAGGGAGAGCTTCTTATCACTATGGTAACAGGGGCGGCCCAGATCCTCTGCCTGATGTTCGGCGTGTTTTACGTGATTTCAGCATTCTATTTTAGCAAGGATCTGAAACTGCTGGTTCCGCTGCCGGTTCGCCCCGGTGAAATCATCCTGGTTAAGTTCCTGGGCATACTGGCCGGCGAGTACCTCACCATCGCCCCGCTGGTGATTCCCGGCTTTCTGGTGTACGGCCTTCAGGCAGATGTTGCGTGGACCTACGCACCCTTTGCCCTGATCATCTTCCTGCTGCTGCCTGTACTGCCTCTGGTGGTCTCTTCCTTGTTCGCCCTGGGGCTGATGCGGGTGGCCAGCTTCAGCCGGAACCGGGACTTCTGGAGGGTGGCAGGCGCCCTGATCGGCGTAGTCCTGGCGGTGGTGTTCCAGTTCATGGGCCGCTTCGCGGGTGACAGCGGCTTCATGGTGGGAGCGGACCAGGTGGAGCAGGCGGAGCGGCTCCTTCAGGAGCGGGGCGCCCTGGTCGAGGCTGTGGGCAGCTATCTGCCCACCAGCCTGTGGGCCACCAACGCCCTGCGGGCCGGCGCTCCGGCATGGGGGCTTGGAGGCTTCCTGCAGTTTGTGGCAGCTGCCCTCGGATCGCTGCTGCTCATGGTCTGGGCTGCAGAAAAGCTCTTCCTGGGAGGTCTCGAAGGCGGTGCGGCAGGAGGCCGCTCCCGCCGGCTCCGCACCGGGGAACTGGTGCAGCAGGCGGGAGTCGCTCGCTCAGTGCTCGCAGCCCTGGTGCTGCGGGAGATCCGGCTGCTGAATCGGACGCCTGCGTTCCTGATGTCGGCCGTTTTGCCGGTGGTGCTGGTTCCCCTCTTCAGCCTGCTGCCGGTGATCCAGGAGCCCGGTCTGAGGGATCTGATCGCATCGGGGCGGGAGACGGCTGCAGCACATCCCGCTCTGGCGGCGGCGGCCATGGGCGTGGTGGGCCTGCTGAATGGCTTTTCCAGCCTGGGGGCTACGGCGATCAGCCGGGAGGGCCGCTATTTCTGGATCAGCCGGTCGCTGCCGGCGCCGGCCCATCTGCAGATCCGGGCGAAGGTGATTCACGGCCTGCTGTTCAGTCTGCTGAACACGGTGGTGGTGCTGGGCCTGCTCCAGTTCTTTGGCCTGCTGCGCATCACGACGCTGTTGTATGTGCTAGTAGGCGGGATCCTGCTCAGCGCCGCAGCCACGTATGTCGCTTTGTTACCGGATCTTCTCCGCCCCAACCTGGATTGGACCGATCCCCAGCAGGCCATGAAGGGGAACATCAACGTGCTGTGGAGCATGATCCTGGTCTTCCTGCTGATCGGACTGCTTGCCGCAGTCGCCGTGTTCCTCTACTTGGTGAGGGCGGCGCTGATGCTGCCTGGGCTAGTCGTGATTTGCGGTGTGCTGGCAGTGGTTCTGGACCGGCTGGTGGGACAGCTGGCCGACCGCCTCTATTTGGAATATGCGTGAAAAGGAAAGCGCCACGGAATGCTCCGTGGCGCTCTCTCATGACCAAAGATTACCGGCCAGTGAAGCGGGGCGGACGCTTCTCCAGGAAGGCCTTGATGGCTTCTCTGGCGTCCTCTGTCTGGATGGCGGCCTCCTGGTCGTAGGCTTCCAGTTCCAAGATGGAGGCCAGGTCCTGCTCGAGACCCCGGGTGAACTGCCGCTTGATCCAGCCCATGGACCGGGGCCCCTGGGCCAGGCGGGTCGCCCAATCGGAAACGACGGCCTCAAACTCCGCCTCCGGCACGATCCGATTGCAGAGGCCCAACTCGAAAGCCTGCTGGGCCGAGATCTTTTCGCCAAACAGGGCAAGTTCCATCGCCTTGTGGTATCCGATGAGGCGGGGCAGGAAGTAGGAGGCGCCGGTATCCGGCACCAGCCCTACCTTGACGAAGGCCTGTACCAGGGAGGCCCGATCGGACATGATGATCAGATCGGCGGCCAGGGCCAGGCTGCAGCCGGCGCCTGCTGCTACGCCGTTGACCGCGGCGAGGACCGGCTTTTCCATGGTCCGGATCTGCGTGACCCAGACGTTGTAATTCTGCCGAACCAGGTCGCCGATGGGTTGTCCACTTACGTCGGCCAGGTCCTGCCCGGCGCAGAAGCCGCGGCCGGCGCCGGTGATGACCAGACACCGCACCGCAGGATCTTTGGCGGCCTGACGCAGGGCGGCGATCAGCTCCTTGTGCATCTGGGCGTTGAAGCTGTTCAGCTTGTCAGGCCGGTTGAGTGTAATCCGCCCGACGCCATCGGCCACCTCATAGAGAATCGTTTCGTAAGCCATATGTCGCCTCCTACCTGCCCTGGAACTCGGGCTGCCGCTTTTCGATGAAGGCCTGCATGCCTTCCTTCTGGTCCTGGCTGGCGAAGGCCATGTAAAAGAGCCGCCGCTCCAGCTGGATGCCGCCGGCCAGAGGTGTCTCGAAGGCGCTCAGCACAGCTTCTTTGGCCAGCTGGGCTGCCACCGGCGACTTGGCGGCAATCTCCTGCGCCACTTTCTTGGCCTCTTCCAGGTAGAACTCCGGCGGCACCACCCGGCTGACAAGGCCGGCCGCCCGTGCCTCTTCCGCAGAGAGCATGCGGCCCGTCAGGATCATCTCCATGGCAAGAGACTTGCCAACCGTCCGGGTGAGCCGCTGGGTACCGCCGGCGCCGGGAAGGACGCCCAGATTGATTTCAGGCTGGCCGAAACGGGCAGATTCGGAGGCGATGATGATATCGCAGGCCATGGCCAGCTCGCACCCGCCGCCCAGGGCGAACCCGCTTACCGCCGCCACGATGGGCTTCTTGATCCGGTAGACAGCGTCCCACAGTGAGATGAAGTCGCACTGGTACATGTCGATGGCGCTCTGGTCGACCATTTCCTTAATGTCTGCACCGGCGGCGAAAGCCCGTTCGTCGCCGTGGATCAGCAGGCAGCGGATGGCCGGATCCTTGTCAAACCGCTGGAGTGCATCTACCAGTTCCGCCATCAGCTGCGAGTTGAGCGCATTCAGGGCCTTCGGGCGGTTCAGCTGGATGCGGCCCACGGGCCCTTCCGCAAAGACGAGGATCTGCTCGTAGTTCACGGCTGACCCTCCTTTGCGGGCTCCCACTCTTCGGCGATGTACATGGTGAAGAGGCCCTTAGCGAAGCCACGCAGCTGGCGCCCCGCCTCCGCCATGGCAGGGGAGCTCATGGCAGCATCCAGCGCGGCCCTGTCGTCAAAGGTGAGCTCGGCCTTCTGAAAGTAATTGGGCTCGCCCCAGGGGGCAGGGGTAAAGCGGACGACCTCCGCCTTGCGAAGGCCGGGCACCTGGCTGATCAGGGCCATGTGCTCCCGGTAGTGCGCATCGAACTCGGCCGTGGGGATCTCGGGTTTCCGGTACAGCACGACCAGTTTCGCCACCGCTGCATCCATCCTCCTTGCATCGCAGTCTCATCCGCAGCTAAAGCTGCGACATCTGCCGCTCGCCTTATTCGACAGTACTTTGTGAATTCCCTGTCATGTCTGGCGAGATCTTGCTGCTTTGGAGGAGCGCCTCCACCTGGGGGAGGCAGACGGGGGCCTGCATGCTGAGCAGCGAGCGGGTCAATTCCCGCTCCAGGTCAGCACGGCGGGCGAGGATGGCCTGCATGCGGGCCAGGAGGCCGAAAGCGGATGCGTCGTCCCGGCGGCCGGCGGCCCTGGCGGTATAGTGAAGGACGAGGTAGGCGCAGGCCTTCTGGGCAGCGGAGGCGCCAATGGTCTGCACCACCTGTTGGGCGAGGGCTGCAGCCGTGTGGTGGTCCCCTTCCAGGTAGGCCCTGTAGGCCTGATTGCGCAGGAGGTGGATGCGGGCTGCGGCATCTTGGGGGTGCTGCCTTACGTACCCTTCCGACTCGGCCAGAAGGGGCAGGGCCCGGTCCATCTGACCCGTGCGGAGGTCCTGCCAGATCAGCTCGGCCCGAAACCGCTCCACCTGCTCAGGGGCAGCACCCTGCTGCAGGTGCCAGCGATAGGCCTTGCGGAAATATTCGGCCGCCCGGCTTTCGCGCCACATGGCCCGGTGGCAGATGGCGGCCAGGTGGAAGGCCATGCCCTCCAGATTGCGGGCGCGCTGGTAAAGCGGCATATGCCGGAGGTACTCTTCAAGGCAGACCAGCGCCCGCTTGTATAGGGCCAAGTCGGAAGCGCACTCCGCCAGATGGCAGAGGGCTCTGCCCAGCAGGTCATGGTCGCCGGACTGCCGGCTGTAATGGACGGCCAATTCTGCCGGGCCCAGGGCTTCCTGGTTGGCCCGCAGCGCGGCCAGGCTGCGGCTGAGCACCAGGTACGTCTGGGCCAGTTCCAGCGGGGTCAGCCCGCCGCGGCGCAGCAGCTCTTCGGCCCCGAGGCGGGCCATTCCGTACCGGCGGGCCGAGAGGTGCGCTGCGAGATCTGCCACTTCCACAGGGGCCGCCTCCTCTGTGACCAGCATGGATATTACCAGTATATGGCAGTATTTGGCAGGAATCAACCGTTCCGCAAGGCGGCAGGCAAGAGGTGGTCCGAAAAACAAGGAAAAGGGCTGCCCCAGCAGAGCGATCTGCTGATTGGACAGCCCCTTCTTCAGGGCGATACACTACTTCTGATCAGGCGGTGCGATGGTGTACCGGCAGCAGGACCCGCCCTGCGAGATGCACTCTACCCGCTGGATCGAGTCGGTGCCCAGCACCGTGCGGAAGAACTGCAGTTCGTGGTAGCAGGCGTGGGGGAAGCGGCGGGAAACCTGGTGAATGGGGCAGTTGAACTCCTTGAGGATGAACGTACCATCCACGCCCTCTTCATGGGAGGCCAGGTAGCCGTTGGCCGCCTGGATATCTGTCAACCGCTGGACCCGCTCTTCCAGGGTGGCCCCAGCGCTGACCTCGGGCCCGTACTTCGCAATAAGACGGTCACGGCGGGCTGCAAAGAACTGCTCCACCAAATCGCCCTGCACTTCATCCAGGAACTCGAGGATCTCCAGGGTGAGCGCACCGTATTTCTTGGGGAAGAGGTCGTCGGCGGCCTCGGTCAGGGAGTAGACCCGGGTGGGCCGCCCCATGGGGAGGCGCTCCTGCACAGAGGTGATCAGACCGTCTCGCTCCAAGGAGGTGAGGTGGCGCCGTACTGCAACGTGTGTAATCCCCAAGCGTTCGCCCAGTTCGCCGACTGTGAGGGGGCCGCTGGTGCGTAGGATATTGATGATCTCTCGGCGGGTTGATACGTCGCCATGGGATTGCAGAACGCTGCCAGGCATGGGCTGCACACTCCTCTGACCTTGATTCCGTGCTATTGTATCATATTATCAGGGTGAATGGATACTTATGAAACCCATTTGTCTACATTGATTCTTCTTTGGTGTTATTTTTCGCGCCATCGAAGGATGAGCGGCATTACCTGCTTGGGTCAGGCTGGGGCCTGGTTTCAGCATCGTGTCAACCGTCAGTGATTCTGTCATCCCAAACTCGTCGATGAGTTTGTCACCGTAGCTGTGGTACAATAGGCCTGCTTGGGGATCATCACTGGTTTTCGCCAGGGATGGTCGGCAGCGGGC
>ENA-OWPA01000382-OWPA01000382.1-bioreactor-metagenome-genome-assembly--contig:-NODE-382-length-63417-cov-20.111588_pt1 | contig 63417 bp, 58 predicted proteins | sample MGYA00238139_ERZ651803 | MGnify/ENA primary metagenome ERZ651803 (study PRJEB26909, sample SAMN07631231) | bioreactor metagenome | isolation source: Switchgrass digestor | place: USA: Dartmouth...
TAGGAGGTTTTTAACTTAAAGCTAAAGCTTACTGGGAACCACCTGCATAGCAGGTGGTTTTATTGTATTGGATACAATACAATAAAAACAGGAAATTCCGAAGAATTTCCTGTTTTTTATTATATAGATGATTAAATGTATTCAGTATATTACTTTCAGAAGGTTTTCCACTCCTTTTTTGGTAGCCTTCTTATAAAAGAAATCATGCCTGAAATACATAAACCCGTCCACCTGGCCGGTACCGCGGGCATATTCAACCTGATTTTTAAGAATATTTGCATCGTTTTTCCATTCCTTGTCTTCATTGGAGCCGGCTTTATACACCGCAATTCCGACATATATCTTAACGTTTTTGTTCTTGCGCAGATTTATCCAACGATCCAGGGTTTGATCAAAAGGATACTTTGAATGGCTGAAGGACCAGTATATTTGTGGTGCGATGTAATCCACATAACCGGATTTGGAAAGCCAGGTATCGATATCGCAATAGTATCTGTCGTCCATAAGCAGGTAATCGATAAAACCGCCGGGGCTTATTCCGAATACGACATTTTTATTTACCGATTTAATAGTTTTATATACTTTTTTTATTAATTTATTTACATTGTCACGGCGCCAGTCCTGGATACTCAGAGGCATTTCGCCCTCTCGTTTTGCATCGGCAACATAAGCCTCATACTCTGGATAGTCAAAATTTTTAGCATAATTAGAACCCAGGTTGGGATAAAAGTAATCGTCAAAATGAATTCCGTCCACATCATAATTTTCAACTATTTCCTTGATACCCATTTTGATAAAATACTGTACCCAATCATCGGAAGGGTTATAATACAGGGAGCCACCGTAGGATAATACTCTCCTTTGCTTTTCTTTTGATTTGGAAGTCAACCATTTTCTTGCCTTGTTATCTTTGGACAAGGTATTAATATCGGTGGTTCCGCTGGTAACGCGATAAGGATTTATCCATGCATGGAACTGCAATCCTCTCTCATGGGCCGCTTTTACCATATATTCCAGCGGATCGAAACCGGGATCCTTGCCCTGGGTACCGGAAATATATTTTGACCAGGGGAAATATTCCGACGGATAAAAGGCATCCCCAAAAGGCCTTACATGGACAATAACCGCATTCATATGAAGGTCAACCGCCTGATCAAACATCTCGTCTATCACGGATTCAAACCGTTCTTTTGAAAACCCCGGTTCTCCCGTTTCGGGATCTTTTAAGCGGTCGTTGAATTCCAGGTATGATATCCAGACCGCATTCAATTCATCATTTTTATCGGCAGCTTTAGCTTTTAATATCCCAAAAGGTGTCCATATTACATTTATCAATACGAGGCATATGGCCGATATTGTTATAGTTATTTTACATACGGTATTTTTTCCCTCTATCTTCATCAGAACCTCCTTTGAACATTAAATCATGCGTTTTTAAAATGTAATAGGTTTCTATATTCCTAAATTGGCTTTTATCTTCCGGTCGGGTACGACTCAAATACCTGAAGTAAAGTCTCATATATGGTCTTGGCTGCTTTATACTGAAATTCCGAATCTGTAAGTTTCCTTAATTCATTTTGATTCGACATAAAACCGAGTTCAATCAATACAGCAGGTACGGTATTTTTATGTACCACCGTATATACTTCCGCTCTTGTTCCCCTGTTGGTTGTATTCAATGCTTTGGACAAACTATTCACAAACAACTTCGCAAGGGTTTCACTGTTTAATCCTGCTTTATTCTTTTTATTATTGCTTGCCGAATAGTAAACTTCGGTTCCGGTAACCGATTTATTTGTATTTGCGTTCATATGAAGGCTTACGAACAAATCGGCTCCGACTTTTTGGGCGAATGCAGCCCTGTCCGACAGGGAAATATCTACATCCGTTACTCTTGTATAATAAACTTTCAATTTATCCGGATCAGAGTCAAAGAATTCTTTTCCTATCTCATACAGTATTTTAAGATTTAACATTTTCTCATAAGTATTATTGTAAATTGCTCCGGGCGAACCGCCGCCGTGACCGGGATCCAATACTACGATATTTTTATAAATATCCTTGGGATTGGCTACCTTGATATAGATATAATTTTTGTCCGCATATATTTTATATCCCTGAATCTTTGATGTCGAAACCAGGATTTCCGTTTTGTTTTGAGTATTTAAAAATACCGACACATCCTTTATTACACTTGACTTAACCTGAATTGGATATTTATCAAAATAGGATACATAGTCGCCGGGTAAACGTACGGAAAATCTGAGGTTATAGTATTGATCCTCGTCTTCTATCTGATTCAGACTGAGTCCGGCGGGATTTGGTATTACAATTTCATATCCTTCCGGATAGTCCGGTACCACTGAGTCTGTCCGGTCGGAATCGGATGGTTGCGCCGGTGTAACAGGGGTAAAAGGCTTATCTTTTGAAGGAAACATAATTGTATATGATTTTCCGTCCTGTGCGATATAATAGTCAAGACTTTCCTTTAATCCTATTGTTATCAGTGTCCCGTTTGAAGCAGAGTAAACGGAAGCATAATAAAGGTTTAATGAATCAAATAGATTAACAAACTGGTCTTCAAAACCCTTCTTTATGCCGGGCAAAGTAACGGTAATGATATTGTTGTTCCGGTTAACAACCGCATCTATCGGATAATTTCCGGTTAAGGTTATATAATCCATGGTACCGTTAGATCCGATAATGACTTTGTTCAGTATATTGTAGTAAATGGTTAAGTACAAGGTATATTTATCCGGAGAAAGGGATAAATCATAAGTAAACTGGTCTTTAGTTAAGTTAAACTCCAGCCGGCTGTTATTTTCACCATACGCTGAAGTACGGACGGAATTCAATATACCCTCGCTTTGATTTTGCATGGAATAAATGGTATCAATCGTAGTCAGATTATAAATGTTCAAATTAATTTGATTTCCAGTTACGGACGATGTTACTTCCGAAAAAGGAATGTTCCCGTAAATTGCATAAGTTTCGGAATTTATATTAACCTTACTGTAATCTCTTGCAACAGTATAGAGATATCCCTTATCATCCGATTTACCGTTATTTATATTTTGCACTCCGTTGCTTTTCGCAAGCTTGTTATTCGGAGTTTCCCACTGGAAAAGTATTTTACCTGCATCCCAAGTCACTGGAGAATCTCCCAATTCGGGTGCATTATTTTGTGACTGGTTTGACGAATCTTTCTTGTCGGTACTCTGTTTATTGTCCGTTGTCTGTTTTTTATCGTCATGGGTTTCCTTGATATTTTCCTGCCTTGAAGTAATTATCGAAGTTTTAGTATTATTATCCCAGCGATAATCATATCCGAGACAAGAGGCCGTTACACTGCCGGGAACCATAACAAAGGAAACTCCTGTATCAAGATTTTTTACAATCATCGGTGCCGTGTCAAGCTCAAAAGCGTTACCGTTCAGATAGGCGACGGGGCTTTCTATCTTCATCTTCAGTACGTTCCCGTTTTTTGTCAGAGTTATGGTCCTGTCTTTGGAATTATACTGATAATCGGCTTTAATTGAAGAATCCGCAAAGACTTTTTTAGCCCTGAGCATGGCTGTATTGTTTACTATAATACTGGGCATATTGCCGAGATCGACTGCTTTCCCGTCTATGGTGACTTTTCCCTGGGTGCTGGTATAATAGAAAGGTTCACCGTTGTTATAAGAGAGATGAAGCGGTATAGTATCCCTCTCTATAGCAACCGTACTTGTATCTTTATACCAGGTATACTTATAGCCAAGATTTTCGCTTACAAATCTTGAAGGCACCAAAATTTTGGTTACATTCTCCTTTACATATTGTATTTTTACCGGGGCCACCGGTGCCGTTACTTCTTTACCGTTGATATAGGCTTTGGTACTTCCTATTGTTAATACAATGGTGGTACCGAACTTTGATATAGAAACGGTGCCTGCTTTTTTATCGTATACACACGAGGCTTTTATTTCCGAATTGGCAAAGATATCTTTATAAGGAACCAGAGCAATCCCGTTCTGCAAGATTCCCGGTGTACTGTCTTTGCTAATCTTCTTGCCGTTGTAAGTAACCTTTATTTGGGCATCCGTATATGTATATTCTTTTTTTGTGGTATAATTGTAAATCCTTAAACCCGAAGCGGCCATGGCTTTATTTTTATACATGCAAAAATGCGTACAAATGCCAAATACCGTCAACATTAAAACATACAATTTAATAAAATTCTTCTTCAGCTCCCACATTTTCATCTTCCGTCATCAACTCCCTGTTCTAATCCAATGTCTTCAGTGTCAAAATATATTCGTTTGTCGTTTGATGGTTTATCCGATTGTTTCGGATTTCTATAGTATGGTATTTTTACGGTATTCCTAACGGTTATTCATTATAGTGGAATTTATTCAAATCATTTAATTGATAATCGTATGGAACACCGATTTATCTTTTGTATATTATTTTTTAGTCACCTGTTGTAATTTGTAATTTTAATTGGCATATCTTATGTAATAAATTAACATCGTTTGTCATATCCTGTGCCAGGCATTTCATATATAAGGTATTTATTACAATAGTGTTAAAAAGTGTTAGAAATGTGTCATAAACAAAAAATTTTGCGGTAAATCTGACAAATTGCAGAATTCTTTTATTTTTATACCAAATTATACCTTCGTACAATATCTTTTCTTATCTGATATGCATACTACACCTGTAGGCTTTACTTTATTTGGCCGAATTGAATATTCTACAAAATTAGAACCAAATTGAATTTGGCAAATTGATTCACTGTTTCAAAAGTTAAATTAATATATAATCGTTCTACTTCAATAGAATATATATCCCGGTTTTCAAATTTTATCTGATGTGTTAGAATATACAAGGCAAGAGAAATATCACACATATTAATACGGTCAAAATCAGATACAAGCTTCAAAGTTAACCATGACATAATTTAAAGCTTAATATTTTAATATAGATTAACGGCTGCTTATTAATCGAATCTTGTTTTTATTATTATAATGCCGATTAATCTGGAATATTTGCAATAAATTAATAAGGAAAGGTACCGGTTCATATGAAACTGCAAAGACTACTTGGATATGTCAGAAGAGCCGTCGACGATTACGGAATGATACAAGACGGTGACAGAATTGCCGTAGGGGTATCCGGAGGCAAGGACAGCCTGACATTGCTATATGCGTTAAATGAATTAAAAAGATTTTATCCCAACAAATTTGAGCTGGAGGCAATAACCATAAATATGGGCTATAAGGAAGCCGATTTTTCCGGCGTTGCCAAACTGTGTGACGAAATCGGCGTGAATTATACCGTTGTTGATACGGATATTGCCGATATTCTTTTTGAATACCGCAAAGAAAGCAATCCCTGTTCATTGTGTGCCAGACTCAGAAAAGGCGCCTTTAACAGGAAAGCCAAAGAACTAGGATGCAACAAAAAGGCATATGCCCATCATTTTGATGATGTTATTGAAACCATGCTGTTGTCCTTATTTTATGAAGGGCGGTTTTACTGCTTCTCTCCCGTCACTTACCTAGACAGGGCGGATATTACTCTCATACGTCCGCTGATATATGTGGAGGAAAAAGAAATTGTCGCCTTTAAAAATGCTTATAACCTTCCCGTAGTTAAAAATCCCTGTCCCGTAGACGGATATACAAAACGGGAAAGTATGAAGCAGCTGATAAAATCCATGAGTAAAGAAAGCCCCGGCCTAAAAAAGAGATTGTTTAATGCAATCAAAGAAGGAAACATACCGGGCTGGTCAGTAAACGGAAATACCAATCAATAAGAATGAAATTTATTGGTTCGTAAACGGAGATACCAATCAATTAAAAAAATTTATTACGTCGCATTTAATAATAAGTTCATGCATTTGATTAAGTTAACGTGCGTTTGATAAGCTTTACATTAATTGATGTCAATTAATGAGATTAATTACTGCGAAAGGAGCATCTTATGGCCGAACAGAAATATCATGACCAGGTAGATATTGAAAATGCGATAAAGCTGCGCTCTCTTCTAGAAAAATTGCCAAGATTCTGCAAGGATTTCTTCAGAGGAATTGAAAATACTACATCATCAAGGACAAGAATAGCCTACGCTTACGATTTGGGTGTATTTTTTGATTTCCTTGCCCAAAATAATCCATCCTTCAAAAATACTCCAATAACGGATTTAAACGTAGACGTACTGGACAAGCTTAGCCCTCTTGATATAGAAGAATATCTGGAATATTTGAATTATTACCATTCCGACGGGAAAGAGTATGTCAACCGTGAAAACAGTAAAAAGCGGAAACTTGCCTCTTTAAGAAGTTTTTACAATTATTTTTATAAAAAACAGATTATAAAGACCAATCCTCCCGCCTTGGTTGACATTCCAAAAATTCATGATAAAGAAATTGTCCGCCTGGATCCGGATGAAGTCGCCTTACTGCTTGATGAGGTTGATAATCCCAAAAATCTCACCAAAGCACAAAAAAAATTTCATGCCAAAACCAGAACCCGCGATCTTGCTCTGCTGACTTTACTTCTGGGAACAGGTATCCGTGTTTCGGAATGTGTAGGTCTTGATATTGACGATGTGGATTTCAACAACAACGGAATAAAAATAAGACGCAAGGGCGGCAACGAAGTTGTTGTATATTTCGGTGACGAGGTCAGGGAAGCCTTGCTTAACTATCTGGAAGAAAGAAAACTTATGATACCTGCGGAAGGCCATACTAATGCCCTGTTTTTATCCCTTCAGATGAAACGTATGTCGGTCCGTTCAGTAGAAAATCTGGTTAAAAAATATGCTTCCGCAATAATTAAATTAAAGAAAATCACGCCACACAAGCTCAGAAGTACATACGGTACAAACCTGTACCGCGAAACCGGAGACATCTACCTGGTAGCCGATGTTCTCGGCCATAAAGACGTCAATACTACAAAGAAGCATTATGCAGCCATCGAAGACGGAAGGCGCCGCAGCGCCGCCAATGTGGTGAAATTAAGGAAAAGCTGATGTATTCGTCCCTGTCCCTGGAAACAGACCGGTCTGGAATCAGACCGGTCTGTTGAATTTGTCATTTTAAAATACATATGAGTTAAACAAATTCCGGGCCGGTAATATGGCACAAAGCTTATGCAATACAGATAATAATAAAAGCAAATATAATGCACAAATTATATGGTTTTCCACAGAATTAAACGTCATTTTTGCAGAAAGTGGTGATTATCTACAGTTGCTTTTTTTTAAATATAATTACCGAAAGTAACACAAAAATCAATGAAAGAATAAAGGAAACCAGTACAGCGCCATAAATCGAAGATGCTTTTACAGAGTTCATTATCAATCCCATATTGTCGCTTGCTAGCGAAATGGGATTATACTTATGTGCCGAAGGAATGATATTAAAAATCATACATGCAACTATAAAGATGCCTGTAATAAGAAGGCAGCCGTAACTGCTTTTTGTCAAGGCGGCGGAAAACAATAACACTGCCAGCAAAAACAAGCCAAACTGCCACAGGCAAAAGGCGGAAAACATCAGATTTGATGTTTCATCCTTTGGGAAAAGATATAAAGTATAAACATAAGTCAGTCCGAAACACAGGGCAATACTTGCTGTCCAGACAAGAGCCATACAGGTGTATTTTGAAAGAATGACAGCGGTTCTTGACAGTCCTTTTGTCAGCAAATTGATAAGTGTTCCCTTTGACAGTTCGGAAGATAAAACACCGCTGAATAATATTGCCATTACAATCAGTCCCATTTGCGTTGCGTTTTTGAAAAACTGTGTCCAGGCATCGTAGGCTGTTGGTTCCGGCAATGTAATGACGATACCGTCGGTCATGAGGCTTTCAAGGATTTCGGGCAGCAGTTTTGCCATAAGCGGATTGGTTATTCCGAAAATCGCAAAGACAGACAGCATTATGAGCAGTTTATAAGTTTTTGCGTATTCATATATTTCTTTCTTCAAAAAAGCCAAATATCCTTTCATCTGACCGCCTCCAAAAACATGCTTTCCAAAGTTGGCTCCATAACTTCAAATTTCAATGGCAGAAAATGCATTTGCGATAACATGTTCAGCAGAAAATTACCATCCATTTCATGATCCTGCAGAAATACCGACACGGTGTTTCCGTCCCGTGACAGGCTTATCGATGGCTGTTTCAGCTCTTTGGCATTTTCAAAAAGGATAGCTTCATTTTCATTCTCGAATTCTATTATAAATCCGTTATGCCTGCGGCGTTTCTTAATTTCGGAAATCGTACCGCATAGAGCAAGCTTACCGTCATGCAATACCGCAATACGGTCACATATTCTTTCGACATCAGACAGAATATGGGTCGAAAACACAATTGTCGTATTTCCTTTGGCTGCCAGAAGAATATCGAGTATTTCTTTTCTGCCTATCGGATCCAGCGCAGATGTCGGCTCATCACAGATTAGAAGTTTCGGCTCATTAAGCAAAGCCTGGGCGATGCCGAGGCGCTGCTTCATTCCTCTGGAAAAGCCGCCGATTTTCCTTTTTTCGTCTTTTAATCCCACCAGTTCCAGTAATTCTGCGCTCTTTGACTTGATTTTTTCTTTCGGAAGCCCGGTTATTTCTCCGCACAACATCAAATATTCCCTCGGATTCATGTAACCGTAAAATTCCGGAATATCGGGTAAAAAGCCTATGTTACGGTTTGTTTTTGTTTCTCCATATCTTACTTCTTCGCCGCATACGGTTACAGATCCGCTGTCCGGTTTCAACAGGCCAAGGATGATTTTCATCGTCGTAGTTTTTCCTGCGCCGTTTTTCCCGACAAAACCGAATATGGAATGCTCCGGAACATCCATATCCAGTCCCTTCAATACTTCACGGTTACCGAAACGTTTATAAAGCTGCTTTACTTCCAATATACCCATCTATTCTTCTCCTTTTCCTATGGTAAAATACAAGATCGGGCCGATAATCTGTATGCATATTACAATTAAAACCCACATTATCTTGTTGCCGAAACGGTAATGCGGATGGCGAAGTACATGGATAAGCGCCGTAATACCCAGTACAACTTCTGCTATAATAAGCGGAATAAGAAAAGGAAAATATTCTATTAACACAGAAAAATCCATGATATATCCCTCCAAATTTAAGTCCTGGTTTTATTTTGTCTTTACCTGGTTTCGTTGCGAAATCTGCTAATAACAGTTGTTTTTCAGTTTATCCACAATTCTCTTAAATCGGTTGTCATCGGCCAATACTGAAAAGGCAGGGTTATTTATGACCGCGTCAGCCATGCTTTTGCGTATAATTTTTTCATTTCTGGGAGGAGCATTACCCAAATCAAGCTCATCTATCCACCGATCTATCAGATTGAAATATTCGTCTCCTTTTAACTTCAGCGGATATATGTCACCGGTAACAAGTTCTGTATATTTTTCAAGAATTTCAATAACTTTTTCTGTATTTCCAAGCACAGCAAATCCCTGGGAGGCAACAATGTAGAAATTAATAAGCAATGACGGATGAAGTCTTTTTAACTCAAAAATCTCAGCAATACCATTTGCACGTATGAATGTTTTATCATACTGTACGGGATTGTCTGTACAAAGCATAAGATAATCTGTTAGCGCGCTTAATAAATTACCCATATGCTGATATATGGCAACTTGCAATATCATTTTGGCGTCATTGGATTTTCCAAGCATTTGATAAGCTGATGCAAGCAGCGTTTCGTTGGAAATTATTTTATGGCTTGTCCCTTCCAGCAGTTCGAGAACTTCGTTTGGATTTCCCATTATTAGGTCGCAATATGCCTCCATATTTAAGGAAAGCTGCGCAAGTTCCGCATCTTCACTTTCTGTTTTTACCCTAATAAACAATTCCCTTGCTTCCGATAGAACGGAAAGGGTCTTTTCATTGTCTCCTGCTTCCGAACAGTTGTTAACCAGCAGTAAGCCGATATGGAATAAAAGAGGAAAGCATGAGAAATATTTTTTATAAATTTCACGGCAGGCATCCAATACTTCATCAAATGGTCTTGAAGCGAAATCGGCAGATAATCTCACATACAGTTTACGGATATCTTCTTTGCTCATTTGCGGCTCGTAGCCTATGAGTTCATCGATACTTATATTAAAAAATGTAGCAAGCTGAGGAAGAAAAGTAATGTCAGGATAGCTCTGACCGGTTTCCCATTTTGAAACCGAAGCTTTGGACACACCAAGGTAATTAGCCAGTTCCTCCTGTGTCAGACCCTTTTCATGCCGCTTTTTAACGATTGTTCCGGCAATATTAATTTCTTTCATGTTATCACTCCTTTGCTGTCATTATACATTCTAATCGGCTCATATCTCAATGGATTTAAGGTTAATATAAGGTGATAAAATCAACTGCCGGGAAACTTTTAGCGTAATCAAATAGAGCCGGTTTATATACTTAATCCGGCTGATTTAAATGCAATATAATATTGCAATTAATGTTTATTAGTGCTATTTTATTCAGAGAAAAACCCGGTTATCCGCTAACGCTTATTTTTACCTGATGATAATGCTGATAATGGAGGCTTATTATGCAAAAGACCAATGTAATGAGAATTCTGGAACAAAAAAAGATAGAATATAAAAGTTACTCTTATGTCGATACTGATGCTGTCAGCGGCATTGAGGTGGCCAAGGTACTAAATCAGGATCCTAAAAAAGTATTTAAAACTTTGGTTACAGTTGCCGGCAGTAAAAAGAATTATGTATTTGTTATTCCTGTGGAAAAGGAACTGAATCTAAAAAAGGCCGCAAAAGCCGTGGGTGAAAAAAGTATCGAGATGTTGAAATTAAAAGATTTGCTTCCCTTAACCGGGTATGTACATGGAGGTTGCTCTCCTATCGGTATGAAAAAATTCTTTCCTACCGTCATTGAGCAAAGTGCCGCCCTATATGACACAATAATATTCAGTGCCGGCAAAATCGGATACCAGGTGGAATTAAGCCTGGAAGATTTAAAAAAAGTAATTCCGTTTACCTTTGGAGATGTTTGTGATTAACTGTATCTGGCGGCTGCCGATCAGGCTTATTGTTAAAAGGGCTATGCGTTTATCCATTAAAGAACCGGAGAATTTTTTGCTCAATATGTGAATTTCCGATGATTTATAATTAAAAAATAAGGCAGGTATCTTTCCACCTGCCTTTATATAATACTTATTTTAGATAATTTATAAAATTTATAAAGTACATTTAGTTTTTTACATCAGCTATATTTTACACTACATCAGCTATATTTTACACCTTTTACATTCCATCTATTATTATACCTTAAAAACATTATCTTCATGACAATGTTTTACCCCAGTTGACTCTCATGTTTCTTGAAGAAATCAACTCTGGGTTCAAGGAATTTAAGTTTATGTTCCTTAAGGTTTGGAATGAAATAATCCAAAGGTTCAAATATGGTATCCCAGCTCCATATTCTTTCGTCAACTCCAAGGTACTCTCTGACCATTTCAGCCCCGCTCGGAGCGATCGGGTGAACCAGAGTGGCAATAACCCGGATTGCATAGAATGAATCGATAAGGACCTGCCTTCTTAAAGCATCATCATCGTTATTTTCAGCAATTCGTATATTATTGACATAATATTTGTTGCTGTTACGGACATAAGTGTCAAGCAGATCGAAAATACGATGGAACTCATGATTATACATATGTCTTTCATATTTCAATATAACTTCTTTGGCGTCATCCAAAATTTTCTGGCTGACCTTACCTTCAGGGATATGGGAATCATAATATTTCTGTGCCGTATAGAAACAGGAACGTATTAACCTGTTATATACATTGGTAAGCAGATTGCCCTGATAAAGCACGGGATCCATACCCTCCTGTTTATCTTTCTGGTATACCGCAGGCTGGAAACTTACACTCTTCGTATCCAATCCGAAGCTTAAAAAGTGCATACGGAGCTGCTCATTAGTATAATATTGCAGTAATTCGTCAGCCATGGGCGGTTTGATGTCAGAACTGCTGCTGGCCTTCTTATCCATAAAAAGCACGTGGTTGTTGGCTATAAGGTGAGGAAGAATTAAGTCTCCGTCTTTCGGCACAATTTGCGGTGCTTCTTTTTGCAGAGCCATGAACATGGCCATTTCAGCTATACCGTAGAAATAGATATTATCCTCTCCAATAAACTGATATACGTTGGCATCCTTTGAGCACCACCAGTCTCTCCAATCCCTTGATGCGACCGAATCTGCCGATTCCAGATATGTTTTTGTAAAGGATATGGGTGCCCATAAGGATTCGGGCCATACCCAGAAAGTTAACCCTTCAAGTCCTTCTTTTACGGGAGCTTTGACACCCCATTCTACATTTCCTGTCAGTCTGAACGGTACCAGGGTCTTTCCGGTACGGAAGTTTATACCGTGGTTTGCAATTATTTCAACAGCTGTTTCTCTGTCTTTCACTGTCTTAAATACCAGGGTTACCGAAGGCTTTTTCTCTTCTTCTATATATTCATGTTCCGGCAACTGATCGATAATTTCCTTAAGCTTATCAAGCTGGTTTTTCTTAATATATATCATAGGTTTCCGTAAAAACTCTTCCATGGTATTTAGCAGGTATTTACGGGAATTGGTATGTTTTCTGAGATAATCTATTCTTTCAACGAGCAGATCATGGAATTTCTCCAGATTGAAATACCAGTTTGTTACATTTATAATTTCGGGAGTTTTACCCGACAAGGTGCTTTTCGGATTAATAAGCTCATTAGGCATATACTGATGACCCAATGAACATTCATCCGCATATCCTCTTTCGGATTTACAGCCTTCGATAGGGCATTCGCCTACTACCTGACGGCCATTTAATAAAACCTTGAATTCCGGATCATAAAATTGCGGAGTTGACAATTTTTCAAGATATCCTTTTTGATAAAGTAATTCAAAAATCTCCTCTGATACCTGTTGATGTATTTCTCCGCTTCTTCCCAAGGCGGAAGCCCCGAATAAATTAAGTCCTATTTCATAATCATCGAGGGTCTTCTTTTGCTTATTATGATTCTCGGTTACATAATCTTCAATAGTACCTTTATAACCCTGTTCCTCACAGAGCTTACGATAACTTTCCAGGATCGGAGAACCATAACAATCGGTACCGGATACAAAAATGACATTTTCTTTTCCGATTCTGTCCCTCAAAAATCTGGCAAATACATCGGCATGGATAAATACACCGCCTATATGTCCGAAATGAAGACTTTTATTTCCGTAAGGCATTCCGGCTGTTACCACAGCTCTTTTGGGAAAATGAGGCCTTTCCGACTCAGTCCTTTTTCTGATATTTTCTTCGCTCATAAGTCTCCTCCTTGATTGTTTTAACTAAATAAAAAGCCCTACAATAACCGGAGATTATTGTAGGGACGATTTAATCGTGGTGCCACCCTATTTCTTTGATATGTCACCATATCAAACTCATTAGGTACATCATTATACCGTAGTCCTGTAACGTGGACAGACGTCATAGCATCACCGGAATAATTTATTCCGGATCCGTATGCGGCTCCGAGGCTTGTTTCATCTTAACTTTCCCGTTCCTTCTCAGCTTTAGCGGAACTCTCTGTAGGTTCCGTTAAGATTACTCTTCTCTTCACAGCCTTTACTATTTTTATTTTAAAGCAAATAAAAAAATAAGATTAATTATAAATTACTGTTTCCTTTAAAACACTATCTTATTCCGTATCGTATGACATTCTGTTCAAAAAGTCAAGTAATATTTTTGTAACAGACAATATTTTCGTATCAAAAAAATTATATGCAGCTTTATTTTAGGTGCATTTTAGCATATTATACATATTTGTCAGATATTTAATATGCTATTAATTTTATCTGCTATAAAACGGGATATATCGAACAGGATATAAAGTATTATGTAACAATGAAGCATTATAAAGAGCGTATAAAAAATATTTTTTAACATGAAAAATTATAATGAGCGAAAATAAAATATTATGTTACTATGAAACATTATAATAAGAAGAATAATCATGCATTTTTAATGATATCATATATATTTTAGCGATGGCTGGTGTTTTAATGAGAACATGCTAATTTTTGTCTGTATAATATGGCACAATTATATAATTACCGGCGTGAATTTGATCCGAAGTCAGCCCGTTGCTTGACATTATCTCTTCCACATACTCATTCAGGTCTTTATATTCACAGGACATAAATCTGGAAGCAATGCTCCATAAGGTATCACCTTTTTCAATCCGGACACTGGTAACCTGCTTAATCCTCTGACTATCATTTGTTGCGGTGGCTGTTTTGGCGGTAAAAATAAAGGTAAGAATTACAATAATAAATATTATTGTTATACCGATCCATCTTATACTCTTTCTTTTTGCTCTATTATCCGTAACTTTTCTTACAGACTTTCGATTTAGATCATTTAAAACCGTATTATTCATGAAATTTACCTCCCGATATATGACACGGATAAATCAATAATTTATTCTAAAATTATAACGTCGGCAGGTTAATATAATCCCGAACATATGTTTATACAAATTATATCGAACAAACATTTGTTTGTCAACAAGAAAATCGAACATATATTCATTTTTTCAAACATTTTTTCGTTTTTTAGAACATAGGTTTTGCAATTTCCTGCCATTTATGTTATACTATTAAAAAATAATTTATTTTATAAATTGGAGAATATATCGAATTTCATATAACGAATGTAAAGAATATTAGGAGGAAATCTAATGGGATATGGTAGGATAAGTAACAAGCAAAAAGAAATACTCGAATTTATAAAATCTCAAATTATTAATAAAGGATACCCGCCGGCTGTCCGTGAAATCTGTGAAGCCGTAAATTTAAAATCCACATCATCTGTTCATTCCCACTTGGAATCTCTTGAAAAGAACGGCTACATCCGCAGAGATCCGTCTAAACCGAGAGCAATTGAAATTATAGATGACGAATTCAATCTGACAAGACGGGAACTTGTCAATGTCCCTATTGTAGGAACTATAACGGCAGGTCAGCCCATCCTGGCTGTTGAGAATATAGAAAGCTATTTTCCTGTTCCTTCGGAATATATGCCCAATACCGAAACCTTTATGCTGAAAGTAAAAGGCAACAGTATGATTAACGCCGGAATTTTTGACGGAGATATAATTATTGTTCAAAAGCAGTCCCATGCAAAAAACGGTGATTACGTTGTTGCCCTGTTAGGTGATGAGGTTACCGTAAAAACTTTCTACAAGGAGAACGGATATTTCCGCTTACAACCCGAAAATGATGCCATGGAACCTATTATAGTTACAGATTTGCAAATCCTTGGTGTTGTGATCGGTCTTTTCCGTATGTATAAATAAACTCTTATGCATGGATTCTAAAAGATGTAATTTTAAAATTATAAACGTATGTCATAATAATCAAACAAATCTCAAATAATTTAAAGGAATTGTAACCGATCGAAATTATAAAACATGATATATTTCTATATAATTATGTAATAAAAATAGTGCCAGACATCCTATAACGGTGACTGGCACTTAATTGTGATTTCTCACTGATCATGCTATTCATTCTATAATGAAATGATTATTTAAAATGTTTTTAATCAGACTGTATTAACTTTTTACCGGTCAAATTTCTGGTCAAATGTAAATGTTTTATTGATTATTGTAATCTTTTTTACAATCCTGATGAATTGTCAATATCAAATATTGTTCCGATATCAAATATTTCTCTATAAGAAGAAACCCAAAAGGAATCAGTTAATATAAAATATTTGATGACGTTATTTTATGATATTATTTAATAACGTTATTTTTATTATGTTTTTTTAATACGTTATTTTAATTACGTTATTTTTATCACATTTTTTATTACATTATCTTAATTGATCTATACTTATAGTCTTTCCGTCTCTCCAAATTCTTTCAAGATTATAGAACAAGCGATCTTCTTTTGAAAAGACATGAACTATAACATCGCCGTAATCCATCAGAATCCAGCTGGCACTTCTTATTCCTTCAATTCTGATAGGTTCATATCCGTTCTTTCCCAGATTTTCTCTTACAGAATTCATTAAAGCGTCAACCTGCAGCGCATTGGAACCGCTTGCAATAATAAAATAGTCGGCTATAATTGATATATCCTTTATATCAATTATTTGAATGTCTTCACCCTTCTTCTCTTCGAGAGCTTCATATGCCAGTCTAACTTTTTCCTTTGAATTCTCCATATCTACCTCCACATATAATTTCATTGAAAATTTTAAGTTACATAACGATAAGTTATAACATTATACTGCCTGATATTTCAAGCGAAATTTTTATAACGAAAATTTCTTATAATTTATTATATAAAATGTTTCGATATGATTCATATATTAAACAGAATATACTTTGCACGAAACATTTATCTCAGCCTTTCAGCCTGATTTTTACTATGTTATTGCAAAGTTTTAATTTTCAGTTTCCTTATGATAGTTAACATAATAATTATATGTTTCCTGAGTCAAGGGATCTATAAATGCCCCCGTACTTTTAAGATATTCCAATATCCTGTATGAAATAAATATGACAGCTTCATCCAGATCTTTATAAGCCAGCTCTCTTGCCTTGTCCAACATTGGAACAGGCCTTCTGTTCGGTTCTATATAGTCGGCAACATATACGATTTTTTCGAGTTTTGACATCCCCGGTCTTCCTGTTGTATGGTATGTTATCGCATTAAGGATATCTTCGTCGGTAACCCCATACTTATCCCTGGCATAAGCCGCACCTACTTTTGCATGAAGCAGATAGGGCGCTTTCATTTCCGCCTCCGATATCGGTATATTATATTTTCTGCATTCCGTAATAAGTTCTTCATCTGGCAAATGCTTGGCACAGTCATGCAAAAGTCCCGCCAGGCTGGCTTTTGATGTATCACTTCCATGTATAAGGGCCAGATCTACGCACACTTCCTCGACACCCAAAACATGAAGGTATCTTTTTTCGGATAAAACCTTTTTTATACTCTCTCGTATACTTTCCAGTTCCATATAAGTACCCTTCTTTTTGATTATAATGCAAAAAAGAGTTTCGGTTAAAAAATAATACTTTTTAACCTCATGGTATATTAGCATAAATTTCAAATATTTATCAAAAAAACAAAACTATTATTAAGTTTAGTTTACATAATATTTTTATGTATATAACTTATTAAGTTTAATGTATTCTAAAACATCATCCGGAACATAGTAACGTATCGTTTTATTTTCGGCTATTCTTTCCCGGATATTCTCAGAAGAAATTTCTATATTTGGCATGTCCAGAAAAATAATCTTTCCGTTATATGTTTTCTCAAGATAATCAGCCTGTTCCTTAAGCTTCTCAGCCGGATAATCTTTCCTTTCGCCTACGACCAAGGTACTTAAGGAAAATATCGTCTGTGGTTCATGCCAGGTTGTTATCATCATAAGCGAGTCGGCACCAACGATAAAATATAATTCGTTGTCCGGCTCATTTTCCTTAAGAATTTTTAATGTGTCAGACGTATAAGTCAGTCCGGGCCTCTTAAGCTCCAAATCGGACAATTTAAAATTAGGGTTGTTTTTTATCGCCAGTTTTACCATGTTAAGTCTATGTTCTGCGGATATAATATCAGTTCGTGTTTTATGGGGCGGGTTCATGGTAGGCATAAACAAAACATAATCCAATCCAACCTGCTCATATGCATGTTCAGCCAAAAATAAATGTCCGTTATGGACTGGATTAAAGGTCCCTCCCATTATACCTACCTTATTCATAAAATTACTTCCTTTCGTAAGACATATTAAAAGCAATGCAAATAAACATATTTATTCCCTGGTTGTGTTATCTTTGGGCAATTCTATTTTCTTTTTCTTCTTGGATTCCTTATACAATACGATTTTCCTTCCGATAACCTGTACAACTTCAGAATGGGTTCTTTCGGCAAGAGTCTGCGCAAGAACATGTATGTCCTCCGTACAATTTTTCAGCACATTTATTTTAATTAACTCCCTTGCCTCCAATGCTTCAGCTATTCCCTGCGTTATTTCCGGAGTTAATGAAGATTTTCCTATTTGATAAATCGGATCAATATTCATTGCCAGACCAATCAGATATGCCCTCTGTTTAGTTGTCATCAAATTTCTCCCTTCCAGATGATTATTTATAATATTCAAATTCAAGGCCATACATTCTTACCGTATCGCCTTCCTGAATGCCTAATTTCTCCAATTGCTCAAGAATACCGTTATCCCGTAAAAAGTTCTGGAAAAACAAAAAGCCTTTTTCGGAATTCAGATTTGTATAACCCAGCATTCTTTCAATTCTTGGACCTTCTACAACATATAGATGCTCCTCTTCCTTTCGGACCTCGAAGGGTTCGCCGGAAACCACAAGTTCTTCCGGTGTAAATTCTTTTTCAAATATAACCGGCGTCTTGTCCATTTTATCAAGCATGCTCTTTACATAATACAGGAGTTCTTTTACACCTTGACCGCTTACCGCGGATATTGGAAATACTTTATAACCTTCCGGTTTGAAAGTATCCTTTAATCTTTTTAAAACCTGTTCCTCTTGTTCTTTTTGCAGAACGTCTATCTTATTGGCTGCTATAACCTGAGGAAGTTCGGCCAGTTTGGGATTATAAGCTTTCAACTCGGCATTTATTAACCGTATGTCATCAACCGGATCCCTTCCTTCAGTTGATGCCGCGTCCACAATATGGATTATCATTTTTGTACGTTCTATATGACGTAAAAATTCATGGCCCAAACCGAGTCCTTCGGATGCCCCTTCAATCAGTCCCGGAATGTCGGCAATAACAAAGCCTCCTCCCTCGGCCATATCCACCACTCCGAGATTTGGACTTGTGGTGGTAAAATGATAATTGCCTATTTTGGGCCTGGCGTTGGTAACTCTGGATAAGAAAGTAGATTTTCCTACATTGGGAAAACCTACAAGCCCTACATCTGCGATAACCTTAAGCTCCAGGATTACCGTCATCTCCATGCCGGACTGGCCCGGCTGGGCATATTTGGGCACCTGCATGGTGGCAGTGGCATAATGATAATTGCCCTTTCCGCCGCGCCCGCCTTTCAGTATAACTTCCCTGCGGTTATCTCCGGACATATCGGCTACAATCTTTCCGGTATTTTTTTCAATAATGAGGGTTCCGGGGGGAACTTTCAGCACCAGATCTTCGCCGTCTTTTCCGTTACATTTTTGCTTCTTGCCGTTTTCTCCGTCTTCGGCTATGAATTTCCTTTTATAACGATAATCACTTAACGTGTTTAACCCTTCGTCCACTTCAAAAATAATGTCTCCGCCTTTGCCGCCGTCACCCCCGTCTGGCCCTCCGGCAGCAACATATTTTTCCCTGCGAAAACTTACATGTCCGTCTCCGCCTTTGCCGGATTTGATATATATTTCAGCTCTGTCGACAAACATAATTTCCTCCATTTCTTATATATATAAACGGATCGAAGTCCCTGAATTTCTAATCCGTATATATTTAATCATTAGTTGTATATTGACATTTAACATTAATATTCAATTTAATATTTAGATTAACATTTAAGTATGATAATTTTAATTCCGCAATTACTTAAGTATGGCTCTTTTATATTTGCTTTTTTAATATTTATAATCCGAATCAACTGATGTAATTTTATTGCCTTTTAATAATAATTTTGATATCACAATAAAAACCATGCATGCTGTCAATCATATAGTATTATTTCCATATTTAAGGTGTATGTCCCAATAAAAAACGTACCTGCCATATAAACTTATTATACCGTCAGTTCAGTCCGATCATTCGTGTATATTATAATAATATTTAATAGCAAAAACAACCATAAAGCAGGTATCAAAACGATTTTCAACTATTTAATAGACGTAAAAAAATTCTTTCTTTTGTGACATGTAACGGGTATTAGCAAATATATGTAATGTATGTATACAGAGAATTTCTTTTCTAAAAAGCACTTTTCGGAATATTACCTGTTGAAAAAATAACCCCAAATTCAGGCTTATTAGGAATTTGGGGTTATCGTCACATTATTTCTGTTACTACATGCTCTGAACATTCTCTACAGGGTAAACACAAGCTTGTTTTTTGTCCCTGCCTTTTCTTTCGAAACGAAGTACACCGTCAACTAATGCATATAATGTATCGTCTTTTCCGAGTCCCACATTAAGTCCCGGATGGATTTTTGTTCCGCGCTGTCTGTAAATAATATTTCCGGCAAGAACAAACTGACCGTCGGCTCTTTTTGCTCCAAGCCTCTTGGAATGGGAATCTCTGCCGTTCTTTGTGGAACCAACACCCTTTTTATGAGCAAAAAACTGAAGGTTCATTCTCATCATACTTTACACCTCCTATAACCAAATCATGCAAATTCAACCTGCCGGTTTGAATCTGCCTGCTACTCGACGTACCTACTGCGATTTCACCTTTTGGGTAACCGATATATACTTACCTTTATATTCGTTTTCTATACCCTGTAACCCGAAGGCCAGTGAATTTAACAGCAATTTTGCGCTATCACTTATCGGATTAGCCACATGAAATTCTATCAAACCTTTATCCTCATCTTCTGTTATATCGACAACATCGGATGTGAAATGTTCTATAGAATTTATCGTATTGATTACCAGAGCCGATACCGCCGCGCACACTATATCGTTGCCTTTATGACCGAAACCTGCGTGTCCCAGTATCTTAAAACCGGTAATCGTGCCATCTTCATCTTTATAAAATGTTGCTTTAATCATAACACCATAACCTATGCAAGGATCTTTTCAATCTTAACCTTGGTGTATGGCTGTCTGTGACCATTTTTCTTATGATATCCGGTCTTGGGTTTATATCTGTAAACGACAACCTTTTTGTTCTTGCCTTCTTCAATAACTGTAGCCGTAACCTTGGCGCCTTCTACGGTCGGATTTCCTACAACCAATTTACCGTTATTTACAGCAAGAACCTGTTCAAAAGTAACTTCTGCGCCTGCTTCAAGGCCCAGTTTCTCAACCTTGATGATATCGCCTTCAGCTACTTTGTACTGTTTTCCGCCAGTTGCAATAATTGCGTACATATGGCACCTCCTATTAACATTACTCGCCAACTTCGGTGTCCGTATAAAACGGAACTTATACCCCGTTGAGCGGCACACTATTAAATGCTAGCATAAGGATCGCATTTTGTCAAGAGTGTCAGGTACCGTAAACAAACTGTAAATAAAATTTGAACAAATTTTGAACACACCGAGTAAAAGTTTACAATTTGTTAACGGTGCCTGACACCTCATGCAGGGGTTTGCGGACTTTCTTCCTCGTAATCTCCACCAGTCCCAGCGTCGTCATGTCTACAAGGGTGGTTTTAATGGGATCCCGTTTTAAATAATTCTCCAGTTCTTTCATCAGCAGATCTTTATGTTCCTGAAGTTCCATATCTATAAAATCTACAATAATTATTCCGCTTAAATTTCTAAGCCGAATCTGTCTTGCTATCTCTCTTGCCGCTTCCAGGTTGATTTTTAGGAAGGTTTCCTGAACCTGTTTTTTTCCTGCGATGGCTTTTCCGGTATTTACGTCAATAACCGTCAATGCTTCCGTAGGCTGTATTACCAGCGTTCCGCCGGATTTTAACCAAACCATCGGTTTTATGGCATCTTTTAATTTTTCCTTTATGCCGTAAAGATTTGATAAACTTATGGTTGAATCCTGATAAAGCCTTAACTTTTCCAAATCTTCCGGCTGGTGCTTTTCAAGATACTCCTTCATATTCTCGTAAAGTTCTGTATCGTCGGTAACAAATTCATCCACCTGATCAGAATACCCGTCCCTTATATCGCATATATAATTCGGCGGTGTACGATACAGCAAGGAAAAACAGGTCTTATGAACTCCGTAGGTCCTGATATTTTCATATATGTCAATCAGATTTTTAATTTCCTTTATTATTAAATCTTCCCGCACATAAGCTGAATTTGTCCGAACAATAAAACCGTAATCTTTGCAGACATACGGTTTAACCAGATCCTTAAGTCTCTGCCTTTCATCTGCATCTTCAATTTTTTTCGATATTCCTATGGCAGGACTGCCGTGAGTCAAAGCAACATACTTTCCGGTCAGATTGATATTGGAACTGACTACGGGCGCTTTAGACTTTACATCTTCCTTGGTGACCTGAACGATAAGTTCATCACCAACCCTAATCTGGACATCCTTTGTTTTTTCGTTTTCATTCTGATTGACCCGATTGGCTACAATGGGATGACGGTTTTCAGTTATCGAATAATAACACATCCTGCCGTCCGCAATCTCCACAAAGGCTGCGTTTATATTATTTACAATGTTTTTAACTTTTCCCAGGTATATATTGCCCAAAATATCTTCCTTATCGGCGGGGCTTAGGGACACCTGTACCATATTCATACCGTCAAAAAGTGCCGAAACAACGGTATCTGTGTGCTTTGTTATTATTAGTTTCAGATTCATAAAGAATCCCCCTGTGGTTGTATAAAACTAATTTAGTCCGAAAAGCAGGCAAAATTATTTAGCATGAAAATTAGAACTAAAAGTTTAACCAAAAAATAAAATATATGAAATGTTATTTATCGGAATGATCCAACGGTATCAATTTTCCCGTTTTTTCATCTCCGGTATACAACTCCAGCCTGTGGACCTGCCATGCAAACGGATTATACTCAATCCCGTTTTCATTGCAATATGCCTCCATGACCAGTTCGGGTTTTAAATTGGAGACACTTCCCGTATCCAGTTGCAGATAAACCTTTATACCGTTACCGTAAACATCGGCAACGCTTTCGGCCTCAAGGAAATAATGCCTTTCGTCATTTACAGGCCTTGTTATATCAGATACAACATCTTTAAGCCTTTCCTTATATTCCGTATCTGAAAATGATACCACCGAAATCATCGGTTTTATATCTACAAGCTTTTCTTCGGTTTTTGATTTCTTGTTAATATATATTTCCGGTTTGGCATAGAAATTTTCAAAAGCTTTTATAAAAACATCCCGGGATATCAATCCTTCACCCAAGGTATAACCGTCCTTCAGCGATACAAGATAGTCGGCTTTCGATACCAGAGACATGGCCGTTACCTGCTTTTCATTTTTTTTCGGTTCTTTAAGCAAATGAAACCCGATCACCCGAAAGCCCTCGGTCAGAACCTCGTTTATTCCCTCGACCATGTCCTTCGGTGGCCGGCTGGTAAGAAGGCTTATATCCACATATTCGCCGTCGCTGGTAAGCCCCAGTCCCAAAGGCGCGGCAAATGACATAATCTGATGAGGATTGAAACCTTTGGAGTATTCGTTATCATACCCTGCCCTGCGGAATGCTTTCTGAAAATATCTCATCACATCAAGATGGCCGATGAATTTCATGGCACCGTATTTTTGAAATTTAATTCTGGCTTTCATATTTACCTCCTGCTGCGGCTATAATATCTTCCGTTTTGTCTTCTGCTGCCGATCCTGCCGTAAGGTTCTTTTTTTCACGGCAAACCCCGCCGCCGAATGCCATGGCACCGCAGCCGGAGCACATTTGTCTGCAGTTGGGAGTGACTGAACCGGAAAGCGCCCTTTTGTATTCACGAAGAAGGAATGACTTGCTTATCCCGATATCGATAAAATCCCAGGGTAATATTTCATCCTCGCTGCGCTGCCTGCTGGTGTAGAAAGATACGGAAATCCCGTTGTCTGCAAATGCCTTCACCCATTTTTCATAATCAAAAAACTCACTCCAGGCGTCAAAAACGCATCCCGCCTTATAGGCATCATATATAACCTTGCAGAGTCTTCTGTCGCCTCTGGCTAATACCCCTTCCAGTTCACTGACTTCCGCTTCATGCCAGTGGTATTTAATGCTCTTTCTATTAAGCTGTTCGTTTATCTTGCTTCTTAAGAGCTGCTGTTTCTTAATATACTCCTGGGGTGTATCCATTCTGGCCCATTGGAAAGGCGTAAAAGGCTTCGGCACAAAAAATGAGGTGCTGACTACTATATTAACCTTGCCCTGTCTTTGCTCCTTTGGAATTTTATAATATTCCCTTGCTATTTTATCCGCCAAAATCGCTATTCCTTCTATATCCTCTTCGGTTTCCGCAGGAAGCCCCATCATAAAATAAAGCTTTACCCTGTTCCAGCCGCTTAAGAACGCTTCGTAAGCTCCGGTTAAAATGTCTTCCTCCGTAAGGTTCTTATTGATTACATCCCGCAGCCTTTGAGTACCGGCTTCAGGTGCAAATGTCAGGCTGCTTTTCCTGACATCCTGAACTTTGCCCATTACATCAAGGGAAAAAGCATCTATTCTAAGAGACGGCAATGAAATATTCACGCCTTTTGAACCGAATTCATCTATCAGGAAATAAACCAGTTCCTTAAGTTTCGAATAGTCACTGGAACTTAAGGAGCTTAAGGATATTTCCTCATGGCCTGTAGACTTAAGCATCTCATAAGCGCATTTTTTCAGATATTCCAAATCCCTTTCCCTGTTAGGGCGGTAGATCATACCGGCCTGACAAAACCTGCAGCCCCGTATACAGCCTCTTTGAATTTCAAGGACCACTCTGTCCTGGGTAATCTTTGTAAGAGGCACCAAAGGTCTGGTCGGATGATAAGAATCATTTATATCCAAGGCCACCTGTCTCTTAATACGATCCGGTGCCGTATCAATATTTTTCCTAAAACTTTTTATCGTGCCGTCTTCGTTGTACTCCACGTCATAAAAGGCTGGTACATAAATTCCCTCTATCCTGGCAACCGCCTTAAGATATTCCCTTCTTGATTTTCCGAGGCGTTTGTATTCCTTATATAAATCAAGAATCTCGTTATATACGGTTTCCCCTTCGCCTATATAGAAAAAATCGAAGAAATCGGCTATAGGTTCCGGATTGTAGGTACAGGGGCCTCCGCCGATTACAATCGGGTCATTTTCAGTCCGGTCTTTTGCATATATGGGAATCTGCGAGAGTTCCAATATCTGAAGAATATTTGTATAGCACATCTCATACTGTATGGTTATGCCCAAAAAATCAAATTCCTTGACCGGATCCTGGCTTTCCAAAGCAAAAAGAGGGATATTCTTCTCCCTCATCAGCTTGTCCAAATCAGTCCAGGGCGAATAAACCCTTTCACAATAGGTATCTTTCCTGTTATTTAATATATCATAAAGAATCTGCATTCCCAGATGAGACATTCCGATTTCATATACATCCGGAAAACACATGCAGAATCTAATATCTACATCTTTAGGGTTTTTAACCCTCATATTTATCTCCCCTCCGATGTACCTTGCAGGTTTGTCCACGGACAGGAGTATTTCATCTGTAAGTGCCAGTTTTCTCATTATGTTACCCTTTCTAACAGTTGTATAATTACGCAAATCCGATATAATTGCTGTCTTTGGCTTGTCCGCCATGTTGGTTTCACCAAAACATACGGAACGTTACAGGAATTAAAAATTATATTTAAATCAACATAATCCCTTAAATCAGTTAAAACAGGTTTGGCCCATTACGGATTTGCTTACCGTAAATATTATACATGATATATCCTTAAATTACAATGAAGCAATATCCTGTTACTTAAGCCATGATATAATTATTTCCTCGATTTTTTCCAGTTGGTTATAACCGGTAACATAATGCCTTATGGTTTCGTATGAGAAATTTCCCCATTTAACCTTAATTTTATCCATAATAAATATACTTAAAAAAATTACAAGCGCGCAAACCGTCCGGATTAGCAATGATTTATAAGAAGCAATCTCTTCGGGTATGGTTTCAGTATCCTTTCCTTCTTGAAAAAGCCGGGCTATTTTGTCTTTTTTCTTTTTCCCGAATACGGAATTATGAACTTCTTCGTTGCTTATATAATTATTGCTTAATCCGGAGGATGATTCCAATGTATACAGTTGCCTTAAGCACGCTTCCCTTGCGAGGCGTATGTATTCGGCCCTGGACATTACCGGTCTTTCTTCCCTGTGCTCATTATTTTCAGCCAAATCATTATTAACTTTCCTGTTATCATTGTCAATCATTTTGTTATCAAATAAATCGTCTCTTTTTAAAATGTCGTCACTGTATGCATCGGAACCGGCAGTATTATTTCTGCCTGAATATGAGGATTTATCAATCATTTCAATCGGTACGTACAACTTATCATTTATACTTTTCGATAAATTCTTTTCAATTTGATTATAGATTTTATCTTCATAGCCGGCGTCCACAGCAATACCCCCTAATTACCTTATATCCTGCTTGTTCTTTAATTCATTATATTTCATGTTCCCATATCATATTCCTAAAACTACTGTTTCAGGAAAGAAGTTATCAGTTCTATTAAATATTGTCCGGAGCAGTTGCCATAAAAACCGATCCGGCATTTCCTGAGGTTTCCATAAAAGTTATACTGTTAATTTTATGTAATTCTGTAAATGTTGTACATTATCTTTTGTATATTTAAAATTTGAAAAGACGGTTCCGGAATTGATTTCTGTGATATTGTTATAAAAAAAGAGTTTCGTCATGGAAACTCTAATTAAGATTTATCCGATATTAACCGGTTTATTAAAAAATTATTTGAAAAATATTATGATATCTTATGCTAAATCCATAACTACTACCAATCAATTTAATCTGCGGTTCTTAAGATAATAAACCGCAATCTGGGTTCTGTGTTCCAGCCCCGTTTTTTCAAGAATCGCACTTATATGGTTTCGGACCGTCCCGTTTGATAAAAACAGTTTCTCTCCGATCTCCTTATTGGACAGTCCCTCGGCAATCAGTTCGGCTATTTCCAACTCCCTGGGAGTCAAAAGCATTTCGAATATATTTTTATCCGGCTTAATCGACGAAATTCTGCCTCTTATGAATTCAAGTATATCTTTCTGAAAAACAGTGCCGCCGGTATTAATAACCCTGATGGCTGACAAAATACGCTCTGCCGGACTGTTTTTAAGTATATACCCGTTTATACCCGCATGCAGGGCTTTCAGGATTAATTCCGGTTCATCAAAGGTCGTAAGAAGGAGCGGATTTGAAAGCCCCATATCCATCATTTCTTTCCCCGCATCAATTCCGTCCTTTTCGGGCATTCTTATATCCAGCAGGGCTACATCCGGTTTTAATTTTACAGCCATTTCAACAGCTTCCTGACCGTCTGCGGCAGTTCCTACACATTCCATATCGTCCTGGGTTTCCAGAATCATTTTCAAACCTTCCCTTATTATCCAATCGTCATCCGCCAGAAGAACCCTTATCAATACTATCTTCCTTTCCCATATTTCCTGAAACAGCCTTTACATATTTTTACTGACCAATCAATAATAAAAGATATTGGTGACACAAAAACCGTTATCATCCTTGCTGATAAAACATCTGCCTTTTAATGCCGCAGTCCTTTCTTCTATCGCATTAAGCCCCAGATGCTTGACAAATCCATTGCCGGTTCCGTTGCCGTTTTTTCCGTTATCCTTAAATTCCGCTTTTATGATTTTATTAAATACCTCTATATTTAAAACAAATTCCGTGGCATTCGAATGTTTCAGTACATTTGTAAGACATTCTTTGAGATTATCATTAATACATGTCCAAACCTGCGGAGAAATTTTTGATAAATCCCCGGACGTGTTAAGCCGGGTCGTTATGTTGTATTTGATTTTGAACTGTTCAAGAGCCGAATTTATATCATGGATATCGATAAGAAAGCGTTCCGTTCTTTCCTCTTTCAATGCGGCACGGATTTCATCCACGCTTTCCCGAAGGTTTTTTACCGCTTTTTGCATACTGTCCATTGCCTTATTCTGGTCTTTTTTCATCTGCAGCATGGCAGCTTCCAGAAGAATGATGCTTCCGGAGATTCCGTGGCCGATTTCGTCATGGATTCTGGCGGCAATCCTGTTTCGCTCTTCCATGCTTATGGTCGTTTTTAATGTTCTCATAAGTTCTTTAAGATCGGTTATGTTACTTTCCAGCTTTATAATATCTTCCTTAAGCATTTCATTTTTATGTATGTAATAATCCAGTTTAAGCATGACCGACCTTGCCAGCATAATCATAGGTATAAAAATTACGGTAATAACGATACCGGTCATGTCCGGTGTAAAAAGTAAAAAAGCCAAAATCAGGGCAACGGAAACAATTTGATAATACATTTTCCCGGATATGAGAAGTTCGGTAAGGTGCATCAGCAAAACGGCAAACAAGGGAAATAAATTCTTAATTCCTAGTATAAAACAGGCAATTATTGATGATGTTATCGTAATATAAAGAAAAGCCTTTTTCTTCCACGTCCGTTCAATCAGCAGTTCCAGCACAAAAACACAGGAAAAACCCAAGACCGATATAACGTTTGTCACCGTTCCGGCCTTGCCTTGTGAGAGGTACGAAGCAGTAACCGCCATAATTTTTGTTATAAGATACAGGACCGGTAAATCCAACATATAAAACTTAACCTCTTTTATAGTTTTGTGAAAATAAAACCGCCCCGACCAAAAATGCCAATAGCGTAAATAAAGCCAGAATTAATACATTGGGGCCGATATCGGCTGCCCTATTGTCCATAAGTTCATACAGGGCATCCGTAATCCAAAATTGAGGCATGATCCTGGCAAAATTCCGCAGGGTTTCCGGAGCCAGTTCAAGGGCAAAATATGCTCCTCCGATCAGGGTACCTATGGTATTGAAACTAAAAATAATCACGGTTAATCCGCTTTTTGATCTGATTATCAGAGATACGTCTATGACAAAACAGGTTACAAATAATGAAAACAGGATTAAAAGTAAAAACAGCTTATATACTGGAAAACCGATATTGATGTTCATTACCGTCATATAACCGCAGTAAATAACCGCTTCTGTCAATAATAAAAAGAAACCGAAGATACTGTTACCGGCAATATATTCCGCAGGTTTTACGGTAGAAGCCGTAATCCTGTTATATATCCCCCTCCGCCTGTCATCCGCTATTATAAACGAAACCGTCATGGCCAGGACAAAAGCCGTAATCAGATAAAAGCATATGGTATTGCGAAATCCTTCTTTTTCCTTCAGCATTTTCAGATCCAATGAATATGCATTTTCCTGATAAACAGAATTTCCGGCATTTTCATATTCGGCCAGATAGAGGTTAAATGTTTCCTTATTGCCGGCGCAAGCGGCCGATAACATGTGTATTGAATCCAGATAACTGTTTATATATGCTTCCGTAAATGCCTCATTTTCATAATCATCCGAAGAAGTTACATATACTTTATCTGCCTCACCTGCGGCAAACTTGTCGTAAAATCCAGCCGGTATCTCAATTATAAACGAAATATCCTTGTCTATCAATAATTTGGATAGTTTATCAAAATTTTGCCCTTCCACAAGTTCACAGTTAAGTTCGTCGCCAAGATAAGATTTAAAATTCTTTGAAAGCGGACTGTCATCATAATCAACAATCCCGATTTTTATCTTTGACAAGGCAGAACCGGCCGCATAACTGCCTAATAAGTACAGAATCAGGCACAGGATAAAGCCGCTAAAAACAGAAAGGAAAACGACGCCCCGGTTCCGTTTCATATTGGTCTTAAATATCAGCCAGACGTTTTTCATAATTCCTCCTTTCTGCTAAAGCCGACCGCTCCGACTGCCAGCATAATCGCCGATAAAATCAGGCATATAACAATAACCGCTGTTGCTTTTTTGTACCTGCCGAAAACGGCAAGATCAAAAGCGGCTTCCTGAACCTGATACATCGGCATATACCGGGTTATACCTTCTATATATATTTCCTTTGAATAGGTTCCCGACAAAAACATCATTAACCAGACTATGGGCATCATGGAAACCATCGGGTTGACTTTAATGAATAATCCATATACAGCACCGATTGATATCATGGCAAAACCGACCGCAACAAACATGAAGAATAGATAAAGATTATCAAAAAAATCACGGGCATATCGGGCTTTGAATAAAACCGTGCTGAATGTCATAATTATAACTACCTGCAGTACGGTTTGAGGCAGCAGGCCCAATACTTTGCCAAAGAACAGTTTTACCTGGTTTATGGGAGCAATCTTTAATCTCTGTATCGTTCTTCCGTCCCGTTCTCCCATAAAACAGACCGCACCGAGCATAACGCTCATGAAGCAAATCATGGTTAACATGGTTATTGCATAATAATCAAGCATAGTCCGTCTTATTCCCAATTCCTTATGTATAATATAATTCGTTCCATCATCCGTAAAATCCGCTATATTTCGCGGACTGTTTCCGGAAATAATATTTACGGCTTTGTTATACCGGGAAAATCCGTTCATTATTCCTGTTACCGCCCTGTTTTTTATTCGGTTTACCCCTTCATGTATATGAATCTCCAAAGGCTCATTCTCAAAAATTACTACGGCATCCACCCTGCCGTCAACAGCCATTTGAACCGATGTATCCAAATCATTTGATTCCTCAAAAATGATATTTTTGTTATCCTGAATGCTGTCAATAAATTTCCCGACGGACATAATATCTTTCAAAGATTCTGTCTCTGTCACGTAATGTATTTTTAACTCCCCTACCCTTTCTTCCGCATGGTCAAAGGAAGAAAGCAGATTGCCCAGCAGGAAAACCAAAATCACCGGAAAGATTAAAAAGAAAAAGACGTTGCTTTTATCCCTCAGATAATCCCTGGTCTCCTTTATGATAATCTGAAACATCTTAAAACCTCCGACAAAAAGATATATTCTTTTAAAATGACCTGCTGACAAATCGGTTCCCATAACCGTGAAAACCCGTTAAATTTTATCAGCATATTGTTCTTTCTTACTGTTTCAGCCGATCATGTCGGTTTGAATATAAAACGGGTAAAAATCGATTTTCTACCGAAGATTTCGGCCCGTTAAAGTTAAAAACAAGGTGTCAAGATCCGGCAGTTCGGTGTTTATACCGATGATTGGAAGGCCGAATTCAATTATTGCCTGAATTATATTGGCTATATTGTTTTGTTCTATAGATATGTCCACCCTGATAACCGAATCTTCGATGGCAATACCCTTTACGCCGGGCATCAGTCTTATTCTTTTTGCAAAGGCTTTCCTCTCGATATCCGCAGGCATTCTTGTTTTAATATAAACTGACTGAACATCCGTAACCATGGATACCAGTTCGTTTTCCCTTCCGCAGGCTATGAGCTGTCCCTTATCGATAATGGCAATCCTGTCACAAATTTGCTCCACTTCCTGCATATAGTGGGATGTGTAAATCACCGTGGCTCCCCTGTCCCGAAGTAACCGTATGGAATTTAAGATATGTTCCCTTGACTGGGTATCCACTCCGACAGTCGGCTCGTCAAGGACAATAAGTTTGGGATTATGGGCAATTCCGCAGGCAATATTAAGCCTTCTTCTCATTCCGCCGGACATCTGCTTCGGTTTTTCGTTTATTTTTTCGGACAAGCCGACAAAATCCAAAGCTTCCTTTGCGCTGCGTTTTAACTCCCTTCCGCCATATCCGTATAGAGAGGCAAAGAACATAACATTTTCCAATGCGGTCAGATGATCGTATATGGCTATATCCTGAGGCACCATTCCAATCAATCGTTTAATTTCGGCTTTATGCTCCCGGATGTCCATCCCGTCGACGGTAACTTTGCCTTTATCGAAATCGGTCAAAGTCGTTATAACATTTAAAGTGGTGGTTTTTCCCGCCCCGTTCGGGCCGAGAAGACCGAATATCTCCCCTTTTGATACCGAAAAACTTAAATGGTCCACAGCCGCAGTATCCCCGTATTTTTTTACCAGCTTTTCGACTACAACATATGACATTGCAAACCTCCCCAGGCATATCTTTTTAAAATTATCGCAATTATACTCATTCACGGCAAAATTACATCTGAAAAATGACATCTGAAATCCGATATTGTCTTTGATGCTGAACTTTAAAAACGCCGCGATACCCTTTGTTTTAATAATAGCCTTTCGTTCTGTTTGACTGAAGTGACATATGCACAATTTTCATATTACAAATGTCATGTCTTATATACGGTATCAGGCAACCCATTTGGCAACTTTTTCCCCATGTTTTTTGTCATATGTTTAAAACTCATTGAAAAATAACACTTTTTCATATATAATTGCTTTAGTTAACTTAAAGACAATTACAAGGAGGAATACCAATGTCAACCAATGTTTATGACATACTTAAAGAACGTGGGTTTATAGAACAATGCACCAATGAAGAAGAAGTCCGTGAACTTTTGGGTAAGGAATCCGTTACTTTTTATATAGGTTTTGATGCCACAGCCGACAGCTTGACCGCAGGTCATTTCCTTACTATTATGGCCATGATGCATTTGCAAAGGGCAGGACACAGACCCATCGCCCTGTTAGGCGGCGGTACCACCATGATCGGTGACCCTACAGGAAAATCCGACATGCGTACCTTGATGGACAGGAAAACCATTGATTACAACGCATCCCGCTTTAAAGAGCAACTTTCAAAGTTTATTGATTTTTCAGACGGCAAGGCAATCCTTGCGAACAATGCCGATTGGCTTTTGGATCTTAATTATGTGGAATTCCTGAGAGAAATCGGCATTCATTTTTCCGTTAATAAAATGATTACGGCAGAATGTTACAAACAAAGGATGGAAAGAGGCTTGACATTCTTTGAATTCAATTACATGCTGATGCAATCCTATGACTTTTGGAAATTGAATAAATTATACGATTGTGTACTTGAAATCGGCGGAAACGATCAGTGGTCCAACATCATCGGCGGCGTGGAATTAATCAGACGCAAGGAAGGAAAACCTGCATACGGATTAACCCTTAAGCTTCTTACCACCAGCGACGGTGTCAAGATGGGTAAGACCATGAAGGGAGCAGTATGGTTGGATCCCGCAAAAACTTCCCCTTATGAATTCTACCAATACTGGAGAAACATCGAAGACGTCAAAGTTGAAGAATGTCTGGCCCTTTTGACATTCCTTCCGATGGACGAAGTAAGGAGACTGGGAGCCCTTCAAGGCTCTGAAATCAACTATGCCAAAGAAGTATTGGCTTATGAAATTACCAAAATCGTTCACGGCGAAGAAGAAGCAATAAAAGCCAGAGAAGCTTCAAGAGCCTTGTTCGGTAACGGCGCCAAATCCGAAGACATTCCCACCACTGCTTATCCCGCATCCAGATTTGCGGAAGGCATTGATATTATTACCATGATGTGTGATGCAAAACTGGCCAGCTCCCGTTCTGATGCCCGCCGTACCATACAGCAAGGAGGAGTCACGGTTAACAACAGGAAAGTTGAAAACTTTGATCTTATACTGACAGATAAGGATTTTGAAGACGGAGCAATCCTGATTAAAAAGGGTAAGAAATCCTACCACAGATTTATTGCCGAATAATCAGCCGGATATCCGACAGCATCATATTGACTGATCCCATATATTACCGCCTTGCCGACAGAATCATAATATTTGCCATCTTCGTTGACTAAACCGTTTATACGGCGACTCTGTTTTACCGAACAGTTATAAAGATGCAAACATGAAATTATTTTATAACGAATGGGGTTGAAATTATGCAGAAATTTGTCCCGTTTTTTCAAGGAGAAAAAAGAATAATTACAGAAAGACTGGCCGAATATTTTGATAAAAACGGTTTAGAAACGCAGACTCATTATGATGAATCGTTGGATGCTTACATCCTGTCCGTTCCGGCGGAAAAAATAAATGAGGCTAAAAAATTATATCAGGACTTTTATTTCGAGGAACTGGAACGTGTTGAGCGGGAAGAAAAGAATAAAGATTTTATGCAAAATTATGATGAATCAAATATTTTTGCAAAATCGCAGGATGATATTTCTTCGAACGTTGAAAACGTTTCTGTCTCAGATATGGAAACTTCAGCCCCAAAAAGCGTTTCCGGCCCGGATGCCTTTACCGAGGATGATACTTATTCCAATGATGTAGCCGCAGCAGGAATAGAAAATGATGACGCCTTCAAAACCGAACCGAACGGTTATATGGAAAAGGAATATACTTATCGTTCCGATGATGCGGACAATACGGATTATGGCAGCCAACCCGATAATACGGATAAGACTAATGACACCGTCCCGGCCGATAATATAGGAGAGGCCGGTCAACCCAAGGCTGATGAACCCGAGGAAACCGATGACGAAGATATGGATGAGTTAAAACGGTTGCTGTCCGGCCCCGGTAACTATAAATTTAAATACGAAAAATACAGGGATTATATCGAAAGCTGTTATACATTCCTTTCGGTAGGCATAGCAGGATTGGTTTTTGTGATATTAAATATTGCCGATGTATTGCATATATTTAACGACATCTTAACTAATCTTGTCATGGGTGCGTTATTTATATTCTTTATTTACGAAGGAATTTCTTCAGGCGTAAAAGCAAGAAAATTAAAGCCTGAGGCTGAAGAAGAAAACAGGCTTACCGAAAAAATCAACGAATGGCTGAAAAATAATGTTACCAGGGAATTTCTTAATTCTATCGGCAGAAGCGGGCAATCCGAAGAACTTGACTATATTGAAAAAACCGATACCATACGCGATATGCTGATTAAAGAATTCGGCGACATCAATACGGATTATCTTGACCGCATAATCGAGGAATATTACAGTAAGAATTTTGATTAAAGCCGGGAAGATATCTGTGAAATTCCCCAATGATAAATAACATATTACGAATTTAAAATTAAACCTAATAATCTTCTTTTTTGAATAAGTAATGAGTTGAATATGTAACAAAGTCGGGGTATGTGAAATTAATTCACGGCCCCGACTCTTTTAATGATGGCCGCACTGATAGTTAAACTGTTCTTGTTGCATATAAACATGTCATACTTTTTCAAAATATCACTTTATTTATGTTTTAAAGTTTAACCCGCTGAAAATAAAACTGGAATTACCATGATATATGAAAAATTATTTTAATTATTACCATCCCTTCTTCGGCCTGAGTTTATCCTTAGATAAATACTTTTTGGCAATACTTTTATTATCATTGGTTGATTTGACAATAAGCAACGTTATCAATAATGTTAAACTCAGGGATATAACGGACATTACAGGATTAAACATATTCTTAACAGCAGGATCATGGCTTCTGAAACCGATAATCGCCCCGCCTGCCGTCAGCGGATAAATATTCAGCAACAGCTTATTTCCGCTTACAAACATCGATGCATATCCGAATATGAAAGCAAAAATGACAGATATTAAGTGATTGATGCCCGCTTTAGCCGTAACAGCTATAAGAGGACTGATGCCTATATATAATAACAGGTTAAATACCGTAATCTGCCAGAAGGATTTGAAGAACAGATCCAACGTTAAACCGCAGAATCCCAGTAATTTATAGGCGATTAATGTAAAGAGCCATGAAAACATTCCATATATTAAGGACAAAATACATCCCAGCAAAATTTTTGAACCCAGTATTTTTGAATATTTAACAGGTACCGTAATCAGGTTCTTCAGTGTATCATCCCTAATCTCCCTGTTAATAATAAATCCAATGATTAAGGTAATGGTCATCGGAAAAATCATGGTCATATTTTGCTGGATAACCTGTTCATACAACATTTGATAATCCCAGACGCTGCCGTCTTGTGCGGTTGTTGTAAGCATTGTTAAAATAACAGATAAAAGCATCAGCAGGACTCCGGCATATAGCAGCCTGTATCTTTTTATTTTCCTAATTTCGCTCTTCAGCAGAACAAGCATCAACTCTCCCACCTTTCATACAACTTAACTATAATGATTATTGATGCGGTTCCTATCAGGGCTGTATAAATGATTATATATAATGTGGAAGGAATTGCAGCTCTTAAGCCGGCATCATATGCCTCTAAATTTATCTTTCCCATTTTACCCAGCATTCCGGCGGTCCATAAAGTAGTATTGGTAATCGGTACAAGCATGAATATATATTTTGGCAGATACGGGCTCAAGGCAACAAGCAGAAAACTTAATACCGTATAAAACACGGTCATTAAAATTGAAAAAACATATGTCCTGGAAAAAGTTACATTCAGAATGATCAGGGGGAGAGTGCCTGCAGCAATAAACAGACCGTTTGCCAGTGTTATCATAATATACTCCGCGGTATCATTAAAATCAAAGAAAATGCTTCAGAGAACCATCGATACTAAATGGGTAGCCGACGCAAAAAAGATACTGCATAAAAATATTATTGTGATTTTGGTCAAAACAAGCTGTCTAATTGTAATCGGAACGGTTCTTAATGCTTTAAAAGTATCATTGTCCCGTTCCGTAAAAAACAATATGGTTGACAGTATGCTTATAACAACAGGCAATAAGAACTGGATTCCGGAACCTATGGAGCTAATATATAATTCATCATAAAGCTCTGCCAGACTGTATGCCGGAAAACGCCGATTTAGTAAAAGCAATGTCGTTGCCGACGGTAAGAGTATTGCGGAAAGTAATATAATGTATATTATCTTTTTTCTCTTAAGTTTGATAAACTCGCATTTAATTAAACTAAGCAATTCCCGCACCTCCAGTGACCTCTTTGAAATTATCTTCGAGGGTGTTTTCGTAAACATGGGCATCATAGACGTTTATTTCATTTTTCACAAAAGTTTTAATAAGTGAAGATATGTCAAAGGATAAATCATATATAAATATTTTTCTGTCGGAATCCACCTCATAATTTTTTATATTGAATACTGTTTCCAGTATATTTGTTGCCTTGCCTGTATCAGACACAATAAAACCGATACATTTTCTGATTTTATATCTCAAATCGTAAAGCGATAATTCTTCGAGCAGGACACCGTTGTCAATTATACCGATATCGTCGGATATCAGCTGGATTTCCGACAGTATGTGGCTGGAAATTAGTATTGTTTTTCCCTTTTTATCACATAAATATCTTAGCAGTTTTCTCATTTCGGCAATGCCTATAGGATCCAGACCGTTTATAGGTTCATCCAAAATAAGCAATTCCGGATCATGCAGTATTGCCAGGGCTATCCCTAACCTCTGTTTCATACCCAGAGAATATTCACCATAAAGCTTTTTGTCTTTTAGGGAAGAGATACCAAATCCAGTGCTTTTTCTACGGCATCCTTTTGAGGGACTCCCCTTAACTCGGCAAATATTCTAAGATTTTCGGTTCCGGTCAAATTGGGATAAAATCCCAGCTTTTCTATTAAATTACCGATACGTGGAAGAATTTCTTTTTCATTATTTCTTATGTTTTTACCGAATATACTAATCTCCCCTGCCGTCGGTCTGGTAATACCCAGCATCATTTTCATAATAGTGGTTTTGCCTGCCCCGTTCCGCCCCAATAAGCCGTATATGATATTCTTTCTTACATGTATATCCACATCTTTTACCGCATATTGTTCACCGTACTTTTTTGTCAATCCTTTGGTTTCAATAATAAACTCATTCATTAACCCCATCCTTTCTTTCGTTTTTCTTTGATTAATTATATCCTGCCGATCTTGCAACAACCTTACAATTATCTTGAAATAAAAATGAAAACCCCGGACAAATACCGGGGTTTTATTAAAATAATCTATTCTGTTTAGTTTTAGGAAAACTGATTTTAAAGACAGTGCCCATGTTTACCGCACTATCCACAGAAATTTCTCTTTTCTGTTTTTCAACAAGAAGCTTGACTATTGATAAACCGAGGCCATTTCCCCTGTTTCCCCGTGATTTGATTCCCTTATAAAATTCTTCAAATATCCTTTCTTTAACCTTTTCTTCTATTCCGACACCGTCATCCTGAATCTCAAGTACTGTTTTATCTTCCTTATCAAGCAGTTTCACTTTTACGTTCTTTGCGCCGGCATGTTCTATTATGTTTTTAACAAGATTATTTATAACGGTATGATAACTTGTTTCATCAATATATGCGTTAATTCTGTCCTCCGGAATGTCAATGTCATAATTAATATTCTTTTTTTCAAATATAGGTATCCAGTCAACGAGAATGGCTCTGGTTGATTCCGATAAATCTGTTTTTTTCAGCTTCAATTCTTCCGTATTTGAATATAGTTTTGCCCATTTGAAAATCTGATTGACATTTTCCTTTAACTGCCTGGCCTTACTCAGTGCAATTTGCAAATACTCGCTGTTTTTCTCGTTATTTAAATTTATATCAATTGCTTCCAAATATCCGATAAGGGTGGTCAGAGGGGTCCTCAAATCATGTGCCAGACCGGTCAGTAAACTTTTATGGGCCTTTTCGGATAACTCTAACTTTTTTATTTCCTCATTTTTTTTATCAATAATATTATTTACGGAAAAAACGATCTCCGAGAACGGATCATTTTCTTTTATTAATATTTTTCTTTCCGTTGAATCCTCTGAACTCATCTCACGTAATTCTTTACTTACTCTTTTAATTGTTTTTTTCATCTGATAATTTTCATACAGCAAAAAAATACAGAAGCAAATCAGTATTATGATTACACTAATATAAATCATTTTCTATCACCTGAAACAAAACGGTAGCCCATCCCTTTTATTGTTTCAATGAATTTGGAATTTTTACCTTCCGGTTCAATTCTTGACCGCAGCCTGCTTATTACGGACATAATGTTGCTGTCATCATATTCATACGGTTCTCCCCAAACCGCCTCATAAATTTGCTTTTTGGTAAGAACACGATTTGCATTTTGAGATAAATATAAAAGAACCTGATATTCTTTTGGATTTAATTTGACTTCCTCGTTATTAAGGAATACTTTTTTCTGCAGATCGTCAATTTCCAGATTATCAAAAATGTATATTTTGCTTTTATTGTCGCCGGCCTGATTAAATTTGACAGATCTGCGAATTAAAGACATAACTCTTGCTCCGAACTCTTCCAGTTCAAACGGTTTGGTTAGGTAGTCGTCAGCCCCCATCTTAAGGCCTTTAACTTTGTCTTCCGTATCCGTCTTTGCAGTCAGTATCAAAACCGGAACCTTCATCATCGTCAACCAGCAAAATATTAAGTTTTTCATTACCCAGCATCTAAATCACCACAACAAAACCCGACATCATATTTCAGCTTTATATATATTCCTGTAAGGTTTGGTTAACTTTTTCATATCTGTAATGATCTCATTTCTTGAATTTAAGGCCCTTAAATAAACATAAATAAATTGCCATATATTCTAGACATAATTTTTTTATTTTACGTTATGTCATCCTGCAGGAATTTATATCATTTTGCAGTAGTATGCGTTTTCATGAATTCCAGAGCCTTTTTCATGGCATACCGGCTGCCCGCAGGGCTGAATCCGTGTCCTTCATTCTCAATAATAATCAGTTCTACATTTTCATAGGTATCTTTTGCCTGTATCATATATTCAACCGGTACAATCGGATCCTTTTCTCCGTAGATTATAAGTACATCCCCGGAATATTTACCTATGCTGTCGAACACATAAAAATCATGAATGGATGTTACAAAATTCCGTCCCAGATTCATATCCCAGAAATTAATGGTTTCCGGAATATTGTCGGTGGAAGGATACTTTGAACGCCAGTCATCCGGTATGCAGAATGCCGGAAAATACAATATCAGTCCCGCTGTTTTTCCGGCCAAATCCTCGGCGGCAAGGGCGCTTACCATACCTCCCTGGCTGGCGCCGAAAAGATAAATCTTTTCGGAATTCACATATTCCAGTGATGCGATGTTTTCAAATACGGTGAGCAAATCTTCCTTTTCCGTGAATAACGTCATATCCGTTGTGGCACCGGAACTTTTGGAACGGGTCGATCCTCCGCAGAAATCAAAGGCATATGCCACATATCCGTGCTCAGCAAAATATGTACACTCTTTTATAAGGTCCGAATTGGCACTATTATAACCGTGACTTAATATGACTGCGGGATATTTTCCTTTCTTTTTAGGCATATAAATGTTCCCGTAGATTGATTTATGTCCTGTTGTAATTATATGCTCTTCTGTCAGTATTCCTTTTGTTTCAGGCTTGCTTTCAGATTTTTGTAACGTTTCGGTTCCGTTTACGGTTTCCTTTTTTTCTTCAGGATCGGGTATTATTTCTTTTATTACCGCCGTTACTTTCATGTTTTACAATCCTCCTTTGACATCCGTTATATAAAACAAAGGTTTATAAAACGGTCATACTGGAATTAAAACTTTGGTGTTTATCCGGTTGAAATTGGTCGGTGATGTCATAGATATTTTAACTTGATTCAAAACCAATGTAAAGAATATCCTGAATAATTGTCAACTTTTTTATTCATGTTAGTTGACATATATAAAAGTTCTGATATACTTGTCTCATAAATAAATCCAAAATATTATTGATTTGTTATTTCAGTTCAGTCTAAAAGAAGGAATAAATAATGGATTTAAAAGAACAGATACTTAAAATACTTGAAGAAAACAGAGGTAAAAGTATAAGCGGCGCATGGATTGCAAGAAAACTTTTTGTCACAAGAACAGCCGTCTGGAAACAAATAAAAGAATTGCAGAAAGAAGGTTACGACATCGAAGCAATTACCAACCGCGGATACTGTCTTAAACCAGGTAACGATATTCTGACTGTCCAGAGTATCGCTCCGTATCTTACGGGAAAGGCGGCAAATTATATACTGGATGTAAGAAAAACGGTTACATCGACCAATACGATCGCCAAGGAAATGGCGTCAAAAGGTGCCTGTGAAGGAACCGTTATTATAGCCTCCGAACAGACTCAGGGCAGGGGGCGGATGGGCCGGACTTTCTTTTCTCCTCCTTCAACTGGATTATATATGTCCGTGATATTAAGGCCGCAATTAAGCCTGGAAGATTCTCTTCTTATTACAACCGGCACTGCCGTTGCTGTAGCCAAAGCCATTGAGACCCTTACACAAAAAGGCGTTCAAATCAAATGGGTAAACGATCTGTTTATGGACGGCAAAAAGGTGTGCGGTATTCTTACTGAGGCATCTTTAAATGTGGAAAACGGCGGCCTTGACTATGCTGTCGTAGGAATAGGCATAAATGTATGTACGAAAGACTTCCCGAATGATTTGAAAGATTTGGCAGGCTCGATTTTTGATAAAAAACCTCAAAAAGGGCCAGTAACATCCCTGCTTGCCGCTTATGTACTGAACAATCTGGCCGACATTATTGAAAATATAGCCGACAGAACTTATCTCGAAGAATATAAAAAACGCTCTTTCCTTCTTGGAAAAGAAATTAATGTAATCAAAGGGGACAGTATCCTTTCGGCCAAAGCCGTGGATATCGACGACAGGGCAAGGCTTATTGTCGAATATCCCGATCTTACCACGGAAGCTCTGTCTTCAGGAGAAGTCAGTGTCCGCATAAAAAATCATGATTAATACTGAATATCAGAGCAGAAAAGCAATGGCTTTTTTGCTTATTGTCTTCACTGTTTAAAATCTAAAAAACGTTACATAAAGGAGACAGTATGACAGATTCAAAAAGAATACCGACAAAAAATATCATACTTTCAGGCATGTTTACAGCTTTAATCTGTGTCCTGTCACAAATAATAATTCCCATACAGCCTGTACCATTCAGTCTGTCCATTTTAGCAATATTTTTGACAGGTTCATTACTTACACCCGGATATGCCTTTTTATCCGCTCTGGCTTATATTCTGCTGGGGGCCTTCGGGCTTCCCGTATTTGCAGGGTTCAAAGGAGGCCCCCAGGTGCTTGCCGGTATGACTGGCGGCTTTATCATGGCATATCCGGTTATGTCCTTTATAACGTCAGTATCCTATAAGATATCAAAAAAGTTAACTTATAAATTAACTTGCGAATTAACAGATGAATCATCTGATACAGATTCAGATGATTCATACTTTAAAAATACTGATAAATTTAAACTAACCAGGACCATTATCTGTATAATCCTGCCCCTTTTGGGAATGACAGCTTCTCTCTTCATTTGTTATGTTATCGGAACGATTTGGTTCTGTTATGTCGGCGGCTCCGGAATAACTTATGCCATATCTGTATGTGTTCTTCCTTTTATTGCATTCGATTTTATAAAATTATTTATTATTTTGGCAATAACCCCTGTTATAAAAAATGCCTTCGCAAGAGTCCTTCAATAGTATTCATATGCTAATCATAGTTTTCATTGTTAACCAAAACAATCATTGATAACAATAGTTTAAATAAACCACATTGACCGTACTGTTTCAAGTAATTGTCTGTATAATATCACATAGGTCCGAACAACTCTTCCAGTTCTTCTTTCGTCAGGGTATTTATAAACACTTCCTTGGATGTTATAACGGAATCCGACAGTTCTTTCTTCTTTCTCTGAAGCTTGAATATCTTCTCTTCGATGGTTCCCTTGGTTATCAATTTCAGTACATGAACTTTATTTTGCTGCCCTATACGGTATACACGATCCGTAGCCTGCTCTTCCACCGCAGGATTCCACCAGGGATCGTAATGAATAACAGTATCCGCACCTACAAGGTTAAGTCCCGTACCTCCGGCTTTTAATGAAATCAGGAATACCTGACATTCACCCTGATTAAACCGCTTGACGCTCTCGTTCCGTTCCTCTGTAGGTGTGCTTCCTTCCAGATAAAAATACTGTATATTCATATCCTTTAATTCTTCTTCAATAATCCGCAGCATTGAAGTAAACTGTGAAAATACCAGTATACGGTGGTCGTTTGCTATGGCCTCCGTTATAAGTTCCATAAGCAGATCCAATTTCCCGCTTCCGCCCTGGTAATTTTCCAGGAACGTCGACGGATGACAGCATATCTGCCTGAGCCTTGTCAAGGCCGCAAGGATTTTCATACGGCTTTTCTCAATGCCACCCTCATCGATCTCCGAACGGATTTCGATGCGGATATTTTCCAGATAGGATACATAAATTTGTTTTTGTTCTTCCGTAAGTTCCGTAAGAATTTTTGATTCATACTTATCCGGAAGTTCCGTAAGCACGTCTTTTTTCATACGGCGTAAGATAAACGGAGCAATAAGCTGGTGCAAATCCTCCAGCGCTTCTTTATCGTCCTTTAAAATAGGTTTTTCATATACTTCAACAAATCTGGCATGGTTGTGCAAATAACCCGGCATAATAAAATCAAATATGGACCAAAGCTCCGACAGGTTATTTTCAATCGGAGTTCCCGTCAGTGCAAATCTGTGTCTTGCCCGTAACCGTTTTACGGATTTGGCGTTCAGGGAAGAATCATTTTTAATAAACTGGGCCTCGTCTATGAAAATAGTATGAAAATCAATATTTTCATACATCGTTATATCTCTTCTGATTAACGGGTATGAGGTAATAAGCACATCAAATTTCTGATAGTTGTAAATGATTTCCTTTCTGTCCTGCGGACTTCCGTTAACAACAACAGCGTTTAAAAAAGGCGCAAAATTTTCGATTTCATCAAGCCAGTTATATGTGAGTGACGTAGGGCAAACAATTAAGCAATGGGGTTTTTTATCTGTCGTTTCATTTTCTGATATAACCGAAGCAATAAATACTATTGACTGAAGGGTTTTACCCAGTCCCATATCATCGGCTAAAATTCCGCCAAGTTCATATTCTGCCAGCGTACGCAGCCATTTATATCCAGTAACCTGATAGGGCCTTAGCTCGGCATGGATTTCGTCAGGAACTTTAAAATCAGTAACGGCAGGATTAAGTATCCTTTCCGTAAGGTGTGTGAAATCCCGATCCTTTTCAAGCTGTAAATTTTTCTCTTCAAATACCTTTTCTAGATAAACGGCATGGGATTTTTCAAGAAAAACCTTGCTTCCCTCAATATTTTTACTGCCTGCATTAAGGGATGAAAGGATTTTTGACAGTTGCTCCACATTTCCTTCTTCCAGGTTTATAAAACTGCCGTTTTTTAAGCGGTAATACTTCTTCTTTATCTGATAAGCATGGATTAAATCCCTGATTTCCTCCTTTGGAACGCCTTCAAAGGAAAAATCCAGCTCCAAAAGATTGACACCGCTGTTAACTCTGACACTGGCCGAGAAAGTCCCGGGCGGACGAATCCCCAGCTTTTTAAAGTCTTCGGAATAATATAATGTTGCCACTCCTTCGAGGTCCTTAACCTTGCCGGATAAAAATTCATATATCAGATCCTCATCCTTAAGCAGATAATAATTCTTGTAAGGTACAAATCCCAGTTTCAGTATTTCGGAAATAATGGCGTCCTCGCTTTCTCTCTGACGGACAATTATATATGGGCCCGCATCGGCATTCCCGAATGAGTTGAATTCGTAATCTCCGTAACGGTAACGAAGTTCTGCCTTGATGCCGTATTTATGCTTGTCAAAATAAATACTGGCCTGCAGTTCCTCTGATATATACCGGTTCTTTAACTCTTCCGGAACCTCCAGCTCCATGGTTTCACTGATCCTGGGAAGTACATTCTCAAGAAAACGGTTTTTCTTTTCTCCTTTAAAAACCAGAGGCTCACTGTCCCTGCCCAGTGTGTTATAAAAAGGTTTAAAATTATTTATGAACTTCTTGTCCGGTTTATATATGACACCGTCATAATAAAGCAGTTCTCCGGTATCGGTAATGGGAATTACAACATCTTTTCCCTTATAGTCTACAATTATCGTTTCGTCATCCATGGTAAGCTGATAGGATATTCTGGGGTTACCCTTGACATAACGGACATTGGAATATATTTTCCCGTAAAGTTCCAGTGTAAAAGTATAATCTTCCAAAAAGTTCAGGAACTTAAGCAGCATGTTCTTGGTCATAATAACATGGGATTTTGAAAATATTTTTGAAAAAAGCGAATTATTGATTACCTCCTGTATTTCGTAAATCTCCAGCAGATAATCAAGTATATTCTGCGAGAATTTGTCAAATGTACTCTCCCCGCTTATATATTTAAATTCCTTACCTAAGGAGAAATTTTCATTATTGTATATGTCGGATAAGAACTTCTTGATGGTTTGGATCTTGTATTTTCTGTTGCTGCCTCCGTAAAAGGAAACATATGCCCTGGCGGCTTCGCCTTTTAGCATACTTGGAATGGTTATAATCGGCTCCAGCGAAAATGTTTCTCCGACCAGGTGGGTGTCTTCCTGGGCAGCAAAATAATCGAGAATCTGAATGATTTTTCTTTCCTCCGGGCTTTTGGTCGTAGAAAGCAATGTCCTTTCCTGATATGTCAATATAAACAGCAAGGCAGCAACCACATGCTTGCAGGCTCCCTGATCCTTTAACCTGGAAGGGCAATTGCAGCTATAATCAAAAGAACCGTCTTCCTGTTCTTCTATGGTTACGGAATATCTGTAATTACCCTGTACTTCCAATCGGTATGTCTTGGACGAATTCGAATAAGAAGCACTGACAACCCTGTTTTCTTTATAATATTGCAATCCTCTGGCATATGTTACATCATTGGATGCCAGATTCCTAATTCCCGTCCTTGAAATTTTTATCATTTCTTTACCCCTCACAAAAAGTTATAGAACAAAACTTTGGCAGGATAAAAAATTACTGTTAGCATATTATTATACCACATTAAGGGCAAAAAGTGTATTTTCTTTTGTATCTTTTTTATTTTATGATCTATTCAATTATTATAATTACTTATTCCCAGTATTAGATAAATTGATAAATTTTACTAATATAATGATTGAAAATTTGCTTTTCTTATATTAGAATAACTAGCTGGAATATAAATACAAGCCACAAAATATGGAGGTTTTCATGAAACATATCATCAGTCCCACCGATCTGACTTTGGAAGAGTTGGACGAATTAATAAGACTGGCTGAGGATATATATAAAGATCCTGGCAAATATTCAAATGCATGTTACAGAAAAAGACTGGCAACCTTATTCTATGAACCCAGTACAAGAACAAGACTTAGTTTTGAAGCCGCCATGTTGAACCTTGGCGGAAGTGTTATCGGTTTTTCATCAGCCGACAGCAGTTCGGCGGCAAAAGGCGAAAGTGTCGCCGATACAATTCGTGTTGTTTCATCTTACGCCGATATATGTGCAATTCGTCATCCAAAAGAAGGCGCCGCATTGGTCGCATCACTTCATTCATCCATTCCTGTTATCAATGCCGGAGACGGCGGTCACAATCATCCCACTCAAACCTTTACGGATTTATTTACAATAAAACATCTTAAAAATCAGTTCGAAGGCCTTACCGTCGGTTTATGCGGAGATTTGAAATTCGGAAGGACGGTACATTCCTTAATCGGTGCTCTCTCAAGATATAAAAATATCAAGTTCATTTTGATTTCTCCGGAAGAATTAAGAATACCTTCCTATATCAGGGATGAAATACTCGAAGCCAATAATATACCTTATGAAGAAGTGACAAGCCTGGAGTCGGCGATACCCAAACTCGATATTCTTTACATGACCAGAGTACAAAGAGAACGTTTCTTCAACGAAGAAGATTATATCAGATTAAAAGACACATATATTCTTGATGTTAACAAAATGTCTCTCGCAAAGAAAGACATGATTGTGTTGCATCCCCTCCCACGGGTAAACGAAATTTCCGTAGAAGTTGACAATGACCCCAGGGCCGTATATTTCAAGCAGGCTGAGTTGGGGGTATATGTACGGATGGCGCTTATAATGATGTTGTTAAGAAGCTGACTTTAGAAACTGACTTTAAATAGTGTTAAAAGTTTATGGTAAAAGTTTTAGTAAAATTTTAGAAAAGTTTAATTGTTTAAAAGTTATAAATTTAAATGTTTTATTGATTAAATGTTTTAAAAATTAAAGGAGGCTCTTATGCTTAATATCGGCGTAATAAACCGCGGTATTGTCATTGACCATATCAAAGTCGGCGGAGCAATGAAAATATACAATTATCTAAATCTGGAACATCTGGACTGCAGCGTGGCCATAATAAAAAACGCAAGGAGCAACAAGATGGGCCGGAAAGATTTAATCAAAATAGAAGGCATGTTGGACGAAATAGATCTTGATATTCTGGGAGCCCTGGACAACAATATCACCATCAATATAATAGAAAACGGTGAAATAATCGAAAAGAAAAAGCCCAATCTGCCTGATTACGTGGAAAATATATTAATCTGCAAAAATCCCAGATGTATAACTTCTGTGGAACGCGGAATTCACCACGCCTTCAGGCTGACAGACAAAAAGAAAGGCATATATCGCTGTATTTATTGCGAGCAGGCTTTTGACGGTGTCAGACACCAGTAATTGGTGTCAGGCACCGTTAACAAAATATGAACAGATTATAAATTATTTATAAACAGTCATATATATAAACTACATTCCAATTCATATGTACAAATTTTTAATAAATTCCCATTCTTTCGCAAACTACTTCCCAGTTGATATTATCCATAAAGCGATTTATGTATTCCGCCTTATTGTCGGCATATTGAAGGAAATACGCATGTTCATATACATCAAGAACCAGTACGGGAGCCGAATAAGCTATATTACCCAGGTCATGGGAATCGAGGCTTATGTTTCTCAATCTGCAACTTCTCTGATCATAGCAAAGAACCGCCCATCCCCTGCTGGCCTTGGCGGTGGCTATGAAATCATCCTTCCAGTTATCGAAACCGCCAAAATACATGTCAAACTGCTTTATTGCCATATTGTCGGGAGTTTTCATCCTGCCGCCCATATTTTCAAAATACAGTTCATGTAGTATTACTCCGTCCAGAGCATATGTTTCCCCCCTTTTGCATGCCCTGTAAAAACTGAAAGTGGCGTTTGCCTTTTCTCTTTCCGGGTTGTTCATGAGTATCCTGTCAATCTCATTTATTTTATCCACATACCCTTCATAGAGTCTTATATGTGCTTCAAACTGCTGTCTATTCACTACGGTAATGTCATCCGTATACTGAAATCTGATTTTTTCTATCATATATAAAAAGCCTCCTTTATTTAATGTATGAACAGCGGCCTGACAAGCCGTATTCATCATTAAAATATACGAGGCTTTTTATATCTTATTCCTGTTTTTTTATTATTTTAAGTAAAGGAAACCGAACATTTTCCGTTTTAAGTGTTCTTCGAAAATAAACTTATTCACTTTATTGCTTTCTGCAATAACCTTATTCATGACTTTTCCTGTGGTTTTTTCGTTAAAATAATCAATCCATTTTTGATTCAACATAAAAACATATAATGTAAATTCTGGTTCTTTAGAACAGACCTATGATCCTGCCTTCTTTATCCACATCGATATTTTCCGCTGCCGGAACCTTAGGCAATCCGGGCATGGTCATCATGGTTCCGGTGATCGCCACAACAAAACCTGCTCCCGCCGATACGTAGACTTCTCTTATATTGATTGTAAATCCAGCCGGCCGTCCCAGTTTGGTCGGATCATCGGACAGCGAATACTGGGTCTTTGCCATGCAAATAGGAAGATTTCCGTATCCCAGTTCCTCAAGTCTCTTTATTGCACTGTCGGCGGCCGGGTCATATGTTACTCTTTCGGCACCATATATTTCCCTTGCTATGGTTTCAATCTTGTCTTTGATGGACAGATTCAATTCATACAGAGGCTTGTAATTGCTCCGCTTCTCTTTCATTGTCTTAAGAAGTTTTTCGGCGAGGTCTATTCCGCCTGCACCGCCCTTTTCCCATACTTCACAGACAGAGAATTCACAGTTTCTTTCTTCGCAATACCGCTTCACATACTCTATTTCTTCCGCAGTATCTGTTGTAAACCGGTTTAATGCCACAACCACGGGTACGCCGAATTTTTGCAGATTCTCGATATGCTTTTCCAGATTGACTATTCCTTTCTTTAGGGCATCCATGTTTTCCATGGAGAGTTCCGTTTTCGGGACACCGCCGTTATATTTTAAAGCACGGACCGTGGCAACAAGAACGACAGCATCCGGTCTGATACCGGCGGCTCTGCATTTAATGTCCAAGAATTTTTCGGCTCCCAGATCGGCACCGAAACCCGCTTCCGTAACAACCACGTCGGCAAGTTTCAAAGCCATTTTTGTCGCTCTGATGCTGTTACATCCGTGAGCTATGTTGGCAAACGGTCCTCCGTGGACAATGGCCGGCGTATTTTCAAGAGTTTGTATAAGATTGGGCTTCAGCGCGTCCTTAAGCAAAGCAGCCATGGCTCCGACGGCCTTCAAATCCCTGGCAAAGACCGGTTTGCCGTCATAGGTATATGCCACAACCATTCTTCCCAGCCTTTCTTTCAGGTCCTCCATGTTTTCGGCAAGACATAACACGGCCATAATTTCGGAAGCTACCGTAATAACGAAATGATCCTCACGGACAACCCCGTCCGCCTTGCGTCCGAGGCCCACCACAATATTACGCAGTACACGATCGTTTATGTCAAGGCAGCGCTTCCATACAACCTGATTGGGATCAATATTTAATTGATTTCCCTGATGTATATGATTGTCAAGCATAGCCGCAAGCAAATTATTGGCGGCGGTTATGGCATGAAAATCACCGGTAAAATGCAGGTTCAAATCCTCCATAGGCACCACCTGAGCATATCCGCCGCCGGCTGCACCGCCTTTTATACCGAAACAGGGACCCAATGAAGGCTCACGAAGGGCAATCACGGACTTTACCTTCATTCTGCCGAGAGCCTGTCCAAGGCCTACGGTTGTGGTAGTCTTTCCCTCACCGGCAGGCGTGGGATTAATGGCAGTAACCAGTATCAGTTTCCCGTCCGGCCTGTCTTTTATTTTGTCCCAAAGGTCGTCGGACAGCTTTGCCTTATATTTCCCGTAATACTCCAAATCTTCTTCCGGAATGGACAATTGTTCCGCAACTTCGCGGATATGTTTCAAATTCGCTTCCTGAGCTATTTGTATGTCGGACTTCATATTTTACCCAGCCTTTCTTTATAATCTGACAAAATTATTGTAACATAAGAAATATTGTGGTCAAGTTAAAATTGGTAACATACGGTACGATCCGCTAACAATCAAATTACACCGTCATTGTTAAACATAAATATATTAAAGGATTAATAATTATAACTTGGCAAATAAAATAAATATGTTATAATATACGGGATATAAATAATATGGGATATAATACTTTAAACGGCAATTTTCAGATTTCCCTTAAATCAAATTATACGAAAGCCCATAAAATATCAGAAAGGAACTAGTTATTATGTACGACACTATAATTTTTGACCTTGACGGAACATTATTAAACACACTGGACGACTTAAAAGACAGTCTTAATTTTGCTTTGGCCAAACATGGCTACAAAACAAGGACTCTTGAGGAAGTAAGGAGATTCGTCGGAAACGGCGTACAAAAGCTTGTACAGCGCGCTTTACCCGAACAGGCTTCCGAAGATGAAATCAATAAATGCCTTGACACCTTCAAGGAACATTACCAAACCAATATGCAGAATAAGACAAGGCCTTATGACGGAATAAAGGAATTACTGACGGAACTGAAAAAGGACAAATATAAAATGGCCATAGTGTCCAACAAATTTGATGCTGCGGTAAAGGATCTGGCAAAAGATTATTTTGGCGGCTTAATAGACGTTGCCATAGGCGAATCCCCCACAGTAAAGAGAAAACCTGCTCCCGACAGTGTTTTTGTCGCACTTAAGGAACTGAACTCCGATATAAAAAATGCCATATTCGTAGGCGATTCGGAAACCGATGTTCAGACAGCCAAAAACGCCGGCCTTCCCTGCGTCGGTGTAACCTGGGGTTTTCGTACCCGAGACGTGTTAATTAAGGAAGGAGCCGACTATATTATCGACACTCCCAACGAACTTCTTGAGATTATTAAAAAATAGATCCTGTATTACCAAGTCCGGTAAAGCTATAAGCATTTTTACTATCATTGTTTTGATAAACCGCAAAATTAATTTGCAGCTTTCAAATAAAAAATTCAAAAGGCTAGGTCACAACAAATAGTTGACAAATGTATATTTTGTAGGAGAGCCTTAAACTCTCCTACAAAGTAAGATCTGTTAATGTTTCTTTTTGATCGCAACCATACCTATTATGATAATAATTGTAAGAATTATTGCAAATATTATTTCCAATATATGCACCGGTATTAAGTCATAATATTGCTTTCATGATTTCATATAAATTCTTCATTTTATTGCCTTCACAAATTAAGATTAGGCTGCCAGCGGAACTGCAGTTTTTGGATAAGTCTCTGCATTTATCAGACACATGAAGCAATATTTTTGCTTATTTACCTGTTGCTTTTAAATCTTCTATTATAAACTCAAGATATAATTCCACAATATTTATATCCGAACACTTATACAGCATGCGGGATCCCACGACATCTTCTATTTCATTAAATATAAGTTCCCCGTTATCACCGATAAGGAAGTCTATTCCCACCAGCCCGAAATTAAATTCATTGATGATTGTACGGACCAGTCGTTTTTCATCTTCATTAAGGTTATATAACCTCACATCACCGCCAAGAGAATAGTTGGCTCTGAAACCCTCTTTAGACGTCCGTAAAACCGCCGCAATAATTTCAGTTCCAATTACATATACTCTTAGATCCTGACATCTCGTACCCGTAAACGGCTGAACCACCACATCGGAACTTCCTATGCCATTGATTATTTCTTCCGCCTTTTCTTTATATGAATTATAATCTTCAACAAGAAATACCTGCTTGCCGCCGTGTCCGTCCACCGCTTTTATAACCGTTGGTTCAGGAATATCAAGATCGTTCTTTACCCGGTAGTTCTTATAGAACAGAGTATCCACCATTGGAATGCCTGTTTTGGCCAGATATTGATATGTTTTTGCCTTATCATTGCAGATTTCCGATACAAAAGAATTGTTGTAAACCGGAATACCCATAAGTTCCATATGTTTTGACAAAAGGGGATAAATTGCCCTTACTACGGCGAAATCCGGAAGTTTTAAATCCATCGAAGAATGCTTCAAAAATAGCTTTCCGTCTTTGACTCCGAATTTAATATCTTCAATCAATACCAGCCTGAAATTTATTCCCTTCTTTTTTCCTTCTTCTATATAGAATTCTATATATTGCTTATTATATTCGGCGCCGTCCCTGAAATAAACTATCCACGCTTCCAAACTAATTGCCTCCCTATAATTTTTATACAACCTTACAAATTCTTGTATAGAACCTGATAAATTTCTTTACAATCAATAACGGTATTAACTTGATTGCCTCTCAATATATAACTCTCAAGATATAAATACCTTTCTAAGAATAATACCTTAACGTACAATCTGTTTATAATATTTTCATGTTCCTGTTGCTTTCTCATCAGGAATTTTCTTTTATATTCAGGAAAATAATAATCGGGGCTTATTATAACTCCAGCAATATTTCTATGCAAAGTATAATAACTATAATGTAAAGGTTGGTATTTCCGTATAAATTTAAAAGCTAATATGCCTATATAACTGTTATGGGATATGATTCAAAAGAATCATATCCCGTAATTTAACACAAAGTCATTTATTCGTCCATAACGGATTTTTCAATAATAATATAGAAACTAACCAATATTTAGTATTTATATCATCCTCTAATTTGTCATAGACAAAAACCATTTTCCTGATACTTTTGCCGTAATTTTCTATTCTTTTGCTTTTCTTCATAACGGCTTATTCAATATCTTTAAAATTATTTAATCATCTTACCACCGCTATGCAATCATCCTTGTGATGATATATATGATCTTCAGCAAGATAAAAATCACAAGGCTGCCAATTCCTAGATCATCTCCTGCTTTTTCTGTAGAAAAATTAACATCCGCAGGTTTATCGCCCAATTTGATATCTTATTTCTTTAATACAAATATTTATTGTACGTCCTGATAAAGTCGCTGTATTAATCAGCAAAACACCAGCCGCTAATATTGGGAAATATTTTATAGTCATCATGAAATGTACTACACAATTTCCTAATATTATTTATGTTCACACTGACAGACTTGATTTAATATGGGATATGATTGCATCCGCAGCATTGACTCCGGTGCAATCATAAATGTTTTTGAAATGGGCATTGGAGTTAACCTCGCAAACTATAGGTTCTTCTTCCTCACCGAACAGAATATCCACACCGGCAAAATCCAAACCCAATATTTCGCAGCATTTTACTGCCAAATTCACCTGTTTATCCGTAGGCCGATAAGGCTTCATCTTCCCGCCTATGGTAAGATTGGCCCTGAAATCACCGCTGTCGGAATACCGGTACATAGCTGCTATTACCTGATTGCCCACTACCTGAAGCCTTATATCCCTGCCATGGCTTGTTTTAATATATTCCTGAAACAGCATGGGTTTAGTTCCTATTTGCCTGACTTTGTCGATTAATTCATTCAAATCCTTTACAAGATAAACCTGCTGGCCGAACGAACCGAAACATTCTTTAACAATCAAGGGAAATCCCAGCCTTTCGGCCGTTTCTTCCAAAAATCCCGTGCTTGTATAACCTATATTATCAAAGGTCATGGGTGCCACTATGGTTCTCGGCATAGGAATACCTGCCCCGGTAAGGAGAAAATGGGTCATGGATTTATCGTCACAGGCATAAATTGCTTCGGACGAATTATACACTTTATATCCCATAAGTTCCAGATATCTGGCTAATCTTACGTCTTTATCCCAAAAGAGGACAAAATCAACGTCCGCCCTTCCGCCTTCCGGAAAATCTCTGTAAGGAAGCTCAATCAAAAGTTGGGCGTTGGTTTTTCTGATAAGTTTTATGCCCTGCCTTTCTGCCGCATCCTGAAGCCAGTTATGGATTTCATCAAATTTATTTGAATGAAGGAACTCATTTACTACCAGCCAACCTGTCATTTGCGGATACCTTCTTATAAATTCTTCTGTCATTGAATTGATTTTTTACAACGCCTTTACTAAAATCCTTCAAATTCATATTTAATTAACGGTTTATTTTAAATTTTTCTTATTATTAAGCCACTGCCGCTTAAACTGCTGCAGCAACTGCCTGCATACGGTAATATCGGCATAAATACAGAATTGACGAATCAGTTAAGAACAGGCTTCATTTCGGTATAATGCCAAAAACTTAAGCCAGCCCGTTATCGGCAAGAAATTGCTCATATTCCTCCATGGTCATAAGAATCTTTCTTGGCTTGGTGCCTTCTTCAGGTCCTACCACACCCGCACTAGCCAGCTGATCCATAATTCTTGCCGCCCGGTTAAAACCTATCCTGAACTCTCTCTGAAGCATTCCTATTGAGGCTTTATCCTTTTCTATAATAAACCTTCCGGCATCGACAAAAAATTCGTCTCTGTCACTGGCCGATGCGGAATTTCCTTCCGCCTGCACATTGGTTATTTTTTCGTTTACTTCATCGCTGTAGTTTACACCGCTGTTATTTTTTATGATAAAGTCTACCACCGAATTGACTTCTTTTTCGGATACATATGAACCCTGTATTCTGACCGGTTTCGGATAACCGGACGGGAAGAACAGCATGTCTCCCTTGCCCAAAAGCTTTTCGGCACCGGAACTGTCTATGATGGTTCTGGAATCCACGGCAGACGAAACTGCGAACGCTATTCTGGATGGAATATTAGCCTTTATAAGGCCTGTAATGACGTTAACCGACGGCCTTTGGGTGGCAATAATGAGGTGAATTCCGGCCGCTCTTGCCATCTGGGCAAGACGGCAGATAGAATCCTCAACTTCACTGGGAGCTACCATCATCAAATCCGCCAACTCATCTATGATTATTATAATCTGAGGCATTTTCTTATGACTTTCGTCATCCGCCATATCTTTAATTTTTTCGTTATATCCTTTCAAATCACGGACGCCCAGATCGGCAAATTTCTTATAACGGTCCGTCATCTCCATGACTGCCCAGTTAAGGGCCGCAGCCGCCTTTTTGGGATCGGTCACCACAGGTATTAAAAGATGAGGAATTCCGTTATATACATTAAGCTCGACCACTTTGGGATCTATCATAATCATCCTGACGTCGGCAGGCTTCGATTTATACAGAATACTCATGATTAAGGTGTTAATACATACCGATTTACCGGAACCGGTAGCTCCTGCTATGAGCAGGTGAGGCATTTTTGCGATGTCGGTCACTATGATTTGCCCGCCTATATCCCTTCCTACTGCAAATGCCAGGTCCGACGGATGATTTATGAATTCTTTGCTTTCTATCAGTTCCCTGAAGGTAACCACATAATGCTCTTTATTTGGTACTTCGATACCGACGGCTGATTTTCCGGGTATCGGAGCTTCAATTCTTACTTCCGGTGCTGCAAGATTAAGTTTAATATCGTCAGCCAGGCTGGTGATGCTTTTAACCTTAACCCCCTGTTCGGGCTGTAGCTCGTATCTGGTAACGGTCGGGCCGCAGCTTACGTTGGTAACCGTTACATGGACACCGAAACTTTCCAGGGTACTTTGAAGTTTTGCAGCCGTTTCTTTTAATGTTTTTTCGGTAATCTGTCCCCTTCCTGTCCTCGGCTTCGGCGGAGTCAGAAGATCCAAAGGAGGAAATACGTATTCCTTTACATTTTCCTCGGCAGACTGATTAATATTTAATTGTTCTACTTGCGTAGAAGATAAATTTTCGGCATTCTTTTCAACAGCGGCATGTTGTTCTACTTTTGTAGTATTAACCTGCCCTGTTTCAATATTTTCATTCTCTTGATATTCTTCCGATGTGGTTTTAGTCTTTCCGAATTTATCTTTCAGTTCATCTTCAAATGATATAACTTGTCCGCTTTCACTTCTTTGATCATTTGTATCCTGCACGGCGTTCGCGGTTTTATTTTCGTCAAGGAACAAATGATCCAAATTAACTATCGGCAGTTCATCAATTTCATTTTTCGACAGTTTCTTATTCTTTTTTTCCGATAAACTGACTACATTTGAATTCTTTGAATGTTCGGCAGGCTCTTTATTTAAATCATTTTCCAGTTCAAAAGTCTTCCACCGGCGCCGCGGCACTTGAACTTCTTCGTCTGTTTCTTCCTCAACCGCCTTCTGCATCCTGGCCTGTTTTATTTCCTTAAGGGAATGCCTGCTCTTTTTGGCCATATAAACAAGCAGTGCCTTCCCCGTAATAACGGTTAAAGAAATTACCATTAGGGCTGCCAATATAACGTAGGTAGCCGTAACATCAAAGGCTCCGCATAAAAGCATAACGAGGATTCCGCCGATAATACCGCCCCCGTTTCTGCTTTTGCTGGAATTTATGTAATATTCAAATATTTTCGTACTTTCGTTGTACGGTTCCGCAATCAACTGAATTAGGGCTGCCAGTGCGATAAAAAACACCGCAGCACTAAGCAGCTTTCTTCCCGCCGCACGGTTTCCAAGATTCGATATACGAAATGCCGTACCGAAAAATAATAATACAGGCAGTATATAAGCTTCAAGCCCAAACATGCCGAATAAAAAGCTGCTTACGTATTTTCCTACTATTCCGCTTAAATTAAAAAAGCTCAAAAATATTAGAATAGATATAACCAAAGCAATTATAACTATTATTTCTTCCTGAATCTGCTCATTGTGTTTTACTGTTGCCTTTTGTTTTTTCTGATTAGTCGTATTTCTGCCAGCTGTCCCTTTTACTGTCTTTTTCCTGGAAGCCATGCGACATCCCCCTTACCTGCATAATTGTCTTCCATTTTTATTATACCTTTTGTATAAATCTTCTGCAAGTCAAATAAGAACTGTGGTTTACATAAGAAAGCGGAACCCGTTAAGAAGCGTTACTATTTGAACCAACACTCCCTTTTTAAGGGTGAACTTCTGTCTTTCCAATCCTAAAGGAAGCTCGATCCTGTCTTTGTCAATTACACGGGTGCAATATTCCTCGTATTCTTCCATATACCCTTTTAATTGCCTGTTAATATCCTCACTGTCTACGACGGTCATTATCTCGGTACTCAGATAAACGCTTCTTAGATCCATATTAAAGGAACCCACTATTGCGATGTTATCGTCTATGGTTATGCTCTTTCCGTGGTATGAGATTCCGCCCTCATACTCGTATATCCTTATGCCTGTATCAAGTATTTTATCCTTATGTAGCATATAATCGGAAGCTCCGAACGGATTGTCGTTATTGGCAGGGGCATTTGTCATAAGGGTTACCTCCGCCGGTCCGTCGCATACTTCCTTTAATGCTTCATACATCATGTTATTGCATATTATATACGGTGTATGAATTTTAACCTCTTCTTTTGCGTTTTCCATAAGCCTTTCCAAAGAATAAAATACCGTCGGTTCTTTGGCATGGATATGTACCGGATTGGTAATAAAAGATATCTTGTTGACTTCGTATGTAATTGTCGCGTAATCGAATTCTTCGGACAAGAACGGATATGTTTCCATATTTTCTTTATATATTTGCTCGAGTTCTTCCCTTGCCTTTATTACTTTTTTCTTTTTTCCTTCCGCCTCATTGTCGTGATAATATTTGCATTCCTTCATGTTCCAGATTTTATCAAAATAATCACATAGTTCATAAAGGGAGCTTTCCCTTCCGGAAGGCTCTGTATTGTAGACCAGTATATCCCTGTCATAATTTTTATGGCCGTTTTCCCCCAAAAAATTATCGTTGGTGTTTCTTCCGCCCAACAAGTACAGTTCATTGTCTATTATCAGATATTTGTCATGCAGTCTGCCCATGCTCTTCCATGGTTTGAGAAGATTTATGGGATTGTATATTTTTATTTCCACATTGCTTAAAGTCGATAACGCCATAAAATAACGGTTATTTCTCATACGCAACGCTTCCGAATAACCGTCAACAAGTATTTTTATTTCCACATCCCTTTTTGCGGCGTTAAGCAGTGCAGCCAAAATATCCTTACCGCTATTGTCAGACTTGAAATCAAATGTTGACAAAATAATCCGTTCATCGGCCCTTTCTATCATCCTGAGCCGTTCCAGCAGGGCTTCGGTGTTGTCTTCAATTATACACGCCCTGTCGCAGGAAACATGGTCAGAGTAAAAACTATCAGGATCAAATGAACTCATATATTCCGCACTGACATCCGGCTGCTTACTATATGCAATAACCACACCACCAACAACATAAAGAAAAAAAGATGCGATAAAAAGCGAGATTATTTTCTTCACATCAACTCACCTTCGTTACATCCTGTGTGTGATTTGAGACCTTAAATAGAGTATAATTAATCTTGTTTAAAAAAACAATGATTTCCCCATGATAAATTTGGGAAAATCATTGTGGCATTAAAAAATGTTTGGATTTTACCGCCAAATAAATCACGTAAAATCATGTTTTATTCTCTAATAATCTGTCCCGGATAATAATCCGCATTCAGATAATCGCTCATATCGGTTGATATGATTCTGTGAACAATATAGTTTTCTCCGTCCCGGCGGGCTATAACCCTTCCGTATTTTAGCGGTATCTCTTTATATTCGGGCTCAATTTCGTCTTTTGAAACAGATTTATCGGCCCGCTTATCGGCATAAATTCTTTCCAACGGTACAACCGTATATAGCATTATATACCTTCCTTCCGAAACATTCCTGTATCTTTTTCGGTTACTATTTTGTCAGTTTTTTGATTAGTTTATCGCTTGCTAATTACCGGTATTTATACGTCACTTTTTTATAGTTTTCTTTTCCTTCCGTTTTACTTACTTTTGTATTGCCTGCCTTTTTCTCTCTTCAATCATTTCATTCATCTTGGCCAGCGCTTCCTTAATGCCCCCGACTTCATCTATAATCTTTAATTTGACTGTTTCCGCTCCTATAAGGATTGAACCGACATCCTTTGCCAACTGATTGGTGGCAAGCATAAGATTTTTAAAATCCTGATAGCTGATACCCGAATGATCCACAACAAATCTTATGATTCGATCCTGTATCTTTTCAAAATATTCAAAAGTCTGGGTTACACCAATCACCGTACCGTTCATACGTACGGGGTGGATAATCATGGAAGCCGACGGCACAATAAAACTGTAATCTGCCGAAACAGCCAAAGGAACACCTATAGAATGGCTTCCTCCCAAAACCAGGGACACTGTCGGTTTGCTTAAGGATGCAATCATCTCGGCAATGGCCAGTCCTGCTTCCACATCTCCTCCCACAGTATTTATAAGTATAAGAAGTCCGTCAATCTCATCGCTGTCTTCGATAGCGGCAAGCTGTGGAAGAACATGCTCATATTTGGTGGTTTTATTATGTTGAGGCAGGCACTCATGACCTTCAATTTCACCGATAATAGACAATAGATGTATCTTATGTTCTTTGTTGTTATTTTCAAGTACCGTCTGGCCATACTCCGATATTTTTTTATCTTTTAAATCTTCGTTTTCTTTTTTTAATTTTTCTTCTTCCTGTTCTTCAACTGAAGGATTATTTTGATTTCCTTCATCGGAATCATCGGAATTAACATTATTCCGGGTATCGTTAACAGCACTTGTATTGTATTTATTATTATTAAATGTTTCTCGGTCACTCCTGGTACTTTGCATATACTACTCCTTATATTTAATATTGCGTATTATTTAGCATATTCCATAATATTATGCGACGGATGCGAAATTTTATGCAAAGCACCTTATTTTACTTATTATTCCAATATGTTTTCATATTTCTATTTTCTATTTCAACGGCAAAATTCCTTTTAATAAGCAGAAAATATTCCAATTGTTTTAAAATCTGAAATAAAACGGCTCTATACTCAAATTCCTCTCTGGTCACCGGCAACTTATCCTGTTTATAATGGTCATATAATGATGAAAGATCCTCCAATAACCCTTTTGCGTTGTTCATTTCATGGAAAGTGGCCGCAATTTTTTCTAAGAAATCTGCCAAAGGGATGGATTGTTTTAACATGACAGGGATATCTGAAATATTCCGGCTTATCTCTTTTAAAACCTCTGCCTGATGCTTTCTCATTTCCAGATATGTTATCATATATCTGGTGTCGGATAAGAGCCTGTTGCCCGCATCCTCATATGCTTTCTGCATAAGTTCCCCAAGCAAAGTTTCCAGATTCCTGAAATCAATAATCTGTGCTTCGCTTAACGGCCTGGTTTTTACGTCACTGCCTGAATTTGGCGTCCCATTGTCAGACATACTTTTGTCTGATATTCCCGAACCCAAATTATCGTTTTTATACTCGATATTTTCTTTGTCCGATACCTGTGAACCTAAATCTCTGTTTTTGATTTTATATGCCGATTTTCCTTGGCCTAAATTAAGCGCAAAATGATCGCTATACTCTTTCTGTTTTTTTTCAACCGGTTCCGGCTCCAGGCGTTCCTGAATTAAGCATGCTTTCTTGCCCTTAAGAGCCAAGGCCATGGCGGCAAGAACTTTTTTAAATTCTTCTTCCAGCATATGTTGTTTTATAAAAATCTCTTTCCTGTAATTTGGCATGAACATATTGACTGCAATCCCGATTCCCATTCCTATAACAAGAAGCAGGATTTCATTGGCAAACAAGGGTATATCCATCCGTTTTTCTATAAGAAAATGCGTCGTCAAAACCGCATTCATGGAAATACCTTCCTTTAAATCAAACAGATAACTAAGTCCGCAAAAAAGCAGAATGAAACTTCCGAAAACCAGCGGGTTGTATCCCAGACTGTTAAATAATATATATGAAACAATGACAGCCAGAAGAAATGACAACACTCTTTTTGCCGCTATGTTTAAGGTTTCTTTCTTGGTATTTTGTATGGTCAGTAATGTAATGATACCGGCAGAAGGGCTGTATGAAAGTCCCAGCATTTCCGCCGTAATAATGGCAACAGCGGAACCTATGCCGGCTTTCAATACATACCAGGGATTTACCTTATTTAATACAATATTTTTTATCCTGAATGATTTTATTTACTCCACCTCCGATGTTAAATATTATTCAGGGCCTGTTCTATATCTGCCAAAATGTCATTTATATTTTCAATTCCTATGGACATGCGTACCATTTCCGGAGTAATTCCGCACTCCAATAACTGTTTGTCCGTCAGCTGTCTGTGAGTGGTGCTGGCAGGATGAAGGACACCGGTTCTTGCATCGGCCACATGAACTACGATGTTAGCCAGTTTTAAACTGTCCATGAACTTCATGGCGGCTTCTCTTCCGCCTTTTACGCCAAAGGAAATGACGCCGCATACGCCGTTCGGCAGGTATTTTTGAGCCAATTCATAATATTTGCTGCTTTTTAATCCGGGGAAATTAACCCACAATACTTTTTCGTGATTTTCCAGATATTCGGCCACCTTCTGGGCATTGGCACAATGCCTCTCCATCCTGAGATGAAGGGTTTCAAGCCCCAGATTAAGCAAAAATGCGTTGCTCGGTGAAGGAGCCATACCCATGTCCCTCATCAGCTGAACCCTTGCCTTGGTTATATATGCAGCAGGACCGCAGTCTCTTGTATAGACTATGCCGTGATATGACTCGTCCGGAGTCGACAATCCGGGGAATTTACCGTTATCCCAGTTAAATTTACCGCTGTCAACTATCACACCGCCTAAAGCTACCGCATGACCGTCCATATACTTCGAAGTCGAATGGATAACAATATCGGCCCCATATTCAATCGGCCTGCAATTTACAGGAGTCGCAAAGGTATTGTCAATAATAAGCGGAATACCGTTGGAATGGGCAAACTTTGCCAGTTTCTCAATATCCGCCACCACCAGTGAAGGATTGGCAATGGTTTCGGCAAATACAAGTTTTGTATTCTCCCTTACCTCTTTCTGCAGTTCTTCAATAGGCCGGTCGGGATCTACAAAAGAACATTCTATCCCCATCTTCTTAAACGTAACCGCAAACAGGTTCATAGTGCCGCCATATATATTATTGGACGAAATAATATGGTCCCCCGATTTGCACAGATTAAGAACAGCTATCATGGTGGCCGCCTGACCCGAGGATGTACATAAAGCCCCTATACCGCCTTCCAAATCGGCTATTTTTCTTTCGACGCAATCCACGGTAGGATTTGCCAGCCTGGTATAAAAAAAGCCCTCCTCTTTCAAATCAAAAAGCCTGCCCACCTGTTCACCTGAATCATATTTATATGTAGTGCTCTGGTATATCGGAAGAACCCTTGGTTCTCCATTATTGGGCCTGTATCCTGACTGGACGCATTTTGTATCGATGTGAAAGTTGCTCATAATATCCGTCTCCTTTCATTTGACAAAACCTTCTGTACTAAGAAAAATCATATATTGAATTGCTTTAAATTGTCAATAATACAGTTTGTCAATTATCCGGCTAAAATTAAAGAACACCGGCTGAGATTAAGTTCCTATTTGGACAATAACAAGTCCGATAAAAGCCTTCCAATCCCAGACGGTGTTCAAACATCGGAAAAAATGTTATTCCGTATACCACCATTTATATATAAAAACCCGTTTTATACATTGCCTTATGCTTTTTGGAATCCTTTTTGAATTTTATAGGATGATTTTAGCCTTTTCTTCGCCTCTGTCCTGTTAACGACCATTTCGGCAGCAGCCATTTCGTCGTCATCCACGCTGCATTTGCTGATAGTAAGATCATTGTTGAGACGGATTATATTGCCTTCTTCGTCAACCAGCTTTACATATTCTGTTTTGGTCCCTTTGTTATATTTTTTGTAAATCAGTCCGTTTTTCTTGCAAGCTTCCCTGAAAGCTTTTTCACTGGCTGTTTTTCCTTTTTTTATCATTTAATCATCTCCGATCTTCGGTAACCAATTCCATACTTGATATAATATTAGTATCAAATACACAAATTTGGTTTTCAATATAAGATATGTTGAAGGTCTCAAAAAATTTACCATATTCGGTCGGCATATAAGGCTGATTGGGAAGATAAAATGTTCCGATTATTAATTTATATTTATATTTTATATTTAAATAATCACAATATGTACATCTTAATGTCTTTGTATCAATCATATCTTCGGTAACAGAAATCAAGTTACCTTGAAAAAGAAAGGGTAAAAACTCATTTCTGTATATTTCTACAAATTTAGTATAATCTTTCAACCTTCTTAAATCAAGTATATAATTATTTTTTACAAATATATTACATTTTATAACAGCCGCCTTTTTAACACGAACACCGAACTTATTGGTTGGGTTTGTAGTCCACCAGCGTGCCAGAGAATAATCCATATAAAAATATACTCCGTTTCCCAGCCAATGATGTTTGTTTGGTAGGCATTTAAATCCGGATTTCAGGATACTTTCTGCATTACTCAAATCGGTTCCATGATATGCCTCTAATGTAACATAAGAATCCATATTTCTCCTCTTTTTCTTTTAGTTGTAATACAGTAAGTGTTTTACAGAATCCATTATTTGGTATTATAATATATTTTATTATGTTTGTAAATATTTAACTGGCTAATCGAGTAGGAGGTAGCTGATTATTTCAGCTACCGACCTCTCACACCACCGTGCGTACCGTTCGGTACACGGCGGT
>ENA-OWPA01000383-OWPA01000383.1-bioreactor-metagenome-genome-assembly--contig:-NODE-383-length-63214-cov-7.162551_pt1 | contig 63214 bp, 61 predicted proteins | sample MGYA00238139_ERZ651803 | MGnify/ENA primary metagenome ERZ651803 (study PRJEB26909, sample SAMN07631231) | bioreactor metagenome | isolation source: Switchgrass digestor | place: USA: Dartmouth...
TAACCGTTACGGGACTTTTATTTATGCTGGTAGGGCGAATTTACTTAGAACCCCTTCTGACTTTGTTTGGAGCCAGTACCCAATTTGTTGATTATTTCCTGGGGTATGCCATGGCCTGTGTCCCGAATCTCCAGTATTACCCTGTCCCCTTGCTCATTCATACGTGTACAGATGCTTAGCGTTCCTCCCGCCGCCATGGCATCCAGGCTATTACGGGAGAGGTTGAGGATGACCTGACGGAGTTCTTTGGGGTCGATTATAATATCCTCTATGGGGTGGGTGTTGAGAATGATGTTTTTGCTCTCATGTACCGCTTCAGCCTGCAGTAAAGGTAGCATGCAGGCTAAAAGGTCATTTAAATTATGACGCTCGGTTTTTGTCTTCTTGTCTCTGGCTAAGGAAAGATATTCGTTGATTATATCGTTAGCCCTATCCAGCTCTTCAAGCATGAGGGACAAACAATTATGATAATTTTGCAAGTCCTTTTTGTTTTGGAGCAGTTGAACAAATCCTTTGACTGCCGTCAGAGGGTTTCTGATTTCATGAACAAAGCTGGAAGCCATTTTTCCAAGAAGATTCATTCGGTTAAGCTTAACCACATAGTCGCTGTATTTCCAGTCACAAGAACTGATCATAAAGGCGAATTGGTGGGTGTGCACGATGTCTAGGATTTCATAAGTTGAATACCTGCTCAATTGATAAGGACAGAGGGCTATGATTCTGGAAGCGGCAAGTTCTTTTTCCACCCTGGCTTCATACTCCATAAAATCCTGCCAGTAGCGTTTAATGAGCCAGGCGGTATTACCGCAAGCTCTAAGGCCGTCGTAACCCTCTTCTAAGGCTTTATTTATTTTCTTAGCTAATTTTTCAATAAGTCTTCCCGTTTGAAAATCTCCCTGTTCAAAATACCAGTCAGAATAATGAACTATTTCGATTTGTGTCTCGTAAACTGCAAAATCTTTTATCCTATCCTTTAAAGCTGCGGCGGCTTCGGCAAACGAAAGCGGCTCAGCTATTATCCAGACGCAGTATTCGTTATTTTCCAAACCGGCTTGCAAGTAAGGAATTACTACATCTATTAATTCCTCTTTTGTTTCATAAAAACCACATAGGTGGGCTCCCCAAGTTAAATCGGCGATATATGGGAGCCCGCTTTTTCTAAGGCTTTCGTCTCTTTTCAATTGTCTCCTCCTAATTTTCGGCAAATTAGCAACGACAAAAATTTCTTCTCCAAGAACCGGAAAAAACCTTTAATTTTATATAAAATTTACCTTTTTCGATAAATTCTAACTTAAAGCCCATAAGGTCATTGTCAAGGAGGATTGACAAGGCTGTTCAGCCCTTTTTACTTTCATTTTAGTTAGTATCAGAGTCGCCAAAAGACACTCCTGTTACGTTCCATTTGGATTCGTCATTGAGTAAAATTTTATTTGGCTGCATTTTGGTAGTTTTGGTGTTGTTGGCATAGCGTATGACGGCGAGGTACAGGCATTCTGTTCCGTCGCCATACTGTAGCTCGAAGTCATCAGGGGAATTTACGAAAGGCAGTTGGATCCCTTCCGGGGCGTTTTCAAACATATATTCCATTGCATTCTCAGGGGCAAAATGCTTTAATTTGGTCAAATTCTGATTTCCGTTTAGAGAGGTTTTTAGGCAAAAGGGCAGAATAATAGCTAATAAATTTTATGAGGAAGGGTGTTCCCAGTGTTCGATTTAATTATCAGACAAGCAAAAGTTTCAGGTTATGCAGAAGCGGTTGACGTAGGGATTAAAGACGGCCAAATTGTTGAAATAAAGAAGAAAATCGAGGGACAGCAAAGTGAGGAAATAGCAGCTCAAGGGATGTTCCTATCTCCTGGGTTTGTCGACGCCCACACTCATTTGGAAAAAGCCTTAAGCGGGGAAGGTATTGAAGTTAATTCTTTAGGCGAGGCTATTGCTGCATTTAAAAAGAAATATGCCGGCATTACTAAAGAGGACTTTATAGCCAGGGCTAAAAAAGTGGTCGAAATGGCCGTAAAAAACGGGACTACAGCCATGAGGACCCATATCTATGTAGACTCTATCATCGGTACCAGAGCAATTGAAGCTATTTTGGAAGTAAAAAGACAGGTTAGAGATTTACTTGACTTGCAAGTCGTAGCCATGCCTACCAACGCTACCTATGTCTTTGATGAGGAATTAAGGAGTCTAACGGAAAAGGCCATTGAGCTCGGCGCCGATTTATTAGGTGGTGCGCCGCATATCGGTGAAAAACCGGAAGCTTTTATTGATGCTATCTTTGATTTGGCCCTGAAAAACGGTTTGCCTATCGATTTTCATGTTGACGAAAGTGATGAGCCGGTAGTGAAAACCTTAGAATATCTTGCTGAAAAGACTATAGCTACCGGCATGGAGGGGAAAGTGACCGCAGGGCATTGTACTTCCCTGGCGGCCGTTCCTGATGAATTAGCTCGTAGAGTAATTGCAAAATGTGCTGAAGCAGGGCTCCATATTGTCACCTTGCCTTCCTGCAATTTATATTTGATGGGCCGCAAAGATAAGCAGCCCATCCGAAGAGGTGTAACGCGGGTACGGGATTTTTTACAGGCGGGTGTAAATATTGCCTATGCGTCGGATAACATTCGGGATCCATTTAGGCCTTTTGGCAATGCTGATATGCTGGAAGAAGGGCTTTTAACCGCTCAGGTTTTGCAAATGGGAACCCCGGCTGAATTGGAAACCGTCTTCCATATGGGTACTTATAATCCGGCCAAAATTTTAGGCTTACCAGACTATGGAACCCAAATCGGCTGTAAGGCTGACCTGGTACTCTTAGAAGCTTCTTCACCAAGTGAAGCCCTGATCAGTCAGGCCACCAAAGCCTATGTGATTAAAAACGGCAAACCGGTAGCCCAAACTATTAAACAGCAGTTTTTACTCTAGAACATAAGTCACTTATCTCCTTTTCCCGGCTTAACAGCGAAAAGGAGATTTTTTTGTTTTAACTAAGCCGGCATTTGCCGCAAGCTAAGTTGATTAAGACATCGTTATCAGTAAGAAAATAAGACATATTATCAGTATTTTAGGCAAAGTTTTTATCATTATAAATATTTACAAAATTTTAAACCTATAGTAAAATGAAACCACCATTTAGTTAAACGTTTAACCAAACATTCAAAAGAGATGTTTAGTTAAGCTTAAACTATTGGGTACCCAATCGTCCCTTTACTAAAGCATATAAGCCTTGTTCTGTGAGGTGACTGGGTACTAAAGCTTAAAGTTTGTGACAGGACGGTTAGCTTTCCGGGAGGTAGTCATGGTAACTATCAAGGATATAGCTTCCAAAGCCCAAGTCAGTGTGTGCACCGTTTCCCGTTATTTAAACGGTAAAATAAAGATCAGGCCGGACACGGAAGCCAGAATCCAGGCGGCGATTAAGGAACTGGGGTATATACCTAATACCGTGGCTAAATCCTTAAAAACCAGCACTTCTCAGAATGTTGCCCTTGTTATTCCTACCATCAACAACTCCTATTTTTCCGAAATAACGGCGGGGATAGATGCAGTTTTACGTAAGGAGAAGTATGCCCTTTTTATCTTTCAACATTATAACAAGGCAGACGTTGAACTCCAGGTTATCCGCAAGCTTATTGAAAACCGTATTGCCGGAGCAATTTTCGTAGGCTTGCCCCAAGGAATTGGCAATTATAAAGCTTTTCAGGAATTAAACAAAAACGGGATTGCCCTGGTATTTGCCAACAGGACTTTTGAACCGGGGCCGTATCCTTTAGTTTTTTCAGACTATAGGGAGGGAGGCCGCCAGGCAGCCGGACATTTGCTTGAACTGGGCTATAAAAAAATAGGCATCATTTCCGGTTTTAAAAACCATCCCGAATCGGATAACAGATTAGAAGGTTGTCTAAGTCGTCTAAAAGAAGGTGGAGTGACAGTTGATCCGGCTAACATCGATTACGGCTGTTTTGACCATGAACTGGCCGGAGAGATAGCTCTACGGTTGGCAGAGCAGGGAGTAGAAGCGATTTTTGCCCTAAGTGACCTGATGGCGGTTGGGGCGTTAAAGGCTTTAGAAGGTAAAGGAATTCGTATACCCGAAGACATTGCTTTAATTGGCTTTGGTAACACCTTACATGCCAGGCTATGTTCGCCGGAGCTTACCTCTATTGATATACAGAGCCGGCAAGTGGGTTCAAAAAGTGCTGAAGTCTTGTTAAAGCTTATTAAAGGCAAAGCAGTAGACTTAATCAGCATCCTTTCTACTAAACTGGTCAGGCGAGAGTCTACGTAGGCTCTTTATCAGACTTTGGCGGGAGGTGGGAGAAACTAGAACTGTCCGTGCTGAAGGGACCAAAATAACTTTAGGGGGTTAAAAAATGAAAAAGTATGCTAAAAGTTTATGCTTATTTTTAGTTTTAGCTCTAAGTTTATTTATGTTCATTGGTTGTGGACAAAGTTCCAAGCCAAGCCAACAGGAAAAACCCCAATCAGCAGAACAGCCGGAGGAGTCTCCAGCTAAAGAGCCTGAACTGCCTAAAGTAGCTTTGCTCCTACCCGGACCTATTAATGACGGTGGCTGGAATGCTATTGCCTATAACGGGTTAAAACTGATCGGTGATGAATACGGGGCGGAAATTGCCTATGTGGAAAACGTTAAAACGTCGGATATGGAAGAAATGTTTCGCAATTTCGCCGGCCAGGGCTTTGGCGTGGTTATAGGTCATGGCTTTGAATTTGGTGATGCTGCGGCTAAAGTAGCTCCTGATTTCCCTGAAGTAAAATTTGTCGTTACCAGTTCCGATATCAGTCAAGCCCCCAATCTGGGTTCCTTAAAAGTCAATACAACCCAACAAGGTTTTATCTCCGGGGCTACTGCAGCTTTACTGTCTGAGACCAATAAGGTAGGGGCTTTGGGTGGAATGGAAATACCGCCGATTAAAAGCTATATTGAAGGTTTTGAAAAAGGAGCCAAACATGTCAATCCCGATGTCACTGTTCTGACCGGTTTTACCGGGAGCATGGAAGATTCGGCTAAGATGAAGGAAATGATGACTGCTTTTATCCAGCAAGGGGTAGATGCAGGCGCCGCCAATGGTGACCAGTCGGGACTTGGTGGCCTGGAAGCCTTGAAAGAGGCTGACAAGATTGCCATCGGTGTCAGCTATGATCAAAGCCAATTAGCTCCCCAGAACATACCTTTAAGCGTCAGCCAGAGCTATCCATTAGCCTTAAGTTTCCTCTACAACGAGATCCTCGAAGGGCGTTTTGAGGCTAAGGCCTATCTCATGGGTGTGAAAGAAGGAGCCGTGGGGATAATCTATAATGAATCCTTTGAACTGCCAGGTGAAGTAAAAACCCAGATCGAAGCCATACTGCAAGATTTGGCAGACGGCAAAATAGGACTTTAAATCGAAAAAATATTTTTAGAAACAGGGCCGGGCTAGGCTCTGTTTTTTATACCGGCAATGTTATTAAATTTTGCCTTTACTTTTATCCCTTGCCTAATATGTTATTTTGTGGTAACCTTGCTCTATTCGTTTGTTTTTTACAAAAAAAATCAAAGGCTGGACAAAATAATAATGCTAACAATAGCTTTCAGCTGTATAAAAATAAGGAGTAAGAAATTTTATGGGAAATTTTAACGAGTTAAATTTGAGCAAGGAAATATTACAGGCTATTTCCAACATGGGTTTTGAGGAAACCACACCTATCCAGGCTAAGGTCATTCCTCTAATCATGGCAGGCTTGGACGTAATCGGGCAGGCTCAGACGGGGACTGGAAAGACAGCGGCCTTTGGAATCCCCATGCTGGAAAAAATCGAGGCAAAAGAGGATGCTATTCAGGGCCTGGTTGTCACTCCGACCAGGGAATTGGCCGTCCAGGTTGCCGAAGAGATCAACCGCATCGGACAATTTAAGGAAACCAAGGCCCTGCCCATCTATGGAGGTCAGGATATAAGCAGGCAAATCAGGGCTTTAAAAAACCGGCCCCAGATCATTGTCGGTACACCGGGCAGGCTGTTAGACCATATTAAGCGCAAAACAATTCGCTTGGAGCAGGTTACCATGGTCGTCCTGGACGAAGCTGACGAAATGCTTAACATGGGCTTTATTGAGGATGTCCAGGCTATCCTACAGGAAATCAAGGGAGTTCATCAAACCTGCTTGTTCTCGGCAACAATGCCGTTACCAATTCAAAAATTGGCCCAGGAATTTATGAAGGATCCGGAAATCATCCGGATCAGGCCCAGGGAAGTCACCGTTGCCAACATAGAACAGCACTACATTGAGCTTAAGGAAAACCAGAAATTTGATGTTTTATGCCGTCTGCTGGATATTCAACCTCCGGAATTGGCCATAGTCTTTGTCAGGACTAAGCGCCGGGTAGACGAGCTGGCCGAGGCTTTGACCAAGCGAGGCTATGCCTGTGAAGGGCTCCATGGTGATTTAACCCAGGCTAAAAGAGATACGGTCTTGCGGCGCTTTAAGGAAGGCGTTGTCGACATTCTGGTTGCTACTGATGTGGTAGCCCGGGGTCTTGACATTAGTGGGGTAACCCATGTGTATAACTTTGATATACCGCAAGATCCGGAAAGCTATGTCCACAGGATCGGGCGGACAGGCAGGGCAGGTAAGACAGGTCTGGCCATAACTTTTGCCACACCCAGGGACATAGGCCTAATCAAATCTATTGAACAAGTTACCAAACGAAAACTGCGAAAAAAACCTGCCCCTACCCTTACCGATGCCTTCAAAGGGCAGCAGCGTATTGCCATGGAAAAGTTGCTCAAGACTATTGAGGAAGAAGATATTCAAAAGTATACGGGCCTGGCCCAGGAACTCTTGGAAGAATTCGATTCGGTTACTGCTCTATCGGCGGCGTTAAAGCTTCTTACTAAGGAACCGAGCACGGTTAAAGTCAGCTTTACCGAAGAAAGACTCCTCCCCAAAAAGGAAAAGCGCCACTTTTCCCGCAAGGGAAGCGGGAAAAAATCCGGTAAACATCACTAATTTGGAAGCAGGGGGGATGTCTCTCTCCTGCTTCCAATCTTTTAATGCGAAAGAACGGTTTTCACGTTTCCACCCAAACTTCTGATATTTTTCGTGACCGCTTTTCTTTTTAAAGGTATAATTTAAACAGGCTTTTAAGTCAACTCCGCCTTGCAATCGCCGGCCGCAGTAAGCTGTTGGGCGGTTTTGCTATTTACTTATATTTCCGGTTTATGAGAGAAATCATATTGCATATGGGGGGGACCGCATGCCAAAGATTTTGTTAACTTCGCTCGGTGCCTGGTTTGTCGCCCAGCTTCTAAAGTTTTTAAACACTCTTATTCGCTTTAGAAAAATAGATTTTCGCAAGTTTATTTCGCCCGGAGGTATGCCCAGCGCTCATTCGGCCCTGGTTGCTTGCCTCAGTACGGAAGTAGGTCTGTTGGAAGGTTTTAATTCAACTTTGTTTGCCATCTGTGTAGTCTTTTCCGTCATTGTGATGTATGATGCAGCGGGGGTGAGACATGCAGCGGGCAAGCAGGCCCAGGTTTTAAACCGGTTAGTAGAAGACTTTTATAAAAGCCACACGATTTCCGAAAAACGCTTAAAAGAGCTTTTGGGGCATACGCCGGTAGAAGTATTCTTTGGCATGCTTTTGGGAATCTGTTTTGCTTTACTATTTTAGAATTTGCTTCAAGGGGAGAAAAAGATGCGTATACGTCGAAAACCGGGGACAAAAGAGTATTTAATGGCAAGTAGCTTAGTCATAAATGAACCGCAAGCTTTTCAAGGTAGGTGGCAGGATTTTTTTCAGCGGGAAAATCCGCTGCATGTAGAGTTAGGGACCGGCAAGGGAAAATTTATAACCACTATGGCTAAGTTGTTTGGTGATGTTAACTACCTTGGTGTGGAAAAAGTACCGGAGGTTCTAATCAAAGCAGTTAAAAAGGCCGAATTGTTGGGAATAACTAATCTTGCCTTTCTTATGCTCGATGTTTTCCAGCTTCCTGAAGTTTTTGCCGAGGGTGAAGTAGACCGCTTTTATTTAAATTTTTCCGATCCTTGGCCTAAAGCTCGTCACGCCAAAAGGCGTTTAACCAACCCTAAACTGCTCGAGTGTTATCGAAAAATCCTCAAACCGGGTGGGGAAATTCATCTTAAAACCGATAATGAACAGTTTTTTGAATACTCCTTAAACCAATTTGCCTTACAAGGCTGGCAGTTGCGCAATATTTGCCTGGACATGGCGCAAAGAGGACCGGAGTTTAACGTTACCACAGAATATGAGGAAAAGTTTCGCGAACAGGGTTTAAAGATTTATCGTCTGGAAGCTATAAAGCTATAAATTCCAAAGATACGTAGGTGATTTCTTGTTTAAAACTCTTTACCAGGTCGGGCTGATCACCCAATTTGTAACCAAAATCTTTCCGCTGGTCGATGCTTGTTTAACTTCTTGGCTTACAAGTTTAGACTACTGTCCCAGTGAGAAGTTAAAAGGGCAAGCCCTGGCCAGCATAAGCTTAAAAAGGTTTCACGCCCAGGGAGGCAGTATTTATGCTCTCTATCCGGGAGTGAGGCAAGAACCTTTAATCCGTTTTATCGTAGCTTTGCAGACTATCAGTGATTACCTTGACAATTTATGTGACCGAGCCGGATACTTTGGACCGGAGGCTTTTGAGCGGCTCCATCTCGCCATGCTGGATGCGGTAGGGCTAAATACGCAAAAATTTATACCGTCTGCACCTTATTATGCCTTTTATCCTGTAAAGGATGACGGAGGATACCTGGTAAATTTGGTGACAGCTTGCCGCGAGGAGCTTGCAAAATTCCCCAATTACCGTTTAGCGGAAGGACATATTTTACAATTAGTCCGGCTGTATAGTAACCTGCAAGTCTTCAAACACACCTATCCCGAAAAAAGGGAAAAACTTCTGTCCGAGTGGATTAAGCCAAAGCTTATCCACTATCCCGACCTTACCACCTGGGAATATGCTGCTGCTACCGGCTCGACCTTAGGAGTATTCATGCTGGCGGCTCTAGCTTCTCTTAACAAGGTGAGCTTAGATGAGCTGGAAAAAACTAAGCAAGCCTACTTTCCCTGGATCTGCTCTTTACATATCATGCTCGACTATTTTATCGATCAAGAGGAAGATAAAACAGCTTCTGACTTTAATTTTGTAAGCTACTATAAGGACCAAGAAGAATGCAGTAGTCGGCTGGTATTTTTGCTTCGCAAGGCAAAACAAGAGGCTCGCACTTTACCCAATTCCCTCTTTCATCTGACAGTAATAGACGGCTTGCTGGCCTTGTACCTATCCGACCCGAAAGCTTTGCAAGGAACTACGCTTGAGGTGACAAGGGCTCTGCTGCAAGAAGGAGGAGCTAAGGCTAAGAAGCTACATAAGATCTGCCTGTTCCTCCGCCAAAAATCTATCATTTAAAACAATAATAGAACAAATTACCTCTCTCTGACCTGGTTTTTCACGAAGGGAAACCTGAAAAATGTGACGAATTTATAAAACAAGGCTAATTAAAGGGGGCTTGGAAGTGGGGGCCGACCTCAAACCGCTGTTGATTTCCTTGATCTGCTTTTTGCTTCTGCAAGATTTGAAAGCTGCTTTGGCCGGTACAGAAGTGGCTAGTATGTATCTTAAAGCTGGTAAATCATCCTCCGTTTTTGGTTTTGGCACTGTTGCCCCTGGCTTAAGTCTGGAATTTGTTTTGCTGCTTACAGTTATCATTGGCTTGCTTATTCTGATTATATGTGTACATTCAATTGTTTTGAAACGCAAACTACAAAAGGTCACTCTTTCTTGGAGGATACAGTATGATTTTTTACAGACTACATTAAACAGTGTGGCTGAAGGTGTGCTGGTAACCGATGCAGAGGGCCTGATAACTTTTTGTAACCTTCCGGCTCAGAATTATACCGGTTATCATTGTGAGGAAATGATAGGTAAGCACTTTAAAGAAGTGTTAAAGTTTAAACATGAACCGACAGGAAATGATATTCGTATTCCCTATAAAGATATTATAACAAGACGTTGTGTGTTTCGTCGGGAAGATGACGTCATTTTGGAGCGTAAGCAAGGAAGTCCCTTATTTGCCGGATTTTCAGCGGCACCTATCATTAAGGATAAGGCAGAGGTAGACGGTGTTGTTATAGTTTTTTGGGATTTGTCCTCTCAAAAAGATATTAGACTGGGCCTGGCTGAAAGCGAAGCTAAATTCCGGGGAATTTTTGAGGCAGCCAGCGATGCTATTTTGCTGGTCGACCTGGATGGAAATATTGTAGATGCCAATCCGGCTGCAGCCAATATGTTTCTTTATAGCCGGGCTGAACTGGTTGGTATGCATTTGTTTCAACTTGCCAGGGAGGAAGATCACTATTCGCTGGAAAGAACCCTGTCTCAAACCCTAAGCCATGAGTCTGTCTCTTTTACCATGGAAAATAAACGTAAAGACGGAAATCTTGTCTCGCTGGAGGGCAGTATGCGTCTTTGTACCATGGGTAAGGAAAAGGGCATAGTTGTCCTAGCCCGGGACGTTACTGAACGCAAGAAGTATGAAGAAGCGATGAAACATCTGGCTCTCCACGATGCCTTGACCGATCTTCCTAACCGTACTTTATTTAACGAGCGGGTGGAAAGCGCCCTGCTCAGGGCCAAACGCAATAAATACATGCTGGTAGTCATGTTTTTAGATCTGGACTCTTTTAAGGAAGTTAACGATAACTACGGCCATGGAATAGGGGACATGTTGCTAGTAGGTGTCGGCAAGCGGCTGACAGCCCTTTTAAGAGAAGAAGATACAGTTGCTCGCTTCGGTGGAGACGAGTTTGCAATACTTTTGCCCCAGATTAATTCGGTCGCCGATGCCGCAAGGGTAGCTGAAAGAATACGCCAGGAAATACGCAAACCCTGGTCGATTAACGGCCATAATTTTACAATTACTCTTAGTATCGGTATTGCCCTTTATCCTGATGACGGTCAAAGCGGTGAAGAGCTGATTAAGAATGCCGATATAGCTATGTACCGGGCTAAGCTTAGCGGAAAAAACACTTTTAAATATTTTAGTTGGGATACCTCTGCTTGAGTTATCCTCAGTAAGTTCGTTCCACTATTTTAAGAGCTAAAGTGCTTAGTGTTTCTTTAGACCTGTTGGCGGGTAAGCTTTCCAGACAAGCAATGGCGGCTTGGGTATAAGCTTTTGCCTTTTCCAGGGCGTATTGTAAGGCACCGGATTCAGTTATGACCTTTTTTAATTCTTCTATAACTTCTACACTGTTCTTCTGTTCCAGCAAAATTGTTTTGAACCAGTTGCCGTAAGCGGGGTTTTTCAGTAAGTTCAACATAGGCAAAGTCAGGGTTCCCTGAGCTAAGTCCAAACCGGTTGGTTTGCCTAATTTTTTTTTCTGCCCCGTTAAGTCCAGAATGTCATCGGTTATCTGGAAAGCGTAGCCTAAATTTAAACCGAATTCTCTCAAGTTTTGGGCATATCCCCTACCCTCTGAGGAGACTAAGGAACCTGCCTGACAGCAGACGGCCAATAATTTGGCCGTTTTTTTACTGATTTTACGATAATAGCTTTCTTCTTCCTGTTCCGGGTTGAAGCTGTCCATAGCCTGTTCAATCTCACCGCTGCACATATCTTCAATAGCCTCAACCATCAGTTCCAGAATGTCAAAGAGCCTGTTTTGGGCTAAGACCTTGAAAGCTTTGGCAAAAAGGTTGTCGCCTGCAAGTACCGCAATCTTATTATTCCAGCGACTGTTGACCGATTGCTGGCCGTGGCGCATTTCTGAATTATCGATGATATCGTCATGAATCAGGGAGGCCAGGTGAATTAATTCAGCGGCCACAGCTGCAGGGATGATTTCCTTGGGGAGATTTTTTTCATTAAAACACCGGCCTGCAAGTAAAACAAGAGTTGGGCGCAATCTCTTGCCACCTGACTGTAAGGCATAAAGGCAGACTTCTCTGGCAGGGCCGTCGGAATCAGCGATAACTTTATATAATTCTTCTTCAACCATAGCTAGCTCCGGTAAGTCGAGCGCAAGTTCAAATTTTTGGGCCATATTGTAACCTCACTTAAATTTAGTAGTTGAGTTAATCACAAATAGTATGTACGCTTTTACTGGAAAAAAACCCTAATCCATCTTCGTCATAAAATATTTGCTTGGAGCAAATAATATTTTTCTCACAGTTTTGTTTTTGTCATTGACTTAATTTTGTCTTCTGTGCTAAGATAGCGACAATAATTTAATCGTTAGAACTAAGAGTTGAAGGATAAGAGTTAAGAACTTTAAATTTTGAATTTGGAATCTTTTCTTTTAACTTTTCTCTATTCAGCTTTTAATAATTAAGTAATTCAAAATCCGGCATTTAAAATTTTAAAATTAAAAAATTAGAATTGTTGATAGGAAATGTGATGAACGGGAAAAGTAGTTGTAAGAGGTTTCTTCCAGAGAGCCCGGGTAGGTGAAAGCCGGGTAGAAACGCTTCCAATGAAGTTCTCTCGGGAACAGTGAGTGTGAACGGCGTACCGCCAGTCACCAGTGTTTAGCTAAATTTAAACCTACTGGGGACTAGGGACTGGGGACCGGTGACTGACCTCAAGTGTCTACTAGCACTCAACGGATTCCTCAACCGTTAGCCAGGAGGGGGTATCGGACTTGTTGTCCCGTACCTGTAACGAGTGGACTGTTTACAGTCAAATAGGGTGGTACCGCGAACTTCTCGTCCCTAACCGGGGGGAGAAGTTTTTTTATTTAAGAACAATAAGCTGAAGGAGTGATAAAAATGATTGTTGTCATGCGGCCAGACGCAACACCGGAACAGATAAAAAACGTAGAAGAAAGACTGGTTGAGCTGGGATTTAAAACCCATCCCATTCAAGGAGAAGAAAAAACGGTCATCGGCGCCATTGGAGACAAAAAAACCTTAAGCTCGGAAGCCCTAATCACTTTCCCGGGGGTAGAGAAGATTGTACCTATTTTGAAACCTTATAAATTGGTCAGCAGTGAGCTTAAACGGGAGAAGACAACGGTACGGGTCGGTTCGGTTGTTATAGGAGGAGATGAACTGGTTGTGATGGCCGGACCCTGTGCTGTAGAAAGTGAGGAACAACTACTCCTGGCTGCCCAGCAAGTCAAAGAAGCAGGAGCTAAAATTCTACGAGGCGGAGCTTTCAAGCCACGGACCTCGCCTTATGCTTTTCAGGGCCTGGAAGAAGAGGGACTTAAAATGTTAAGCAGGGCCAAGGAAGTTACAGGTCTGCCCATCGTGACGGAAGTTGTTGACCCACGGGATGTCGGTTTGGTAGCCGAATATGCCGATATCATTCAGATTGGGGCCCGCAACATGCAAAACTTCAGGCTTTTGCAGGAAGCAGGTATGGCCGGCAAGCCAATTTTGCTCAAAAGGGGTTTATCTTCCACTATCGAAGAATGGTTGATGGCAGCTGAGTACATTCTGGATAAAGGCAATGATCAGGTCATCCTCTGTGAACGGGGTATTCGCACTTTTGAAACGGCTACCCGCAATACCTTAGATTTAAGCGCTATACCGGTGGTCCGGGAAAATTCCCATCTGCCTGTCTTAGTCGACCCCAGTCACAGTACCGGCAGTTGGAAATATGTGGCCCCCATGGCAAAAGCCGCAGTAGCTGCAGGGGCAGATGGCTTATTGATTGAAGTTCATCCAGAGCCCAGCCGGGCTTTATGTGATGGACCCCAGTCCCTTAACCCGGAAAACTTTGAAATTCTGATGGAGGGTCTCAAACCCATTGTGCAGGCTGTAGGCAAAAAATTCTAAATAATTACCATAAGCTTACAAATTGACTAATTTCAAACTACTGTTCATGCTCCTTCCTTTCTATTATAATAGAAAGCTGAAGGAGTATTATTTACTGCCGAAAATCTTCGTGAAAATTTTGAACAAAAAATTATGTTTTTCTGCAAGTTTTTATACTAGTTTTTAGTATTAACTTGTAGAGAGCATGAAGGATGTGAGCTGGTGGAAGTACTAGCTGATGAGGCCTTAGTCAAGCTCTGCTTAGAAGGTGACCGTGCGGCTTTTGCTGAGATTGTAAAAAGATACCAAAAACAAATCTTTAGTTTAGCTTATCGGCTGACCAATCAAGTTGAAGATGCCCAGGATTTGGCCCAAGAGGCTTTTTTGAAAATCTATCAGGTTTTGGATAAGTATGATACGAGCAGACCGTTTTTCCCGTGGATGTATAAAGTTGCTGCAAATGTTTGTTATACTGCGCTACGCAAAAAACCTCAGGAGGAAGTTCCTCTGGAAAAGGTTATTGAATTTGCACCGACCATACCCCAAGCTGCTACTCAACCTGAAGATTATACCGAAACAAAAGAAGTTCAGCGTTTCGTTCAACAAGCCTTAGCCGAATTGCCTGAAAAATATAAAGTTCCTTTGGTACTTAGGTATTTGGAAGATATGACTTACCAGCAAATAGCTGAAGTGATGGATTTACCTGTTACCACAATTGAAACAAGGTTGTTTAGGGGAAAATCTCTTTTACAGAAGCGACTAATTAATTTGGAAAGGGGGGTAAAACGTGAAATGTCAAGAAGCTAAACAGCTTGTATTCACTTACTTGGACGGATGTTTAGATAGTCAAGTGGAAAGTGAATTTTTGACCCACCTTTCTCATTGTACCTCTTGTCAGAACGAGCTGGAAAGTGCCCGTAAACTTAACAGTTTGCTGGCTAAAAGCTGTACAATTGTCCAGCCGCCTGCTGATTTTGTAAGTCAGGTTATGGGACGGATAGAGGAATTTGAAAAGAGCAAACAGACAGCTCAAGCCAAAGTTATACCTATGCCTACCAGAGCTAAACCAAAGACTGTTTTGGAAAAGCTATCTCAAAACGGCTTTAGGTTCACTAAAGTCGCTTCAGTAGCGGCACTGGTGGCAGCTCTTGGAGCCTTTGTCGCTTTTGGCAAGCTGCCTGAAATAACTAAGATGGCTGATCTGGGCGGTAAGAGAAATGAATCGTCCTTGACCGAACAGGAAAAACAACCGGCTACTGTTTTGGCTGATAACACTGGACAGAAGCTTACACCGGAGCAAACAAAACCTGGCCCGGATTCTGAACAGGTGGACGGGGAACCGGTGGAACAACTCCCCGGTTCTAACGAGGAGAGTTTACCGGAGCAAACCGGAGCCGATGCTAACAATGAAACCAAGCCTGTTGAGATTCCAAGTACTTCAAAAGGAAATCCAAAGGCGGAGGAACAGGCTGGACACCAGGAGGAAACTATCCCTGATTTACCCCGTTTAGACGGACCTTTTAGACAGGTAACAGGTATTACTTCGGTTGTAGCTAAAAGTGTAAGCCTTACACCCATCAGTCAGGATAGCAACTATGTAAGCCTTAAACCTGCTTGGGATGAACGAAGCAGGAGAGTCTACTATTTTTCCAATCAGGAAGCAAGTGAAGGCTATTATTCCTTGTGGGTTAAAGATCTCAAAGATTCTACGGTAGAGGTTGTAGCCAGAAATGTAACCAAGAATGTCAATGCGGATAAACCTTCAACCAAGTCGCCTGACGGTAAGTATATGCTCTATCAGGAAGATGGTCAGGTCTTTGTGTCCAGACTTGACGGCAGTGAAGCAAGGCCTCTTACGCCCAAACTGGAAAGTGCTAGCTTCGCCTATGCCTGGAGGCCTGATGGAACAAGTGTAGCCATAAGCGTTAAAGGTACGGAAAGTCAAGGTTTATGGCTGGCTGATGCCGGCGGTAACAGTTGGTCATTTATAACGGCCAACGGTGGTGGAACAAGTCTTAGCTGGTCACCTGACGGCAGAAAGATTGCCTTTACAGATACTGACAATATGATTTATGTTGGCATTCTGGTCGACGAAAATAAAACTAACTTGCTGATGGTAGTTCCTGAAGGAGATAAGCAAGGCGATGTAACTTTAGCTTGGTCACCCGATTCGCAAAAATTGTTGTTTGACTGGGCTAAAGACGGTTCAAACCGGGGTGTTTACCTGGCAACAATTCCTCAATAGATGAGCTGGAAATAAAACTGCCATGTGAAAATGGCAGTTTTTTTTTTGTGTAAAGGCCTTTCCAAGTCAACCGTTCAATGCCTGGCCGGTTGAAGTATAAATAGCCTGATAGAAGGAAAAAATCTTTTAAAAATCGGTAAGCAGGGGACGAATTAAAGAAAAATAAAGGTTACTGATTATGGTCAGATGTTACTTGACAGAGCAAAACGGGAATATTAACCTAGTTAAAGGGAAAAAGTTCAGTAATTAATTTTTAATTATGAATGTTGAATTTTGAATTAGACAAATTTAATTAGTTAAGAGTTAAAAGTTAAGAATGAAATAGTCAGCGCTGTCAAATAGTTCACTGAGGACGAGAAACTGGCGACTAAAAGCAATTTAAAATTCATAATTCATAATTCAAAATTAACTCTCCTCTCTTTGCTTTTAACTTTCAACGTTAAAGCTAACGACAAATACGGGGGTATCTTACTTTGAATAGAGTAAAAATGATCCAGGAAAAAATAAAAGATGGTCTTCGAGCGGCTGTTATTGAAGCCCGGGAGGCAGGTGAACTCCAGTTTACGAACCTGCCTGATTTTGTGTTAGAAGTGCCCAGGGAAAAGCAACATGGCGACTTTGCGACTAACCTGGCCATGCTGTTGGCTAAAGAAGCAAAAAAAGCTCCCCGGCAAATTGCCGAGGCCATAGTCAAGCATTTTGACAAAGAAGGAACCTGGGTAGATTCCTTAGAGGTTGCCGGTCCCGGATTCATTAACTTCAAATTAGGCGATGGCTGGCTTTACCAGGTCATACCCGATGTCCTTACGGAAGGACAAGCTTATGGCAGGTCCCAAATCGGCAATGGCAAAAAGGTGCAAGTCGAGTTTGTCAGCGCCAATCCGACCGGTCTGTTACACATGGGTAACGCCAGGGGAGCGGCTTTAGGCGATACCATAGCCAATTTGCTGGAAGCTGTCGGTTTTGACGTGACCAGAGAATACTACATAAATGACGCCGGCAATCAAATTCATAATTTTGCTTTGTCATTGGAGGCAAGGTATCTCCAGGCTTTAGGCCAGGATGTGCCTTTCCCTGAAGAGGGTTACCATGGGGAAGATCTGATCACTACCGTGCAAGGTTTTATCAAAATTCACGGTGATAAATATTTAAAGGTAAGTCCCCAGGAAAGACAGGATGCTTTAGTCAAATACGCCCTGGATGAGAAGCTCGCCCACATTCGCCAGGTCCTCCACGATTTTGGTGTAGATTACGATGTGTGGTTCAGCGAAAAGAGTCTCCACGAATCCGGGGCGATAACAAGAGTTATAGATGAGTTAAAGAAACGGGGTTATATCTACGAAAAAGACGATGCCCTGTGGTTTAAATCCTCTCTCTACGGAGACGAAAAAGATGAGGTAGTGATCCGTTCCAACGGAGTACCAACCTATTTTGCAGCCGACATTGCTTATCATGTGAACAAGTTTGAGCGAGGCTTTGAGTGGGTTATCAACTTATGGGGTGCAGACCACCATGGACATGTGGCCAGGATGAAAGGCGCTATGGAAGCTTTAGGATATAACCCTGATCAGCTTCAGGTCGTTCTCATGCAGCTGGTCCGCCTTTTCTCAGGTGGAGAGATGCTGCGCATGTCTAAACGTACGGGCCAGTATATAACTTTAAGTGAACTTATGGAAGAAGTAGGCAGGGATGCGGCTCGGTACTTCTTTGTCATGCGTAGTGCTGACAGTCATCTGGATTTTGATTTGGATCTGGCCAAATCGGAGTCCTCGGAAAACCCGGTCTATTATGTGCAGTATGCCCATGCCAGGATTTGCAGCATTTTGCGGCAGGCTAAAGAAGTTGGAGTTCCGGAACTCACGGGTGACGTTAAGTATGAGCTGTTAACCGATCCCAGTGAGCTGGAACTGTTGCGGAAAATAGCAGACTTTCCGGAAGTTGTTGCCGGAGCTGCTTTAGCCTTAGAACCCCATCGCCTGACCAGGTATGCCAGTGAATTGGCAAGCCTATTCCACAGCTTTTATACCACTTGCCGTGTTTTAAACATTGAACCTGACTTGATGGCTGCTAGACTGACCTTGGTTCAAGCAGTGAAGATTACCTTAGGAAACCTGCTCCGGCTGATCGGCGTTTCTGCACCGGAAAGGATGTAAACCTGGGTTTCTTGACACTGTTTTTGATAAAAGATAGAATATGAAGTAATTTGTGGACAGGAGGCAATTTAATGGCTAAGTTTATTTTTGTGACCGGAGGGGTGACATCATCACTAGGTAAAGGTATTACAGCATCCTCTTTAGGTCGGTTGTTAAAAAGTCGCGGTTTAAAAGTCGCAATTCAAAAATTTGACCCCTACATAAATTATGACCCGGGTACCATGAGTCCCTACCAGCATGGTGAAGTTTTTGTGACGGATGACGGTGCGGAAACAGATTTGGATGTAGGTCACTATGAAAGGTTTGTTGACATTAACCTGTCCAAAAATAGCAATGTTACAGCAGGAAAAATCTACTGGTCTGTAATTAATAAAGAGCGAAGAGGTGAATATTTGGGAGGAACGGTACAGGTCATCCCTCATATCACCAATGAAATTAAGGAACGAATTAATCTGGTAGCTAAAGAATCTAACCCTGACGTGGTTATTACCGAAATTGGGGGTACCGTCGGAGACATTGAATCCCTGCCTTTTTTAGAAGCTATTCGCCAGTTTAGAAGTGATGTAGGCAGAGAAAACGTGTTATACATTCATGTAACTTTAGTCCCTTATCTTTCAGCGGCGGGAGAAGCCAAAACCAAGCCTACTCAGCACAGTGTTAAGGAACTAAGAGGACTTGGTATCCAACCTGATATAATTGTCACCAGATCGGAACGGCCTATTTCCAAGGAAATGAAGGAAAAGATTGCCCTTTTCTGTGATATAGACAAAGACGCTGTTATCCAGTGCGTAGACCAGGAATCTATTTACGAAGTTCCTCTTGCCCTGGAAAGACAAGGAATGGCTGACATTGTGGTCAAACGTCTTGGCCTAAAATGCCAGGGGCCTGACTTGACTGATTGGATTAAAATGGTGGAAAAATATAAAAACCCGCATAAAAAATGCTGTATTGCCATTGTAGGTAAATATGTTGAACTGCAGGATGCTTACATAAGTGTGGCTGAAGCTTTGCGCCATGCCGGCATCTACCACGACGCCAAAATAGATATTCGTTGGGTCCATGCCACTGATGTAGAAAACGGTGGCATTAAGGAAATGCTGGAAGGTGTTGACGGCATCTTAGTTCCCGGTGGCTTTGGTGACAGGGGAATCGAAGGCAAAATAAAAGCCATTCGCTATGCCCGAGAAAACAAGATACCTTTCCTGGGAATATGCCTTGGCATGCAACTGGCTGTAGTTGAATTTGCCCGTAATGTCTGCGGTTTTAAAGATGCCAACAGCACCGAATTTAAGGCAGAGACACCCTACCCGGTTATCGATTTGCTGCCGGAGCAAAAAGAAATTGAAGATAAAGGCGGCACCATGCGCTTAGGTATTTCACCCTGTAAAGTTGTAGAAAACACTAGAGCTTGGCAGGCTTATGCCGATGAGATAATATATGAGAGACATCGTCATCGTTATGAGGTAAATAACCAATATCGTGACCGGTTGGTTGAGCAGGGCTTGGTGATCAGCGGAATTTCTCCTGATGAACGTCTGGTCGAAATTATTGAACTAAAGGATCATCCTTGGTTTGTTGCTTCCCAGTTTCATCCGGAATTTAAATCCAGGCCCAATAGACCCCATCCTCTCTTCCGGGACTTTATCGGGGCTGCCTTGGGAAATAGAGCCTAAATACATGCATAAAGGACTTTGGAAATCCAAAGTCTTTTTTGTAAAAAACACGATTTTTAATTAATAATTTTTAAAGTTTAAAATTAAAGTTTACGTCTTAATCTTTGCCGGAATAATAAGAGGCAGGCAATGTTTAATTTATAATTCAAAATTCATAATTCAAAATTTGAGCGAACTAAGGGCGTCAGGAGGAGTGCACAATGTCTTGGCAGGCACGTTTAATAGGTCCGGAAGAAAGAGACAGGTTTAATCACTTTACGGCTAATGGTCCTAAAGGTCACATCTTACAATCCTACGAGTGGGGAGAAATTAAGGCTTTAACCAACTGGGAGCCTTTACGCCTGATTATTGAGGATGAAGGGAAAATTGTCGCTGCCTTATCCATTCTTAAACGGAAACTTCCGGTAATCAACAAGGCGATTTTTTACGCTCCCAGGGGACCGGTAGTAGATCTGACCAATTATGAACTGATGGATTTTTTGTGGTCAAGGGTTCGAGAATTAGCAAAGGAACATGGAGCAATCATGCTCAAAATCGACCCGGACGTTTCAGTTAAGAACCAGGATTTTCTTAACTACTTTAAAAGAGCCGGTTTTAAACCGGTAAGCTCAGGAGAAGGTTTTGAAGGAACCCAGCCCAGGTTTGTTTTCCGGCTCGATATTACCCCCAGTTTAGATGAACTTTTTGCCAACTTGCACAGCAAAACCCGCTATAATATCCGGCTGGCTCAGAAAAGGGGCGTTACCGTCCGTTTTGCTGAAAACAAAGATGACTTAAAAGTCTTTTACGAGGTTTTAAAAGAAACTGCGGAAAGAGATCATTTCCTCATTCGAAATTACACCTACTTTTCAACCATGTGGGATCAGTTGGTTGAAAATGGCATGGCAAAAGTTTTTTTGGCTGAATATGAGGGACAAGTTATTGCCGGGACTTTGGCTTTAATTTACGGGGATAAAGTCTGGTATCTTTATGGGGCTTCCAGTAACCGGCACCGTAATGTGATGCCTAACTATCTTCTCCAGTGGACGATGATCAGTTGGGCTAAAGAAAATAATTGCCGCCTTTATGATTTTAGGGGTGTGCCCGGCGAACTGACGGAAGACAATCCTTTGTATGGTTTGTACAGGTTTAAGAAGGGCTTTAACGGCGAATTTACCGAATTTATCGGTGAATACGATCTGGTCTTTGATCCACTGATGTATAATTTGTGGAATATAGCCGAGCCGCTTTATTATAAGGGCGTCAGAAAGGCTATTGACTTTACGAAAAAACTACGCAGATAAGGGAGAGTTAAAATGCCCTGGAAAACCATGGTAGGTAATCGATGGGTTGAGATCGATACCGATGCTATTCGCTATAATTACCAGCAAGTAAAGAATTTGGTAGGTCCGGACGTGCAGATAATGGCTGTGGTGAAGGCCGATGCCTATGGACTGGGAGCTGTAGAGTCAGCCAGGGTTTTAGCAGAGTGTGGGGCGGCCATGCTGGCAGTTACCACGGTGGAGGAAGGAGTAGAACTTCGGGAGGCAGGTATAAGCATACCCATTTTACTCCTAAGTCCTTTCCTGCCGGAAGAAGCAAGTCTGGTAGTCGATTACGACTTAACACCGGCTGTCAGCAGCCTGGAGCAAGTTAAGGCTTTAGCTGCAACAGGCACGCAAAAGAGAAAAATTCACCTGAAAATTGAAACGGGCATGGGGCGTACAGGCCTTTTTTCTTCTGAAGTCGGCTCTTTCCTGCGGGAACTACAGCAATATCCCCAGATCGAAATAGAAGGGGCCTTTACCCATTTTGCCCAGGCCAGAGCCGGTGATCAGTTTACCAAAAAGCAGTTTGCCATCTTCCAGGATGCTGTTCAAGAAATCTTGGATAACGGAATAAAGCTAAAGTTTATTCATGCTTGTAATAGTGCGGCAACTTTAGATCTGCCTGAAATGCACTGTAACATGGTAAGAGTTGGAACTTTACTCTTTGGTCAGTGCCCACCTCAGGTTAAAAACAAGCTGGACCTGAAAGACCCCTGGCAGGTCAAAGCCAGGGTCATCCATGTCAAGGATGTGCCGCCAGGTACCAGCGTTGGCTACGGCCGGGAATTTATTGCTAAGAAGACGACCAGAATAGCGGTTATCCCTCTGGGCTGGGCCGACGGTTTGACAGTTTCACCGGCTATTAGACCTAAAAATTTTCTTGACCTTGGCAAAATGATAGCCAAACTCATTTTAGAGTTCTTGGGCCGTGGTTCACAAACAACTATCCGGCTGGGAGAAAAGAAATATCGCCTGGTAGGTCGTTTAGGAATGCAACTTTCCATGGCCGAAGTTGATCAAGACGTTAGGGTAGGTGACGAGATTCAAGTCACTATGCGTAGGCTTTCTACTAACTCCCGCCTGGCCAGGGTCTACTTTAAAGATGGTCAGGCTTACGCTTGGCGCCTTGCCGGCCGGACATACGACCTGAGGCAAACTTCCCATTAGTAATTTTATACATACATACATTGTGAGGAGTAAAATAGCGGGAGCGGCTTTCTGGAGCAAATAAGATAATATCGCAAAAGTATAATGTAAACTTGACAGTAACATAAATATAACATAAAAATTTTCATAAGATTTTGTTATAATAAAAAGAGGTATTTTTTAGTTTGAAGCGAATATAATAGGTAAAAATTTCCAATATCTTCCTGGTTATATGACGGTTAAAACTGTAAAGTATGAAGACTAGGGGTTAGTAGAGTGAGAGAACAAAAGATATTTGTCATTGATGATCAAAAGGGAATTAGGGCAATGATCACCGAGGCTTTAAAAGAAGAAAATTATCAGGTCTATAGTGCCGGCGGAGGAATTGAAGCCCTTGCCTTACTGCAAAAAATCAAGCCTGACCTGATAATTTTAGATCTGAAAATGCCTGGAATGAGTGGCTTAGAGCTTAGCAAAGAGATTGCTCTACTTGACCCTGCAATTCCGGTTATTTTTATGACGGCCTACGGTGAAATAGGCATAGTTAATAAACTAAAAGAACAAGGGGCCAAGTATTTTTTAGCCAAGCCTTTTGATGTTGATGAACTAAAACAAAAGGTTTCTTCAATCTTAAAACCCCAAGCTAAAAAAATTCGTGCATAAATCATAAATATAGATAGACAAGTTACTTTAGAAAGGTTAATTAGCCTTTCTATTTTTTTGTTTTGCTTTTGCTGCAGGAATTTATACTGTTATGCCGAAGTAAATTAGAACACTAAAAGGGGGTGCACTCCATGTATCTTATTCCAACAAACAGTACGATTGCAATTCGTTGCGCAGCTTGTGGCGAGTTGGAATTTCACACCCTATCCCTTTTCGATTTTGCAGGTACTAATTTGCTAAAGCTTGAGTGTTCCTGTGGAAAATCAGTCTTGCAAATAAGTACTAAAGATAGAAAAAAGTTTTGCTGGCAGATCGAATGTCCTATCTGTGAAACGAAACATTTGCTCTACTTGAGTAGGAAACAAATCTGGTCAGATGCTGCCCTGAGTATTTTCTGTGAAGAAAATGGAGTGGAGATCGGCTACGTTGGCCCAAATCAAAAAGTCCTAGAATGTGTGGAAAGAGACGACAGGTCCATTTCTGATATGGCGGAAGAACTGGGGTATGCTGATTACTTTGATAATCCTGACATAATGTATGAAGTTTTGGACCGGTTATATGAAATTGCTGAAAGCGGCCAATTGAAGTGTAATTGTGGTAACAACGATATTGCTATTGAAATTTTTCCTGACTATTTAGAGCTTAGATGTGAATGTTGCAAGTCCTATGCCGTCATCATGGCTGCTACCGAACAGGATTTAGAAATAATCAATAATTTAGATGAAATCCATCTAACCAGATTTCCTTTTAAAGAGCAAAATGGGAAAAAAAATAAACATCACCATAAAAAAAGCAAAAAAGGCTTCCGGGAATAAAACCGGAAGCCGTAAATCAGAATAATAAGGTCAGAGGCAACAGGAAAAGCTGCCCTCTGACCTCAATAATCCTGGGGGAGAGTGGTAATATGCCGTTAGTTTCGGTAAGGGAATTATTGGATAAGGCAGAAGCAGGCGGCTATGCAGTTGGGGCCTTTAATTGCAACAATATGGAAATTATTCAGGCAATTATTGAGGCAGCGGAGATGGAAAAAGCTCCCGTCATAGTGCAGGCCAGTCAGGGAGCAATAAAATACGCAGGCTTAGAGTATATTACTGCTTTGACTAAGGTGGCGGCAGAACATACTTTTGTCCCTGTAGCTTTACATCTGGATCACGGTACAAGCTTTGAACAAGCCATTAAGTGTATCCGCTACGGTTTTACTTCCGTCATGATCGACGGTTCTAAATTACCCCTGGCAGAAAATATTGCCTTGACTAAACGGGTGCTGGAAGTAGCCAGGGCGGTTGGTGTCTCTGTGGAGGCCGAAATAGGTAAAATCGGCGGGACCGAAGACGATATTTCCGTTGATGAGTGGGAAGCCAACCTGACTGATCCGGCCGAAGCAAAAGAGTTTGCCGATGCTACCGGCGTCGATGCTTTAGCTATCGCTATCGGGACTGCTCATGGCCAGTATAAGGGAACACCTAAACTGGATTTTGAGCGTTTGAAGAAGATTAAAGAGTTAATCAATATACCTATCGTCTTGCACGGCTCTTCCGGTGTGCCAGATGAAGCTATCAGGAAGGCAATCCAACTGGGTGTGCGAAAAGTAAATATTGATACTAACTTGCGGGAAGCCTTTGTCGCCGGAGTGCGGGAAGTGCTGGAAAAAGACCCTAAACAGATAGACCCGCGTAAAATCTTAGGCCCTGCCAGGGAAAGAATGCGGGACGTTATCCGGGAGAAAATCCGTCTCTTCGGCAGTGCGGGGAAAGCGTAATATAGAGTTAAAAGTTTAGAGTTTTGAGTTAAGAGTTAATCTTAATTTTGAATTTTAAATTTTGAATTTTGAATTACATATACTGGGGACTGGCGGGCCATTTCAAAATTTGGCATGCACTGTGTCTTTGCTTTGTAAAAATTTATCTGGCATTAAAAAAGTGAACTGTGGAAATCTAAATTTAGAGTTCCACAGTTTTTGTTTTTAATGTGGCGCAAAAATGGGAGGCGACTTTCGTGGAAGTACGCTGCTATGTGGAAAGCTGTGCCTTTTGGGGAAATAACCTTTGCCAGGCTGAAGCCATTGAAGTAACCAGTGAGGATGCAGAAAAAGCGCCTCAAAGATCCGACCATACCATGTGTGAAACCTTCCGCCCACGAAAAAGCTAGTAAGTATTGTCCAAGGTCACTTCATAATTATGTCGTTTACCAGTCCTGAATTTTTAACTAAGGACTAACGACTAATCTAACTCTTAACTCTTAACTCTTAACTATTAACTGAAGACAGGGAGGTAATAGCAGGATGAACAGAATCAAATGCCGAGTGGAAGAATGTGCTTATCATAAGGATAACGAATGCCATGCTGATGCTATTGAAATCCGTTCCAGCGGTGATCTGGTGGTAGAAACCTCCGACGGTACAGCCTGTGAATCTTTTGTGCCAAAAAGTTTAGAGTCTTAGTTGGTTCAAATCAGGCTCTTTTTTTAGAGCCTGATTTATTTTCCTAGGAATTCGTAGCTTTAGTTGCCCATGACCTGCAATTTGACAGGTAAATAATGCTAGGGATAGAATATAAAACTAAGAGAATATACTTACCATACCAAATTATTGTTTTCTTAGGGGGTTTTGAAATTGCGTTTTTTTATTGATACAGCCAATGTGGATGAAATCAAGGAAGCCAGCAGGTGGGGGATAATCAGCGGGGTAACCACCAACCCCTCCCTGATCGCCAAAGAAGGACGGGATTTTAAACAAGTTGTAAAAGAGATAACTGAAATAATAGATGGGCCCATCAGTGCCGAAGTCATCTCTTTAGAGGCTGACGGAATGGTGGCTGAAGCAAGGGAACTGGCCCAAATTCACCCTAACATCGTCATCAAAATACCCATGTGCCTGGAAGGTTTAAAAGCGGTTAATGTACTTACGAAAGAAAATATTGCTACCAACGTTACCCTGGTCTTTTCCGCTAACCAAGCCTTAATGGCAGCCAGGGCCGGAGCTACCTATGTCAGTCCCTTTATCGGCAGGCTTGATGATATAAGTGAAGACGGTATGCAACTTATCAGAGATGTGGTAGATATTTTTGAAATCCATGGCATCGGTACCGAAATAATCGCCGCCAGTATTCGTCATCCCCTCCATGTAACTCAGGCGGCTTTGGCCGGAGCAGATATTGCTACCGTTCCCTACAAAGTATTTAAGCAGATGGCTAACCACCCCTTAACCACTCAAGGAATTGAAAGGTTTTTAGCTGATTGGGAGAAGGTGAAGAAATAGTACTTGGTCGTTGGTAGCTGGCGTATCTAATTTTGAATGTTAGATTTTGAATTGAGAATTTTGAATTACGATTTAAGTTAAGAGAGAAAAGAGAAGAGTTAACTTCAATAATTGCATGTTTGGCTAATGTAATTTTTTATGCTCACTCTAAGTTATGCGGAAAACTGTGTGATGGGGCGAATGATTTGTAAAGCGGGGCTTGTATTCCCAGCGAAACAATCATTCACCCCATTTTTTATATTCTCTACTCTTTTGACACTTTCCCCTTAAAGAGGAGCAGACTATAACCAGCGACAAATGACTGTCCCAATTCAAAATTACATCAGTACCCAGTCGTTAATTCAAAATTTATAATTAAAAATTCAAAATTAAAATTCTTAGCTTTTCTCTTTTCACTTTTATCTCTTAGCCTTAACTACCATGTTACCTATTCTTTGAACCATTTTTTTACCTATGTCCTGACCGAACACCCAACATACTTAACTCGTAACTTAACACTCAAAACTATAAACAACTAACGACCAATGACTAAATTATATGTCATAAATGGGCTTGATGTGCTATACTATTTGGAGTAAAGTAGGAAATGGTTGGGCATAAACGGCATAAACTAAGAGGAGGATTAATATGATGGAAAGAGGTTTGGCTGTTGACTTTGCACGGGTGACGGAAGCTGCGGCTTTAGCAGCTGCCCGTTGGCTAGGACGCGGTGATAAAAACGCCACTGACGATGCAGCAGTTACGGCCATGCGTACCATTTTTGATACTATTGATATTGACGGAACGGTAGTCATCGGCGAAGGAGAAATGGACGAAGCTCCTATGCTATACATCGGCGAAAAGGTGGGCAGCGGTAAAGGCCCGAAGGTTGACATTGCAGTTGATCCGGTTGAAGGTACGGAAATTGTCTCCAAAGGCTTGACCGGTGCCATAGCGGTGATGGCCGTGGCTGAGACAGGTGGCTTACTCCACGCTCCGGATATGTACATGAATAAAATTGCGGTAGGGCCGGGAGCCGCCGGCGCTATTTATTTAGATGCTCCCGTGCGGGTTAATCTCCGTAACATTTCTAAGGCTTTGGGAAAAAGCATTTCCGACCTGACCGTAGTTATCCTTGATCGGCCCAGGCATGCTAAGCTAATTGAAGAAGTCCGGGAAGCGGGAGCGAGAATTAAGCTCATTTCCGATGGTGATGTTGCTCCGGCGGTAGCTACAGCTTTTCCTGAATCAGGTGTAGACGTGATGATGGGAATCGGCGGGGCTCCGGAAGGGGTCTTAGCGGCTGCAGCCTTAAAAGCCATGGGAGGAGAAATGCAGGGTCGCTTGATGCCCGAATCGGAAGAGGAAATCGCCCGGGCTCAGAAAATGGGCCTGCCGGATGTCAACAAACTGTTAGACATGAATGATCTGGTCAAAGGAGACGATATAATCTTTGTAGCTTCCGGTATTACTGACAGCAGTCTTTTAAAAGGCGTCGTCATGACCAATACCGGCGCGGTAACCCATTCGGTTATCATCCGGGGAAAGACAGGGACCATTCGCTTTATCGAGGCGATTCACCGTTTTGATAAAAAACCACAATGGAAAAAATTAGCAGAAATTGTTTGCTAAATAGACTAAGAATACCAAATAGTGGTATAATACTATTTGGTATTTGTTCTTACAAAGGAGGTTTATTTTGAACTCAGAAACCCTTGAAAGCAAAACGATGGTGGAGCTTTACCAGATAGCCAGAGAAATTGGCTTAACAGGTTACTCCAAACTTCGTAAAAAAGAACTTATCTTTGAAATCTTAAAGTTAATGACTAAAGAAAAGCAAGACGAAGCCCTCTTTGCTCAAGGAGTATTAGAAATACTCCCTGACGGCTACGGTTTCTTGCGACCTTTCAAGTATCTGCCTAGCGAAGATGATATTTACATATCACCATCCCAGATCCGGCGTTTTGATCTGAGGACAGGAGATAAAGTAGGCGGATTGGTCAGGCCACCTAAAGAATCGGAACGCTATTTTGCTTTGCTTAGGGTAGAAAAGGTCAACGGTGAAGATCCTGAGCTCTCTCCTAAACGACTCCACTTCGACGCCTTAACCCCGATTTATCCTCAAGAACGCTTAACCCTGGAAACACCCGATGCCGATCTATCAACAAGAATAATCGATTTAGTCTGTCCTATGGGTAAAGGGCAGAGAGGCCTGATTGTTGCCCCTCCTAAAGCGGGTAAAACTGTCCTTTTAGTCAAAGTAGCCAACGCCATTTCCTATAATTATCCAGACATTGAGTTGATTATCCTGTTGATAGATGAAAGGCCGGAAGAAGTTACGGATATTGAGCGTTCGGTTAAAGCTGAAGTGGTGAGTTCCACTTTTGACGAGCCTCCGGAAAACCACGTCAAAGTGGCTGACATGGTTTTGGAACGGGCCAAGCGTCTGGTGGAACATAAAAAAGACGTAGTCATCTTAATGGATAGCCTGACCAGGCTGGCCAGAGCAAATAACCTGGTCGTTCCTCCCAGCGGCAGAACTTTATCCGGAGGGGTCGATCCCAGTGCGCTCCATAAGCCGAAACGCTTTTTCGGTGCCGCCCGTAAGGTGGAAGAAGGCGGCAGTCTGACCATTTTGGCGACAGCCCTGGTCGAGACAGGTAGCCGCATGGACGATGTAATCTTTGAAGAGTTTAAAGGTACCGGTAATATGGAGCTTATCTTGGACAGGAAACTGGCTGAACGCCGGGTTTTCCCGGCCATTGACGTAAAACGTTCCGGTACCAGGAGAGAGGAATTGTTACTCACGAAAGAGGAATTAGAACTCATGTGGCATTTCCGGAGGGAAACCAATAACTTAAGCAACGTGGAAGTTACCGAAATGCTGATTGATTCTTTGAAAAAGACCAAAACCAATAGCGATTTATTACGAGCCCTTCCTCAATTATTTCCAGAAAGTTAAACTGTTTATGGAAGAAAATGAATAAATTGCTCCTACTTAGGTAAAGCTACAGTTTGAGTGGTTATTTTAGCAAAAAATACCACAAGAAACCTAAGTAGAGGTGAGAAAATGTTACCTGCGAGGCTTTTAGTCAAGCCTGCTACTTTGCTCCTGTGTCTAAGCCTGCTGCTTTTAAACCTGTCTCCCTGCTGGGGCATGGACGGCCGGTTCTTAGACATCTGGGAGTTGAAAAGTAGAAAGGTTTTGATTAAAACGCAAGCTACGGAAGGGACTGTTTCCCGAGCAAAAACCCAGGATTATACTATCAGAAAAGGTGACACCTTATGGCAGATTGCCAAGAAATATAAGGTAGATGTAAAACTTTTGCAGGAAGTAAATAAGATTACCAAGCCGGAAAGACTCCAGATCGGTACCAGGATAGTCATTCCCTTGGGGAATGAACAGCAGGGCCAAACGGGAAGTGTTAAGCTGGCGGCCAGACAACGCCAATCAACCTTTAGCTGGCCTGTCAATGGCATCATAACCTCCCGCTTTGGTGCAAGGGGTAGGGAGTTTCATCATGGACTGGATATTGCAGCCCCAAAAGGGACGTCCATTAAAGCCATTGAAGCCGGTAAGGTCATCTTTGCCGGTTATAAAAGCTGGGTTTACGGTAAAGCGGTTATTATCGACCATGGCGGTGGGATTAAAGCCATGTATGCTCATAACAGCAAGAACCTGGTCAAAGCTGGAGATTGGGTTAAAGCGGGACAGACCATAGCCGAAGTGGGCAGCACAGGTCGTTCCACAGGGCCCCACGTCCACTTGGAAATCCATGTGGATGACGAACCGGTTAACCCTATTTTGTACTTGAGAGAGCGCTAGCAGTAGCTGGCGCTTTTTGCGTATAGTCCCCAGTCCCTAGTCGCCAGTTTTTAACTAAGAGTTAAAAGTGTAGAGTTATGTCAATTATAAATTTTGAATTTTGAATTATGGCTTTGAGTTAAAAGTAAAAAATGAAAAGCGAAATGAGTATGCCACAACTGCATTATACTTGCACAGAGGTCCTGACCGCTTAGGCTTTATTGAAGCGAGAAGCAAATGGATCACAAGCGACGGAAATAAAGGAAAATCATGACAGATGCCTGGAAACACACTAAGAGATAGCGCAAAGTAGTAGCAAAGCATCAAAACAATTCAAAATTCTTAATTCATAATTAAAAATTAAAAATTAGCTATCCCTTTGCTATAATAGGGGGGAAAGAAACGAGGTGCTGTCGTGTACAACTTACTATTTGCCACTGAACAAGGTGAAGTTTTAGATTATCCTGCTTTAAGCATGACGGGAAGGCTTGGCGACCAATGGGTAGAACCGCTGGAGGAAGAGTTGATTCCTTTGCCTGAGGGGGCAAGCCTTACCATGGTGCCCGGGCGCTTTCCCTTAGGGATTAACCCTTCTTCCGGGGACTTTGAGCTTTTATCGACCAATCCCTATACGGCCAAAGAGGAGAAAATCTGGGCTGTTGCTGCCCTTTTGCCCCAGGGCTATACCCGTACCCTTTTACCGGGTTTTGTCACCTCTAAAAAAGCTGACATGCTGCCTTTATTTGGCTATACGGCTGTGGGTTCTAAAGACGGTAAGTTTTTTGTAGCTGCCGTAAAGACCGACGAGGATGACCATTGGAATCCTCGCCATTATAATACCGCCCACCTGGAAAAATTGGTAAAGAAAAAACTTGAAAAATATCGAGGTAACCGGATCTACGACCAGCTGGCCAAGTGTTCCCTGGAATATAGCTGCTTTACGGCCCAAAATATTTTCTACGGCCGCTGGGAAGGGGGACTGCCCAGTTCACCGGTGTGTAACGCTAATTGTCTAGGATGTATTTCGTTACAACCTGCCGAATGTTGTCCTTCCCCCCAAAATCGCATTAGCTTTATCCCGGAAGTTAAAGAAATGGTAGAGGTCGCCCTAAACCACCTGCAAACACCGGACGCCATTATCAGCTTTGGCCAAGGCTGTGAAGGAGAGCCGGCTCTCCAGGCAGATCGCCTGGCCCAAGTCATCAGTCAGGTGAGAAACTTTACCTCTCTTGGCACCATCAATATTAACACCAACGCCGGTTACTATGAGGGGATTAAAAAAATCGTAGATGCAGGGCTGGACACCATGCGGGTAAGTCTGATCAGCCCGAGGCCTTCAATTTATAATGTTTACTACCGTCCAAAAGGCTATTCTTTAGAGCAGGTCAACGCTTCTTTAAAATATGCGGCTGCAAAGGGAGTCTATACTTCCTTGAATTTACTGACCTTTCCCGGCGTGACAGATAGAGAGGAAGAAGTAGAAGCCCTGCTTAAATTTGTGACCGAAAACCAGGTTAAGCTGATCCAGATCAGAAACCTCAACATCGACCCTGATGTTTACCTTAAAGCCATACCTCCCGCCGAGGGCGAGGCCTTAGGCATAACCAAGTTTTTGGAAATCCTTAAAGAAGAACTGCCCGGGGTGGAGATAGGCAATTACTCACGGCCCAAACCGGTAATTAGTCGTTAGAGTTTATAGCTTTGAATTTTGAATTGAAAATTTTGAATTATGGTTTTTGGTTAAGTCCCCAGTCCTCAGTCGCCAGTCCCCGGAAATTACAATTTACAATTTAAAATTATTGTTAACACTTAGCTTTTAAATTTTAACTCTTAACTAATTAACCAATTCAAAATTCAACATTTAAAATTCAACATTATGAACGTTTGCGATTGGGGAAAAAGGCTTTGCCTTTTTACGTCCCTTCTTGCCAAGAAAAAGTCAATATGCTATAATTTAACCTGTTGTATTGGCGTCTGAATCATATTGAACAATTTAACTAGGCGTATATACTTATAAACTTGATTGAGAAAGAGGTGACACCAATGAAAGAGGGGATTCACCCAAAATTTGAAAAGACAACCATCACTTGCGCTTGCGGCAATCAGATTGAAACGATGTCAGTAAAAAAAGATATTAAGGTTGAAATCTGTTCTGCTTGCCATCCTTTCTATACAGGTACTAGAGCCAGAGTTGTAGAAAGAGGCGGACGTGTTGATCGTTTCAAAAAGAAATATAATATGTAGTAGAAAAGCGGAGCACGTGCTTCGCTTCTCTTGTATTTACAAGGAACAGGAGCTTTTCTAAAGTCCCCGGCCCTCTATGATCTAACCTCGAGCTGGACCGGCGACCGGCAAAAATTTTGGCCCAAAAGTGCGATCGGTGCCCATGCACCGAAGGGGGTAAAAATATGTTTAAATCTTTTCAGTATGGCGGTCAGGCGGTAATTGAAGGGGTCATGATGCGGGGCCCTAAAAGTCTAGCGGTTGCCGTACGAAAACCTAGCGGAGATATTGTGGTTGATAATCGTCAGCTCCATTCCTGGACTGACAGATTTAAGTTTTTAAAGCTACCTTTTCTACGAGGTGTGGTAGCCCTTTTCGAATCTATGGTTTGGGGCGTTCAAATTTTAACCTACAGTGCCAGCCTGGCGGAAGATGAAGAGGAAGAAAGCTTAAGCGATCAGGAAATTTTTTTTACCGTGGTTTTAGCCATCGGCCTGGCAGTGCTGCTGTTTGTCGTTTTACCCACCACTGCGGCTCACTATTTAAAACCCTACCTGCCTTCAGTTTGGCAGAACATTTTTGAGGGAATACTCCGCATAGCTATTTTTGTCTGCTACGTAGTAGGAATAGGTCGGATGAAAGATATCCAAAGAGTTTTCCAATATCATGGTGCCGAGCATAAAGTGATTAACGCATATGAAGCAGGGGAAAACTTAACGGTAGAAGCCGTACAGAAGTATACTACCAGGCATCCCAGGTGCGGAACCAGTTTTATGTTATTTGTTTTAGTCTTAACTATCTTTCTCTATTCTTTTCTGAATACGCCGGACATTTTATCCCGGATAGTTTCCCGCATCCTGCTATTGCCGTTAATAGCAGGAATCGCTTATGAAATAATCAAATGGTCCGGAAATCATGCCGGTAATCCACTGGTAAAAATTTTAATCGCTCCTGGTTTGTGGTTGCAGAGTTTAACTACCAGCGAACCTGATGACAGCCAAGTCGAAGTGGCCATCGCTGCATTGGAAAGCGTGTTGGAGTAGATTGCTTAATTTTAAATTATTAATTATAAATTTTGAATTATAGTTTAGTCGTTAACCTTTATCGCTAGTGAACGATCTACTTTTCCCGACAACTATGTCCTCACCAATTCAAAATTCAACATTCAAAATTCAAAATTAAAAAAGTTGGGGACTGATGACTAGTGACTAAATATTGTGAGGTGAGATGATGTTTGACAAATTGCAAAGCATTGAAGATAGATATGAAGAACTAAGCCAACTTCTAGTTGATCCGGCAGTGTTGGCCGACCAGGCCCAATACCAAAAGCATGCCAAAGCCCATGCCGATCTGACGGAAATTGTGACCGCCTTCCGAGAATATAAAAAAATAAAAAAGGATATTGAAGAGGCTAAAGCTATTCTAAATGCAGAAGACGACCCGGAGCTTAAGGAAATGGCCCGTTTAGAGCTGGATGAACTGGAGGGAAAAATACCCCAGTTGGAAAAACAGCTTAAAATCCTCCTGCTCCCTAAAGACCCTAACGATGAAAAGAACGTCATCATGGAGATCAGGGGCGGTGCAGGTGGGGAAGAAGCTGCCCTCTTTGCCGGCGACTTGTTCCGTATGTACTCTCGTTTTACCGAACGGATGGGTTGGAAGATTGAAGTGCTCAGTGAACATCCTACCGACATCGGTGGCTATAAGGAAATCATCTTCCTTGTGCAGGGTAAAGGGGCTTACAGCCGCTTAAAATACGAAAGCGGTGTACACCGGGTACAACGCATTCCGGCTACCGAATCAGGCGGACGAATTCATACTTCCACTGTTACCGTCGCCGTTTTGCCTGAAGCTGAGGAAGTAGATGTGCAAATCAATCCTAATGATATTCGAATCGATATTTTCTGCTCCAGCGGTCCTGGAGGACAATCGGTTAATACTACCCAATCAGCCGTAAGGATAACCCATATTCCTACCGGGATTGTTGTTTCCTGTCAGGATGAAAAGTCCCAGTTGAAGAATAAAGAAAAGGCCATGAAGGTTTTACGGGCCAGGCTTTTGGAAAAGGCTCAGGAAGAACAGCAAGGTGAACTGGCCAGCGCCAGAAGAAGTCAAGTCGGTACCGGTGACCGGAGTGAAAGAATTAGGACCTACAACTTCCCTCAAAGCCGGGTGACAGACCACCGAATCGGTTTAACTTTGCACAAGCTGGATTTAGTCTTAGACGGTGACTTGGATGAAATCATCGACGCCTTAATTACGGCTGACCAGGCTGAAAAACTTAAGAAGGTGGATTAACTTGGAACAAAGAGAACCGCTTACCCTTAAAAAGGAGCTTGAATGGGCGGTTCCTTTTTTAACTGCCCAGGGTGTCTCTAACGCCCGTTTGGAAGCTGAGGTTTTACTGGCTAAAGTCCTTGGCTGGGAAAGGACCAAGGTCTTGATCCACCTTTTTGACGCTTTGCCGGCTGAAACCGAGGAGGAGTACCGCCGCCTGGTGGGGGAAAGAGCACAAGGCACCCCTCTCCAGTACCTGACCGGCAAGCAGGAATTTATGTCACTGGAGTTCATGGTTACGCCTGACGTGCTTATTCCCCGGGGCGATACGGAAATTTTGGTGGAGACTGTTCTTAGCTTAAAAAATCGGGTTAAACCGAACTCGACCATCTTAGATGTGGGAACGGGCAGCGGTATTATTGCTATAACTTTAAAAAAATACTGGCCGGAGGCTAAGCTTTTTGCGGTAGATCTTTCGCCTCAAGCTTTGGCTGTTGCTGAGGCTAACGCTAAGCGTCACCAGGTGGAAATAGCTTTTTACCAGGGAGATTTGCTGGCGCCTTTCAGCGGGCAAAGGACCTTTGACCTGATAGTTTCCAATCCACCTTATATTCCAAGGGAGGAGATCAACAGCCTGCAAGTAGAGGTGACTAAAGAACCCAGGCTGGCTTTAGATGGAGGACCGGACGGGTTAGATCTTTACCGCAGGCTGGTTAAAGCGGCGCCAACTTGTTTGAACAAAAGCGGCTGGCTGGCCGTAGAAATCGGCTGGGACCAGGCGGAGGCGGTTAAATCCTTATTTGCGGACAACGGCTTTACGGAGATAAACGTTAAGAAGGATTATGCCGGGCTGGATAGGGTGGTTTATGGAGTGAAGAGTTAAGAGTTTAATTTTAAATTTAAAATTATAAATTTTAAATTTAAAAATTACTGGCGACTAGGGACTGGGCACTAAAATAATTATGAATTTTTAATTATGAATTTTGAATTGAGTTTACCGGTTACTGTGGTCTAATGGGCGATTTCCATTTTCAGGGGACATAAAAATTTTATGTCTTCTGAAATTGTGCTATACTATCCCTAGTAGATGGGGTGATGAAATGATAAAAAGACGAACGCGGTATCTGTCTTTGGATGCCAAGCTCCCCAACCTGGCCCACATTCAACAGGCAGCAGATATCCTGCGGAGCGGAGGGATTGTTGCCTTTCCTACCGAAACGGTTTATGGCTTGGGGGCTGACGCTTTAAATCCTGAGGCAGTAGAAAAAATATTTATTGCTAAAGGTCGTCCCAACGACAATCCGCTTATAGTTCACATTGCTAATCAAAAAGATATTGAACCTTTGGTAAAAGAGGTTCCGGACGTGGCTATTCGTTTAATGGAAAAGTTTTGGCCCGGTCCTTTAACTCTGGTTTTTCCAAAAAGCGATTTAATTCCCGATGTCGTTTCGGCCGGCCTTAAAACAGTAGGCATTCGGATGCCAGCCCACCCTGTCGCCTTAGCTCTACTCAAAGCTGCCAGAATACCCGTTGCAGCGCCTAGCGCCAATTTATCGGGTAAACCCAGCCCAACTTCTGCAACCCATGTGCTCAAAGATTTGTCAGGGAAAATTGATGCAATTTTAGATGGCGGAAAGACAACTGTAGGCTTAGAGTCTACTGTTTTGGATATAACCGGACCTATTCCCACTATCTTAAGGCCTGGTGGTGTAACCTATGAACAGCTCACCGAATTGCTGGGACATGTGGAAATGGATCCTGCTTTAAAGCAGTTGAATCTAAATGATGCTGATTTTAAACCCCGGGCTCCGGGAATGAAATACAAACATTATGCTCCAAAAGCGGAAGTCTGGATGGTAGTAGGAACTGATGAACAGGTAGCTAAAAAGCTAAAAAGCCTGGTTGCCGAAAACCGGGCTGCCGGTAAACGAGTAGGTATCATGTCAACGGAGGAAATGCTTTTCTGGTCCAGGGAATATAACCCTAATCCGGACCACTGGGAAATTCTCGGCTCTAAGGACGACCTGGCCGGAATTGCCGCTAAGCTTTTCCAAGCCCTGCGGAATTGTGACCGCTATCATCTGGATGTTGTTTTTGCGCAGACTGTTCCGGAAATAGGCATCGGAACAGCTATTATGAATCGCTTGCGTAAAGCTGCCGGTGGCAGAGTTATCAGAGCCGACTAAAACTGTCATAACATCGCGAACATCTGCATAACATGAAGTAAAATTCCATCTAACTTTTTACTTGGTGTGCAGGGGGTTCATAGATGTTAGAAGTCCTGGTTTTAAGCGTGATGGCTGGTTTAGCTACAGTAATAGGAGCATTAGCTATTTTGGCCTTTGGTAAGCCTGAAGAAAAAACCTTGGCCATTTTTTTTGGCCTGGCTGCCGGAATTATGTTTAGCGTTGCTGTCATAGACCTTTTGCCTTCGTCCTTCCAATATGGAAGCCTGATTTCCATGTTAGCCGGGCTTATCTTCGGAATTTGTTTATTAAAAGTTTTAAGCCTTTTGCTGAATTTGGAAAAGCTAAGTAGAAGCGGCAGAGACAGTATCTATTTACGCCGGATGGGTTACCTGATTGCCATAGGAATTTCCCTCCACGACTTACCGGAAGGCATAGCCATCGCTGCAGGCTTTACCGCTACCGTTCGCTTAGGTTGGAAAATTGCCATCGCCATTGGCTTACATAATATACCGGAAGGAATGATCACGGCTGCACCTCTCGTGATGAGCGGCCTGGCCCCTTTAAGAGTTTTAGCTACGACAGGCATTGTGAGTATTTTTACTCCTTTAGGGACTTTACTGGGACTGGTAATTGTCAGTATATCTAAAAGCTATGTTTCCTTTCTGCTGGCCATGGCTGCCGGAGCGATGATTTATATCGTGCTTTTTGAAATTATCCCGGAAGGGAAAAAACGCCATCCTAACTATGCCCGTTTAGGCATGGTACTGGGAGTTTTGCTGATTATCTTTTTGCTCTTGTTTGAATAAATAGAGTAAGAGCCTTGTTTTTTCGTATACTAAACATATATATTATTTACGGAGGAACAATGACATTACCTGCTGTTTTCTTAGTTGCCGTCGCCCTGGGAACCGATGCTTTTTCCATGGCAGTGGGCGTAGGGTTGTGCGGCATTACCAGGCGGAAAATTATTATTATTTCTGCACTTATAGCCTTATTCCATGTCTTTATGCCTTTAGGCGGGCTTTTGCTGGGTAATTGGCTTGGTAAAGCTTTGGGTCGTCTGGCCTCTTTTATCGGGGCTGTTGTTTTGCTGCTCATAGGCTTTCAATTGCTGAGAGAAGGCTTAAGTTCCCACAAGCAAGAACCTGCCTGTGACCTGGTGCCGATGCAGGTTGTCTACGGGCTTGGCGGTATGCTAATCATGGCCGCCAGCGTGAGTCTCGATGCTCTGACTGTCGGTTTCGGTTTAGGAACTTTGCAAGTTAATCTGGTGGTAACCGTTCTCATTATGGGAGCTATTGCCGGCTTTATGACCTTAACAGGCTTTTTCCTGGGAAAAAGAATGGGCCCCTGGCTGGGGGAAAAAGCCCAGATTCTCGGCGGATCGATTCTGATGATTATCGGAGGAAAAATGTTCTTTTGACGGGGGAGATTACATGCAAATTCTCTTCGTCTGTACCGGTAACACTTGCCGGAGTAGTATGGCGGAGGCCATAGCTAATCACTTGGCTCAACAAAATAATCTAGCGGACAAGCTTATCTTTACCTCGGCAGGAACTGGTGCCTGGGACGGCTGTCCGGCATCTCCCAATGCTTTGGACGCAGTCAAAGCCTACGGCATCGATTTATCCCGGCATAAAGCCAAAAGAGTAAATGCCGAGCTGGTAAAGCAGGCGGATCTAATACTGACCATGACTCATGGACATAAGGCTCAACTGGCAGCTCTTTTTCCAGCTTGTCGAGACAAGCTGTACACCCTTTACGAATACCTGGGCGATAAAACCCGTAATGTGGATGACCCTTTCGGTGGTAATTTGGCTGTCTATCAAGCCTGTGCTGCAGAGCTTAAGCAGGCCATTGAAGAACTTTTGATAAAACTCCAGGCAGAGGGGGGAATGGGTAAATGAAAATTGCCGTAGGATCCGACCATGGTGGTTTCCGTTTAAAACAGCAAATCATCTCATTTCTGAAAGAAAACAATTACGAGTTTAAAGATTTTGGCACCTATGACGCTGAATCGGTAGATTATCCCGATTATGCCCTGCAGGTCGCCGAAGCTGTGGCTAGCGGTGAATTTGACCGGGGAATCCTGGTCTGTGGCACCGGTATCGGAATTGGCATAGCGGCTAATAAAGTACCGGGAATCAGGGCAGCCTTATGTAATGATACCTTTTCCGCCAGGGCTTCCAGGGAACATAACGATGCCAATATCCTAACCATCGGAGAACGGGTAGTAGGACCGGGATTGGCCTTAGACATTGTACGGGTTTGGTTGGAAAGCGAGTTTACCGGTGGCCGCCACGCTAAAAGGCTGGAGAAGATTAGGGCGATTGAAGAAAAATATTCAAAATAGTCACTGGTCGCCAGTCCACAGCTCTGAAATTTAGTTAAGAGTTAAAAGTGAAGAGCTTTAATTTTGAATTTTGAATTGAAATACTACCTCCGTCAACTACGCTGACAGCTTCCTCTGAGGAGGTAGATTCTGATCTCACTTGCTGAGGGGATTGTCACGAAGTGCTGGTATGGTACGAGTTCTGGACGGAAATGACAATGGAATAATATACTGAGGACTAAGGAATGGTGACTCTGCCTAGCAGATACTGGTGACTGGCGACTAGGGACTAGTGACTGATCTTAAAAAACCGCCCCATAGGGGCGACAGGAGGTGCACAGTATGGATTTTAACAAAATTGCTCAAGAGGTGCGGGAAGCCTTAAACGGCCTTTTGGAGGTAGCAGGCCTTAAGCCTGGCAATATCCTAGTTGTCGGGTGCAGTACCAGCGAAGTGATGGGTCAAAAAATAGGTTCTGCCTCCAATCTGGAAGTGGCTAAAGTAATAATGAAGGAACTTTTACCGCCTCTTAAGGAAAAAGGCATCTACTTAGCTGTCCAATGTTGTGAACATTTAAACCGGGCTTTGGTAATTGAAGAGGAAGCAGCTTTAAAATATGGTTTTGAAATAGTCTCTGTCATTCCGGCACCTAAAGCAGGAGGTTCCCTGGCCGCGGTGGCCATGGAAACTTTTGATAAGCCTGTAGTAGTGGAATTTATCAAGGCTCATGCCGGAATGGATATAGGGGATACTTTTATAGGCATGCATTTAAAACATGTGGCTGTTCCGGTGCGCTTACCGATTAAGCAAATTGGTAATGCTCACTTGACACTGGCTCGTACCCGTCCTAAACTTATCGGCGGTGAAAGGGCTATATATTGTAAATCTTAATAACCTATATTTGTTGGGAGGAGAATAATGAAAAACGTACATGTTTTGGACCACCCGTTAATCCAGCATAAGCTGAGCTTTATTCGTAACAAGGAAACAGGCGCTAAAGATTTTAGAGAACTTCTGGAAGAAGTAGCAATGCTGATGGGTTACGAAGTAACCAGGGATTTTCCGCTGGAAGAAATTGAGGTTGAGACCCCTCTTGCTACCTGTAAATGTAAGGTAATTGCCGGACGTAAAGTGGCAATTATTCCCATCCTACGTGCGGGTTTAGGCATGGTCAACGGGCTATTAAAGCTGATCCCGGCTGCCAAGGTCGGCCATATTGGCTTATATCGGGATCCGGAGACTTTACAACCGGTAGAATACTATTGCAAACTTCCCGCTGATGTGGCCGAAAGAGACGTGATCGTAGTTGACCCTATGCTGGCTACCGGTGGTTCTGCTTCGGCTGCTATTAGCTTCATCAAACAAAGAGGTATCAAAAATATTAAATTGATGTGCTTAATTGCAGCTCCCGAAGGTATCCAAAGAATGCAGGAAGATCATCCCGATGTAACCATTTTTACTGCTGCCGTAGATTCTCACTTAAACGAGCATGCTTATATAGTTCCAGGCCTAGGCGATGCCGGGGATCGTTTGTTTGGTACAAAATAACTGGCAGAAAACTATAGTAAATCAATCCTATAGAAAACAAAGAGGCGACTTAAGGTCGCCTCTTCTTTTGGTTATTTGTTAGCCGGTTTCTTATTTATAATCAACTCCAACGGTTTACCCCTACTTTTTGATATAAATTGGCACAAGTCGGTGTTGCGTTTTCTATGACTTTTGTCCGTTTTAACTTAAGGGGAAACTCACTACTTTCTGATTTTCATTTTGCTATTCCCTTAAATTGACTTAATTTCCTCTATATTATTGTCCCGCTTCGGAAAAAGGCGAAATTCTGAGATAGATTTAGCTTAGCTTGAAGCGCAAGGATCTTTTTTGTTAAAGAGCTTAAAACTGTCTTGCACCGGCTGGAATGTTGAAAATGGCTATCTTGATAAGCTTAAGCCTTTGTTCTATACTTGCTATATTGGATTAATGCTTTTAGAGGAGTAAAAAAATGCGAAAAGACTGGGACACCTATTTTTTGGATATTGCCTTTGAAGTGGCGGAAAGAAGTACTTGCCCCAGGCGTAAGGTAGGCGCAGTAGTGGTCAAAGATAAAAGGATCAAAGGAACAGGCTACAACGGTAGCGCCTCAGGTTTAGCCCATTGTACTGAAGATGGTTGTATTGTAGTCAATAATCATTGTATTCGTACTATCCATGCTGAAGTAAATGCCCTGTTAGAATGTACCCCCGAGGAGCGTAAAGGGGCAACCATTTATGTTACCGACAGGCCTTGTGCTGAGTGTTCCAAATTAATTATCTCCACGGGTATAACCAGAGTAGTATTTGCCAGAGACTATCATATTGATTATGATTGGTTTAAGGAAGCGCCGTGGGTAGAACTTGTACACCTTGAGCGGGAACCGGCTCAATAAGATGGGGAGATTGGGAATCATGGAGAAAAAGATAATTGCTTTGCCCCGTTTGGATAAGCTTTCCCCAACTATGGAATCAACCGCCCTTAAATTGATGGAAGAAACCGGGGAACTGGCCCAGGCTATAGGTAAGTTCCGGGGCCTGAACGGTGAGCAAATTTCGGTTGAAGAAAAAGAAGTCATGAAAATGATTACCAAAGAATTGTTAGATGTTGCCCAGACCGCCGTTTCCATGATGTTCGTCCTGGAAGAAAATTACGGAATTGATATTAATGAAGCTGTAGAAGAACATATTGCTAAGCTGATTCGCAAAGGTTATCTTAGTAGATAAAGCTGCTAGGAATTTTTTGCGACGTTCCCGGTCCCAAGTTAATAGATTTATGCGGGGTTGGGGCGAATGATTGTTTCGCAACATCGGTCAGGGGACACACTTCCATGAATGATATATGCAAGCGAGGAATGTCCCCAACTTAAGCATCCTACGCCGTTACCGCGAGCTAAACTCGCGACGGCTGGGGATGCAAGTCCCGCTCCACAAAACATTTGCCCCCCTTATATGCATGCTCTACTGGGGACTGGCGACAGGTGACAGGTGACTGGTGATCGACAACAGAGGAGGAAAAAAATTGTTAAAAGTCCTTTCAGTCTTCGGCACCCGGCCGGAGGCTATTAAAATGGCTCCTGTCGTAAAGGAGTTAGCCAAATACCCTCATGAGATCGAAGCAAAAGTTGCAGTAACTGCCCAACACCGGGAAATGTTGGACCAGGTGCTGGAGCTTTTCCGGATCACTCCTGACTATGATTTAGATATCATGCAGGAAAAACAAACACTTACCCAGATCACTACCCGGGCTTTGGAAGGTTTGGGAGAAGTCTATGAAGATGCCAAGCCGGATATCGTCCTGGTCCATGGTGATACCACCACTACTTTTGTAGGTTCCCTGGCTGCTTTTTATCGTCAGATCAAAGTAGGCCATGTGGAAGCAGGTTTACGGACCGGCAATATTTATTCTCCTTTTCCTGAGGAAATGAACCGTAAGCTGACCGGAGCCATTGCCGACCTCCACTTTGCCCCGACGAAAACAGCCAAAGCCAACCTGCTTAGGGAAGGTGTTGCTCCGGAAAAGATCTACGTAACAGGCAATACCGTCATCGATGCTTTGCTTAGCACTGTGCGGGCTGACTATCCAATACAGCAGATTCCGGGTTTGGAGCAGGTAGAGTGGGAAAGGCAAAAGGTACTCCTGATAACCGCCCACCGGCGGGAAAATTTAGGAGAGCCTATGCGGCAAATCTTTAGGGCTTTGCGACATATAGTTGAGCTTTTCCCGGATGTAGTGGTAATTTTTCCGGTCCATAAGAACCCACTTGTCCGCTGTACGGTGCAGGAAGTTTTAGGCGATTTGCCCAGGGTTAAATTGATTGAACCTCTTGATTACGAGCCTTTTGTCAACCTGATGGCTAAGGCCTATATCGTACTGACCGATTCGGGCGGCTTACAGGAAGAGGCACCTTCCTTAGGAAAACCTGTGCTGGTCTTACGAAAAACCACCGAACGGCCGGAAGCTGTAGAGGCAGGTACGGTGAGACTGGTGGGAACAGGCTACAAGGAAGTGTTAGCTGAGACTAAAAGGCTTTTGACAGATAGAGTTTACTATGAGCAAATGGCCAATGCGGTAAATCCTTATGGTGACGGCAAAGCTTCCCAGCGCATAGTTGAAGCTTTGCGTAAACTGCATAAAAGCCAAAAACTTTAGCATATTTTCCCTGATAATAGAAAAGCTAATTACAAAACCTAAAGTGCATATCAGCCCAGCTTCAAGGCATACCCTGTGTAGTGTTTTCGCAAGGTATGCCTTTGTTAAGCACTAAAATGGCAGGTGATGATTATAAAAAAAGAGCACTGGAACCTTTTACGCTATTTAAATTTTGCTTTGTCTTTTGGTATTACCATGATAGCCAGTTTGTTAATTGGCTACTATGGAGGCAGCTGGCTGGACCGTAAGTTTGGGACTTCACCATTTCTTATGCTGGCCGGCGTGCTTGTAGGGGTTGCAACTTCCTTTTATGCCCTGTTGCAAGAACTTAAAATCTTAGATACTTTCAAAAGCTATAATCCTAATAAACTTTTTAAAGACAAGGAACAAGAATAAGATATAGCAGAAAAGAGGTGATTTGCGGTGGAAGGTAAAATCGAAGCTTTATCCAGTATAATGGAGCATCTGAAACCCCATATTGTTTTTTACTTGGGACCGATTCCAATTTCAACTACAGTGTTTACAGCCTGGATTGTAATGGCCATTCTTTTCATTTTTGTTTTGGCTATAACCAGGAACTTGAAACTTATACCTTCCGGCTGGCAGCATCTTCCTGAAATGGCTGTCGAGTTTATCTACGACATGTTAGAGTCGTCCATGGGCAGAGAAGGTAGAAAGTATATTTCTCTTGTCGGTTCTTTGTTTATCTTTATCCTGTTTTTAAACCTTGCCTGGTTTATTCCGGAATTTAAGCCGCCGACGATGGATTTAAGCACTACCTTAGCTTTTGCTGTCACGACGGTCATCTGTATTATGTTTTTCGGAATAAAAGAAAAAGGTTTAGGAAAATATTTGAAACATTTCTTCACTCCGATACCTTTTATGGCTCCGCTGAACTTATTGGAGGAGCTGATTCGACCGGTGTCTCTTTCCTTACGTCTGTATGGAAATATGTTTGGTGAAGAAATGGTTGTTACTATCCTGTTTACCTTGGTGCCTTTACTAGCACCTATTCCGGTCCAGTTCCTGGGCCTCATTATGGCGTTTATTCAAGCCTTTGTCTTTTCCCTGCTTACGACTACCTATATTGCCGAAGCAGTAGAGTGACCAAAGTTCAGAGTTAAAAGTTTTGGGTTATGAGTTAAACAAATTTTGAATTTTAAATTTTGAATTGATTCATCTGAGCTTTTGTCACGGGTACTTCAGATACTCGAACAGTCCTTAGTCGTTTAATAAATTTACTAACGACTAAGGACTGACGACTTTAATCTTAATTAGTTTAGTAACTTATTATCTATCATTCATAAATTAGTAGTAATTAGTACGCTGAATGGAGGAATTAACATGGCATTAGCATTTATTGGTGTAGGAATGGCAATAGGCTTAGCAGCCTTGGGTTCAGCACTTGGTCAAGGTATAGCTACCAGAGGTGCTATGGAAGGTATAGCAAGACAACCTGAAGCATCCGGTGATATTAGGACCAGCTTGCTTCTGGCTTTAGCCTTCATGGAAGCTATTACACTTTTTGCCTTCGTTATTGCCATTCTTATGTGGACAAAACTATAAAATTACCGATAGATTTACTGGAAGATTGATAGAAATATTTCAGTAAGATAATCTAGTTGGTCGCTGGTCGTTACGATGCGCTCTGTAAGCGCTGGTTCCCTTGCCGGGGACATTAGTTCTAAGTATTAGAAAAACTGAATGACTGGCGACTGAGTGCTGGAGGCAGACTATGGAAATACTAAATGCATTAAACTTCGATCTTTGGACTTTTATTTTAATGTCAATTAACTTAATCATTGTCATAGCTTTTTTAACTAAATTTCTTTATAAGCCGATTGGCAAAGTTTTGGCGGAACGGGAAGAAAAAATTGCCGGCTCCATAAAGAAGGCTGAAGAAGATAGAAAAGAAGCTGAAAGTCTCTTAGCCAAGTATCAAGAGCAGATTAAGGGGGCTCAGGCCGAAGCTCAGAAGATTATCAGCAATGCAAATAAGCTGGCGGAAGAAATTAAAGCTAAAGCCAGCGAGGAAGCTAAACAGGAAGCAGATCTTATTATAGCTAAAGCCAGGAAAACAATTGACGAAGAAAGAGTCAGGATTTTAAATGATCTGCAGGATGATTTAAGCAATCTCATCGTAACCGGCGCCGGCCGGCTTATTAAAAAAGAATTGTCCCAGGAAGACGATCAGGCTTTAATCCAGGAATTTGTTGAGCAGGAGCTGGCAAACCTGGCCCAGCGCTATCTGAAAGGTATAACCTTTGATCAGGAGCTTGTGGAAGCCGAGCTTGTTACGGCTCAAAGCCTGGATAAGACAACTTTGCAAGCAATAAGCCAAACCTTAGAGCGTGCTCTCGGCAAAAAAGTGAGCCTGAAGGCCAAAGTCGACGCTAATATTCTTGGCGGAATAACCTTACAGGTTGGCGAAATTTTGATCGACGGTTCCTTGGCCAGTAGGCTGATACAACTGAAAGAAACACTGGTAAATAAATAGTTTTGAGTTAAGAGTTAATTCAAAACTCAAAACTCGAAACTTGTTGGACTTGTTGCTAGACAAGAGAGGTAAATGCCTATGAACAAACTTTTAGCTGAAGAAATAAAATCTAACTTTGTAAATAGAATAGCCGCTTTCCGACCTCAAGCCAAGCTAATTGAGGTCGGAAGAGTAACGCAGGTTGGGGACGGTATTGCCTGGGTCAGTGGTTTATCCAAGGCAATGGCCGGCGAAATGTTGATTTTTCCTGGGAACATTCCGGGTATGGTACTTAACCTGGAAGAAAACCACCTGGGCGCAGTAATCTTAGGACATTATAACCACATTAAAGAAGGTGACCTGGTTAAACGTACCGGAAATGTTGTGCAGGTTCCGGTAGGTGAAGCTTTAATCGGCCGGGTGGTCAACGCTATGGGGGAACCTATAGACGGACAGGGCCCTATCGAAACTAAAAAATACCGTCCGGTAGAGTCGCCTGCACCCGGTGTTATTCACCGTCGGTCAGTTTACCAGCCTTTGCAAACCGGCTTAAAGGCTATTGATGCCCTTGTGCCTATTGGCAGAGGTCAAAGGGAACTAATTATCGGCGACCGGCAGACAGGAAAAACTGCCTTGGCTGTTGACACCATTCTCAACCAAAAAGGGAAGAATGTAATCTGTATCTATGTGGCGATCGGTCAAAAAGCTTCTACGGTGGCAGGTGTAGTCAAAACCCTGAGAGAACGGGGGGCCATGGAATATTCTCTTGTAGTCTCGGCGGCAGCAAGTGATCCGGCGGCTATGCTCTATATTGCTCCTTATGCCGGATGTGCCATGGGCGAGGAGTTTATGTATGACGGTAAAGATGTCTTAATCGTCTATGATGATTTATCTAAACATGCAGCTGCTTACCGGGAGATTTCCTTGCTGCTACGTCGTCCACCCGGCCGGGAAGCTTTTCCCGGGGACGTTTTTTATCTCCATTCCAGACTTTTGGAACGGGCGGCCAAACTAAGTGACGAATTGGGCGGAGGTTCTTTAACTGCGCTGCCGATTATTGAAACTCAGGCGGGAGACGTTTCCGCTTATATTCCGACCAACGTCATTTCGATTACCGACGGGCAGATCTATTTAGAGGCGGATATGTTCCACGCCGGTATTCGTCCGGCTATTAACCCTGGTATCTCCGTATCCCGGGTTGGTGGTGCAGCCCAGATTAAAGCCATGAAGCAAGTCGCTAGCCGCTTGCGGATTGATCTGGCCCAATATCGGGAATTGGCAGCTTTTGCCCAGTTTGGTTCCGACCTTGATCAGGGAACCAAAGCGCGGATTACCAGGGGCGAACGGATTGTGGAAATCCTGAAACAGGATCAATATGTGCCCATGCCTGTAGAAGAACAGGTGGTTGTTATTTACGCCGCTTCCCATGGCTATTTGGACGATCTTGAAGTGGACCGGATTGCCGGGTTTGAAAAAGAATTCTTAAATTATATGCGCACTGAGCATTCCCCGATTTTACAGGAAATAGGGACTACGGGTAAGCTGAGTGAGGAACTTGCCGGCAAGCTGGATCAGGCTATAAAGGACTTTAAAGACATGTTTATGAGTAACTAGACTACAGTCGTCGGTTATTGGTAAATAACTTCCCCGGCAGTGAAGCTGCCGGAGGAGTTATTCAATTCAAAACTCAAAACTCATAACTTATAACTCTTAACTCATTAACCGGCGACTTTGACGGCGCAAGAGGTGAAGCAGCTATGGAAAGTATGCGGGAAATTAAAAGGCATATTAACACCATTAAAACCATTCAAAAAGAAACTAAAGCAATGAAGGCCGTTTATGCTGCCAAGCTTAATAAAACTCAAAGTAAACTTTTAAGTGCCCGTCCTTATGCCGATAAACTAAAAGAAGTCATAAGCAGACTGGCAGCCGCTGAGTCATTTGGGCACGAATTGGCAGAAAAAAACGGCGTATCTTCGGTTGCCTATGTAATTTTTACCGGCGACCGGGGTATGGCCGGTAGTTACTCGGATGATATTTGCCGCTTTGCAGAACGAGTAATTCGGGAAAACGATACGGAAAGCGTCCTCATTGTTATTGGCAAAGAAGGTCGGGACTATTTTCGCGACCAGGGCTTTAAGATCTTAAAGGCTTATACTAGACTGGGCGAAGATCCCGATTTTCATAAAGCTCAGGGAATAGCGAAGAAAATTGTGGATCTTTTTCTATCTAAGCAGGTGGGCCAGGTAGTGCTGGTCTATACTCCTTATTCTTCGTCAATCCGTAATCAGCCTTTACAGGAGACGATCTTGCCCATTAGCAGGGAAATGATTGGAGAAGAACCTCAGAAAGATAAGGTGGAATACCTTTATGAGCCTGATGCCGAAAAAGTTCTGGCCAGTCTCTTGCCACGTTATTTACAGGTTTACATCTATAAAGTAATGTTAGAAGCCAAGGCCAGCGAGCACAGTGCCCGGATGATCGCAATGGGAGCCGCCAGCGATAACGCTGACGAATTGATCAAGAAATTGACCCTGGCCTTTAACCGGGCTCACCAAGCCCAGATTACCAAAGAAATTACCGAAATTACCCAAGGATAGGCGAATCCTATCTTTGGAGTCCCCCGTTGCGACGTATCCAATATGGCACTAGCCACTTTGCGGGGTCGTTTGCTTTAATAATTTTGAATTATGAATTTAGGTTTCGAGGTGTTTAGTAAGGGCTGTTTTGGCCAAGCCCATTTAAATTTATAATTCAAAATTTAAAATTCAAAATTAATAATAACTTTTAACTCTTAACTCCTAGTCTTACTGGGGACTGAGGACTGGCGACTCCGTGAGCGAGTGCTGGCGACTTTAGTTAGTTCGAAATAAAGGGATGATAATAGATGAACAAAGGAAAAATCACCTCTGTAATCGGTGCAGTTGTTGATATCCAGTTTCCTGAACAACTGCCTAAAATATATAACGCCATCAAGATCAGAAGCGAAGATCAACCGGCCGAGTTTAAAGATACAAAGGTCCGCGTTACGCTGGAGGTAATGGAACAGTTAGGCAATAACGTCGTGCGCTGCGTGGCCCTGTCTTCCACCGACGGGCTCCAGCGGGGCATGGTTGCTGTTGATACCGGAGCGCCTATTACCGTGCCGGTCGGCAAAAGTACTTTAGGCCGGATGTTTAATGTGCTCGGCGAACCTATCGATGGGGGAGAAGCGGTCCAAAGTGATCATTATCTACCCATTCACCGTCCGGCTCCTGCCTTTACCAATCTTGAGCCGACGACCAAGGTCCTGGAAACGGGCATTAAGGTTATCGACTTACTTGCCCCTTACGCCAAAGGAGGTAAGATTGGCCTCTTCGGTGGGGCTGGTGTAGGGAAAACCGTCTTAATCCAGGAATTAATCCGCAACATTGCTTATGAACACGGCGGCGTTTCCGTCTTTGCCGGCGTTGGCGAACGGACCAGGGAAGGTAACGACCTGTGGACCGAATTTAAAGAGTCAGGTGTCATCAATAAGACAGCTCTAGTCTTTGGGGAAATGAATGAACCCCCGGGGGCCAGAATGCGGGTTGCCCTGACCGGCTTAACCATGGCCGAATACTTCCGGGACGCCGAAGCTCAGGATGTACTCCTCTTTATCGACAACATTTTCCGCTTTACCCAGGCCGGTTCAGAAGTATCGGCTCTTTTAGGCCGGATGCCTTCGGCTGTAGGTTACCAACCTACCCTGGCCACCGAAATGGGTGCTTTGCAGGAACGGATTACTTCCACAGTTAACGGTTCCATCACTTCCGTACAGGCCGTCTATGTGCCGGCAGATGATTTGACAGACCCGGCTCCGGCCACGGTTTTTGCCCACTTAGACGCCACTACGGTCTTGTCAAGAAGTATAGTTGAACTGGGAATTTACCCGGCAGTAGACCCCTTAGAGTCTACTTCCCGGATTCTTGATCCGCGGATAGTCGGGAAAGAGCATTTCCAGGTGGCACGTCAGGTACAGGAAGTGCTCCAGCATTATAAAGAACTGCAGGATATCATTGCTATTTTGGGTATGGATGAGCTTTCCGATCAGGATAAACTGATAGTTGCCCGGGCAAGGAAAATCCAACGCTTCCTGTCCCAGCCTTTCCATGTGGCCGAGCCTTTTACCGGTCAGCCTGGTGTCTTTGTACCTCTGGAGGAAACAATCCGAGGGTTTAAAGAGATTTTGGAAGGGAAACTGGACGATATACCTGAGCAGGCTTTCCTGATGGCCGGTACCATCGATGATGTTAAAAAAAGGGTTTAAAGCCGTCAGGCTTTTACCCTAGTTCGAGGTAGAGACAGATGGCAGATACATTTACTTTGGAAGTAATTACACCCGAACGCCTTGTTTTGCAGGCGGAAATAAGTTCCCTCGTAGTTCCGGGAATTGAAGGTTATTTAGGGATCTATGCCGAGCATGCCCCTATAATAACCGAACTTATTCCCGGGGTTGTCAACTATACCCAAAAGGGGGAAAAGAAGAAGCTGGCGGTAAGTGGCGGCTACCTGGAGGTTTTCCGGGACAAAGCAACTATTTTAGCCGATGCAGCAGAACTCCCGGAAGAAATAGATATAGATAGAGCTAAACGGGCTAAGGAAAGGGCCGAAAGACGCTTAAGACAGCACGAGCCTGGAATTAATGTCATGCGTGCTGAACTGGCCATCAAACGGGCTTTAGCCCGCCTCAAAACCGCTGGGAAGTAGCTCTCCGCTTTTTGCTGATTCTGCGCAATTTAGCGAAAATAAACGTTAAAGTTAGGAAAAAGTAAAGGAAAATACAACAATTGCCACTGTTGTACTTGCAGGAATAAGCTTAGGTGAGGTAGAATAGATAGACGTTGCTAGAAAAATAGCAATTAACCAAAGGGCAGGAAATCCGTAGCTTCGGCTGCGGATTTCCTGTTTATAAGGCCAAATTACCCTCAGATTTTTTCCTCATAGTACGAATATATTTTAGAGATTTGATAAATAGGTTACAAATTATTGCCACGATAAAAACTTAAGAAAAGCGCCTGCCAGGCAAAAAAAGTATAAAGATTGTCTTAGATAAGGGAAAACTGGTAAAACTACACATTAGACAAAACCCTCTGTTGTTACTAGAATAAGGTGTGTAGTTATGCCAAAAAAGCTTCTTGCAATAGTTATACTTTTTATAGCGATTCTTGGACATTGGGGAAAATTTTTCCCTCATCCTCTCTATTATGCGTTTGCTGTTTCAGGAGCTGACCTGGAAGAAGCAAAAATTCAAGCCTGGGCAAGACTGAAATACTTTTTAGCTACTGAAGCTGAGCAAAAAGAACTCCTTCAGGCCCTTGCCAAGCTGGTGGTGCCTGCCCAGGATTTGACTTGTATAGTGGAAAATTCAGAGTCTAACCGCAAGGTGGTCGTGGAAAATTCCGATTTTTACGCCTGCCTTCTGACCACGGACTCTACCGCGGAAACCTATTTACTCATCACCTGGCAAGCAAAGGACATAAGCCAAGACTTAAATGAGAAAATACTTAAGCTACGTAAGGTTTTTACTGTTTTGGAAGCAGAACCTCAGTTGGCTGTTTTTTTGAGCGGAACTTTAAATGAGTACTTAACCCAGCAGGAACAAGAACAGATGGCCCAAAAAATGCTGAACAGAGTCGCTGCCAGCCAGGTGGAAGGTATTTCTGTGCCTGGGCTGGTGAGCCTGACGGGTTATTCCCCCTTGATCTGTGATTATTTGAAAGTAGGACGACAAAAGGTAAACCTCAATGTAGCTACCACCTTTGATGAGGTGCGGAAAAAGACGGTTGTACATCTTGGTACGCCCCTGCTTAGCGGGGAATACTAAAAGAACAGACAAGAAATTAAGTCGGCAGGAAAAAAACTTAAGTATGGCGAAATATCTGAAAGACATTCGAGCAGGGAGGCAAAATCAGTTGGAGAAAATCATCGTTACCGGGGGAAAGCGCCTGGAAGGTACCATTCAGGTAAGTGGCGCTAAAAATGCTGTACTACCTATTATAGCTGCTACACTCTTAGCCGAAGATCCTTGTACTCTGTGTGAGATACCGCATTTGGCCGATGTAGCTAATATCTGTCAAGTTTTAACCTATCTGGGGGCAACAGTAAAGGAAATGCCCGGCAACGAATTGGTGATAGACCCACAAAGTCTAACCAGTGTAGAAGCTACCCATGAACAAGTGCGAAAGATGCGGGCTTCTTTTTTAGTTATGGGTCCTCTGCTGGCTCGATTTGGACGGGTAAAAATGTCTTTGCCCGGAGGCTGTGCCATTGGTACCAGGCCTATTGACCTTCATCTGAAAGGTTTAGCCGCCTTGGGAGCAAGCATTAAAATCGGTCACGGCCTAATAGAAGCTACCGCTTCAAAATTACATGGGGCTAAAGTTTATTTGGATTTTCCCAGCGTCGGTGCTACCGAAAACATCATGATGGCCGGTGCTGTGGCTGAAGGCCAGACCATCATTGAAAACGCTGCTGAAGAACCGGAAATTGTAGATTTGGCTAACTTTTTAAATAACATGGGTGCCAGGGTTACAGGGGCAGGTACCAATATCATCAAAATAGAAGGGACAAAAACCCTGAAAGGTACCAAATACAGTGTAATACCTGACCGCATTGAGGCCGGAACCTATATGGTGCTGGCGGCAGCTACTGGCAGCAATATCCTGATCGAAAATGTGATCACCGACCACCTTAAACCTGTCGTAGCCAAGCTTATGGAAGCGGGGGCCAAGATCAGCGAAGAAAACAACGGTTTACGGGTTTCTTCCGGCGGTATTCTGGAAGCGGTAGACATCAAAACCCTGCCTTATCCCGGTTTTCCTACCGATATGCAAGCTCAAATGATGGCCCTTTTGACTACTGCTAAGGGTACCAGCGTAGTTACCGAGACGGTTTTTGAAAACCGCTTTATGCACGTCGATGAATTTAAACGGATGGGTGCCAATATTATCATCGAAGGGCATACGGCCATTGTCAAAGGCGTGGAGCGCTTAACCGGAGCGCCCGTCAATGCAACTGACTTAAGGGCGGGTGCTGCTCTGATCATTGCCGCTTTGATGGCGGAAGGTGTCTCGGAGATAAACGGCCTTTACCACATTGACCGGGGTTACGACAACATTGTTGCCAAACTCCAAGCCCTCGGCGCCGACATCCGTCGGGTTAGAGTAGAGCCGGAAGAAAACAATTGCCCATGCACCGAATAATAGTCAAAACAGGGTTCTAAGGTTAAACGTATGAGCTTTGAGTTATAATTGAAAGAAGTCCTTAGTCCTTTGTCGTTAGTGAGAGTTATGAGCAAAGAAGACTATAAATCTTGAACTCTAATAAGCTGCATTTTCAAGAAAGGGAAACATATTTCTCAAGTGAACTACGTTCCTGAGGAAGACTGTTTCCTTATCTTGTAAGTGCGGTTTTTTTATGTTTTTTACCTGTTACATGGTAAAATTCAAATTTATAAAAAGCTAAAGACTAAGGCCCAATGACTAACGACTAATTCAACTCATAATTCAAAATTCAAAATTTAAAATTTATAATTAACTCAAAAACTCTTAACTCTTCTCTTTTCTCTTTTAACTTTTAACTCTTGACGTCATACATTCAAGACATCGCGCATAGATATAAGCATAGGTGTTAGTAGACAAGCAGATTTTCTGCGCAAATAATAGCTAGTCGTTAGTCCTTAGTCGTTACACAATTCATAATTTAAAATTTAAAATTCAAAATTAAAACTCAAAACTCAAAACTCTTAACTTTCAACTCAAAACTAAAAGAAGCGGTGATCCTGTGAAAAAAACCATTTTATTAACCTTGCTCGGCTTATTTGTAGCCATTGTCATTTTACCTGCGCTGGTAGTTTTAAGGGGCGGAAGGCCGGAGGTGAAAGTCGATACATCCGGCAGCCCCCTTATAAAAGTGCTGAACGTTAAGACCAAAGAAATAGAGATACTCCCCTTGGAAGAGTATATCGTCGGTGTGGTTGCCGCCGAAATGCCCGTAGAGTTTGAAAGTGAAGCCCTCAAGGCCCAGGCTGTAGCCGCCAGGACTTACACAGTCAAACGCTACGAAGGCCACAAAAAAAATCCTAATAAAGAACACCCCGAAGCCCATATCTGTACCGATTCTACCCACTGCCAGGCCTATATTTCAAAGGATGAGATGAGTACAAAGTGGGGTATTTTAAAATATCCGGGCTATTACAACAAAATAGCCCGGGCTGTCAACGAAACTGCCGGAATAGTCCTGGTCTACCAGGGCAAACTGATCGACCCGGTTTACCATTCTACCAGTACGGGTAAAACGGAAAACTCAGGAGATGTGTGGCAGTTTGACATACCTTACCTGAAAAGTGTAGAATCGCCCGGCGATCAGGAATCACCCAAATATAAAACTATCAAAACTTTGACTCTGGAGCAGGTGGACAGAGCCTTAGGCACCAATTTGGCTGCCGTTCCTGCGTCAACCATCAATAACCCCAGCGCCAGCCCCTTGAAGATCATTGAGAAGACATCTACCGGGCGGATTAAAACCATCAAGATAGGGGATAAAGAATTTAAAGGCGAAGAAGTCCGGGCTAAATTAGGGCTTAATTCTACCTCTTTCAGTTGGAAAGCGGAAGGGGACAAAATCACCTTTCTGGTGACCGGTTACGGCCACGGGGTCGGCATGAGCCAGTACGGCGCCAACTACTTTGCCAAAGAAGGAAAGGACTATAAGGAGATATTGAGCCATTATTACACAGGAACCGAGCTTAGAAGATATAATGCAAATAAAAATAGTCCTTAGTCGCTAGCAGTTTGTGTCCATAATTTTGAATTTTGAATTTAAAATTGTGAATTATGGCTTTGAGCTTGAGCTAAGTTCTCAGTTATAAGTAAAACATGCATACAAAGGGTGAATGTTTTACGGAGCGGGACTTGCATCCTCAGCCGTCGTGAGCTTTGCTCACAGTAACGGCGTAGGATGCCGTCCAGAGGGAAGTAATCATTCGCCCTCGTGCATACTTTTAACTAACAACTCACGACCAACGACACGTTTAAACACTTTCTCACCTGGAAATAATAACCTTGAGGTGATGAAAGTGTTTAAAATTATTAACCTGAGATTCCCCCAGCTAAACAATTCCAAGATAACCGAAGTGCCCAAAATTTTTCACAAGCTAAAAAGCTTTAAGCTTCCTGTTAGTTTGCAGGCGCCCTTATACGTTTTGGTTTTTAGCCTTATAACCTCAGCTGTAGTTTTAGGACTGACAACCCTGTGGCACAATGCCAATCCGCCGGTAGCCTATACGACGGAAAATCTGCAGGAGAACCTGCAGGGACAGCTTGAAACCGAAACCGAGGTAGTCCTCGTTTCCCCTTCTGAGCAGGAAGAAACACGCCCCTTGGCAGCTCCGCCTCCTGACCTTGCCCTCGAACAGGAGCAGTTTAAGACAGAAGAGCAGCAAACTGTTGCTGCAGAAGCGTCTGAAAAAACTACCCCAGCGGCGACTTCTGCCCCTGACCTCCACAAAATGGAGCATCCTATTCAGGGGAAAATAGGCCCGGCCTTTGAGTTTACCTATTCGGAAATTTATCAGGATTACCGCCTCCACCCCGGCTTTGACTATTCGGCTCAGGAAGGCAGCAAGGTGCTGGCAGCTTTGGAAGGTGTGGTAGGCAGTATCGGACCGTCATCCGAAGGTGGCTACATTGTCACTCTTAAACATGGCGACGGCTGGGAGACCACTTATACCGCCCTGGAAACCGAAATGGAGCTAAATCAGTACGTCCCCCAGGGAGGCCTGCTCGGACGCCTGGTCGGAAGCGTACCGGGAGAGACGGCCGCCGGCTCCCACTTACACTTTGAACTCCGCAAAGACGGAAAAGCAGTAAATCCGGGGGAATACCTACGTTAGTTAATTTTAAATTAATAATTTTGAATTTTAAATTGTAACCCAGGCTGCATTTATAGGAGAAGGTAAACATACCTTTTGCCTAAATTACGCTTTTGCGAAGGTTTGTTTCCAGATCTTATAAATGCAGTTTTTATGTTCTAAACTTAACCGATCCTACATGGAATTTTTACAACCTTATTCTCCTTTGCAGGTTTAACTAAATTTAACTAATTCATAATTCAAAATTCAAAATTAAAGCACTAACGACCAAGTTACCTATCTCTTGAACCATTTTTGTTACCTATGTCCTGACCGAACATCCTGACCGAACATCTTTTCACTCTTAACTCAACACTCAAAACTCATAACTCATAACTCAAAACTCTTAACCCTTCTCTTTTCTCTTTTCACTCTTAACTATTGACTAATAAACTAATTCAAAATTCATAATTCATAATTCAAAATTAAAATTAAAGTAGCTTGCGACTAACGGAAAAGCCAAATGGCTTTTCTGTTCTACTTTCCCCCCTCCTTTCATATACATTTACAGAATAATGAAAGGGGAGGCCCGAGCATGCAAGATTATATCCGCCAAAGAGTGCTTGAAATAAGCAATTATATTATCGAATCAAGTGTAACTGTGCGCCAAGCGGCCAAGGTTTTTGGCGTGAGCAAAAGCACAGTCCACAAAGACGTAACTGAACGTCTACCGGAAATAAATGAAGAACTGGCCGCCAAAGTTCGTGCTGTTCTGGAACAAAACAAAGCAGAAAGGCACCTTCGCGGCGGAGAAGCCACCAGGAATAAGTACAAGAATAAAACTGACTAAATTAAAAAATTTTGCACTAATTTTTAGCTTCTAGAAAAAAATAGGGAAGGGTTTTGCCTTTTTTTAGCGAATGAGGTAAATTCATGGTGTAAGCATAATTTTTTTCTTAAAATAAATATAGAACTGTTATATCCAACGTTCTTTTTTTAGTGGACAAGCATTTGGAGAGGACAAGCTGTTCTCATTATAATAAAGAAAGGCTCGGAAGGGGATAGATCATGTTTGGTTTGGGTATGGATATTGGCGTAGACCTAGGAACAGCAAGTGTCTTGGTTTACATTAAGGGGAAAGGCATAGTAATTAACGAACCTTCGGTAGTTGCTATTGACAAAAGTTCGGGGCAAATTATTGCCGTTGGCGAGGAAGCTCGTCGCATGCTTGGCAGGACTCCGGGTAACATTGTTGCTATCCGTCCTTTGCGTGAAGGGGTTATTGCCGATTATGAAACCACGGAAAAAATGTTACGTTACTTTATAGATAAGGCCGTTGGCAAGAAGATGTTCTTTAAGCCGCGAGTGATGGTCTGCATTCCTTCCGGAGTAACCGGGGTGGAAGAGCGGGCTGTCAGGGAAGCGGCAATTCAAGCAGGAGCTAAACAAGCCTTTTTAATCGAAGAGCCATTAGCTGCAGCTCTCGGCGCAGGCCTGGACATTTCTGAAGCCGCCGGCAATATGGTCATTGACGTAGGCGGAGGGACCACCGATATTGCCGTTTTATCGTTAGGCGGGATCGTCACTTCCCAGTCCCTGCGGGTTGGCGGCGATAAATTTGACGAAGCGATTATCCGCTATATCCGCAAAGAATATAACTTAATGATCGGTGAACGGACTGCCGAGGAAATGAAAATCACTGTAGGTACTGCTTACCCCAGTGAGAAAAAAGGAGCCACCACCATGGAAATCCGGGGTCGGGACCTGATTACCGGATTGCCTAAAACTATTTCGGTTACAGCCGAGGAAACCAACTTTGCCCTCAGTGAACCTATTGAGGCCGTCGTAAGTGCGGTTAAAGAAGTTCTGGAAGGCACGCCTCCGGAACTATCGGCCGACATAATTAACAGGGGTATATTTATGACCGGTGGAGGTTCCCTCTTAGACGGCTTTGACAAACTGATCAGCGAGGAGACCGGACTTCCGGTTTACATTGCCGATGATCCTATCTCATGCGTAGCTTTAGGTACCGGCAAGGCCCTCTCCATGATTAATGTTCTGCAGAAGACCAACACTTTTTCCAAAAAAGTTGTCTAGCGATAATATTATTTATTCCCCCGTGCAATAATAGGTGTAGTCACCAGTCGCCAGTCCCAAGTCCCCAGTTTTTTGCCATAAAGTATTGCTTAATACTGGCGACTGAGGACTGGTGACTAATAAAGCGACTGGGGGGAATGCCATGTTGATTGTCAAAAAGCTGCTATCTCCTATTTTTACGGGAGTATTAGTGGCTTTTTTCTTTATTGCTGTCGAAACTGCTTTTTTACCCAAATCAATTTCTACGCCCGAAGCTCCCCAGATCAAAACCACCGTTGATCCAATCTCGCTAGAAAACGAGGACTCGCAAAAAGCAATTCAAAATTACCAAGAGCTAAGTCTAAGCAAAGATGACCAGACCCAAAAATCTGATGAATCAACTAATACAATTCCAAAATCCAAAATCAAGATTCAAAATGATAATAAAACGACTCGCTCCATATCGAGCGCTTTGCAATACTCAAATACAATTAAAAATTCAAAATTAAAAATTCAAAATTCAAAGCGCCAAAACCGTCTGACCGACAACGTGAATGTTCTTTTTATCGGGGTTGATAAAGGGAAACTTTTGGCCTGTTCAGTTTTCACAATTAATTATCAGGACAAATACCAGGCAGGGGCGGTGTTTGTGCCCACTTACTCTAAGGCTCCCAAATATAAATACACTTTCGGCGAGATTTATGAAAAGGTGGGGGTGGAAGGTTTGAGGCGGGTCTTGGAAAAAGAAATGGAAGTAGATATATCCCTGTACTACAGCATAGAGCGGGAACTATTAAAACAGTTGGAAACATATATTGACCCGATTTACATTGATGATAGGAAAGTAGAACTGTATAACCTGTTTACCATGGCCGTCAGTCCCCAGGACGAGCAGATCTTAGGCGCCCTTACCCGTGAACTGTTAAAGCCCGGGGTCTTTTTCACCAAACTACCCAGGCTTTTACTGGATGCCACAAAATATATCAAAAGAGATTTTAAAGTAACCTTCCAAAACCTAAAATTCCACTACAACAACATCGTCAACCTGGACACCCATAATATAAAAAAAGTAGTCCTACCCGTTAGCCAAAAAATGTCCGGAAGTAAGACTTATTATGAAGTGGATGAGTATGCTTTGAAAAATGGTATTTATGAGATAAGCAGATAGTAACTGGTTTCAATTCAAAATTTGTAATTCAAAATTCATAATTAAATGTTAGCGACGTTTAAAAAAATCCTCAGCTTTAAGCTGAGGATTTTTTTAAACGATCTCTTTCTTCTGTATTTTCTTTCTAGATACTTCTAGCTGCTCGTCAATATCCATAATTCTTACTAACAGCTTGGTCTTTTCACTTCCGGTTGCAGTTGCCCATTTACTCATTAAAACGCTGCGCTCTTTTTCCAGAATATTTAGTTCTGTCTTCATTATGATGTCCCTCCTTTTAACCCTGCTATGTTTACTGGTAAGTATTTGTTAGATTTACAATTTATATGTATCTAAAAATACATTTAAGCTAAATATTATATTTGTACTTAGTATACAGTATAAGTTAATCACATGCAAGCCCTAATACTATCAATTTAGAAAATATTAAGAAAATTCTTTCCAAAAATTTACTTATTTATAATAATTTATTTAGTTTCAATTTTCTACTATTTTATCCCTTTTAACAATTTATTATAACAAATTTCCGTAAAGGTTCCAATTTAAATATTGCGTTCAGACTAAATAGTCGCTCTAAACAGGAAATTGCCACTTCCTGTCGAATAAGAAGAAAACGTGTGTCTTTGTTAATTCAAAATTCATAATTCAAAACTCAAAATTATGAATTAGATCCTAAATAAAGACAAGGAGCTATTAAAATGAAACGTTATTTAATTTTACCTATATTAGCCTTAATAATCGGCCTTGCCGCCGGTGCCTACGCAGGACAAGCTGTGCCTGGCAGTGAGGAAGATCCTCTTGTGACCAAAGGCTACATTGACACTTACGTCGACAACACTGCAGCCAAGTTGCAAAAGGAGATTGATCAGCTTAAAAAACGGGTAGCTGAGCTGGAAGAACTCGTAAGTGAGCAGGGTATCGTTGGAAGAAGAGAAATCAAGCTCACCATTGGCAGCACAACAGCCTATGTCAACGGAGAGGCCCAAACTATCGACGCAGCCCCCTATCTGGAAGGCAGCACAACTATGCTTCCTTTTAAGTTTATCAGCGATGCTCTTGGCGCTGCGGTTAAATGGGAAGGAGACAGTAAAGTAGTCACCTTTGTGCAGGGAGATGACGTTATAGCTTTACAAATTGGCTCCACGATAGCCATGGTCAACGGGGAAACTGTCCAACTAGACGTGGCTCCGGTAATTAGCAACAACCGTACTTTTGTGCCTTTGCGATTTGTTTCCACTCAACTAGGAGCCAAAGTAGATTGGCTTAGCGAAACTAAGACAATTGTCATTATTAAATAGCTCTAAGTCTTTACTGTTAACCAGGCTCTCTTCACTTTTCACTTTAACTCAAATCAAAACATAATTCAAAATTCATAATTCATAATTCAAAATTTGGAACTAAAATGTTAACGACTAACGCCCATTGATTAACAACATTTTTAACTTTTCACTCTTAACTTTTAGTTCTTAACTTTTAACTCTAAGTAACTTGCGCCTAGGGACTGATGGAGGGAACAATTTCCCTTTACAATTACGTCTAATTTGCAGTATAACTAATATTATGAGACTTACCCTAAAACAAACATTATTTTTAATTCAAAATTAAAAATTAGAAATTTAAATACTAACGACCTTACAAGTGAGATCAGTACCCTATGTGGCGTATTACAACAATTGAGGACAAAACCAAATTCAAAATTCATAATTCATAATTCAAAAATAAATTCAAAGCTCGACACTCAAAACTTTTAACTTTTAACTCTTAACTCTTAACTCAAATTCAGCCTTTGGCTATAAGGGGGTAATAAGGTGGGCACAGAATATTTCTATGACGTCCCCCAAAATAATAATAAGAAAAAAAAGAAAAAGGGATTTCCCTGGCTTCTTGCAATTGTCATGATGCTTGCGGTTTTTACCTTGTTTGCATATGGCGGTTATCGCTTTGCCGAATGGTATATAACCAAAGACCTTTATGCCTTGGAACCGGACGATAAACAAAATAATCCGGAAGAAGAAGTCATCAAAGAAAAAAGGATAAATATTTTACTCTTAGGTGTGGACCAAAGGGGCAACGAACCTGCCCGTTCCGATACTATTATGGTGGCCTTTCTTGACCTGCAAGAGCCCAGTGTCAAGCTCCTATCCATTCCCAGGGACACCAGGGTGGAAATACCGGGCCACGGCAAACAAAAATTAAACCATTCCCACGCCTACGGCGGCGCAGAGCTGACGATGGAAGTAGTAAGCGATTTACTCGATATACCTATCGATAAATATGTGGAAGTGAACTTTAAAGGCTTTGAAGATGTAATCGACGCCCTGGGCGGGGTAGAAATGGAAGTGGAAAAGCGGATGAAGTATAAGGCCGAAGGCATTGACCTCCAGCCCGGACTTCAAAGGCTAAACGGTAAAGATGCCTTAAGTTACGTCCGCTATCGGAGCGACGGCGACGATACGACCCGTATTGCCCGCCAGCAAAAGTTTATGAAAGAACTCATCGAAGAAGTACTTCAGCTTAGCACAATTTGGAAACTGCCTAAGCTGGTAACTGAAGTGAGTGAATGTGTAGATACAAATTTAAGCTATACCGAAATGTTAGGCTTGGCCAACGCTATGCGTAAACTGGATTCCTCAACCATTGAAGGCCAAATGCTCCCCGGCACGCCAAAGTACATTGACGGGATCAGCTACTGGTTACCTGATTACGACAAGCTTCAGGAAGTGGTAGACATTTATAGCGGCAAAGTACAGCCAACACAATCAACGGAAGATGTTGAAGAAGATGCGGAAGAATAAACCGCATCTTCTGCTATAGTCGGCTGTAAAATTTGCCTCCCTCTTTGAGGGAGGTGGCGCGAAGCGTCGGAGAAAGTTTTTCAATTCAAAATTCAAAATTTAAAATTAAAAATTTGGATAAAAGGCGCAAGTTTTCGGAAAGGAGCTGCGTATTATTTTATGAAGACAAACATCCTCGGATGCCAGGTTGATAAATTAACAATGGACGAAGCCGTAAAAAAGGTAGAGTCCTATATAAAAAATAAAGAGAACCGACATATAATAACCCTCAACGCCGAAATACTCTATAGGGCTTTGTCGGACGAAAAACTTAAGACGGTCATCAACCAGGCAGACCTGGTCACACCCGACGGAGCAGGCATAGTCTGGGCTTCCAGAAAGCTTGGCGACCCGGTCCCCGAAAGAGTCACCGGCATCGACTTGATGGAAGCTTTAGTTAAAGAAGCCTCTCATAAAGGCTGGAAACTCTACCTCTACGGCGCAGCCCCAGGCGTGGCAGAACTTGCAGCCGCCAATCTCCAAAAAAAATATAAAAATTTAAATATAGTTGGAACAAAAGACGGCTATATTTCGTCTGATTTAATGCCGGACCTTGTGGCCGACATCCAGGCTAAAAAACCTGACATTTTGTTTGTGGCTTTAGGTGCTCCCAAGCAGGAATTTTGGATAAATATGTATAAAGATATAATCCGGGTTCCTGTGTCCATAGGGGTGGGAGGGAGTTTTGACGTTCTGGCCGGACAGGTCAAACGGGCGCCAAAACTTTTCCAGGACCTCCACGCCGAATGGCTTTACCGGCTCATCAAAGAACCCAGGCGTTATAAAAGAATGATGGCTTTACCGAAATTTGTTTTAAAAATTATGCAAGAAAAAAGAAAGAAACGTAGTATTAAATAACGAGTAAACAATAAGGCAAATTTTTAATTTTGAATTTTAAATTATAAATTTTGAATTATACTCAAGCATTACTCTAAGCTCTTTGACAACTAAATAAATATACTTGTAAAACCTTCTCTCGGTCGAACGAGAAGAGTCCAGCTTAAGGTTTACAATTCAAAATTCTTAATTCAAAATTTGACATTTATAGTTCAGGATTTTTCGCTGGTGACTGGCGACTGAGGACTGGGGACTCCAGATGGCCGCATCAACATCAGCCGTGAGTTTCTAGAAAGTAAAGTTTTGCTGGAGATTCACGGCTGGTAGTTGAAAAGGCTACCGGCCATCTGAAAAAGCCTTTCGGTTAATTGCAAATAAACTTACTTGAAGGGAGTGATTGCAGCTTAAAAGAAACAAGCAACACTGACATCAATGTTTTAATCACACAAAGAGAGAGACCAAAAAACAAAAGGGGGATTTACAAGCTATGAAAATGAGAAAAGTTCTTTCTCTAGTTTTGGCACTGGTTATGGTTTTCAGCTTAGCTGCTCCTACAATGGCTGCTCAAGCTAGTGCTCAAGAAATAGCCGGTGACAGACTGTTAAGCTTAGGCGTTATCGATGGTTACGCTGATGGCACTCTCGGCTTAGACAGAACAATTACCCGTGCAGAAATTACCGTTATTTTAGCTAAAATCAGAGGAATGGGTGACGCTGCTAATTTATTAAAAGACACTCCTTCCAAATTCAG
>ENA-OWPA01000384-OWPA01000384.1-bioreactor-metagenome-genome-assembly--contig:-NODE-384-length-63023-cov-12.735281_pt1 | contig 63023 bp, 46 predicted proteins | sample MGYA00238139_ERZ651803 | MGnify/ENA primary metagenome ERZ651803 (study PRJEB26909, sample SAMN07631231) | bioreactor metagenome | isolation source: Switchgrass digestor | place: USA: Dartmouth...
CGGTACGCGAGCTGGGTTCAGAACGTCGTGAGACAGTTCGGTCCCTATCCGGCGCGGGCGCAGGATATTTGAGAGGAACTGACCTTAGTACGAGAGGACCGGGTTGGACGAACCGCTGGTGTATCGGTTGTACTACCAAGTGCATAGCCGAGTAGCCAAGTTCGGCCGGGATAAACGCTGAAGGCATCTAAGCGTGAAGCCCCCCTCAAGATAAGATATCCCATAGCGCAAGCTAGTAAGACCCCTTGAAGACTACGAGGTAGATAGGACAGAGGTGTAAGTGCGGTAACGCACTGAGCTGACTGTTACTAATAGGTCGAGGGCTTGACCTAAGAAGGTTTGTGGAGTAAAATAAGGATGACGGTTTTCTGTGTGCAGCAATGTACTTAATTTTTGGCCCAGTGGCTCAGTTGGTTAGAGCGCCGCCCTGTCACGGCGGAGGTCGAGGGTTCGAGTCCCTTCTGGGTCGTTAATTAACTTAGGTTTGGTTATGGGATCTTAGCTCAGCTGGGAGAGCACCTGCCTTACAAGCAGGGGGTCATAGGTTCGAGCCCTATAGGTCCCATTGAAAAGCGAATATTGTTGCCGATTTGTGAAATAATATTTATTAAACGCAAAAATGGGCAGTCGGCAGAAATTGATTGACATTTGAAAACCGAATAAATTGCCGATGTGGCTCAATTGGCAGAGCAGCTGACTTGTAATCAGCAGGTTATCGGTTCGAGTCCGATCATCGGCTTTCAACATATAAGATGGATATGTTGTATATAAATTTAATAAGGATGGGTACCCAAGTGGCCAAAGGGGGCAGACTGTAAATCTGTTAGCGATGCTTTCGAAGGTTCGAATCCTTCCCCATCCATTCGGCGGATGCCGATAAGTTCGCAGGTAACAATAAAATATGCGAACGGTAGAAAAATGACGCGGGGTGGAGCAGTCTGGAAGCTCGTCGGGCTCATAACCCGAAGGTCGTAGGTTCAAATCCTACCCCCGCTATTTAAATGTCGACTATAAGAAGATAATAAATGTAACTTCTGAAACCGGTCGATTTGCGTCGTGCCCAGATAGCTCAGTTGGTAGAGCAGAGGACTGAAAATCCTCGTGTCGCTGGTTCGATTCCGGCTCTGGGCATTTTGCTTTGAAATAAGCAATTGGATTTGTTAAATCCGTGGGATATTAGCTCAGTAGGTAGAGCACATGACTTTTAATCATGGTGTCCCGGGTTCGAATCCCGGATGTCTCATTTTAGGACCTCTCTGAGGTCTTTTTTTCGATAGTAAGCAAGGTGAGTGAGATTCTGGAGTGAGATTTTATAAATCTCGCTCCATAATTATGTTGGTGCTTTTTCGAATGCAAAAACTTAAATTAACAGGATTTTACATGCTTTATTATTTTTGATGGCAAGAAAATGCATTTAAATATAATATGTGTGAAAACTGCCTATTGTTATTGAATTCTTTTTATTGTATATTTAATACTATAGTGCATACGGTAGGCTGTGGTATCTGAATATAAGCTGCTTCCTAAATTTATATCTTATATCATGGCTTTAAATTTAAGTATGAAACCTTTATACCTTGGCATGCAAACGGCACCAAGGTTATTTACTGAAAATATGCATTATGGTCAATACTAAAGACAACTGTATGACAAATATTACAATTGAATATAAGGAGGACTAAAAATGAAAAATATTGATACTATGTCGGTAAATGCAATCCGTGTGCTTTCTGCTGACGGTGTCCAGAAGGCAAATTCAGGACATCCCGGCCTGCCTCTTGGAGCAGCTGCAATGGCCTATGAGTTATGGGCTAAGCATATGAAGCATAATCCTGCCGATCCGAAATGGAGCAACAGAGACAGATTCATATTGTCCGGTGGACATGGATCTATGCTGTTATATTCATTATTGCATTTATTCGGATATGGTCTTACTTTAGAGGACCTTAAGCAATTCAGACAAGAGGATTCATTAACACCCGGTCATCCCGAATACGGTCATACCGTTGGTGTAGAGGCAACAACAGGCCCTCTTGGCGCCGGTATGGCAACTGCAGTAGGTATGGCTATGGCAGAGGCTCATCTTGCAGCTATATTCAACAAGGAAGGGTATCCGGTAGTTGACCACTATACCTTCGTTCTTGGTGGCGACGGCTGCATGATGGAGGGTATTACTTATGAAGCTATGTCACTTGCAGGAACCCTGGGACTGGGCAAACTGATTGTATTATATGACAGTAACAACATTTCCATTGAGGGAAGCACTGATATTGCATTTACAGAGGATGTCAGAAAGCGCTTTGAAGCATTTGGCTTCCAGACATTGGTTGTAGAGGATGGCAATAACCTTGAGGAGATCGGTGCCGCTATTGAAGCAGCCAAAGCTGATCTTAGCAGACCTTCCATGATTACAATTAAGACAAAGATTGGTTTCGGAAGCCCTAAGGAAGGCAAGGCAAGCGCTCATGGAGAGCCTCTGGGTGAGGATAATGTAAAGGCCATGAAGGAGAATTTGGGATGGCCAAGCCTTGAGCCCTTCTATGTACCTGATGAGGTTTATGCCCATTATAAGGAGCTTGCAAAGGCAGGTGCAAAGGCACAGGAAGAATGGAATGCAATGTTTGAGGAATACTGCAAAAAGTATCCAGAGATGAAAGAGCTGTGGGATAAGTACCATGACGAGAACATCGCAAAGGATTTAATCAATAACGAAGAGTTCTGGGCATATACTGACAAGCCTGAAGCAACAAGAAATCTTTCCGGTCAGGTATTGAACAGGCTGAAGAATTATCTTCCGAATCTGATTGGTGGTGCAGCAGATCTGGCTCCGTCAACCAAGACCTATATGAGCGATATGGGAGATTTCTCAAAAGACAATTATGCCGGCCGCAATTTGCATTTTGGTGTAAGAGAATTGGCTATGGCCGCAATAGGCAATGGTATCGCTCTTCATGGAGGACTTCGTGCATACGTTTCAACCTTCTTTGTATTTAGCGATTATGTAAAGCCTATGGCAAGATTGTCAGCCCTTATGGGATTGCCAGTAACCTATGTTCTTACTCATGACAGCATTGGTGTTGGTGAGGACGGACCTACTCATGAGCCTATCGAGCAGCTGGCAATGCTTCGTGCTATGCCCAACTTCACTGTATTCAGGCCTGCTGATGCAACAGAGTGTATTGCGGCATGGTATTATGCAGTAACAAGTACCAAGACTCCTACCGCTCTGGTTCTTTCACGTCAGAACCTGCCGCAGCTTAAAGGTTCTTCCAAAGAAGCATTAAAGGGTGGATATATTGTTTCTGATTCCAAGAAAGAACTACCGGATGCTATTATCATAGCAAGTGGCTCAGAGGTAGAGCTTGCTCTTAATGCTCAGGCTGAGCTAGCTAAGGAAGGAATTGACGTAAGAGTTGTAAGTATGCCTTCCATGGATGTATTTGAGGCTCAGTCTGATGAGTACAAGGAAAGCATACTGCCTAAGGCTGTAAGGGCAAGAGTTGCTGTTGAAGCTGCAGCTGATTTCGGATGGGGCAAGTATGTTGGCCTTGACGGAACAACTGTAACAATGAAGGGCTTTGGTGCTTCAGCTCCTGCAGCAGCACTCTTTAAGAAATTCGGCTTCACAACCGAGAATGTTGTTAAGGCTGTAAAGAGCGTATTAAAATAAAGTGTCTTTGGTAATATTGTGCAGTATCAGGCAAAATGAATGAGTATGAGCTGTAATGGCATAGAAATATAAGCTAATATTGCCGCTGCATTCAAATTAAAAATTTATAAACGAGTTTTTGTATAAAATCTGTTAATAATAAACCGGCTTGTGTTCCTTTTAAATACGGCACAGGCCGGTTTTTCTAATGTAATTTTAATCCTAATATATTGAAAAATTTGTCTGCAATCTATACAATGATATAAGGCATTCGGTAACAAAAATTAAGTAATTAAATAAGGACAAGCTAAAAGAGAATGATAAGCAGACAAGGTCCATATTGCCGCTGATAAATGAAGGAAGGAGGTACCTGGGTGGCACGGATATTAATTATTGAGGATGAGGCAAAAATAGCGAGATTTCTGGAACTGGAGCTGAAGCATGAGGGATATGAGGTTCTTATTGCAGGAGACGGAAGAGTCGGATTGGAAAAGGCATTAAAGGAAAACGTTGATCTGATCATACTGGATATTATGCTTCCCGGCTTAAGCGGTATTGAAGTATGCAGAAGGGTTCGTATGGAATCCAATGTGCCGATAATAATGCTTACTGCCAAGGATGATGTAACGGATAAGGTGGCAGGCCTTGATATGGGCGCCGATGATTACATGACCAAGCCCTTTGCTATCGAAGAGCTTCTTGCACGTATCAGAGTAGCTTTAAACAGGGTCAGGAATATGACCAAGGAGGTAAAAAGCGATATTTTGCAGGTTGGTGATTTAAAGCTCAATCTGGCAAGTCGTAGCGCGTACTATAAGGATGAAGAGCTGGTTCTGACTAAAAAGGAATTTGAGCTTCTGGAATGTCTTATGAAAAATAAAAATATAGCCCTTACCAGAGAACAGCTTTTGAATAAGGTATGGGATTATGAATATTTTGGTGACACCAATGTTGTGGATGTATATATCAGATATCTAAGACAGAAGATTGATGAGAAATATGGCGTACAGTTGATTTCCACCGTAAGAGGTGTCGGATATATAATTAAGGATCAATAGTCTTTGGCTATTTTTTAGATACTATAGTGGATTAAACCCCTGGAAAGGAGGGGAGGAAACTGATATCGGACAAGCATTCCAATGAAAAGAAAAATATAGTATTGGAAGCAGCACGCAGCATACTAAGAAGGATAATCCTCCCTATCAGGAAAAGGCGGGAGGAATGGCTAAGCAGCTTCAGGCTGTCGATAACCTTCCGCATTTCGATTGGATATCTTAAATTGCTGTTGACACACGGAGTATTATTTTTGGCAGGATTTACAATAATTTATATGTATTCTGAAAAAGCCGGCTATGACAAAATGGCGGCAGCTTTAACAGAAAGTATTCGATTAGAGGGTTCTTCTGAATTTTTAAATCAATATGCACAACAGAATCTGTTTGTGAGAATAACAGAAGCTAATGGTGATAAGCTGCTTTATGATGATATTCCATCACAGACAGATTTGGGCAGGGGCTTCTTTGGAGTATATTTAAACCCTGCAAACAAAAGCCTGTTTGTTGAAAGAAGCAGAAAAATAGATGCAGACAACCTTCAATATAAATTACTGTTCAGATATGATCTGAGCCTGCAATTTCAAGAGTGCCTTAGTTTGGTATGGAAGATAGCTTTACTGTATATTTTTATAGTATTTATGATAATCCGTAAAGGAAAGAAAAGTGATATTAAACTATTTGAACCCTTGCGCATTATGTCGGCCCAGGCAAACAAACTATCAGCCAGCAACCTTCACAGTGAAAGGCTCAATGTGGAGGGTACAAAAAATGAGCTAAAGGATTTGGCCAATGTTATCAATGCTATGCTTGATCGTATAGAATTAGCATATGAGAGCCAGAAGCAGTTTGTATCCAATGCCTCTCATGAGCTTCGTACCCCTATAGCTGTTATCCAGGGCTATGCAAATTTGCTTAACCGCTGGGGAAGCAGCAATCCTGAGGTTTTGCAGGAATCAATAGAGGCGATCCAGAATGAGGCAAGGGCCATGCAGGATTTGGTTGAAAAGCTTTTACTTCTTTCACGTCATGACAGAAAGACATTAAAGCTTAATAAGAAGAATTTTAATATGAGGCGTGTAGTGGAGGATATGGTAAAGGAAACAAGGCTCGTAGCGCAAAACCGTGTTATTAAGAGTCCGATAATGGAGGATGTGATTGTATACGGGGATAAGCAGGCACTAAAGCAGGCCATCCGGATTTTTATTGATAATGCGGTTAAATACACAAACGACGGCGATGAGATTACCATAAGCTGTGAGAATGTAAATGGCGACTGCGTAATTACCGTCAGTGATACAGGCATTGGTATGACCAGGGAAGACATAGAACACATTTTTGATCGTTTTTACAGATCCGAATATGTAAGAAATAAAAATATCAGCGGTCATGGCTTGGGATTGTCTCTGGCAAAGATGATTATAATTGCCCATACAGGAAGAATTAAGGTACGCTCCCGGTTCAAAAAGGGAAGCAGCTTTATTGTAACATTGCCCAACAGAAAATTTATCCGGATGTGAATTGGTAATTAGAATGATGGATATTATTCAGGTTAGTGGCTTAATGAAGTATTTTAGAAAAAATTTAATATTAAATAAATTCTACGGTTAAAACAAAGAGATATACTGTAGGGTATACCCTGTACAGCATATCTCTTTTATTCTATATGAAATTTCTCTGAATCTCCTATAGAAATTATAGTACAATCTTTAGCCTGAGTCAATTTATAGGACAGCTCTAACCTTACAGGTTCTTAAACTGGGCCATGTAGAGATTGTAATACATGCCTCTTTTTGCAAGCAGTTGCTCATGGTTGCCCTCCTCCTTGATTTGCCCGTCATCTATGACAAAGATACGGTCAGCCTTACGGATGGTGGACAAACGGTGGGCGATTACAAATGAGGTTCTGCCACGAAGCAGGGCCTCAATACCTTGCTGTACCAGCAGCTCTGTATGGGTGTCGATACTGGATGTTGCCTCATCCAGTATAAGTATTTTCGGCATCGATACCATAGTTCTGGCAAAGGCTATCAACTGACGCTGGCCTATTGACAGGCCGGCTCCACGTTCTTTAAGCTCAGTCTGATAGCCCTTCTCCAGCTTCATTATAAAATCATGGGCATTTACAGCCTTGGCTGCCGCAATTATTTCATCGTCTGTGGCATCGAGCTTTCCATAACGTATATTGTCGGCAACTGTGCCGGAAAAGAGGAAATTGTCCTGTGTCATAATGCCCATCTGCCTTCTGAGGCTTTCTATCGACACATCCTTGACGTTATATCCGTCGATGTAGATATTACCCTCCTGAACATCATAGAAACGGCTAATCAAATTAACTATAGTGGTTTTGCCTGCGCCTGTCGGACCTACAAGGGCTATGGTTTCGCCGGGCTTTATCCTGAAGCTTACATCATTTAGCACCCTGTTGTCCTTATCATATGAGAAGGATACATGCTCAAAGCATACCTCCCCTTTTATCTCAGGCAGATCAATAACACCAGGTCTATCCTCTATTTCAGGTTTTGTATCAAGGATATCAAAGATGCGTTCGGCTCCGCTGATGTTGGTGATAAGCTGATTGTAAAAATTACTGAGATTCATAATCGGCCGCCAGAACATCGTAATATACATGGCAAATGCCATCAGGGTGCCTACACTGCCGGAATCTATTCCAAGTATTTTTATCGCAACATAATACATACAGATGCTTCCCACACCCCAGCTGATATCAATAACAGAGCCAAAGGCATCATTCAGCACAATAGCACTTATAAAGGAATCCCTGTGCTCCTTAAGAAGAATATCAAAGTCAGCTTCGGTTTCCTTTTCAGCTGTGAAGCTTTGTATAATCCTCATACCTGACAAATCTTCATGTATAAAGGCGTTAAGGTTGGAGCTTTTTTTGCGGTGAAGCTGCCATCTTCTGTGGGAGAAGGTCTGTATAAACCAGAGTCCGAACATCATGAAGGGCAGGGTAACCAAAGAGGCAAGAGCCAGCTGCCAGTTAATTATTATCATGATAACTACAACCGCACAAATGGTGACAAAATCCGGTATCAGGGTGGTTACACTGTTGGAGAGGACATCCTTTAAGGAATTTACATCTCCTATAATACGGGCAAGGATTTTTCCTGTGGGCCTGCTGTCAAAAAAGGAAAAGCTAAGCTTTTGTATGTGGGTATAAAGTTCCTGCCTTATGGTCAGAAGCACCTGGTTGGATATCCTTGCCATCAGATACATGCGAAGCTTTACCAAAAGTACAAAAGCAATATTTAGGGCCAGTGCAATTCCACCAAGAGCCAATAAGCCTCGAAAGTCATTGTTTGCTATATTTGTATCAATTGCATGCCGGATAATCAGAGGGTTTACAATAGAAATCGCGACTATCACCAGCATAATTATTGTAACCGCAGCAATAGGCAGCTTGTATGCAAGCATATAGCGGAATAATCTTAAAAGAGTCGTCTTTTTGCTGACGGAATGTAAATATTCGTCTTCTTTAATGGCGTTTACAGACATGTATGTTCCTCCTTTTTGCCATGCTGTTGCTCATTTTGGAGCTCTTTATAATCTCCGTACTGAGCAATAAATGTTTTGTAATAATAGCCCTTCTGCTGCAGCAGGCTTTCATGTGTTCCGCGTTCAGTTATCCTGCCGTCTTCGAGTATTATTATTTCATCGGCATAGCGTACGGCAGAGATTCTGTGAGCTATAATGATTTTGGTGCAGGCTATGTCGGCAAGGGACTTCTGGATCAAATGCTCAGTTTCCATATCAAGGGCGGATGTAGAATCATCCAGCACCAGAACAGGAGCCTTTTTTGCCAGGGCTCTGGCAATGCTGATTCTTTGCTTTTGGCCTCCTGACAGACCAACACCACGTTCCCCTACGATGGTTTCATAGCCCGCCTGCATTTTGTCGATAAATTCATTAGCCTGGGCATATTCAGCCGCCAAAATGACCTCGTTATGATTAATCAGATGCTTTTTGCCCATTTTAATATTTTCATTTATAGTATCTGAAAAGAGAAATACATCCTGGGTTACGACGGATATATTTTCCCTAAGCTGCTTTAAGGATAAATTCTTAATATTTACTCCATCCAGATAAATCTCGCCTTCAGTAGCATCGTAAAAACGTTGCAGGAGATTAATTATTGTGCTTTTTCCCGCTCCTGTAGCCCCCATAATTCCGATTGTTTTTCCTGCTTCCAGGTTAAAGCTTATATCTGAAAGTATGTTTTTGCCATCCAGATTGAAGTATACTCTGTCAAAGCGTATATTTCCTTCAATCTTTTCCAGAACAACAGGATCTGCAGGATCAGCTATTTCCGGCTTCTGCTCATATATCTTTTTAATCCTTTTGCTTGAAGCAACAGCAGCAGCAAACTCATTTGAGAGCCATCCCAGCATTTCCATGGGCCATACAATATTTGTCGAGTATTCTGTAAAAGCACCAAGGGAGCCAAGTGACATTTTCCCGCCAATAACCTGCAGGCCACCTATTACGATTGTGACCAAAGGCAGAAGCTTAGTAACAAACTGAAAATACGGATAGTATTTTATAAATACCTTCGACTGCTTCATGTTAAGCTCGTAATATTTCTTGTTATGAGACAAGAATTTGCTAATCTCATATTTTTCCCTGGCAAAGGCCTTAACAGTCCTTACGCCCGAGAGGTTTTCCTGGGCAACAAGGTTAAGCTGGGCGCTTTCTTCGTTTATAGCCTCGTAGACCTTATCAAGCTTATTTTCCATAAAAATCGCAAGAGCACCCATGATGGGAAGCACAATACTGGGAATAATGGCAAGGCGCGGGCTAATACTGTACATGCAGTAGAGAGCAATGCCGGTATGTATAATCACCTCAATTATAAGCATGCTGATATAGTTGCAGCCGGCCCATATACGGTCAACGTCATCCTTGATACGTGACATTAATTCACCTGTATTGTTTTTGTCAAAGAAGCTCAAAGATAAGGACTGGATATGAACAAACAGATCCTTTCGTATTTTTACAGCAATCCTTGAGCTGACTAAATCAAAAATTAATTCCTTAAGGTATTGGAGAATGCATCTTCCGATGCCGATTATAAATATCAAGAGTAATAATTTTGGCAACAGCGCCATATCTCTGTCTATTATGACATCATCGATAATCCTTTTTGTTACCTGGGGTGAAAGCATATCCAGGGAAACGGCTGTAATTATACATATCAATGCAAATAGATAGGCATACCAATATTTCAAAATGTATCTTGTCAGTTTCATAGTAGAGCAATTCCTTTCATTAAGCTAATTATTGTGTCATATCCGATCATATTCTCTTCATACTTTATATTTTTCCTCCAGGATCAGTTTCTAATGCCGGCATTCAAATTGTTCTTTGTTGCAAGACTTGCTTTAAGCCTTGCCAGATTGCTTATTTCTGCTCTATAGGCCCGGGTCTTTTGCAGAACAAAAATAAGCCGTGGCATTTACACCACGGCATAATCGCAAAGAAAGATATATAGCTTTTTAATTAGCTTTACACATGATGACAGCAGGCAGGAAGCATACAGCTATACTCAGACTTTTCGATCCCATGAGGTAAAACCACATGAAGAATACGCTATTAAGTTGTTGCTGGCTTTTAAATTTCTGTTAAGCATGTGCTTACCTCACTTTCTGTTAGAGTCTGCCAGTATTATATTCCTGAACAATACAAATTGTCAACACTTTTTTAAAAATATATAAAATTGAAAACATTTAATAGATAAATTCGTTAGTTAGTTTATATTCGAGAAAAATTTTATATACAAATTTTCTGGTTGTATTTTTAGGATTAAAGGAATCTAAAAATTTCATTAAGATTGCCATTAATTCAAACTTTGTTCATATTTACATGATATACTGAAAAAGGAATGTGGAAATAATGCATATTTCACAAATAAACCTGTAATTATGACAAGACCAAAACAGGTACGACTTGTATACTATACATTCATAAATAAATGCAGAAGGTAGTGATAGAATGGATTTTCCCGTATTTTACAATGAAGCAGAGGAATGGAAGAATGCGCTATTGCTTTATGATTCAGCTTTAAAGCAGATAAATACTAAGCTTGAAATTTTAAATAACGAGTTTAAACTGGTGCATAAGTATAATCCGATTGAACATATAACCTCAAGAATTAAAACTCCACAAAGTATAGCAAGAAAGCTGCGGCTCAACAATAAGGAGCTGACGGTTGAAAATATTATTAAATATGTAAATGATGTTGCCGGTGTCAGAATTATATGCTCCTTTACCTCCGATATATATCGTATAGCCGACCTTATTGCAAGACAAAGCGACATTAAGGTATTGAAGGTCAAGGATTATATTATGTGTCCCAAGGAAAACGGCTATTCCAGCTACCATATGATAGTAGCAATTCCTGTATTTTTAACCGACAGGACGGTTGAGACCAAGGTAGAGATACAGATTCGCACTATAGCGATGGATTTATGGGCCAGCCTGGAGCATAAGATATATTATAAATTTGAGGGTAAGGCTCCCGAGCATATCAGAAAAGAATTAAAAGAATGTTCGGAAATAGTTGCATATCTGGATCAGAAAATGTTAAGCTTAAATGAGGAAATTAAGCGCTACAGCAATGACAGCCTGGAGGAATATCAGGCTGAGATAACAGATTCTAACCTTTCTGTTGTGGCAGAGGCTATCGGAACCATAATAGAGGAGGACGAGCAGACACAAAAGAAGAAAAAGCCGGAGGAAGAGCCGGTTTATAACACTGAGCATGCTGCAAAGACCGGGAGGAAGCGGATGCTGTTCGGTCTGAGGGCATAATATAAAGGAGAGATACCTATGAATTTGCCTTTTGGTTTATTAACCAGAAAGGAAACCGTCCAAAGGAGAAAAGATGATGAACTGGATTTAAGCCGGCTTGAGGATATGCTGGCAGGCTATCAAAAGCTCCTGGCAGATTACCGCAAATTTATCAGGGAGTATTATGACAGGCTGGAGGACAAAAGCAAGGATGCGCAGGATGAAATAATTGCAAATGTGCAGGCTGCCCTGGATTTAGCCTGCATTAAGGAGCAGAGCGAAAAAACAGGTGGTTTGGTTGAGGGCTTGAATAAGCAGATGGAGAGTATCAGCAGTCAGCTGCTGGATATTAAGTCGGGCTTAGCCCAAAAAGGAGCAGAAAGACTGGAATCCTTATCGATATCACTGGCAGAGGTTACAGCCACTGTTGATAAGCTGTCAAGAAGCGTAAAAAGAGGGCGTGCCCTAAATGTATTTTTGCTTATATTGAATATTTTAGGCCTGGGTATGCTGGCGTTTATTCTTTTGTATGCTCTTGACATAATACCCTTCTGACACTATGGATGCATGCTAAACCTGCTAATAATATTCAGTTAGAAGTTCAGAGAAAATTTCCTAGCCAATAAAAAATGAAAGGCTGTTTCATACCGAAAACGGTACTGAAGCAGCCTTTTTCCTGATTTAATATACTGTTATAGCCGCAGGGCTTAAGGTGGCTTTAATGTTTGGCAGATGGGATTTAATCCAATTTTATATTTTTAAGAAGGGCGGCCAGACCGGTGGTTGCTTCCTCGCCGGTGGAATAGCTTACCGGAGCCTCCTCAACATCTTCAATTATATCATCCTTTTCTTCTACAGCTTTCATACTCAGACTGATTTTACCGTCTTTTATATCAATAATTTTAACTGTTACTTCGTCACCAAGCTTTATTAGCTCATTGGGAGACTTAATGCGCCTGTCGGTTATCTGTGATATATGAAGCAGGCCGGATAAGCCCTCACCAATACTTACAAAGGCTCCGTAAGGGACAATTTTTTCGACCCTCCCGGTAGTTACCAAACCAATCTGAAGGCTGGAGATCTTGATTTGCTTTTGTCTGGCCTCTTTTTCCCTTTCCACTTCCTTAGCCGATAATACCAGCTTCCTTTTGCTTTCATCAACTGTTATGATGCATACTTCTATTTCCCTTCCTACCCAGGCGGAGCTATCCTCTACATAGCCTAAGGCCAACTGGGATGCAGGAATAAAGGCCTTCACTCCATATAGATAGGTGACTACACCGCCATTTACGGCAGAGGATATCTTAACCTTAAAAACTTGCTTTGCCTCCATGGCCAGTCTCAGCTTTTCCCAAGCAAGAATATCATCCGCACGCTTTTTAGACAGCAGGATATTTCCATTGCCGTCATCCTCTGATAAGACAATGGCGGATATTTCTTCTCCTGGTTTAACATCGGCTTTTATTGAAAAGCCGGGATCATTGCTTAATTCCTCAAGCTTGATAATACCTTCAGCATAGTAACCCAGATCAAGAATGACCTCATTGTCACTGATGCCAATTACCGTCCCTTTTACGATATCTCCCTCATTTATTTTTCTGAAGGAACGATCAAGCTCATCCCTGAAATCATCCATTGAAGGTATTACTTCCTTTACCTCTTCCTTTTCCTCAGCAGTTGTATCGGGCAGATTAATTGTTTCTGCTTCCTGAGAAGTTGTAATACTAATGTCTTTTTGTGTGTTATTATCCTGATTTACAAATTCATTATATTCGCTCATAACAAAAGGGGACAGGAAAAATTCCGATCCGGCTACCTCCTTTATTGTTAAATTGCCTTGCCTTATAATAAATAATACGGCATACGTGTCCGAAAGTAAATATAAATAAGAGCTGTCTTTTAGTAATATCTTTTTTTATTATACAAAATTTTAAATATGCTATGTAGTATTTTAAAAAATTATTTGCATTTGTAAAGATAAGCATTTTTCTTCCTGCCTATCCTCTCAATTACTCCAACATGGTGCAGAATATTTAAGGCTGTCTGGGCATTTGCTCTGGAAAGACCTGAGGCTTTTTTAAAATCCAGTGATGTAAATTCAGCCGGAAGCTGATCCGGAATCAATAGCCGGTAGTCTTCAGGCTGTAAGATGTTTATTTCATTCACCAATTCGGTGGGAATTCGATCACAACGGGAGGAGCCCTTTTTCTTATCCCTGCTCCAGCCATCCAGCAGGCGGTATTCCTCCAGATTCATTATCACAATTTTTAGCCGCAGATTGGAATTTGACAAAAAATCCTTAATCCGATAAAGCTCAGGAAAAATCAGATATGGTGTTCCGGGTTTAGGTGATTTTCTTGGTGGACTGATTTCCCCGGTTTGTGGATTAACCCAGCGAATCCATTTGACATTGTGGACAGGATATACGATAGTTACAGGTGCTATCTGCAAAAAAGCCGGAAGCTTCTTTCTGAGATTATTGAAGCTACGGGTCTGTATTTCCATTATTCCGTCACCTGTGTATATATCTGCTACAAAGGTGCCAATTTTTATTTCATGATTGGTAGGATCAGGAGAATAGTATCTCTTTAAAACGGAATGGACCGTTTTTTCACCAAGGGTGCCTATACCGCCGTTTATCGGTGTCTGAGCTATAATTTCATCCACTGTATCTGAAAATAATTCTTTATCCATATTTTGTCCACCTTTTTATCTGTTAGTGAAAGGATATAATAAATAGCAATTATAATCAAGTGGTTTGATTATCGACATATTTTTTAGCGGTACAGGAGCTGGGTTATGTAGCTGCCATATTTGCTGTCCGGCTCATAGGCAAAGCCGACACCGGTATACCGGATTCGTTTATCGAGTATATTATTTCTGTGCTGCCTGGAGTTATAAAGCTTATGGACACTTAAAAAAGCGTTGTCATAACCGGCAACCAGATTTTCACTGTGGCTGATTACAAAAATCCCTTCTGCCCGTAAACGATCTTCAGGCAGTTCTCTTTTGATATTTTTGTGGCTGAAAAAGTCGTTAACAGCCATATCAAGGCTGTGCTTGCGACAGGCAAGGGCGGCAGAGGAGGACCAGGACAAAACCGGCAGGTTATGTCTTACCCTGATGGAATTGGTGAGGTCATATACGATAAGCTCCAGGCTGCGCATTGCTTCAAGCGAATATTCATTTCTATGTGTTGCCTTCGACAAAAGATATATCCCCGTCACCAGATGTGATTCCAGACTGTCTATGAATATCTGCAGCCTGTAGTCCTCGGTTTCATGCTCTATAATATCAGTCAGGCCGTAATCCTTATTAAAAATTTCCTGCAGGGTTGACAGATCGGTACCTGATTTAACGCCCATGTAATCAAAATCCAGCGAATCAGTATAAAGACCGACTACCCTGCCGTCCGCCACAGCGATACATAGCAGACGGGAATAATCATTGTTATATATGTAATAATCAAAATTATATTCGCTTTCATCAATCCGCCCGGGTGAACCCAGCTTTTTTACAACATCCTCTGCGCTTTCGCCAAGACAAATACTGCTGTCTCGCACCTTAATCTTAAGGTCGGCTCCCAGCTGGGAGCCGGCCGTGTTATCCAAAGGCAAATCGCTGTTAGCGCTTCCATTAGCTTCTTCCCCTGCGCCTTTATTGTCTTCCGGAAATATCTGAGACGGTGTAAATGCATATTGCGATGGCTCGCTATGGGGAATGAGATTATATATGTAAAAGACAAAGCCGGATATGATTAAACAAAGGATAATGATATTGCGGAAGGATATAAATTTCTTCATATAATTCAGCCCTTCAAAGTAAATTGTTTTTCAACGTGGATGTAAAATCCCCAAGCCTTCGCTGCAGTAAGACAAAGCTGCAGCTTTTATCTTTTCATACAAATATGTCTAATTAATTCTAGCATATTTGCCTGAAAGAGGGCTTAGGGGCTTGATGGCTTAATATGAAGAATATGGAAGACAGGCCTTTTTTGATTGTGTAATATCGCCAAATATAAGTTAAAAATGATTGTTCATGTTGACTTTATTACTAATGTTTGATAATCTGTTATATGTTAATACCTTGCTGTATTAACAAGGGGAAGAAGCTAAGATCGTGAGAGGGTAGAATTATATATAAGGTTGACATATGGCACATGTCCTTAAGGCTTTGTCCTTATGGAAGTGCCATATGTCAACTTTATTGTATTATAGTGTATTACTTGCTTCAAAGCCCTGCCAACGCATCAGGGAGCCTTCGTTAAAGCTCCATTGGGGTGTTTGAAGGGGATATTGAATTTCGTTTGTATAATACCAGGGATCCTCGGGATGAAGAGGATTTTTAAGTATATGAAAGTCCTGTGCAGGCATATAGCCCTGTGCAAGCAGAAAGCATTTACTTCCATCATCATTGATTGCCAGATCAACCACAAGAACGCAGTGCCCCGGGCTTCCTGCATTTATAAAGATATCGCCGGGAAGTATATCCTCTATCGATATAGGCCGGCATTCCTTTGACAGGGAGATAGTTCCGGCATAGGTATATACCATGTTCAGGTATTTTCTGAAGCTTTCATATGAATCATCATAGTCCGCCTTTTTGCTCCAGCTGGTATTGTTGCCGTCTACTACAAGCCGGTTGCCGTCGCGCCATTTGCTGTACTCCATAAGAAAGCCATTGGTTAGATGAAAGGCTATCTTGTCGTATGCTTCTATTGACCAAAAATATTCCGCGTAAATACGCATGACGGAATCTGCGCATTGTTGCAGATCACGATCTCCCACATCAATATCAAAAACAGCAACATGTCCATCCTGATATGCCTTTTTTTCTCCGTTATACAGTAAAACAGGGCTATCCGCCTCCTTCAGGGGAAGGTTTCTGATAAAGCCTGTAAGCTCATTAAGGGAAGCATCCTGCCTTTTATAGCCTTTGGGGGGATTAAACCGCTCCAGTAGGGTCTTGCCCTCAGGATTTATAATGGGCAACTGTGTTGAAACGGCTTCCTTGCTGTCATTTATATCTGCATCATATTCTGCCGGGGCTTCCTTTAGGCCTTCGGTAGGAATTGCCTTGCTGCCTTCCTCATCAATTATGGGTTCCCTGATTGCCTTTTTGCAGGATATAACCAACAGGCAGGAGATCAAAAAAAGGAGAGTAAATACAGTTGCTCTTTTTGGGATTTGTTTATCCTTTATCTTTTTCATACCCGCTCCTTTGAATTGCAAGTTATTTTAATATGATTTGCAAAATAATATGCTATTTAATAAAAAATGAATAAGGTTTGCTTCAAGATTTCGTAAAGGAAAAGCTCTAATTTGGAAATCTATTAATAATAATGTTATCACATATATTTGCCTTGAGCCAATAAAAATAACATAATAGTCTTTCTATTTATTGCCACATTTAGGCCGCTTTATACTTATACACTTTTTTTAACTGTTGCTGTTGTGATATAGCTACCTGTAAGTCTTTTCTTTGATGTATGGCGGATAAAAATGTGCCGGATGTGAATAATTACCTCTGATAAAGTAAAAAATGTGGATAAAATATTTGATTCGGGGTCGCTTCCTTACAGGAATTATATTTTGACAAAATAGGCTGTATATGGTATACTTTGACATATTCAAATACGAAAAAAGGCTGTGAAAAGAAGAGTATGCAACGGGATCAATTGACAGAGAGCCCCGGCAGCTGAAAAGGGGCAATTGTGAAGTTGCAGAAGATGGTCTTGGAGCTGCGCACCGAGGATAGGCCCGTCCGGGCTTTAAGTCCTGATGAATGCAATTGCCGGCATAATAAGGCGGCAATTGCAAGGCGTTTGCCATGCAGGACGGAAGGCATATCTTAGGCTGCGACGGAGGCAACCGTTATATTGCCGGACTGTGTTTTGCAGTTACTGAGGCTTTTATCGTGAGGTAAAAGCAAATTAAAGTGGTACCGCGGGATTGATCCCGTCTTTAAAGCAATTTAAAGGCGGGTTTTTTTTATGCAATAGGGAAAATATAAGCAGTTTGAAATAAACAGAAAGGATATGATCTGATGAGCAAAAAACCCTATTATATTACAACGGCGATAGCCTATACATCCGGCAAGCCGCATATCGGTAATACCTATGAAATAGTCCTGGCAGACAGTATAGCCCGTTTCAAGAGAATGGAGGGCTATGATGTATTTTTCCAAACCGGAACAGATGAGCACGGACAAAAAATTGAGCAAAAGGCGGCGGAAGCCGGTATTACTCCGAAGGAGTTTGTTGATCGTATCGCCGGACAGATTAAGGATATCTGGGATATGATGAACACCTCCTACGACAAGTTTATCCGCACCACCGATGCCGACCATGAAAAGCAGGTGCAGAAAATCTTCCGCAAGCTGTATGAAAAAGGGGACATATACAAGGGAACCTATGAGGGTATGTACTGTACGCCCTGTGAGTCCTTCTTTACACCTTCACAGCTGGTGGATGGCAAATGTCCGGATTGCGGGCGGGAAGTACAGCCTGCCAAGGAGGAGGCCTATTTCTTAAGGTTAAGCAAATATGCCGACAGGCTGATTGAGCACATCAATACCCATCCGGAATTTATTCAGCCGGAATCCAGAAAGAATGAGATGATGAACAACTTCCTGCTTCCGGGCCTGCAGGATTTGTGTGTATCCCGTACCTCCTTCAAATGGGGCATACCTGTTGACTTTGATGACAAGCATGTAGTTTATGTATGGATTGATGCCCTTACCAACTATATCACCGGAATTGGCTATGACGCCGACGGCAACAGCAGCGAGCAATTCAAGAAATACTGGCCTGCGGATTTGCATTTAATCGGTAAGGATATCATCCGTTTCCATACTATTTACTGGCCAATTATATTGATGGCTCTGGATGTGGAGCTGCCAAAGCAGGTCTTTGGTCATCCCTGGCTGCTGCAGGGCTCTGCCGGTGACAAGATGAGCAAATCGAAGGGAAATGTTATTTATGCTGATGATTTGGTAAAGATCTTTGGAGTAGACGCTGTTCGTTATTATGTGTTGCATGAGATGCCCTTTGATAATGACGGAACCATCTCCTGGGAGCTGGTGGTTGAAAGAGTTAATTCTGATCTTGCCAATACCCTCGGCAATCTTGTAAACCGTACCATATCCATGTCCAATAAGTACTTCGCCGGCGAAGTAAAAGACGGTAAGGAATATGAGCCTGTGGATGAGGAGCTGAAGGCGCTTGCGCTTGAAACACCTAAGAAGGTTGTAGAGAGAATGGGCAAGCTGCGTGTGGCGGATGCCATCAGTGAGATATTTACCCTGTTTAAACGCTGCAATAAATATATAGATGAAACCATGCCATGGATTTTGGCAAAGGATGAGGCCAAGAAGGCAAGGCTGGAGACGGTTTTATATAACCTTACAGAATGCATCTGCATAGGCGCAAGCCTGCTGGAGCCCTTTATGCCCGAGACAAGCACCAAAATTTTAGCACAGCTTAATACCAAGGCCAGAAGCCTTGAGGAAATGAGTACTTATGGTCTGTATCCGAATGGCAACAGGGTAACCGATAAGCCGGAGATACTTTTTGCAAGGCTTGATCTTAAGGAAGTACTGGATAAGGTGGAGACCATGAGGGAGGCTCAGGTAAAAGCAGAAGCCGCTAATGGCAACGCAGGCGGCAATCAAGGCGGGCAAAATAATGAGGGCAGTAAGGCCGGCGGTATTGATCCCCAGCCCAAGCCTGAGATTAGCTATGAGGATTTTGCCAAGCTGCAATTTCAGATAGGAGAAATAATAGCCTGCGAAGAGGTTAAAAACTCCAAGAAGCTCCTCTGCTCGAAGGTAAAAATCGGCTCACAAATAAGACAGATCGTATCCGGTATTAAGGCCCATTACACGCCTGAGGAAATGGTAGGCAAGAAGGTTATGGTTGTAACAAACCTTAAACCTGCCAAGCTGGCTGGCGTTATAAGCGAAGGCATGATTTTGTGCGCCGAGGATGATTTGGGCAATCTGTCGCTTATGGTTCCGGAAAGGGATATGCCTTCGGGTGCCGAGATACGCTAAGCCATGCCCGGAGGATTTCTATAATCCAACTCTGTCAGAATCGGCAGTCCTTGACAAGGTATGGATAAAGAATATATAGATTTAGAAGCGATATAAAAATGCACCAGGCAAAACTGCCTGATGCATTTTTTTGAGTGATATTTTCCCCGCTACTCTAATACTTTTTAAACGCTAGCCGGTAAATTGACCTCAGCAATATATATAATATCATCATGTCCATATGCTTTCTAAATAAGACAATAAAAGCTATTCCTCAATCACTGCGTAATAGGTCGGTATTTCATTGGTCTCCCAGTTTTCTTTAAGGTAATCCTTGTTGACCATATTTATGACTACCGCACCGATGATATCGTTGAACATTCTCATACAGGATATGCCGCTTACCTGCTCCTTCAGATGATTAGGCACATGATTAAGCAATATGCTATCTTTCATTTGCTTAATTTTTGCTGAGATGGCAAGCAATTCATCGGTGATGGGGGTTAACAGTTCATATAGGGTCGCAATCTGGCTTCTAGTGAAGACCGGAATAGTGACATTTATGACACCGTCATTATTTACGGCATAGCCCAGTTTAATAAGCTCGGCAATATATTCCTTGTCATAGTCATTAGGATCGGTCAGCTTGTTTGATGCCAGCCTGATTAATATGTTGGCAAGTTTTCTGTTAGTGTATAAAGTACCATGATATGTCCTGTCGGAAGGAAGGTAGTCCATCATCCGCAGCTCACCTTCGATGCCGTCATTTGGGCTGAGATTGCATATGCTGAGTATGGATTCTTCCTCCTCCACTCCCCATACGTAAGCCCTTTCACCAAAGGCTGTTTTTGGAAACAACTTCGGCGATAAGGTGGCTGTTATTTTACCAATCAGCAGTTGGAAGGCTATAATACTGATCTGCCATATAAATGAATTCCTGCTTGCCTTACTGCCCTGATAATTAATGCTGCGGATTTTTTCTTCATTTGCTGTGATAAATTCATACAGCTTGTCGGCAGTTTCGTTAGTCATCGGTGCCTTTTTGTTTGCCAGCTCATCCCTGAGTTGTTTGGTAAATATGATTATATTAGTGCTGTATTTGTCACCCTTTTTGATAAGAAGGCCAGCGTCTGCCAGATAATTAATATACTCGTCAAGATAGGGAACAGCAACTCCTATCTGCAGACTGATTTCTTCCTCTGTAAGCAAATCATTGTAGCATGCCCAGAGTATATTCTGGGGTATTTTTTTGTCGCGAATTAAGTTGGAAAATCTGTTGGGACCTTCTCCGTAATATATTAATGTAAGATTTCTGGGATTATAGCTTTGTTCACCGTAATTTCTAACCATATTCATTCCCTCCTTAAGCTTTTTCCTTGCCTTAAACAGCAGGTATTTAACCATGCTTTCTGATATATCCAGAGTCTGTGCGATTTTGGATACAGGATACTCCTCAACATAATATAGAACAGCACACCGGCGGTATTTTTCAGTAAGCAGGGAAAGCTCGCGCCGAAGCAAGGCAATATCGTCATTTTCCACAAGCTGCTCTTCAACTGCCCGGCCCTGGTCAGGCAAACTCTCATCAAGCTCGGCATAAATGAGCCTGCCTCTTTTCTTGCACCAGTTTTTATATACATTGCCGGCTATTGCCCATATAAAGCCATAAAAGGCATTGACATCCCGGAGGTTACAGGCGGATTTCATAATCTCAAGCAATATATCCTGTGACAGATCCTCCGCCTCCTCCCTGGTGGAGGTTCGCAGCAGACAATATGAATAAATGTTTTTTGCAGCCTGTGCTAGCTTGTCATTAAGAATCCTTTTGTCCAAAATTCGCTCTCCTTTTTATGCAGACTTTTAGTATTATGGAAGCTTCCGTTAATATGGTGGAATGAATATTGTTTTGGTTAGTCAGAAAAAAATTTATTTTAAGTTTTTTTATTTCTATATCTACCACAGCATAAGAAATATGGAAGCTATATACATGTAAGAAGCAGCTATATGATACATGTCATCTTTAATCTCGATCATAAAATACAGCTTATCCATCACTTCCAATACAGCTTCAACAGACAGACGGATTTTTTCCGATATTTCCTTTTTTACAAAGATCGTTTATATAATACTTTTGCCAGTAACAGCTGCTAATTACATGCTAAATTGTTTAATGCAGAAATTCAATGAGGTATTTGCTTGATTTGTATTATATTTTTCTAACCTGAGGTTGGAAAACATATTTATTATGGAGCCTGCCAGTGCGGCTACAGAGGCATTGTCAATCAAGTCGTCATATTTTGATCAGACTAACTGATAAAAGATCTTTATCTAAAAAGCAAGCACCTCAAAGAAGCCGGTTTATGCTGCCGATATTACTTTGAGGTGCCGGTTTTTTATGGGAAATTGATATGTTAGCCTGTTATAATTATCCTGCTTTTGGCAGGCTTTTTTTCTTTATCCATTCGTTCATGTAATCCTCTATTATATCGAACTGGGCCGGGCCAATATCCAACAGGAAGGTATGGAAATCCTTTGCGACAAAATTGTCACCAAGCGCATGTTCAGCCTTTTTTCTAAGTTCCATTATCTCAAGATAACCAACTGCATATGGCAGGTATACGCCAGGCTCCTCCAGCAGGGTATCGTATATGACACCGGCAATTTCATCATTTTCGATATAATTGGATACAAAATTAATTGTCCTTTCACGGGTCCAGCCTTCATAATGAATACCTATATCCGCCCGGGCATACAGACACAAAATCACAGCATTATTGGCTTCAAGAAAGTGGGCCAGACCTGCGTCAATTCCTGAAATATGATAGGAGTACATCTCCACATAGGTAGCCCAGCCTTCGTCATATCCCGGAAAATTCATAACACTTCTGATGGGAGCCGGCTTTTTGTTGCGGAAATAGGTACATTGGTACAAATGACCCGGATAACCCTCATGGGCGACTGTGGTATATATGGTGGCCAGGGTCTTGCTGTCATTGCCATTTATGTAAATATTGTTTTCGGTAAAGTTGTCTATGGGAGGAACCAGGTACATGGCAGGGCTCAGGTAATCCGATAGGGATTTAGGCACATATTTTATATTACATTTTACAGGGACATAGTCGGGAAAGTCCTTTTTCATATCCGCCTTGAGATCTTTTATGATTTCTTCAGGGTCGGTGATGGGAAATGCTTTAAATGAAAGATACTTGTTGATAAGAGAGGGATCCTTCATAGTCAGGGTGGTGATGTTCATTATTCCGCTGTTTATTGCATTGTCCAGAAGCTTTATAATTCCCTGCATATCTCTGCCGGAGCCGGTTTTAACCCGGACAAGGTTTTCATAATATTTTTTGCCGTCAGGAAAATAACACAGGCCGGCCGAGTTTGTGCCAGTACCAAGCAGGGCTGTCAGCTCGCCGGCAAGCATTTTGTAGGCTGGAATTACATAATTCATTACAGCAGCCTTATTTGCTGCCCGGTAATATAATTTTTCCGAATTACTTAAACCATCAAAGGCCATGATCTTTTCGTTGAAATGCTTAATCAGAAAATTTTCCTCCGGATTTTCTATAAAGTCATTGCATTGGTTGATTATCTTTTTTGCGACCTTATCATTCATAAATAAACCCATAGCGGACTTTTTCCTTTCAAATTCCGCTATATCGGCAAAGTAATCATATACGCATGGCAGCAGGGCCAGATATTCATCAATATCTGCTTTGCTGTAAAATTTGTATTCAGCCAGAAGAATAGGAAGCTGGGCCTGGATACCGGTGGTTGGTCCCAGACATTCATTATAGTAGAGATTGGCTCCCAGTTTCAAATTGTCTTCTATATAAGCCTTTAAAATGCGGTAGGTAAGCTGCTGATCGGGGGAAAGTTTTTCAAAATCAAATGAAAGCAGGCGCCTGTAGCTGTTTTCCAAAAGGAACAATTCCTTGTTCATACTTGATACACCATATTCTCCGAGGGTGGTTTTGACTTCATCGATACCATAGCTTTTAGGATCAGCCAGGGAATAGTTAAGGGATAAGGAATCAGCCTGGACCCTGATAACAAAAAGCTTGTTCAAAAAGCTGTCAAAATCCTTTTGTGTCGCCTTATTGGAAAGGCCGCAGCCCTGAAGCAGCAATATTGGCAGTACAGTAAGTATCCATAGGATAATTTTCGCTTTTTTTCTTAACATAAAACCTCCTGACACCCGGTAAATAAACCGGCCAAAACACTTATATACTTTATGTTTATTCCTGTTAGACAAATGTAAGAAGCGCTAATTTCATTTCTGCCGAAGGGACAGGCTTGCTGCAGATAAGGAACCTGTATAGTAAATAAGGAGGATAAACAGATAAATAGTTAAGTAATTTGTCTGTTATACCGAAATATTTAGTATGAAATGCGATAGCAAGCAGAAATGCTATCAATATATGTAGTTGTTGTTATATAAATCATTATGAGGCGAAAAAACTATGGATGCGGCTTTTATAAGCGATAAATATGATATTGCAAGAAATGATATAAAAGGCAGCTACAGCTTATCAGTTGATAAGGACGGCAGAGGCCTGTCTAACCTTAAAAAGGGGCAGCTGCTTACCGGCACTATTGTGTCTGTTGCCGATGTGGTAATGATAGATATTTATGGAAGGAATGTAACTGCTCCCAGAAATATTTTCGGCGATGTCAAGGCAGGGGAAGTAAAAACCTTTGAGGTGGTGAAGGTTTCCGACAAGGCTATTGAGCTTGCCCTGTATGAAAGGAGTCAAACAGGACGACAAAGCTTTAAGGCTTCAATTGAAAGTATTCCCAACTGGGAGCTGGTGATGGAAAAAAAGGATCAGGCGGCAAAGAGGTATATGGCAGAGGCACAGTGTAAAGAAATTGCCGCTAAGCTGGCCGATATAGGCAGCAGACTTACTGAGGAGGACTATAACCGGCTGGAAAGAGAGGGCTTTCCTGTCCTGGATTTTAGTGTCAACGGTTTATATGAAGCCCTGGACAGGATTAAGACAATGGAAGCCGGAAAAGGGGCGGGCAAAACCGTAAAGGGAAAGGATGGCCTGCGCAGTAAGGCTGAACTGGAGGCCTTGCTTAAGGCTGAAAACATACCCGCCACCGCTGATAATATATCAAGGCTTCAAAAGGCTCTTGCCCTAAGCGAAGCGCTTCCGTCCCTGGATGATAGGTCGATGAAATATCTTATAATGACAAATTCCAGACCTACTGTTGAAAATATATATAAGGCCCGCTACAGCGGCAGCAGCATGAGCAGTCCGCTCACGGACAGGCAATGGGAGGAGCTGGTTAGCCAGGCAGCTCAAATCATTGCTGATGCCGGCTATGAAGTTACGAAAGAAAACTTAAATACTGCAAGATGGCTGGTGGACAACCAGCTGGCTCTGACCAAAGAAAGCTTTGCATACAGAAAAGAGCTGGAGGATATAAAAATCAACTTAAGCTATGATCGGATTTTGTCTAAGTTGCTTGAAGGCATGAAGCAGGGAACAGATCCAAAGGATGTAGTGCTTTTAACAGGTACGGAAGCTTCAGCCGCCAGGCTGGTTCAGGACATTGCCTATATACAGAATGAGGCGGTAACTGAAGCGGTGCATGCCGGTACGGAGCTTACCATAAGAAATCTTGTAAAGATTCAGGATAAGCTGCAAAAGCTGCCGCATGAATCTGCCGGGGCAGGCGTAAAAGCGGCGTCCTATGTCGATCATGAGGCCGGGCTTAAAACCCTTGAGGAAAATAGGGCGCATGATCCTGACGGGGCCGGGTATACAGCCGAGGAGCAAATTAATGAAATTCGTTTTAGGGAAATACGGGCACAGAGGCAGTTGGAGGAAATCCGGCTCAAGATGACGCTGGAGAAGGCGGTGGCCCTTGAAAAAATGGGAATAAAGGTGGACACCATCGAGCTTTCCAGGGTGGTGGATGCTTTACGGGAGCTGGAAAACAGATATTATGAAAGGTTTTTTAGGGAAGCGGATGTTCAGGCTTCTGAGGAAGCTATTAATCTTTTGAGGGAAACAGCCGGCAGTGTAGAGCAGCTTAAGGCTGCACCCTGCTATGTGCTTGGCAGTACCCTGCAGAAGCGATTTACCCAAACCATACCTGAGCTGCTGGAGGAAGGAAGAAGGCTTTTACCGGCATCCCTTCAGGCAGGTGCGGCATATGAGGCATTAATGACAGTACCAAACCGTGAATATGGCGATTCCATACTTAAGGCCTTTGGCAATATTTCCAGCATATTGGAGGAGCTGGGATTGGAGGTCACCGAGAACAATCAGAGAGCTGTTAGGATTCTGGCATACAACCGGATGGAAATCAATGAGGAAAATATCCGGCAGATTAAGGCCTATGATTTGCAGGTCAACGAGGTGATGAAAAATCTGCATCCGGCTGTAGCCGTCCGCTTAATCAAGGAAGGAATTAATCCTCTGGATATGCCGATTTACGAGCTTAATAAGAAAATTGATGACCTAAGGCGCCGGGAGGGTATAACATCTGAGGAAAAATACAGCAGCTTCCTGCGAAGGCTGGAAAGGGCCGGAGACATAACTGAGGCTGAAAGGAAGGCATTTATAGGCATATACCGGCTGCTTTACAACATCGAAAAAACCGACGGAGCAGCTATAGGTGCTGTTTTAAAGACAGGAAGGAAGCTGACCCTGGATAATCTTTTGAGTGCTGTAATGACCGGAAAAAAGGGAAAGCTTGAAGCTGTTATAAATGATGAGTTTGGTATGCTGGATGAGATAAGAAGAGACAGACAGGCCATAGCAGAGCAACTGTCGCTGTTTCAGGAAGAATGCCGGGCTAAAGAGGGCTTGTCCGCTTCAGATGATGAGCAGATTGATTATTATAACCGTATTGTAGCTCAGCTAAAGGATGGGATTACCCACGATATTCTAAAAAAAGCCCTGCAGGAGGGAAGCAGGCAGCAGACAGATGGGCAACAGGGCAAGGCAGATTCATATAATACACTGCATTCCCGTTCAGGCGACAGCTCGAATGAGATATGGAATCTTATCAAGGATCTTCCTTTAGAAAAACTGTTGGATATTCAGAGTAAACAGCAAAGTGACGCAGTGGAGGAGGATGAGGTATATCAGGAGCTTGTAAGGAACCTTCGTCAGATCTGCAAGAATGCCGAACAGGCAATACGCTTTTTAAATGATTTTAAAATACCAAGTACTCCTATGAACCTGATATATGCACAGCAGCTGCTTAGCAATATGGAATCACCCTTTAAAAGGATGATTAAACTGGCACAAGAGAAAAATGCCGGAAAAATTAATAATAATATTAAGGAAATCTATAATTTTACCGATAAATTAATTGACAATCAAACCATGGAAGAAGCATATGCCGGTTTGGAGGAGGCAGTAAAGGAAAGTCTTGAGGATATCTGCTTGCGGGAGCAGGCAGACAGCACTGTCATAGACGGGTTCGTAAGCCTTCGGCAGCAGCTTGGATTTTTAAGAATGCTGGCAGCCAAGGAATTTTATCGGCTACCTGTATTAACCGAACGGGGCATAACAGATGTAAATCTTACAATTGTACGCAAGGCTCAGTCCTTTGGCGAGCTTATGCTGACAACCAGCTCGGAAATCCTGGGCAACATAAAAGCTGAACTGGTGCTTAAGGCAGATGAGCTGTCAGGATACATAAGCTGTGATAACCGTGATGGGCTTGACAGGCTCAGGAAATGTAACATAGGGCTTAAAGAGGCTGCCCGTGAGAATTCGGTAAGTATAAGCAAACTAGATTATGTGCTGATAAAAAAGGATGCGGCCGTCATTAACCCCAGACAGGAACCGGATCAAAATGTGCCAAAGAATCCGGATACCGAGAGGATATTGTACAGTCTGGCAAAGGCCCTGCTGAATGTGATCAGTCTGGCAGAGGGCAATGAATAACCTGTATATAATCGGCTACATGGAGGTTGCTGATAATAAGAGATATATTATAAGGCAGGTCATCACACGGAGGGGATGGCGGCCAATAACAGGAAGGGAAAAGGTGGATAATAATGAGAATAAACCATAATATTCCAGCTTTAAAAACCAATAACCAGTTAGCAAAAACCAATAAATTATTAGACAAAAGTCTGGAAAGACTGTCATCAGGCTTAAGAATCAACAAAGCAGCAGATGACGCTGCTGGTCTGGCAATATCAGAGAAGATGAGAACCCAAATTGCAGGCCTAGAGCAAGCCAACAGAAATGCCTCCGACGGTATATCTGTAATCCAGACCGCAGAAGGCGCCCTGATTGAAGTTGAAGCCATGCTGCAAAGAATGAGAGAGCTGGCTGTACAGTCAGCTAACGGAACCTATACAAGCGAGGACAGAAAGGCTATTCAGGCTGAGATTGATCAGCTTAATGAGGAAATCAGAAGAATTTCCGAGACAACAGAATTTAATACCATGACCCTGTTGGACGGCAACATTGACAGAAGATCCTACTCCAGCGACAATAAGGTAAGACTAGTATCCCTGTCAGACAGTGTAGCGATAGGTAATTACAAGCTTACAATCGAGCAGGATGCAAGACAGGCTGTTATTGTGGGCAAAGCGCCGAGCCCTTCAGCTCCGTTAACCTTGCCTGCAACTGTTAACGAGCCTTTGAACCAGAAGGGAACTATCAATATCAATGGTGAAACTGTAAAAATTGATGAGACCGACAGCCTTGACACAATTTTTGAAAAGATCAGAAATGCCTGCGATAATGTAAGCATTAATGTATTTGCAGGAAATAAGACCGCAATATATGGAACTCCTGCTACAGAACCGAGAACCGATATGAATATTGAAAGAGCAGGTTATTCAAGCAAGTCCTATGAACCTGGTGATCCCCTTGTGTTTGTCAGCAGGGATTACGGCTCCAACCAGAAGATAAGCATATACTGCGACAATAAGGATTTATGTGAGCTCTTGGGACTTACAATAGATGGTGCTGTAGCAAGAGGCCATGACGCAAAGGCTACACTTACCTACAATACGGCTGATTCAGCCTTCAATAATACAGCTACCGTATCTGTGAGCGGAAATAAGGTTACAGTAACTGACAGTAATGATTTCAAAATGGTATTTGAGATAGAGCCGGGTACTGTAGGAACGAAGTTTGATGACTATAACATAGGTGATACCACAATAGCTGATCCGAGCGGCGGTACACCAAAGCCTGTAACAGTATCTGTTCTTGATGCCGGTCCTATGGATTTACAGATTGGTGCTAATGAAGGGCAGCTTATGTCAATACGCATACCGCGTGTTACACCGGAGACACTTGGTATAGACAAGGTGAATATAGGAACGGCTGATGGTGCCCAGGCAGCTATTACCATGCTGGATGATGCAATAAATACAGTATCTGCCATCAGATCCAAGCTGGGCGCATACCAGAACCGTCTGGAGCATTCCATATCAAATCTGAGTGTAACCCATGAGAATATGACAGAATCCCTGTCGCGTATTTCTGATGTTGATATGGCTGAGGAAATGGCAACATATACCCAGAAGAATGTACTTGCCCAGGCAGGTACGGCTATGCTGGCACAGGCTAATCAAAGGCCGCAGACCATCCTTTCTTTATTGCAGCAGTAATATTTTTTAAAGCTAGTAAATCTTCATAATCAATTATCATTCTTCTGTTAATGCTTCAGGGTAGGCATGCAAGCTTTGGAGAAAGGCATGGTGTTTTGTAATGAATAAAGAGATGATTCAGGCGTTTACAGCCAGAATCGCACAGGCATCCAGAAGCGAGCTGATTGTGATACTTTACGAAATGGCGCTTGCTGAGATTGCCGAGGCAAAAAAGGCATATGAAGCCGGAGATCTTGCCACATTTGATAGAGTGCTGAAAAAATCCCATAAATATATCAATGAACTTATTGTAGCTTTGGATTATAATTACGCTATATCTTATGATTTGCTTAGTTTGTATCTGTATGTAAACAAAAGGATAATTACTGCTATTATCAGAAGAAAGCCTGATACCCTTGACAGTGCTGAAAGCGTGCTAAAAAAGCTTTTGGTAGGCTTTGAAGGGGTAAGCCGGATTGACAAAAGCGGTCCGGTTATGCGGAATACTCATCAGCTCTATGCGGGCTTAACCTACGGCAGGGGTAAACTGAATGAGATTGACATCGATCCCAGTAACGGGAACCGTGGGTTTATTGCATAAAAGCCATTACCAAGGATAAAGGAGCAAGGTTACATAAGTTTGAAAGCAGAGACACAAAAGATAAAGCAAAAGCAAAACTACATAGGAACAGTATAATAAAATGAAAGCTACAAAAGAATAAAAATCAAAAAGGATTTTGAGCTACCAAAGATATAAGGCACTAATGATTTAGAAGTACCAAAGAGCCAGATTACTATACAAAGGATGAGAAAATGTCCCTTGCTCTATAATGCATGATTATAGGCAGGGGACATTTTATATGTTCATTTGCAATTTTACTGTTCTAGTGCCTTGGCTTGCTTAAGCAGGAACTGATATCTGTTTTGGATAGCGTTAAGCTGATAGATGCAGCTGTCAATCAGATCAGGGTCAACAACATTTTCAAAATTAGAATAGGCAGTTTCCAACGCTATCTTTGTCTGGTTAATTTCCTTTATCAGATGGTTTTCCTTAGGTGGTCTTTTTTTTCTGAATAAGCCCATTGTATCACCAGCCTTACATACAGGATTTGTATATAGTATAGTCAAAAAAATTGCCTGTTATTCTATTAATTAGCATATAATGGACAAATAAGTATATAAATGTATTAGAAATGAACTTGCAACAGGTTTGCGACAGGAAAGGCTGGTGCATTAATGGAAAATACTATTCTTATCGTTATAATAATTGCATGCATCATATTTTTATTGGCAGCGGCTATAAAACGCAGACCTGATATGCTGCTAGCATTTATTATGCGAGCTGTTATAGGTACGGCGGGGATTTATTTGCTTGATTTTGTCCTGAGGACAAAGGGAATAAGCATAAATGTTGGTATAAACGGGGCCAGTGTTCTTATCAATGGATTACTTGGCCTTCCGGGTTTTATACTTCTATATGGTCTGGCCTTTTATTATTCAGTCAGCTGACGTCATACAAAATGATGACAGCTATTTTGCTATCCTGCTGATAAAAGGATATTCATTTGTGAAAAAACATGCAAAAAGATATGGCTCATTGTATAATAATTACAAATTTACATTTTTTCTTAATTCTATGTATTGACAAAAAAAGCTAAGCATTGTAATATGTTGACATACTATTTAACTAGTTTATATAATCATTTATAACTCTTCTTTCTATATAAGTTCATATATTCAGTATAAAATATTCCCCAATCACTTTTATACTAAAACCAGGAGGATTCTATTATTGGAAAGAATCTTAGCCTTCTATGACTCTGATGAGCATTATGCCAGAAGATTCATGGAGTATTTTAAGAAAAAGCAGGATCTTGGCATGAGCCTGGCTATTTTTACCCGCAAGGACAGCCTGCTGGATTATTTAAATCAAAATCCGGTTGATATCTTGCTGTTGGGTGAAAGTATATCGGACTTAACAGGCGATCTTAACTGCGGTAAAGTTAAGCAGATATACAAGCTTGCGGATACAACAACGATAAACCATGAAGCAGGCTGGACGCTGATTAATAAATATCAGATGGTTCAGGCCATAATATCTGACATTAAAGCCGACTATATGAGGCATGAAAGTGAGCTAGCTTCTGCTAAGCCGGACAAGCTCAAGCTGATATCAATTATAAGCCCAATACAGGATCTTGCTTCTCTTATATTTGCCTGGTCGTCCGGCTTACTTGTGTCGGAGCGGTCGAGAGTTCTTTTGGTATCGCTGGAGCTTTTGCCTGTAAGAGTTATATCCACAAGCGATTACTCCAATCAGCCTTTGACGGAGTTGATATATTATATAAAGGAGAAAGCAGATATTATCTCTCGTATAAAGACCTTGGCATGCCATCAGGGAGGTCTGTCATATCTTGCAGGTATAGCCAACGGGGCCGATATTCTGGCACTTAATAAAGAGGATATGCAGCACTGGATTGCAGCATTAAGGACAGAGTCGGATTATGAGCAGGTAATTTTCTATAGCTGCAGCAATTCCGAAGCGACACAGGAGCTTATTAGGGCAAGTGATACGGTAATTTATTGCTGCGGGGATGGAATTCATGCACAGTTGCTTTATGCCGAATGGGAGAGTCAACTTGAGAGGGCGAATATTAGCCTGGACCATAATAAATTCATTAAGCTTCAGTTGCCGGAGGAAACAAGGATAAGCAGATTGCCTTTTACAGCGGTTGAGCTTGGCGATACAGAATGTTGGGATTTTGTCCGGCAATACCTTGACATATTTTATTAATCAGGTATGGATGGTGAAAAAGCATAAGAATGGATTCCTTAAAGGAGATTATTAAGAAAAAAACGCTGGAAAATATAGATATGGGAAGAGAGATAACCGATGAACAGCTGTATGAAATAATCGACCGCGTCATAAATATCCATGGAAAAAGCGAATATATAAGTATTCGTGAAAAGCAAAGGCTCAGACTGGATGTATTTAATTCAATAAGAAAGCTGGATATACTTCAGGAGCTGGTTGATGACAGCTCCATAACAGAAATTATGGTGAATGGGCCGGATAAGATTTTTATTGAAAAAAACGGCAGCATTCATCCATATGATAAACGCTTTGAATCGAGGCAAAAGCTGGAGGATGTGATTCAACAGATGGTATCACATTCCAACAGAATAATCAATGAAGCAAGCCCTATTGTAGATTCCAGACTGCCGGATGGCTCAAGAGTAAATATAGTTTTGCCGCCGGTTGCTCTGGAGGGCCCAATAATCACTATAAGAAAGTTTCCGGATATGCCACTTACTATGGAAAAGCTGATAGAAATGGAGTCCATCACACAGGAAGCGGCAGATTTTATAAGGCTTTTAGTGATAGCAGGATATAATATTTTTATCAGCGGCGGAACCGGAAGCGGCAAAACAACATTTCTAAACATCATTTCTAATTATATCCCCTCCGACGAAAGAATTATTACGATCGAGGACTCGGCAGAGCTGCAGATTCGTAATATATCTAATCTTGTCCGTCTGGAGGTCCGCAACGCCAATTCAGAGGGAAATAATGAGATCACAATTCGTGATTTAATTAAAGCCTCTTTGCGTATGCGGCCTGACCGGATAGTGGTTGGTGAGGTAAGGGATGCCGCTGCTATCGACATGCTGCAGGCTATGAATACCGGGCATGAAGGATCCCTTTCCACAGGTCATGCCAACTCTCCGGCAGATATGTTAAGCCGTTTGGAAGCTCTGGTACTCTTAGGTGCAGAGCTTCCACTATTGGCGGTACGCAAGCAGATTGCTTCTGCAATTGATATAATAGTACATCTGGGCCGCTTAAGGGATCGGTCCAGAAGAGTTTTGGAGATTACGGAAGTACTGGATTGCAAGGAAGGGGAAATTCAACTCAATCCCATATATGTGTTTGAGGAATTTGGAGAGGAAGACAAGCGAGTTAAGGGAAGGCTTATAAAGGTTAACGAGCTGAAATCAACACAGAAGCTTAAAAAGGCAGGGCTAAGCCTATGAAAGAAGGTACAAACAAATATTATAAATTAACGCTTCGTGAAAATATTATAAGTATTATGTTAGGCGGAGCGGCGGCTGTTGCGCTGGGAACGCTTTTTTACAGAAGCATCATTGCGGTTTTATTACTTAGTCCGCTTATATATTTTTACAGCAAAAGAAGAGCAGGTCACCTGATCAAGGAGTATAAATGGAGGCTGAATATTGAGTTTAAGGAGGGCATTGCTGCCCTGAGTGCGGCCCTTGAAGCAGGGTATTCAGCTGAAAATGCATTCAGAGAGGCTTGTGAGGATCTGATAAAAACAGGCTTTGAAAATTCACTGATTCTTAAGGAATTCCAGTGCATTGTAAACCAAATAAATCTGAATACACCTGTCGAGGTAGCCCTGACAGAGTTCGGGGAGAGGACACAATTAGAAGATATTATAAGCTTTTCTAATGTCTTTAGTACAGCCAAGAGAACAGGTGGTGACCTAATTCATGCTATAGCCGTTACTAGCAAGATAATCAGTGATAAAATTGAGGTTAAAAGAGATATAAAAACCCTAATAGCTGCAAAAAAGCTGGAAGCCGGCATTATGAAGGCAACTCCATTGTTGATACTGATATATCTTTCAGCATCTTCTCCGGGCTTTTTGGATCCTCTTTATCATAACCTTTTTGGAATTATTATTATGACATTTTTTCTGATTGCATATCTGGCGGCAATTCTGATAATAGACAAAATTATTGAAATAGAAGTATAGGATGACAGCGGCTTTATTTTGTTAAGCTATTTCCCCAAAATATACCTTTTTAATTATACATATGCTTAATCTTTTAATTAAATGGCTATTCACAGGAATTAAATCAGGGTTCAAATTTGAATGTCTGATTTAAAACTGCAGCGTTATTTTTATAGCCTGTCATAAATTACTCAGGAAAAGGAGGGGTCACCTGTCATTCTTTGTGTCTGATCCGGGTGACGATAGTTAGTGATCTTTATTAATCTGTTTTTTTTACTGATTTGTATAGCCGTATTTTTTCTCAGCCGGCGCAGTTCTTTGGACTGGCTGCAGAAGCTGAGCAAAAAAGAGCACAGCTTAAAAGCTTTATATCCAATGGCGGATTGGATATTAAGCAAGTCGGGCTTATTTAAGAAACTGTTTGGAATAAAAGATATAAGCAAATATCTCGGGGTTTTAGAATCTAACCTTAAGCCTGAGCTTGCATACAGACTCCATTTGTATAAACAGGTTTCGACGGTTTTGCTTATCCTTATAGCTTTTAATCTGCTGTCTATGATGTCTGCTATATCAAGTGGCGGTTTTAATCATCTGATAAACGGCCTATATCTGAAACGGCCGGGTTATGGTAAAGGAACAGCCAATGTAAAGCTGCAGGTAAGAATGGTTAATAATCAAAGCGCCCAAGAGACTGGTGAAAATGAGGAGTATGGTCCATATGATTTGATTATACCTGTTTCAGAACAGGTCTATACTCCGGATGAGATGGAAGAGGCATTTGAAAAAGCATTTTCATATGTAAAAAATGAGGTTTTGGCTGATAACGCTTCCTTCGACCGGATACATGGGAGGTTAAATTTTATAAAGAGTGTTCCCGGTACAGGTATTAAGGTTAAATGGCTCCCGGATGATTACCGGTTGATTGGCCCGGATGGCTCCCTGATGAATGATTCCATAGATTCTGCGGGTTTGTGGACCAATGTAACTGCAATCCTTATATATGAGCTTAATGAAGAGATTCATAGCAGAGAATATGTAATTTCTTTAAGAATTGTGCCAAAAGAATATGAAAAGGAGGAATTATTACAGAAAATGCTTAAGGAGTCGATCCAGGTAGCAGATGAAGAAAGCCGCAAAGAGGACAGCATGAAGCTGCCTGAGGAATTGGCCGACTACAGGCTTATATGGAATGAGGACCAAAAGCAAAACAGCAGCAGCCTTTTTGTTATGGGAATTCTACTGGCGGCTGTGGCCTGGATTGGAGGCAATCGGGAGCTGGAAAAAAAGCTTAAGCAAAGAAAGGAGCAGATGCTTATTGACTATCCGGAAATAATAAACAAATTTACTCTCCTAGTTAATGCCGGCATGACAATAAAGCAAGCCTGGCTTAAGATAACTGATGATTATGAGAGACTCTTAATGAGGTCGGGAAAAAAAAGACGTTTTGCATATGAGGAATTTGTTATGACTGCCCGAGAGCTTAGGCTTGGTGTACCGGAAAGTGTGGCTTATGAACGGTTTGGAAAAAGAACCGGGCTTATTCAATATATCAAATTTGCCTCGTTACTTAACCAGAATTTGAAAAAGGGTAACAAGAATCTGACACAGCAACTGATCCATGAGGCACAGGAAGCATTTGCAGAGCGGAAGGAGCTGGCGAAGAGACTGGGCGAGACAGCAGGAACCAGGCTTTTAGCTCCGATGATGGCCATGCTGCTTATAGTTTTGCTGATGATCATGATACCGGCCTTTATGTCCTTTAAAATATAAAAGCAAAAAATAAAGATTAGAAAATACTGAAAGCGATTTTTCATAAAATCTTGCTTTGGAAGACAAGGATGGTAGTGCTACATAAGATTAAATTTAATAACTTATAAAAAGATGCAGGCTATACTGCATCCAAGAAATGGAGGATAATATGAACAGATTTAGAAGGCTTATGAGCAAGCAGGTATATGGTATAGGTATTATAGAAATTATTCTTATTCTTGTTGTTGTAATTGGATTGGTTCTGATATTTAGAAATCAGATTGAGGCAATAATCCAGTCTGCGTTTTCTTCTATCAGCTCTGACACCGGAGAGATTACCAAGGATATTACTGTCAGCCCTCCTTAAGCCGGTATAATCTGTGGCGGGAGGTGCATATAAGCTGTTCACAAAAAATGTGACAAGTAAATTTAAGGGATCTATCACTGTGTTTTTAAGTCTGATTTTAATGCTAATCATGGCCTTGTTATGTACTGTTATAGAAGGTGCCAGGATTAACGCAGCGAAGGTTCACTTTCGCAGGGCTTTTTCCACTGCTTTGGATAGTGCTTTAGCCGGTTATTATGCACCACTTTGGGACGAGTATCATGTTTTTGGCTTAAACACCGGAAGCGGTGATTACAAAGGCCGTGCCGAGTTTCTGGCCCGAACCGTCAAAGAATATATGGAGTATACACTTAAGCCTGATAAGAATTTAGACGGGGGAGCTTCTGAAATGGGCCTGGATCTATTCGGCTTTGATGGTCTGGATGTATCTGTGCAAAGTCAGACAGGACTGCTTGACTATGAGGGTGCCTTGTTTATTAACCAGGCTGTTGAATACATGAAATATGCTGAAATTGAAAATGGATTGGAGCTGTTGCTGGATAAGCTGTCTATGCTGGAGCAGCCGGCTCTGGTTAGCTATATCATGGAGGAAAAGCAGAGTGTTGAAGAAGAGCTTGTAAGGATAGATGAGGAAATCCTAAATCTGATGAGGCTTTATGATGGTTTGATGACAAATAAAAAGGGGGTTGTTCTGGATGAGAATGGCGCTGTGAAAACCAGTCAGACCTTCATCAAAAGGATTTGCTATGCCGGGATTACTATGGATAATGTAGGTATCAATAATGTTATGCTGTTTGAGCTTCAAAAGGACAAATACATAAACCCTGAAACAGAATATTTTTCAAAAATAAACAGCAGCTTTATGAAGATTGAAAATTATCAAAAAAATATTGAAGAGATGAATTCGAGAATTATGGACCTGGAAAATCAGCTGGCCCATAGCCAGGCCCACCTTGACAGTCTGAGCAGCAAGCAGGAGAAGACCGAGGCCGATAAAGAGGCAATTAAAAATCTTCTTAATGTAATTAAAGCCTTAAAAGATGAGGTAAAAAGCCTGAATGAGCAGATAAAAGAGCTTAAGGCTCAAATTCAGGGCGAGCTGGCCTATATCATCAGTATATGCGATTCATTGGATAAATTTATTGGCGAGCTTCTTCCTTTTTATGATGAGGCAATGGCTTCAATTAATATAATTCTGGAAAAAAGGAAAGCTGCCGTTCCTCTTATAAATGGATATGAAAATCAACTCAAGAGCCGAAAGGGCAGCCTGTCGGAGGAGTTATATGAAGGTCTTGAGGATGAGCTGAAGGATCTTAAGAAATATATAGACAGCGACAGCAACAGCTATGATTTTTATGAAATGCAAAAGATATTAGAGGATAACAAAAAGCTGCTGACAGCTGTTCGGTCTTTGCTTGCAGGCGGCAGACAGGCTCTTGAGAATGGAGCTTACATTGCTGCTGCAAAGGGCCTTGGGGACGCAAAGACAAGGCTGTCAGATTATCGGATACAGGGGCTTGCTCTGGATTACAGCTGTCTGGTATATGAAAGAGACAAAAAGAATGAAGCCCTAAAAAAGGTGGCTGAAGCAATATCAGGTGGCATAAGCAGCCTTGTCATAAATCCTGAAGATATTTCTGATGCCCTTATTGGTGATAGAGATGATTTTCCGTCTTTTTTGTATTCGATAACGGATGGAAAAAGCAATTATTCTGAAACAGTTGAAGCTTTTTTTGCAAAATCAGATAAAGATGATAGGAATTCATCAGCTGGGAAGCTTTTTGGCAAGCTTGGCAATGAATACGGAATAATGCACGTCCTGAGTGTCGGTATGGATAATTTGGCAAAAATGTTTTTGTTTAGGGAGTATGTTGGGGAGCATTTTTATTCATATAAACCGGAGAACCTGATACCGAAGAATAAAAAGCCTACTGCCATCAATTATGAGCAGGAATATCTCGTTATTGGCAAAAGGGCGGATGCAGACAATCTTAATGCAGTAATTGCAAGAATTATATTAATTAGAATGATCTTTGATTTTATATCAGTCATGAGCGACAAAAGCATCCGCAATGAGGCTAAGCTTATAGCTGCGGCTATCGTTGGTTTTACCGGGCTTCCGATACTGGTTAAAATAACGCAAATCCTTATTTTACTTGCCTGGTCCTTTGCCGAGGCTTTGCTTGATACTGCGGCTATAATGATGGGAAAGAAGGTCGAAATATATAAAAAGAAGGTTGATACAAGCTTTGCCGATATATTACTGATCACAAGAGAACAGCTTATACTTAGGGCGTCGGCATTGCCTGAGGCTAAGGAATTGTCCTTAGGCTATGACGAGTATCTTAAAATATTTCTTTTTATGACGGATACAAAGACACTGGCTTACCGGTCTATGGATTTAATCCAGGAAAATATCAGGCTTCGTTACGGTGATGAGAAATTTAAAATTGCTGATTGTCTGTATGGCTTTGAGCTGTCGGCAGGCTTTGAAATAGAAGGGCGATTTACAGGCTTTAGCTTTTTACAGGACTATTATTTTGGTAAAAACAGCTACCAATTCTGTTTCCTGGCTGCTGACTGTTACTAGCTGATTATTTATTATCATTTATCATTCTGAATCAAACTTGTTTATGGCAGGATGGGATGTCCGCTCTTCTTTATATATCTATATATATCTATGTAATTCTATTGCTAATAAAAAATAAAAAAATCTCTCTCCAGGAAATCATTTGCCATTATAAAACCCCTTATATCAAAAAAGAAGAACGGACATCCCATCCTGTCAAAGCGTATGAGGTTGATCATGAGGGCATCAAATTTAAATACAATGCATAGGGCAACGAGATCGATAGTATTAAAAGAGCATAAGGCATCCATGACAGTTGAAGCTGCGCTGATTATGCCTGTATTTATATTTTTTATAATGACATTTTTATATTTTATTCAGCTTTTTATAATCCAGGAGCAGATACAGGATACAATTACGCGCATGGGAATGGATATATCCAAAGCAGCCTATGTGTACCAGGATTTTTCGACTGCTGAGGATATTTTAAGCTTCGATTTCTCAGTATTTGATAATGAGTTTGAACTTAAGCCCGGCAGACTGGTGGATGAAATGGCCGGGGTGGCCCTATTGGACTTTTATGCCCGGAATTTACTTGACAACAGCAAGATAAAAGATTTATGCATAGTTGGTGGCTTTGACGGACTGAGCTTTTTTAGCTCGGATATTTTCGGCAGCGAAGGTGATATCGATATTGTTGTCCGATATAAGGTCAAATTTCCCATAAAGCTGTTTGTTATAGAAGAACTAAAAATTGTACAAAGGGTCAGACTACGCAAATGGACCGGTTATAAGCTACCGCCGATATATGGCCCAAAGGATGAGGATGTAACAGGGGATAGGGTTTATATTACAGAAAACGGGAGCGTCTACCATACCAATATAAACTGCAGCCATATCAAATTATCCATTAGAGCGGTTATGGGAATACCTGATGACTTAAGAAATAATTCAGGCGGTAAATACTATCCCTGTGAGCTATGCTGCGGCAACGAGCCTGATAATAATGCAACATATTATATTAGCTCATACGGCAGCAAATTTCATACCACACGTGAATGTTCCAGGATCAAAAGAACTGTCAGGGAGGTTAAGCTGTCGGAGCTGGACGGCCGGCCTGCCTGTAAGCGATGCAGCAGATAGCTATGACGGTAATGGGTATATATAAAGATATGTACAAGGCTTATATAGCTTTGTGGATAAAGGACGGCCGTAAATAAATTGATGTGGATAAAAGGAGAATAGATTATGGCAGAAATCTGTTTAAAGTCAGTGATAGCTGTAATCCTGTTATTCTGCGGTATTATGGATTTTTATAGGAAGAAGATTTATCTGTGGATGCCGGTGACAGGAGGACTGCTGGCAGCTGTATGCATATTTTTTTGCAAGGATATTTCTTTAATGGACAGACTGGCAGGTACTGCAATTGGAGCAGCGGTAATGCTGTTAAGCTATATTACCGCAGGCAAAATCGGAATGGGGGATGGAATCGTCTTGTGCATAACCGGTTTGGGATTGGGCTTTTGGGGTAATATGGAGCTATTTTGCCTGGCTCTTATGATGGCGGCAGGATTCTCAATCATGCTGCTGGTCTTGCGGAAGGCCAACGTTAAAAAGAGCATACCCTTTATTCCGTTTATGCTGGCAGGATATCTGATTCTGATATTTGCCGAATTAAGCTAGGAGCGATAACTGAATATGATGAAAGATATAATAGGCAAAGTAAAGAGAGAAGAAAAGGGCAGTATTACGGTGGAGGCAGCCTTTATAATGCCTGTCGTTGTATTTTGTATAATTGCTATTATATATCTGGCCTTTTATCTTCATGATTATTGCAGACTTACCGGTACACTGGATTTGGTAATACACAGGGCCGGCATTGCAGTCAGGCATGAAGCGGATCTTGCAAGCGGACGGGTCTCTTATGAGGATATCAATGACCGGGGTGTTTTTTATGTCCTGATGGGGGATACAAAGGCTGAGGAGGAGAGAATTGAAAAGTATTTGGCGGAGGAGCTGAACAAAGGCCTGTTTATATGCCGTATAGAAAAAAGCGATGTAAAGGTCACCAGCTTGTCAGTAAGAATTAGTGTCAGGGCAGGGACGGATATGAAGCTGCCTATATTAGGCGAGACAATCGATAAAATAACAAATATAGAACTGCAAAGAAGCTATCCGGTACATAATCCGGCTGAGACAATCAGGATCTGTGAGCTTATATTGGATACAGGGTCAAAAATAAAGGATATTAATAAGCTTAAAGATACTCTTGACAGGTTCAAAAAGAAATAGATGCTTACCAGCAACAAGAGGTGATTGATAAATATGAGACATGCCCTGGAGGTTGGTTACGTAAGGGACTTAAGAAGCAATTATATGGTCATTGAAATGAACAATGCTGCTGAGTATGCTCCCTTCTGCATAAAAATGCTAAAAAGGCAGGAAATAGACGGGTTGCTTTCTCTGGAGGAAAGGTTTATAGACAACAGGCAGCTGCTTTATTATGACATTACTGCCAGGCAATCCATCAAAAATATTCTGGAAAAGAGCTTATTGTCGGTACATGATTTGAGGATGCTATGCTCCGGTATCATTTTTGCAATTGAAATGGCATATGAGTATCTGCTTCCGGAGGATGATTTTTTGCTGACTCCGGATTTTATTTATCAGGATATTGCTTCAGGAAAGGCTTATTTATGCCTATATCCGGGTTACGGAGTGAGTGTCAGAGAGCAAATGGGCGGCCTGATGGAATATCTGATGAATAAGGTCGATTATAATGACAGGGAAGCCGTATATCTTGTATACCGCCTGTATGCAGTCAGCAAGGAGGAGGGCTATACCCTGGCGCACATGAAGAAGGTAATGTATGAGAAAGCGGATGCTCCCGGGAAAACTAAAGGTTCAAACTTTGCCTCAGTAAAAAGAACAAATTTTTACGTTACAGATAAAAAACCGGAAACAGTCCCTGTAGAAACTAATAACGCCAACTGCGCGGCCACCAAAAGTGGAAAAGAGGAAACTAATCCTGCAGATGGGAAGACTGATGGAGCCAGATACGGTAATGAGTATAAAATACCTGTAGTTCTGGAGAAAATTGAGCAAGAAGAGGAGCATGCCTGTTATTCCATGACAACCTATCTTCTCGCCGGTATTTGTCTGCTTGCCGGAATTGGTATTTTAGCCGCAAGCTTCATGGGTAAAATTGTGTATAACTCATTGGGAACCCGATTAGATTACAGCAAGCTGGCAGCTCTTGTAATTATTCTGGGATGCCTTGAGAGTTATCTGATGAGTAAATTATTTGATAAAAAACGAAGGATTACCAGGATGATTAAAACCAAGGAATATGTTGATCCCCGCATGGATTTTTATAATATCTCATTGTCCGGGGCTGGCAGCAGGAATAAGATTATACGGACAATGCCAACCCGTACTCTTACGGAGGATTTTCAACCGACCGAGCTGCTTATGGCAGTAGAGCCGACTGCAAATGGGGTTTTGGAGGATGAAGATTCGCTAAAAAAGAAAAGGCTGCCTGTACTAAAGGCTATGGATAATATAAATTATAAGGATATTGCTATTACAAATTTTCCGTTTTTTATAGGAAAGCTAAAAAAGAACGTGGATTTTGTGCTGGACAGTGACATAGTCAGCCGCTATCATGCCAAGATTACAAGAGAGGAAGACAGATTTTTTCTGACAGATCTAAATTCCACAAACGGCACATTTATTAATGATGAATTGCTGCAGACCTATCAGAAGAAGGAGATAAAGCTTGGAGATATTATTGCTTTTGCCAATATAAAATATCAGTTTTTGCTTCAGGATAATTAAGATGTTTATATAATGCATATTATTAAGATATGATAAATGAGATATGATAAAGGGAGCTAATCGTTAGTCTGCTCCCTTAATTTGATCCTCTAAAGGCTAATTCTTAATTCAGTTAATTTACTTATGTTGGTTCAGTCAAATGATAATTTGCTTATGTGAACATTTTTTATATATTTGGCCCTGCGCCGAAAGGGAAATTATATCTATAGTCTTGTAAATACTGGAACCTAAGTGGTACAATATGATAAGGTGGCATAATATTCGATATGAAATGGGGGTTTATTTTGAAAAAGAAAAAAATACTGTTTGACCTGCTCTATTCGATTATTTTGCTGGTCATTTTATTAATAGCATATCTTATTGGCAATGCTATAGTAACCGGAATTTTGCTGTTTGTATTCTCTGTAGTTCTTGGTGTCAACACCGCTATTAAGCTGAAGAATAATATGGATAGCAAATTTCAGGCTAAGTTTTTATACAGCCTTTTATTATTTTTCGATATTATACTTGCGGTAAGTTCTTTATTTGTGGTTATTACGGCATTTATTGAAGCTTAATCCATTCTAGCTCAATAAAACTGTACCGGGTAAGATTTAGCGGGTATATGAAAGTTATATAACGGAAATATGTTGTATCAAATAATGATATAACGGACTGGCAGGATTAGGGCACAGGAATATAAGCCAAAGGATAAAGGCACAAAAAAATACAGATAGTTTGAAGGTATTCAGGCTGCATGCCGCAGCTTTTGCTGCTGTATCAGGGATGAAGAATATTATGATGAAATGGGGTTATTGGCTTGAAGAAATATATAATGGCGCTTGATCAGGGGACTACAAGCTCCCGCTGTATTATTTTTGACAGGCAGGGCAGAATAAAAAGCGCTGCCTTTAAGGAGTTTGCGCAGATTTATCCAAAGCCCGGCTGGGTTGAGCATGATCCGATGGAAATATGGTCATCACAGCTGTCTGTTGCTACTGAAGCCATGGCAAAGCTGGGTATAGAGGCAAATGAGATTGCCTCAATAGGGATTACCAATCAGCGGGAGACTACAATTGTTTGGGACAAAAAGAGCGGAAGGCCTGTATATAATGCCATAGTCTGGCAGTGCAGACGTACATCGGATATGATCGAGAGGCTGAAGGAAAATGGCCTGGAGGATTATATAAAGGCCACCTGCGGCCTTGTTCCTGATGCTTACTTTTCAGGCAGCAAGATTAAATGGATACTTGATAATGTGTCCGGCGCCAAAGAGGCGGCAAGAAGGGGCGAGCTGCTTTTTGGCACGGTTGACAGCTGGCTGATATGGAATCTGACCAAGGGAAGGGTCCATGCTACTGACTATACAAATGCGTCAAGAACAATGCTTTATGACATTAACAGGCTTTGCTGGGATGAAAGGCTGCTTGATGAGCTGGATATTCCGGAATGCATGCTGCCTGAGGTAAAGCCCTCAAGCTATATATTCGGATATGCTGACAAAAGCTTATTTGGTGATGAAATTCCTATTGCGGGGGCGGCAGGCGACCAGCAGGCTGCTTTGTTTGGCCAATGCTGCTTTGACAGGGGGGAGGCCAAGAACACCTACGGAACCGGTTGCTTCCTTCTGATGAATACAGGCCATGAAGCCATAAAATCCGGGTCAGGGCTGGTAACTACGATAGCGGCTGGCACCTCACAGAAGGTCCAGTATGCCCTGGAGGGCAGTGTCTTTGTTGCAGGAGCCGCTGTTCAGTGGCTGCGGGATGAGCTGCAGCTAATCAGAACAGCCGCAGAAAGTGAGGAATTTGCCCTCAAGGTAAATGATACCAATGGGGTATATGTGGTGCCGGCCTTTACAGGATTGGGTGCACCCTATTGGGACCAATATGCAAGAGGAGCCATAGTGGGCATTACCAGAGGTGCCGATAAAAATCATATAATCAGGGCTACTCTGGAATCGATTGCCTATCAAACCTATGATGTCCTTAAGGCTATGGAGACGGATTCAGGAATAAAGCTGAAGTCCCTTAAGGTTGACGGAGGAGCCTGCAGTAACAACTTCCTTATGCAGTTTCAGGCGGATATTTTAAATGCAGAGGTTGTAAAGCCTGTATGTACCGAAACAACAGCTCTCGGCGCTGCATATCTTGCAGGTCTTGCGACAGGCTTTTGGGCAAGCCTTGATGAAATACGAAGCAATTGGACCCTGATGCGCAGCTATAAGCCGAATATGGAGCAGGAGCAAAGAGAAAAATTAATCTCAGGCTGGAAAAAGGCTGTCAAGCGGGCGTTCGCCTGGGAGGAGTAGGCTTGAGGCTAGTTTAAGATATAAAATATTCGGATAAGGATTTTGAGGATGATAGAAGACAAATTGGGTATTAGATTGATTAATTCCGGCTTCAGACGGATGGATTCAAATGTTGGAGGAATCTATCTTTTCTATCGTGATGATGACAGCGATATTAAAATCATTTCGGTAATTAACATGCAGGCAGGAATAGAGCTTACAGATGAGCAATACCGGCATATTCTGCGACAGGTTAAAGCAAGCTTTGCAGTCGGGCTGAAGCGTATCAATCTGCTAAACATATTTTTCACCGCTCAGCCTGAAAAGGTAAAAAGGCTTTGTGCGGAGACGTCGGAGGACAGCCACTGGATTATCGATTGTAGCGCTAACCGCCTTATTATTTATGAAACACAGGTTGATGATTTTTTTGGACTAAAGGCGGTTATTGAGGAGCTTCTTACCCAGGAGCAGGAAGCCAGGCTGTCATATGAAGGGGCACGTCCGGAATTTGCAGATGCAACCGTAAGGAGGACGGCAGGAGGAGAGAGAGCCAGGACCTTGCAGATTAGCCCGGTTAATCTGATTATAGTTCTGATAAATGTTGCAGTATTTATAGTGGTCCAAAGTACTTCCTTGTTTGGGGGTAAAAATCAGGTTATAGAAGCAGGAGGTCTTTCCTGGTACCTGGTAAAGGAGGCCGGTCAAGTATACAGAATTATAAGCTCAATGTTCCTGCATGCCGATATCAGCCATCTCTTTAATAACATGCTGCTGTTATTGTTTATCGGCAGTATTCTCGAAAGGGTGGCGGGAAAAGTCAGATATCTCATAATTTATTTTGCCTCCGGAATTATTGCAGCCATAAGTTCGATGGGCTATAATATGCTGAGAGAATATGGCAAAGTAATGAATGAAAGAATTGCAATATCAATTGGAGCGTCAGGTGCAATCTTTGGAGTAGTGGGATCTATATTATTTATCATAATTGTCAGCAGAGGCAGGCTGGAGTATATAGGCTTCAGGCAAATTGTTTTATTTATCATTCTTAGCCTGTACAATGGATTTGCCAATGCACAGATAGATCAGGCTGCCCATATCGGAGGTTTTCTGGCAGGCTTTGTTCTTACTGCGCTTTTATATTCTGTTAAGAAGTTCTCGGTATTTCTTAATGAATAGCTGGGCTTTTAATTCTATAGAAATAAGAAGGAATTTGCTATAAACTACAGAGGGGAAGTAACCGTACAATAGGAGGAGGGTTTGAATGAAAGTAAACATATATTATGGCGGAAGAGGTCTTTTGGAGGACCCTACCCTTTATGTAATTAACAAGCTTACATCTGTTCTGGATGAGTTGCATGTAAAGATTTCGAGATATAATCTTTTTGAAGAAAAAAATGCCATTGCCATGCTTCCGAAGACCCTTAAGGATGCAGATGGGGTTATCCTGGCAACGACTGTGGAATGGATGGGTATAGGTGGATATATGCAGCAGTTTCTGGATGCCTGCTGGTTGTATGCGGATAAGGAGAAGATAAGTACGCTGTATATGCTGCCTGTTGTAATGGCCAGTACCTATGGAGAAAGGGATGCGGTGCTGACCCTGGTAAAATCATGGGAGCTGCTTGGGGGTATACCATGCAACGGACTTAGCGCTTATGTGGAGAACCATGTGGATTTTGAGACTAACAAGGATTATGCGCAAATAATAGAAAAAACGGCAGAAACCTTCTACCGCACAATACATCAGAAGATGAAAATGCTACCCACAAGTAATGCGGCAATCAAGCAAAATATACTTAAGTTCAATTCAATCGCGCTTACACCTCAGGAAAGCGAGCAGCTTTTGGTCTATATCTCGGATGACACATATGTTAAAAAGCAGAAGGAAGATATAGAGGAGCTGACTCAGCTGTATAGGGAAATGCTGGATAGTAACGATGCTGAGGGTAATCAGGAGTTTGTCAAAAATCTGAAGGACAATTTCCATCCGATAGAAGATTTTGTTGCCTCTTATGCAATAACACTTACAGATGTTAAAAGAACGCTGGTTGTTGAGATTAACGGCAAAAATCTCAGATGCTACTATGGTGAAAAGCCGGATGCAGATGTTATTGCAAGGACAACACATGCCATAATGAATAAGCTGGTAATGGGCCGCATAACCTTCCAGGGGGCCTTTATGTCAGGAGAACTGACGGCCAAGGGCAATTTTAAAACCTTGCGTACCTTTGATCAGATTTTCCAGTTTAATATTTTATAGAAGGTTCACGCTAAAGCAAAAAGCCTGCAAAATATATGTTGCAGGAAGGTCTGCAGCTCCTATAGGGGTAATTGAATGGTAAAGACTGTAAGGGAGTCGTCAGATTTAACGCTTATGCTCCCGTAATGCATGTCTACCACCTTTTTGACCAGAGCAAGTCCAATTCCGCTGCCTCCTTTTTTGTAGCTGACAAAGGGATTGAATATATTTTCCTGTATATCCTCAGGAATAGGTGCTCCGTTATTGCTTATTATAATGGCAAGTTTGGCGGGAGCTGTATCTGTTCGCGGCTGATGCTTCAGCTGGATATTTATAAAGTTCCCCGGCTGTACGGCTTCAAAGGCATTCTTGATTAGGTTTATAATAGCCTGCTTCAGCTTTGTTGCATCGCATGAATATGAGCCAAAAAGGCTTTCATCCTCCGGCTCGCAGGTAAATGTCAGCCGGATATCCTTGTCTATAGCCTGTGGCATAAAGCTGTTTACAATATTATGTATTAGCACGATTAGATTGACTTCATCCTTATTTATTAGATTGTATGAGTTTAATAATGAAGCGTCAGACATAATATTTTCCATGTCTGCTATCAGTTCATGAAGCTGCTCCCAGTATTTATAATCCTTTGTTTCGGGATGCTTGCTTTCTATATATTGAATTGTTCCCTTCAGCAGCGTCAGTGGGTTACGCAATTCATGGACAAGCATGGAAATAACCTTCTTGTGTTCAGCCTTGACGCTGTTGATATACTGCTCTATCTCGGGATTGGATTTAACAATGCAGGCAAGGGCGTCGTTGTTATTTTCGGAATACATGATGTTGCCTCCTTATTGATTATTGCTTTTGAAGGATGCTGATATATACAGAAATGCAGGAAGGTAAATACGGAGCGGATTTATAAGCTACAGCTAATATATTATCAAATTATGGAAATGAATACAAGCTAAAGTATATTAAATATTATTCGACAATGGAGGTGTACTTATGGCAAGCAATTGCATTTTTTGCAGGATTGCCGGTGGTGAAATCCCGTCCGCCGCTGTTTATGAGGATGAGTACTTTAAAGCTATCATGGATATAGCGCCTGCAGCTAAAGGGCATATCCTGATACTGCCAAAGAAGCACAGTGATAATTTATTGGAGCTGGACTCTGAATCAGCAGCCCGTCTTCTGGCAGTTGCGCAAAAAATAGCGAAGGCACAGATGGAGGAGCTTAAATGTGACGGTATAAACCTGCTTCAAAATAACGGCGAGGCGGCTGGCCAGACTGTGAACCATTTTCATATTCATCTGATTCCGAGATATAAGTCGGATCAGGTAAAGATAAGCTGGCAGCAGGGGGCTTACGCTGATGGTGAAGCAGCCGGGCTGGCAGAAAAAATTGCAAAAAGGATAAACTGATACAGCTCAAAAGGACAACCCTTGAAATGTTAGGGCAATTAAGCTAATCAAAAAGCAGTAAGGGATCAAAAATAGCCCATACTGCTTTTTCACTGCCTATTTATCTTTTTTGATGGTATCATTCAGAAGCCTTACTATGGTTTCAACCGAATTGTTCAGATTGCTGTTGCTCATGGCCTTTATGTAGTCCTGCCTTGTATCCATAACCGTCTTTATTGCGTTAAGCAGGGTTATTACAGTTAAATTTTCTTCCCTAATTACAAAGGAATAGCCCATCTTTTCGAAGGATTCGGCGTTCAGCAGCTGGTCTCCCCTGCTGGAGGCTGCGCTAAGAGGTATAAGGATATTGGGCTTTCGGAGAGCCAGAAGCTCACATATAGCATTGGCGCCCGCCCTTGAAATAACAAGATCGGCGGCGGCAAGCAGATCACTGAGCTCTTCATTAATAAATTCAAACTGGGCATAGCCCGGAGTATCACTCAGCTTATCATCAAGATTGCCCTTACCGCACAAATGTATAACCTGGAAGTCCTTTAAGAGAGTGGGAAGCATTCCACGTATAACCTCGTTTATTTTCCTTGAGCCCAGACTGCCTCCGATAACCAGTATAACAGGCTTGTTTAGGGTAAAACCGCAGAACTCAATACCCTTTATTTTATTTCCTGCAAAAAGCTCCCTTCGTATAGGAGTACCGGTAAGAACGGCCTTCTGCTCAGGAAGATACTGCAAGGTTTCCGGGAAGTTGGCACATACCTTGGTGGCGGCCGGGATGGCAAGTTTGTTGGCTAAACCGGGTGTTACGTCTGATTCATGAATAATTACCGGGATTTTATGCTTTTTGGCGGCCATTACCACAGGAACCGTCACAAAGCCGCCCTTTGAAAATACTATGTCAGGCTTAAGCTCCATAAGTATTTTTTTTGCTTCAAAATATCCCTTAATAACCTTAAAGGGATCGGTAAAATTCTTCAAATCAAAATATCGTCTTAATTTGCCGGAGGATATGCCATAGTAGGGTATCTTATATTCTTCTATCAGCTTTCGTTCAATACCGTTGTAGGAACCTATGTAATAGATGTCATAACCGTTTTTCTTCAGTTCAGGTAACAGGGCTATACATGGTGTAACATGTCCTGCGGTACCTCCTCCTGTAAGAACGATACGCTTCATTTTTTCTGCCTCCACTCCTTTAATGCTTTTGCCAGCTGATCCGGGCAGGAGGTGGGTCTGAAACCACATTTAACACCCTCCAGCTTACTTATAACATCATCAACCTTCATACCTATAATGAGACGGCTTAAGCCTCCTGTGTTGCCGGAACAGCCGCCCATAAACTTCAAATCGGTAATTGTTCCGTTTTCATCTATCTCAAAACTGATTTCCCGGCTGCAAACGCCTGATGTTTTATATATCATATTACTCCTCTTTTCTGTTATGTTATAATATAATTCGGTTATATATACCGGCTTTGCGGGCAGCGATATAAGCTGATATCCTCTTGTGCTTCTTTGACAGAAAGCCCTACAAGAGATGTCCTGCAATTATTCAATCTCATTTGCATATGAAGCTCAAATATATTGAAGTCTTCATAAACAACTACATTTTATCCCACCGGCTTGTATTTTGTAAATAGGCTGCTTAAAAAATGTTTGAATAGTTATTTATTATGGAAATTGCGCACTGCTTGGATTATAATACTTATCAGCATTATAAATGTTAAATCAATTTAAAAGTATATTGGCGTATTTGCCGGGAGGTTATTGATGAAAAAAATTGCAATAATAGGTGCTATGGAAGAAGAGGTTGATTTATTAAAGGGCATGATGCAGGATGTTCGCAGCAGAACAATAGCCGGCATGCAGTTTTTTGAGGGGGTACTGAAGGGTAAGGAAGTTGTTGTGGTACGCTCCGGTATAGGTAAGGTCAACGCTGCCATCTGCACCCAGATACTGGCCTGTGAGTTTAAGGTGGATGCGGTCATAAATACCGGTATAGCAGGCTCCCTCCGCAATGAGATTGATATAGCAGACATTGTGTTGTCTGTTGATGCGGTGCAGCATGATATGAATGCGACTGATTTTGGCTATGAGCCCGGTGTTATTCCCAGGATGGAGACTTCTGTTTTTTGTGCGGACAAGAGGCTGCTGGATTTGGCCAGGGAGGTATGTGCGCAGGTCCTGCCGCAAGTTGGAGTGCATGTCGGCAGAATAGTGAGCGGTGACCAGTTTATATCTGATCCTGGCAAAAAGGAATGGCTGGTCAAGCAGTTTGGAGGTTACTGCACCGAAATGGAGGGTGCGGCAATAGGGCAGGCTGCATATCTTAACAAGCTCCCCTTCCTTATAATCAGAGCCATTTCCGATAAGGCAGACGATAGTGCACACATGTCTTTTGAGGCCTTTAAGGAGCTTGCTATCGGCAATACCGTAAAATTGCTTCTCGAGCTTTTGGCCAGATTGTAATTTGGCTGGTCGGAGCAGGTGATTTATACTTTTGATATAAGAAATATAAGCTGCCGTAGTCTTAAGTCTTATTTAATATTGGGCTTAAGACTATTTTTGTATTGTTAAGACAAACCTTTAATAACCATATCCTGAAAATCTTTAAAAAATACATAACCACATTTGCAAATAAGGGAGTTATATTTTTGCTTGTACAAGTTATACAAACGAATTCTTTTTATTCCTTTAATTTGCATGAATATGTACAATAAAAATATGGAGTAAGTCGCCTTGCATGGTAAGATATTATTACAGTATAATTAAAATTAATACAAATAGCAGGAAAGGGCATGTCAGGAATGCCTTTCCCGGAAGGAGAAGATTATATGGAAAAACAAAACAAGGTAGCTGATATTATACATAGTATTGAGCAGATAATTGTCGGAAAAAGAGAGGTAATAGAGCTTTCCCTGATCACTTTGCTTGCCGGAGGGCATTTGCTTTTGGAGGATGTACCGGGAGTGGGAAAGACTACACTTGCAAAAACTTTGGCTAATGCGATAAACTGTGGCTTCACCAGAATACAGTTTACCCCAGACACCCTGCCAAGCGATGTAACCGGTCTATCTATATATAATATGCAGACCGGAAAATTTGAATTTTCCAAGGGTGCAATTATGAATAACATTATACTGGCTGATGAAATCAACAGAACCTCTCCCAAGACTCAGGCCAGTTTGCTTGAAGCAATGGAAGAAAAGCAGGTTACAGTAGATGGTGTCAGCTATCCGCTTCCCAAGCCTTTTATGGTTATAGCAACACAAAATCCTGTGGATTATCTGGGTACCTATAATTTGCCGGAAGCACAGCTGGATCGTTTCATGATGAAGCTTTCCATAGGATATCCCCAGGTGGGTGAAGAGAAAATGATGGCCGACCGTTTTCTAAAGGGTTTGTTGCAGCCAAAGCTCGAGCCTGTTGTGGATACTGAGGTGGTACTGCAGATGCAGAAGGAAGTGGAGTCCGTCAAGGTTAACCAGGACCTGATTTCATATGTCACCAAAATAATACAGGAAACAAGAAAAGATTCAAATATAAGTCTGGGAGCCAGCCCGAGAGCCACCCTGGCTTTAATAAGGGCTTCACAGGCACATGCCTATGTAAAGGGCAGAAATTATGTAATTCCGGATGATATTATCAGTCTGGTTCAGCCGGTACTGTCCCACAGAATAATTTTGACACCGGAGGCCAGAATTTCACAGACCAAGACATCAAAAATACTGAAGACCATAATATCCCGCATTCCTGTTCCTGTGTTGAAGAACGAATAGTGTAATGAAGGGCAGGGTAATATCATGAGACTTAACCGCTTGATATGTATTGCTGCGATTATCGGGAGCGGCATATTTGCTTCTTATTATGGCGGAAATGCCGTCTATGCATTGTTTTATCTTACTATTCTGATACCGATTATTGCTTTTTTATATACGGTCTATGTTTATTTCCGTTTCAGGCTGTATCAGGAGATAGGCAGCCACCTTATTACCAAAGGGGAATGGAATGACTATTCCTTTGTTATAGCAAATGAGGATTTTATTACCTATAGAAATATTAAGGTGAAATTTCTCAGCGACAAATCAACGATAGAGGCGGCCAATCAGGTTACCGAATATTGCCTGCTTCCTAATGAAAAGGAGAAGCTGCATACAAGAATTAAATGCCATTACAGGGGAGAATATTACGTTGGAGTAAATCAGGTTGAAATTACAGATTTTTTAAATCTTTTCACCATCACCTATCCGATGGCATCCAAGCTAAAGGCTTTTGTTCTGCCCAGAGTAGTGCAGCTGGAGCAGCTGGCTATAGCACCGCCGCAGAATGATGTAAAAAACCCGACACGCTTTTCGAATGATGCTCTGGAAGAGCTGGATACCGAGATGCGCAAATATAATCCGGGAGACAGCAGAAAAAGAATCCATTGGAAGGCTTCAGCAAGGATGGGAGAGCTTATCTCAAGAAAATATCAGTATATTCCCAAGGCTCAGACAGTTGTTTTTATGGATCTGGTAAAGATTAAGGATGAGGAGCTTAAGGTGGTGGGTTATGAGGACAAGATAATAGAGAGTGTGCTTGCCATCGTTAATTTTTATGCGAAAAGAAATATTGCTTCCCATATCATTTATGATCAGAGCGGGATAAAATCATTTCCCATAGGCACCAATGATGATTTTAATGTCTTTTATAAAGCCTGTGTTACCTTAAGATTTGAAGCTGTGCTGCCCGCCTACGAGTTGATTAATGCAAGACTGGGATATGCTGATGAGGGTGTGTTTTATGTAGTTGTCACCCATATTCTTTCAAAGGAACTTTATCTGGCGGCTCTTAAGGTTTTGGCCTGCCAGAACAGTATCAGCATAATTTATATCAGCGATGATGTTTCGGACAGCACCAGAGAGCTGATTAACAGTATGAAATTGTCCGGTATAGGCATATATCAGATAATGTTAAAGGATGAGATCGCAGATATATTATCTCATTAGGGAAGGCACCCCGTTTGATAATAGCTTCTGCGTTAATTCTGCTGTAAGGAGGCAGCAACATGCTAAGAGACAAGATAAAAATTTATCAGCTGTATCATACGGTTATCAGCACGGCGCTGACCTGGGCTGTGGTGTTGGTTATTAACCGCTATTTTTATCTGCGGGTACATTTTGTATTGGGTATTATCTATTGCCTGATACCGGCGGCTTTGCTGTATTTGTTTGATCTGTATAAAAGGAATGCCATCTGCTATATTCTCCTGGTCAGCATTATTCCGGCACTGGCTCTGGTTTTCTGGGTTACGAAAACCAATCCGGTTACACTATTTAATGATGTTCTTGACTGGTGCTATACATATGACTGGAGCGAAGAACTTTATGTAGCCGGCTATGCTAATTTGATATTATTCTTAACTGCTGTTATAAGTTCGATTTTCTTTTATCTGCTGACTATAAAGCAGCTGACCAAAATAATTCTGGGAATTGCTTTATTTGCCGCCTTAATTGTGCTGAGCATATATAAATTTGATATCAGCAAGGTGGTAGTTGCAATTTGCTTTCTGTATATATTGACTGTGTTTTTGGAGCAATATGAAAAATTCTATACCCGCAAGGCAGGTAGGCAGGAAAGAAAGGAAGGAATTCTCTATCTGGTGCCGGTTTGCCTGCTGCTAGCTGTGTTGTCGGTGTCGTTGCCCTCAGGGCCCAAGCCTATACAGTGGAAGATATTTAAGTATTTATATAATAAATTATCCGAGCAAATTGAGACACTGACTGTGAATCTGGACTATTGGTTTGGCGGCGGCGATTCGGAGTTTTCAATCAATATGACCGGATATTCAGAAAAAAGCGGCAAGCTCAGTACAAGTGGCAGACTGGTTGATGACGACAAGGTCACGTTGAAAATATCGGGACTGAAAAAGAATGATGCTGTTTACCTGATCGGTTCGGTCAGCGATACTTATACCGGTTCAAGCTGGGAAAAAAGCAAGGATGCCTATTTGCCAGGCTATGATGATTATTTGCTTGATTTTATGGAGCTTTATTATGCCCTTGCCAGGATGTCGCCGGAGCAGCTTAAGGAGAATAGGTATCTTGAGTGGCATTCATTGAAGATTCAGTATAGTAATATTAAAACCAAAACCTTTTTCCATCCGGGCAAGATGAGTGCTTACATTATTAGTTCCTCCTATGACAAAATAGATACTCAGAAGGCTCAGATTACCTTCAAAAAGGCAATAGGCAAGGGGACCAGGTATCAGACCTACTATTATGACATGAACCTGGCGGATGAAGCATTCATACAGTTTTTGAAGGATGCAGATTCTTTTTCCTATGACAGGCCCGCTGAAGAAAATATGTCAACAATAAACTATCTTAAAAACAGTATCTTTAGGCAAAGCAAGATTACTGAGCTTTTTGACTATTATTATTATGATATTCTTAAGGCGCGTTCGGAATTAATCGGCAAAAGCTTTACCCAGCTCCCTGATGAGCTGCCGGACAGGGTATATAGTCTTGCATATGAAATTACCGAAGGCTATGAAAGCAGCTATGAAAAATTGAAGGCTATAGAATCATATCTGTTAACTAACTATATATATTCCAACAGAGCGCCGAGAGTGCCTGAGGGAATGGACTATGTGGATTATTTCCTTTTTGAATCCAAATCAGGCTACTGTACCTCCTTTGCCACAGCCATGGCTGTGCTGGGCAGATGCATTAATATCCCCACAAGGTATATGGAAGGCTATATTGCCAGATTTGAGGAAAAAGATGAAGACAATATGTACAAGGTGAAAAACAGCTATGCACATGCCTGGACTGAAGCATATATTGAAGGCGTCGGCTGGATACCCTTTGAAGCAACTCCTCCTTACCATAATGTCAGATACACCGTTTGGGAGAAGTATGATTATAATAAAAAGGAGCATGAATTTAACCCTTCCGAATATTTGGATAAATACCGGCAGGATGCTCCCCAAATAACACCACCGGCTATACAAAATGCAAAGGAAGAAAAAGAAAGCCTGTGGGAGACCTTTAGCGGGGTATTTGCAACACTGCTGGTGCTGGTACTTATTATTGTGGTTATTGCAATATACTATAGTGTATTGAGATACAGCTATAAAAGGGATTTTGAGAAGGCGGACTATAACGGAAAGATGTATATGCTCTTTATACGCATACTCAGACATCTGAAAAAGGAGGGCTTTGTAATGAGCCCTGATGAAACAGTACTTATGCTGGCTAACAGAATAAAGGATTATTTCCGTTATGAGGGAGTAAGCTTTTATGATGTTGCCGAAATATATATGCGTTACCGATATGCTGAAGAAGAGGTAACACAGAAGGATTATAGGAAGGTCTCGGCCTTTCAGACAGGACTGGCAAATAAGTACAGAAGTGAAAACAGCAGGCTTAAGGTATGGCTGGAGGAGTTGATTTTCCTGAGTAGAAGAAAAGCTTATAAAAACGATATATAAAAGGACAACTCCCTTCGTCAGGGAGCTCTACTTATCTGTGGAAATAGTGAAGAAGTCTATTCCGGTGTAGTAATATTCAAGAATTTCCTTATAGGAGCTGCCTTCGTTTGCCATGGCATTGGCTCCGTACTGGCTCAGGCCTATGCCGTGACCGGAGCCGTTGCATATTATACGGACATTTCCCTCGTAATTCTCTATGTAAAAATGATTTGACGGCAGTCCGGTGACCTTGGCAAATTCTTCTCCGGATACGGTAATATTGCCAAGGATTATTTTTAAAACATAGCCTGCGCTGTCTCTTGAATCTATTTTAACCTTATCAAAAAAATCGTCCTCCGAAAGCTCCAAACCGGGATAATGGCTTTTTAGGGTCGAAATAAAATCACTTACCGGAAATTCTTTAATTCTCAGGTAATTGGTGGAGGTTACATCCTGCTTGCTGGGAACGCTTACCAGATAGGGTATATCAATACCCCAGGCTTCGCTTGCACTGCGGGTGAAGCCGGAGCCTGTGTCAAAAAAAACGGGTAGTATCAATTCTCCCTCATAAACAAGAACCTCGCCCTTGGTGGCATAAACAGCATTTTCAAATTTTGAAAAGTATTCCTGATAGTTGTCACTGCCCCAGAATTGCTCCAGCATGTCAAGCCCGATATAGGACAGACCCAGATCAGAGATGGAAAAGCTTTTTTTGCCCGGCCTTTCCTCAGATAAAAGCCGAATATTATACAAGGCATAGGTTCTGGCTATAACCGCCTGGGCCTTTAGGGCATCCATATGATAGCCTGCCGGCATGTTGGCGGCCACAACCCCCAGCAGATACTCATCAAAGCTTAGCTCCTTTTTTGTTCCGTTAAGATCGTAGTAGATGGTAAAATCCAAATCATTTATGAAAACAGCCTTGTTTTGTCCTGTTAAAAGCGAAGTAAGCAAAAAGGGTACCAGCAGCACTATTACAGATACGGCAAGTCCTTTATATATTATTTTTCTCATAACTACCATGCCCTTCCTATTGCCGGGCGGGACCTGTTTGAGTCCGCCAAATTTGGCAATTACTTAAATACATTATATTTTATGCTGCTGGGGATTATGAGAAGAATTAAGGTTTGTAAAACGGATAAAAGCCGCAAAACAACCTGCGGGGTCGCTTTGCGGCTTAAAAGGCTTGGATGAATTTTTATTAAAAAATTTTAATGTGGCGTAATGAATACAGATTTATATTATTACCTCGCCCATGGTGTCTTTACCTACAAAGGCTGCATTTCCTTCGTCTGTATCAACATGCATGGCCAGGGCAAAGTTTTCATGTACTCTTACTACAACCTCTCCGAAGGTTACCTCTCTGGGAGAGTTAATCTTAACCTTTACAATCTGCTTATCCACAACGCCAAATTCTTCAGCGTCCTTGGGAGTCATATGGATATGTCTTTTTGCTACAATAACTCCTTTATCAAGGGTTACCCTGCCTCTTTCAGTTTCAATGATAATACCGGGTGTACCTTCTATATCTCCGGATTCTCTTAAAACGCCTTCAACTCCTAATGAATAGCAGTCGGTTAATGAAAGCTCAACCTGCGATTCCTTTCTTACAGGTCCTAATATGGCAACGTTGTTGAAGCTTCTCTTCTTTCCGATAATATTAACACGTTCCTTGCAAGAATATTGTCCCGGCTGAGATAACCATTTATCCGGAGTCAGCTCGTAGCCCTCGCCAAACAATATGTCCACATGTTCCCGTGATAAATGCACATGTCTTGCAGATACTTCAACCAAAACTTCTTTCTTCATTTTCGTATCTCCATTCTCGCTATTGCGTAAAAATTATTTTTACTACACCTTAATATATAATGATTTACTAATTTGGTCAATCCAAAAATGATAGATTTTTCGATCCTGTTTCGTTTTCAAAGCTGCAAGTTTCTGTAATTGTGCATTACAGGCTAATAAATATTGTATCAAATTAATTCATTGAAAATTCAAAGTATCGGATGGAATATGCTGTTTTCATGATTTTTAAGATTAAAAAATTGTAAAGTCCTTGTTTTTCCTTTACAAAGTTTTTTTAAAGTGTTAAAATTATGTCGATTTACAAGGCCACATGACCTTTGCTTATATAAAGGAGGATTTTAACATGTCTAGAGCAAAACAGACTATGGATGGCAACACCGCTGCGGCTCACGTCGCGTATGCGTTTACTGAGGTTGCTGCCATCTATCCTATCACACCCTCAAGCCCCATGGCCGATTTTGTTGACCAGTGGTCAGCTTTAGGGCGTAAAAACATTTTCGGCAACCAGGTTAAGGTTGTAGAAATGCAATCCGAAGCCGGTGCTGCAGGAACTGTTCACGGTTCACTTGCTGCAGGTGCATTAACCACAACATTTACAGCATCACAGGGTCTTCTACTGATGATCCCCAACATGTACAAGATCGCCGGCGAGCTGCTGCCCAGCGTATTTCATGTATCCGCACGTGCAGTAGCCACTCATGCACTCAGCATATTTGGCGATCATAGTGATGTTTATGCCTGCCGCCAGACAGGTTTTGCCATGCTGGCTGAATCTAACCCGCAGGAGGTTATGGACTTAAGTGCGGTTGCACACCTGGCATCAATTGAGGGCAGAGTTCCTTTCATTAACTTCTTCGATGGCTTCAGAACATCACATGAAGTCCAGAAGATAGAAGTATGGGACTATGAGGATTTGAAAGAAATGTGCAACATGGATGCTGTTAAGGCGTTCCGTGACAGTGCATTGAATCCGGAAAAACCGGCTATGCGTGGTTCACATCAGAACGGTGATATATTCTTCCAGCATCGTGAGGCTTGCAATACAGTATATGACAATCTGCCGGCTGTTGTTGAGAAATACATGGCAAAAGTCAACGCTAAGCTGGGCACAAATTATGATTTGTTCAATTATTATGGCGCAGATGATGCAGACCGTGTCATCGTAGCTATGGGATCCGTATGTGATACAATTGAAGAGGTTGTTGATTACCTGAATGCTAAGGGCGAGAAGGTAGGCCTTATCAAGGTTCGCTTGTATCGTCCATGGGTGGCAAAATCATTCCTTAAGGTGCTTCCTAAGACAGTTAAGAAGATTGCTGTTCTTGATCGCACCAAAGAACCGGGTTCATTCGGCGAGCCGCTGTATCTGGATGTAGCTGCTACTCTTCGTGAAGCAGGACTTAATGATATAGTATTGACAGGTGGCCGTTATGGTCTTGGTTCCAAGGATACTCCTCCGTCATCAATCTTTGCAGTTTACACAGAGCTTGAAAAGGATGAGCCGAAGAAGCGCTTTACAATCGGTATTGTTGATGATGTTACCTTCTTAAGCCTTCCTGAGGTTAAGCCCGCGCCTATCACAGCAGCTAAGGGTACTGTGGAATGCAAGTTCTGGGGTCTTGGCGGTGACGGTACGGTTAGCGCCAACAAGAACTCTATCAAGATTATTGGTGACCATACAGATAAATACGTCCAGGCTTACTTCCAGTATGACTCAAAGAAGACCGGCGGCGTAACAATCTCCCATCTCCGCTTTGGTGATAAGCCGATTAAGAGTACATATTATGTAAACCAGGCGGATTTTGTTGCCTGCCACAGCCCGTCCTATATTGTTAAGGGCTACAAGATGGTTCAGGATGTTAAGCCGGGTGGAATCTTCCTGATCAACTGCTCGTGGTCTGATGAAGAGCTTGGTACAAAGCTGAATGCAGCTGCTAAGAAGTATATAGCAGAAAACAATATTCAGGTTTATACAATTAACGCTGTTGAAATAGCACAGAAGATTGGTATGGGCAAGCGTACCAATACCATCCTTCAGTCAGCATTCTTCAAGCTGGCCAACATTATGCCTATTGAGGATGCAATCAAATACATGAAGGAGGCCGCCAAGAAATCATACGGCAAGAAGGGCGATGCTGTTGTTGAGATGAACTACAAGGCAATAGAAGCCGGTGTAGAGGCCCTTCATAAGGTTGAGGTACCTGCATCATGGGCTAATCCTGAAGCAGAGCCTCCGGCAGCAGAGATTAAGGGTCTTCCTGCAACAGTTAAGATGGTTAAGGAAGTATTGTTCCCTATCGCTTTAATGGATGGCGACAGCCTGCCTGTATCTGCATTCAAGGATAATGCTAACGGTCAGTTTGAGCTGGGCGCATCCGCATACGAAAAGCGTGGCATAGCAGTTATGGTTCCTGAATGGGATCCTGTAAAATGTATCCAGTGCTGCAACTGCTCATTCGTATGCTCACATGCTACAATTCGTCCGTTCATGCTGAGTGAGGAGGAAGTAAAGGCTGCTCCTTCACAGATTAAGCTTGCCGATACAAAGCCTAAGGCTAGTGAATATAAATTTACAATGAGTGTAACTCCTCTTGATTGTATGGGCTGCGGTGAATGTATTACAGTATGTCCTGTTCCAGATAAGGCTATCAAGATGGTACCTCAGGAGACACAGCTGCATGAGCAGCCGGTATTTGACTATCTGGTTGCAAATGTCAGCAAGAAGCCTGGTTTACCTGCGGATACAACCGTTAAGGGCTCCCAGTTCAATCAGCCGCTTCTTGAGTTCTCAGGAAGCTGCGCAGGTTGTGCTGAGACATCATATGCTCGTCTGGTTACCCAGCTCTTTGGTGAGCAGATGTATATTTCCAATGCTACAGGATGCTCCTCCATCTGGGGCGGCCCTGCTGCTGCATGTCCTTACACAGTAAACAAGGATTCATTGCAGGGTCCTGCATGGGCTAACTCCCTGTTCGAGGACAACGCTGAGCATGGCTTTGGTATGTATCTTGGTCAGAAGGTTATTCGTGAGCAGGCCATAGCTAAGCTTGAAGAGCTTGCCAAGTCCGATAAGGCTTCCGATGAGCTTAAGGCGGCAATTGCCAAATTCATGGAGACAAAAAACAAGACCAGAGAGAACACACCTGCTGTCAAGGCTTTAATTCCTGAGCTTGAAAAGGCTGCAGCAGCCGGCTGTGAGCTTTCTAAGGAAATCCTTGATGTTAAGCAGTACCTGGCCAAGAAGTCCGTATGGATCATGGGCGGTGACGGTTGGGCATACGATATCGGCTTCGGTGGCCTTGACCATGTTATCGCTTCCGGTGAGAATGTGAACATTATGGTATTCGATACAGAAATGTATTCCAATACAGGTGGTCAGGCATCCAAGGCCTCCAATATCGGTGAGGTTTGCCAGTTCGCCGCAGCAGGTAAGGAAATCGGCAAGAAGAATCTTGCTGAAATCGCTATGAGCTATGGCTATGTATATGTGGCTCAGATTGCTCTTGGCGCAAATCCTGCCCATGCACTTAAGTGTATTGCTGAAGCTGAGGCGTACGACGGTCCTTCCTTGATAATCTGCTATGCTCCTTGCGAGCTGCACGGAATTAAGGGCGGCATGAACCACTGCCAGGATACAATGAAGGCAGCCGTTAAATCTGGTTACTGGAATCTCTTCTCCTACAACCCTGCACTTAAGGCAGAAGGAAAGAATCCGTTCACACTGACAAGCAAGCCTGCTGACGGCTCATATCAGGACTTCCTGAGAAATGAGACACGTTACACCAGCCTTACACGCACATTCCCTGAGCGTGCCGAAAGACTCTTTGCCGAGTCTGAGAAGGCAGCTATGGAGCGTTATCAGCGTCTTGTTAAGCTGGCAGAGCTTTATAATCAGCAATAATCTGATTATCATATAGCAATAAAATAACATGAAGCAATAAGTGGAGCTGTTTCAACCATTATGGGGAAACAGCTCCATTTATAAATACATCTGAGGTATCCTATGAAAAAAATATACATTTACGGGAGAATAAGAATGGAAAAACAGCTGACAAAGGAACTAAAGAATAATAGTGAGAGCTTCTTTATCATTCCATTTTATTATTCAGGAAAGAAGGCATTCGAAAATTATCTGGGTGAAAATTGGTATAAGGAGCAAAGCCATAATTATTGGTTTTTGGCAAAGCATATCGATGCCTATGATAAAAGAAATGAAAGAATATTTACATACTATACTCTGAAAGCGGCTGCTTATCAAAATTATGGTTTGCCAAAAGCGGGTGAGAATATAAGAATAGTATCGGATTTAATCAGTGATAAGCTGCCGGAGCAATACAAGCTGAAAATATCAAGAATTAGAATCCTTTACTTCAATACAGGCTTCGGATTTCTAATCTATCAAATCAATCATGTGGAGGATGATATAGAAACCATAACCAACAAAAGCTTCGCTTTGCTGCATGCTTTTGTAGAAAATAGAAAATCCGGAAGACAAGTCAAGCTATTTGCGTTAATGCCCTCTGAAAATAGTGGCGAGCCGGAAGAAAGAGAGCTCAGTATACTTGCTGTTTCAAATCAGCTGCTGACATCTGAGGGCAGGAAAAGTAAAATAGAGCTGTTCCCTATTTCATGCAAAAATCAATGCTATGTTTATCATAGGATACTGCTTTCCGGGCCCGTAGCAGAGAATGAAGAGAATCATCTGGAGAGGGATTTACTGTATTTAAGAAATGGCTTTCACAGAAGCTTTGAAATCAATGAAGAAGAGGAGAATGATATTTTTAGCTTCAGCTGGAAGCAAGGCAGGAATATGTATTGGAGTGGCTCCATGAAGGGGGTTGTGTCTCTGTCCTTTTGCATTCCTGGAGAAAACAACTATTTTGTAACAGAGCAGTATACTAAAAATGTCAGAAATTATTATTTCCTTCTGTATATGATATTGCTGCATCAACGGCAGGTGCTGCTGCATTATAACTATCTGGCTGTAAAAGATCAGAATGATATGAAAAAGCTGGAGCAAATCAAGAAGGAGCTGATTCGATTCCGGATTAATTTTGCCTACAAAACCGTATCGGATGAAGCCTCCTACCAAAAGTTCTACCATGGAATGTATCAGTGCCTATATCTGGACAGCCTTAATTCGGATATTCAGGATGTGATTGACAGGGTCACGGAATATCAGGATTTTGCAAATGAAAAAGGTATGAACCGCGCATTGGCCTTGATTGCTATGTTTGGCATCTTTTCGGCTCTCTCGGATGGAATAGGTTTTGCCGACAGAATAGGGCAGGAAATTGCATTTACAGCTTTGCATTGGCTTATAATTGCTTTTATAGTGTCCGCTTTGGTTACTCCCGTCATCATAAAAACGGTCAAAGCGCGTCAAACTATTTTGCACTATGTCGATAACCACCTAAGCAAGCAAGGCACGCCTACGATGGGCGGCATAGCGTTT
>ENA-OWPA01000385-OWPA01000385.1-bioreactor-metagenome-genome-assembly--contig:-NODE-385-length-62900-cov-9.008930_pt1 | contig 62900 bp, 59 predicted proteins | sample MGYA00238139_ERZ651803 | MGnify/ENA primary metagenome ERZ651803 (study PRJEB26909, sample SAMN07631231) | bioreactor metagenome | isolation source: Switchgrass digestor | place: USA: Dartmouth...
ATATTAAATATCTCCTCTCTCATATATGACATTTTATCAGAATGAATTTAATATGACATTATCATAGAATAATCATAATAATTTAAATAAATGCCTTGATTATTTTATGTTTTTATGTTAGTATATATTTTGTGATGAATGAGCCGAAGTGGTGGAATTGGCAGACGCGCTGGACTCAAAATCCAGTGGGGCTCAAACCCCGTGCGGGTTCGACTCCCGCCTTCGGCACCAAAAAAAAGCGTTAGAAGAATTACTTCTGACGCTTTTCCTTATTATAGCCTAAATCCCTAAAATTTTTCTAACATAGAATTAAAAACGTTGTATTATAAGAATATATGTAATCTACTTATTAAGCAAACACTCCTCATGCTTAGTCTTATCACATGGTATACGTACCTTTTTACCAGATCTATTCTCGTAATTACCTGTACAGTCTTTGAACTTAATATTTTTTGATCCCACTATACCCTCTTTTAAAACGAACACATATACTTCTTTATCTCTAAGCTTACAATACATATGATATCCCCCTTTTAGATAAGCTTCTCTAAAAAAGGAGAAAATCCTACCATAATCGTTCGCCTTTTTTCGACTTTCTTGAATTTTTTGATACCTCTTCCTCCTATTCTTTAATAAGCAGCATAAATTGTCAATCTCTCAGGCTTATCCCCAGGTTCAATCTTATTCTTATTTGATTATTTCCTTTCTGCAACAATTCTTATATTTATTTTACCTTCGCAAAGCTTTAATCCACTTTTTTCATCCTGATTAAAACATGCTTGTCCATCCTACATAAATACTATATACCCATTGATTTTACATACCATTTATTTACCTCCATAGCTGACTTCCTGCTTATCCAAGTAATAATCCAGCGCAAATGCTATCCCAAATACAGCTATAATAAATCCAAGTATAAAACCAGCTATAAAATCCATACTTTTACGCCCCCTCTGTTCTATCCTGTTTTCTAACTCACCGTTTTATATAATTTCGCTTTAATGGTATTTATATCGTTTCCCTTATTGTAATAATACTATTTTTTTCTTCATTAATCTTTAGGACTATATCTCTATTTTCGAGTAGCATAAAAACTCCTTTTGTCGTATTGTATTCGTAATGAGCAATCTCATGCCCCAATGCATATTTAAGCTCAAAGTCTTTATATTTTTCCAGATTCCTGTCAATATTCAGTTTTTATATCAGATATTGCTTCTTATACTTGCCATATCCCAGCATAAATTCCCCTCCCCTTTATGTATATATTACCATATATGGTAAATATCTGAATGCTTAAAACTAAAACCTGTATTATAACATGTACATATAGAAGGTGGTATAAAGTTCTATTATTTGTCCAATTTGTATATAAAAATTTAAATACCTACACTCTCTTTCTATTAAAACCTATATACCTGTATTCAGGCTTTTCCTCGCCAAAAATCCAGTATCTCAAATAATCATCAAGCAAAATTGCAGGTAAGGATAGAAAAAACCATAGTATGCTAAACATCAGGCAAATCTGGCCCATAAAGTTAAACCTTAGGCTGCTGTAATCCCAAATATTGAGCCCAAGCCATATATTAAAAACCAATCCAAAAACAAGTTCCAATGAAGTAATTATTATAGCTGCTATAAACTGCTGTATTGTTAAAGGCATATTTGATGTAATGCTTATTTCATTTATTAATCCTACTAGAATAAAGCATATTCCTCCAAGCATAAACATTGTAAAATGCGAATAACCTCTCCACAGAACTTCAAGAATGTAATACAGATTGCCACCTATTATCAGTAAAACTAAGTACTTTTTTATATGCCTCATTTTCATCTTCCTTAAACTATAGTGTAATTGTAACTATAGTTTAAAGAGTTGTATCCAAAATATTCATATGGAAAAGTGGCAATAAAAAACAGAAAATCCTTTCATTTGAAGGATTTTCTGTTTTTTTATACTCATTTATCTTTTGTATCCTATTATAGATTTATCTTTTGGAATTTATATTAACTTATCATTTGTTGCCATTACTCAGCCTTTTTAAACTTCTCTCCTGATGCACCGCAAATTGGGCATTTGTCAGGAATTTCCTTTCCTACATATCCACAGTATGGGCATAGATAGTATTCACTGTCTACATCCTTCCCGGATTTTACTGCTTCCAGTGCTTCTTTATATAGATTTGCATGAACCTCTTCAACTAATCCAATGTTCTTAAACAGTTTTGCTATTTTTTCATCACCTGCACTGTTTGCATTCTTTTCAAACTCAGGATACATTTCCTTGAACTCATAAGTTTCCCCATTAATGGCATCTTCCAGATTTGATGCAGTATCATTAAGCTTACCAGCAGCTTTAAACTCTGTAAAAGCGTGTATCTGTTCTGCTTCTGCAGCAGCCCTGAACAACTTGGCAACATTTTTATATCCATCTTCTTCTGCCTTTTTAGCATATAGAAGATATTTTCTGTTTGCCTGTGATTCTCCTGCAAATGCATCCATTAAACCCTTTAGTACCTTATCATCCATCTAATGTACCTCCTTTATGTAATCAGGTAGTATAAAATTTATATACTCATATATACCATAAATTTAAGGTTTTAAACTAAAAATATCAGGGATAATTTCTGGTATTATAAATTCCCCTTTAATCCTATTTCTTCTGCTACTTTTTGCATTCCCTTAATGGTTTCTTCAATTACCTTGTCCAATTCCATTCCCAGCATTTCAGCACCTTTTTCAATAACAGTCCTATCTACACCTGCAGCAAAACTACTCTGCTTCCATTTTTTCTTAACAGATTTTGGAGTCATATCCAATATGCTTTTGCTTGGCCTTACCAGAGCTGTTGCAGAAATGAGCCCTGTTAATTCATCAATAGTATATAACACCTTCTCCATAGTTTCCTTAGGCTCCACATCTGAACATATACCCCATCCATGGCTTACAATCGCCCTGATAAAATCCTCTGGCCAATTTCTTTCAGTTAGAATCTGCTCTGTTTTCTTACAGTGTTCCTCTGGGTACATTTCAAAATCTAGGTCATGCACAAGCCCTACTATTCCCCACTTTTCTATGTCCTCTTCACCCATTAACTCTGCAAAGTGTTTCATAACTGCTTCTACGGAAAGAGCATGTTTAATGTGGCTCTCATCCTTGTTAAATTCCTTTAAAAGCTCAAAGGCTTCTTCTCTGGTTGGTCTATAACAACTCAAATTTAGCATCCCCTTTCTCATAAGTTAGTAATTGACAATATTATTTAAATTATATCAGAAAATTCATGGATTTATAATATTAAAAATTGATCCTCACCTTCCTATCATAATATTTAAATCCATTATGTTATCTTCCAGTTGAATTAATATGTTTTTCAGTGAATCATATTCCTTCTCCAAAAGCTTATCCTTCAGCAACTCTTCCTTTCTGGTATTTAAAGCCTCCAACTGGTTCCTTAAGTCAGCTAATTTTTCTTCAATGCTCCTTCTTAACATTTCAGTTGCAAGGTCCTTGCCTTTAGTTATGCTTACATGTTGCTTTTCTATAGTAACTACATCTCCTAACTTAGGAATTACTGTTTCAATATTCAGCTTCTCCTCTATTAATCTAGAAAGGGCTGATGTTGATTCCTCTTCTCCATGAACTACAAATACTTTTGTCGGCTTTTTCTTAAAATTGCTGACCCAGTTAATCAGAGTCTTCTGATCCGCATGGCCTGAAAATCCCTGTAAATTATGCACTTCTGCCTTTACAGCAACTTCCTCTCCTAATATCTTAACCTTTCTGGCTCCATTCAGTATTATTCTTCCTAAAGTACCTTCTGCCTGATAGCCTACAAATACTATGCTGTTTCTTGCATCCCAGATATTATGCTTAAGGTGGTGCCTGATTCTGCCTGCATTAGCCATACCGCTTGAAGAGATAATAACCTTTGGATACTTATTCTTATTTAATGCCATTGATTCATTTTGATCAGTAACATATCTTAAATTAGAGAATTTAAACGGATTATCTCCACCAAGTATCAATCTCTTTGCTTCACTGTCAAATGTACTGGAATGCCTTTGAAATACTTCTGTTGCAGCCACAGCCATGGGGCTATCTACATAAATTGGTATTTTCAGATATTCTTCCAGCTCTTTATTTTCATAGTATTTGTTAAGCCCATATATAATCTCCTGGGTTCTTCCAACAGCAAAGGAAGGAATAATAACGCTTCCTCCTCTATGAGCAGTTTTATTGATTATATCAATAAGCTTTTCCGCACTTTGATTATACTCATCATGCAATCTATTTCCATAAGTTGATTCCATTATTAAATAATCAGCATCATCAATAAATTTCGGATCCCTTATTATTGGCCTGTTTGGCATTCCCAAATCTCCTGAATATACAAGCTTAAGCTCGTCATTCCCATCCTTAATCCATAGCTCTACAATAGAAGAGCCTAACATATGTCCTGCATCCATAAACCTTATTTTAATATCATCCTCTATGGCAATCCTCTGTCCATGTAGGTATGTTTCAAAAAATTTCAAGCTGAGTTCAGCATCATCAACGGTATACAAAGGCTCTATTGGCTCCTTGCCTGCTCTTATTCTCTTTCTGTTCTCCCACTCTACATCGGATTCCTGTATTTTAGCAGAATCCAACAGCATTATCCTGCATAGGTCATAAGTGGCTTTTGTAGAGATTATCTTCCCTTTGAATCCTTCCTTAACTAATTTTGGTATCCTTCCACTGTGGTCAATATGGGCATGGGACAGTATTAGATAGTCAATTTCCGCCGGATTATAGGGAAATGGCTCATAGTTTAGCCTTTCTAGCTCCTTTCCGCCTTGAAACATGCCACAATCCAATAAAATTTTATGTCTATCTGTGGTAATCAGAAAATTAGAACCAGTTACCACATTTGCAGCACCACAAAACTTAATATCCATATTTACACCTCCAGGGCTAATCATCTAAAACTATTATTTCATTTTTGCACTATATTGTAAATATAGCCTAAAATCAAAATATTCAATATATTTGACGAAAATATTAACGTAAAAATGTTTACATTTTAACTACTTTATGCTAATATAGTATTAAACCAAGGAAGAAATAATGGGATAGAAAAGGTTGAGGACTATGAAGAATCTTAATTTAGGCCAAAATCTAAAAAAAATAAGAAAGGATTTAAATTTAAAACAACAGGATATTGCCGGAGAAGATGTTACAAGAAACCTGATAAGCCTAATGGAGAATAACAAGACTCCTATTTATCATAATGTTGCCAATATCATATCAAAGAATATCAATGCCATTTTGGCTAAAAGAGGAGAAGATATCTATATACAAGCTGAAGACATATTAAACCCTGAAAGATATGAATCCAGAAGAATAGCCAACAAGTATGTTGAAAAATTAAAGAAACATTTGGAAGAAAAAAACTATGAGCTGAAAATTGAAGAGCTGAATGAAATTGAAAACTTCCTGAACAGATGGGGCTTTATAGATAAAAAAGTAAAAATATATGAACTTTTAGGCGATATTTTTTACAATGCAAGGGACTTAAACAGAGAATATTACTACTACATAAAGGCGCTGGAAGTTTCTTATGAATATCCAAATATGAAAGAAAGGTACAAGCTTATTTTAAAGCTTGTATATAACTGCATTATTACAAGAAAATATCATGAGGCCATTAGGCTCTGCGATTTTGCCATAACAACACAGGAAGACCTTACAGAAAAATACAAAGGGATATTCCATTATAATTCCGCTTTATCCTATTATTACCTTGGAAATTTTTATAAAGCTTTGGACCATATTATCTATGCAAAATTCTATATAGCTTTTGACGATTATAGAGAAATGCGAAGAATATTAATGCTGGAAGGCGTATGTAATTCTGAAATCAAAAACTTTGATGGCGCATTGAGGGTTTTTAATAAACTGTTGGCGATAATAAATGAAAATGATATTGAAGAAATGTGTATGTCATATACAAATATACTTCGAATATTTGTTGATAAGAATGAAAAGGAGAAAGTAATAGAATACCACAATAAGATTCTGGAGTATTTGCCTAAAATTGATGAACACTCAGACTACTTTGTGCAGCTATTGCTTTCTATTGCTAAAACATATAAATATCTTGGAAATCTGAATTCCTATGAGGAATACTTAGTTAGAACCCTGACCTTATCCTGCGAAATTAAAGAGGAAAATTCATTTACACATAGCATGTCTCTTTTGCTTGATTTTTATATGGAAAATGAGGATTATGAAAAGATAGAAAATCTATTAAATAAATACGAGAATAATATTATTAACTTCCATATAGATGAAAAATTTGGTATAACACTAAAATTTATATATAGCCTAATTAATCAGGACAAAAACTGGGAAGCTAAATATTTAATTAAAAGACTATTGAAAAAGGAGGAGATTTGATATGAAGAAAAAAATTCTAGCTCTATTAACAATCATACTAATCTTAGTAAGCATTAGTACAGCTGTATTTGCAGGGGATCCAGGCGGCGGTATCAGTATACCACCTCCACCAATCAGAGATTCTATAACTACACCCGAAGGGGATCCAGGCGGCGGTATCAGTATACCACCTCCACCAATCAGAGATTCTATAGTAGATACTGAATAAATATAAGATAACCAAATACAAAAATTAAAAAACGAAAAAGTGTGGTTTACCACACTTTTTCGTTTTTTTATCCCTTTATATATGTTTCAACATCCTCACCATTTAATACCGCCTTTTTAAGTTTCCCCATATCCTTTGTATCTCCAAACAATATGCCTCCTACAAGCTTCCCATTCTTTGCAAACAGCTTATGGTGTTTACTGTCACTCTCTTTAGTTTCATATACCTTATCATAATCTTTAATATCGCCTACGGAGAAAACTTGAATATCTCCTAATTTCAACATTGTAAATGGTCTGGGCCAGGAATATTCCAGCTTTTCTCCAGCCATATTTGCTCCTGCCACCTTACCTTGCTCACTTGCAAGGGTCCATAACCCCATAACAGTTCCACTCATCTCAATTACATCACCGGCTGCATATATATTGTCTACATTTGTTTTCAAGTATTCATTTACTATAATCCCTTTATTGAAATTAATTCCTGTTTCTCTTATTAAATCCAGATTTGGCCTTACACCTATGGAATATATGATTCCATCGGTTTTTATCTGCCTTCCTCCATCTAGCAATGCTGTGCCATCATCCAGCACTTCCTCAACAGTCGAAGAAAGATATATATCAAATCCCTCATCTATTAATCTTTTCTCCAGCTTTCTACTGATTTCCTCATCCAGCTGCTTAACTAATAGATAAGGTGCAAATTCAACTATATTTACCTTTTTACCCAGATTCTTTATGCTCCAGGCTGCTTCAAGGCCTAATAATCCACCGCCTACTACGGTAACAGTCTGCCATTTTTCCAGGCAGTCCTTGAAATAGTATAAGTCGTCCAATGTCCTTAATGCAAGTATATCCTGATTTACTTTTACAGGTGGTACAAAAGGATGGCTTCCAGTTGCAATTAATAGCTTTTCATATCCAACCTGCTCCCCTTTGGATAGAAACACAGTATTGTTTTCTACATCAATTTTTTCCACATTACGATTTAGCTCTACCTGAATGTTCTTTTCTTCATACCAGTTACTTTTATTTACTAAAACATCCTCAACTTTCATATCCTTACACAAGCCTTCTGTAAGCCTTGGCCTGTAATATGTTAAATATGGCTCCTTTGAAATCATCAAAATGCTTCCATCATTATCCCTCTTTCTTATTTCCTTTGCAGCTGATAGCCCTGCAATTCCATTCCCAATTATAAGATATTTAACTTGTCTCATATTATACCTCCAACAAATTTTATTTGTAATAGTATTTACCCATAATAGTTAAATAAAACACAAAAAGAACCTGAAAATTTATCAGGTTCTTTTGACATCTATCTTTCAGTTTTAACTTCTAGCCATAGCTCATCATAAACGCTTAACATATCCTTCATATCACGGAATATTTCAGTATTTTTCAATATTTCCTTGGATGGATAAGCCACTTGGCTATTTCTTATTTCCTCAGGTAAAAGTTCCTGAGCAGCAACATTTGGAGTTGAATATCCTATATACTGTACATTTCTTGCTGCTATATCAGGCCTGTTCAGAAAATTTATAAACTGCTCTGCTAATTCCTTATTTTTAGCATTTTTAGGGATTACCATATTATCAAACCATATATTTGTCCCTTCCTTTGGATAGACATACTCCAGGTTTTCATTTTCCCACATCATGGCAACAGCATCCCCAGACCAAACTACAGCTAGAGCTGCTTCTTCAGCAACCATCAACTGCTTAACATCATCGCCTACATATGCATATACCAAAGGCTTTTGTTTAATAAGCTCATTCTTTGCCTCTTCCAGTTCATTTAAATCCCTTGTGTTCATGGAATATCCCAGCCTCTTCAAGGAAACTCCAATTGAATCCCTTTGGCTGTCCAGCATCAATATCTGACCTGCATATTTTTCATTCCACAGTATATCCCAGCTATCCACTACATCATCAACCATAGTCTTATTGTAAAGTATTCCAAATGTTCCCCACATATATGGCACAGAATACTTATTGCCTGGATCAAAATCAAGGTCTAAATATTCTTCACCAATGTACTTAATATTTGGTATGTTGTCCTTATTTATCTCTGCCAATAGTCCCTCACTTATCATTCTCTCAATCATATAATCAGAAGGAAATGCTACATCATAGCTGGTTCCTCCCTTTGCTATGCTTACATACATATCCTCATTTGTAGCAAATGTATTGTAATTTACCTTAACGTTAAACTCCTCTTCAAAGTCTTTAATTACATCAGGGTCTATATAGTCCCCCCAGTTGTAGACATTCAGTATAGGCTTATCATTGCAGCCAATAATAGCAAGGCTAATTGCTGAAATCAATAGTATAAGCATTGAAACTTTTAAACCTTTTTTCATATGACCCCACCTCTCTTTTTAATACTCTTTTCCTGTTTTCTGTTAATGTATAACAGCATTAACAGTAATACTAAAAACATTATTGTTGTAAGCGCATTTATCACAGGATTTATTCCCCTTCTGGCCATAGAGTAAATCTCTATGCTTAAATTTGTAACTCCTGCACCTTTATTGAAAAAGCTAATAACAAAATCATCTATGGACAAAGTAAAAGCTATCAGTGCGCCGGTAAATATTCCAGGCATAATCTCAGGTATTACTACCTTTCTTAAGGCATACATAGGCGTTGCACCCAAATCCATTGCTGCTTCAGCCAAATGCTTGTTCATCTGTTTCAACTTAGGCAGTATGGATAATATAACATAAGGAATGCAGAATGTTATATGTGACAACAGCATTGTAACAAACCCAAACTCTATTCCAATAAACTTAAACAATGTCATCAGTGATACTGCAGTTACTATATCTGGATTCAACACAGGCAAATAGTTTAAATTAAGTATTACCTTTTTACCTACGCCATTTATGCCATGAATGCCTATAGCAGCAATCGTTCCTATTATAGTTGAAATAATTGCAGACAGTATTGCTATGCCAATTGTATAATATAGAGCCTTTAGGACGTTGGAATCCTTAAAAAGCTCAACATACCATTTTAACGTAAAACCGCTCCATCTACCTCGTGATTTTGAATCGTTAAAGGAAAATACTATTAACACTATAATGGGAGCATATAGAAATAACAGCGTCAACCATAGATAGATTTTCTTGATAATTCTACTTACCATAAGCCCCCACTCCCTTCTTTCTGGGTATCAAACTTGGATGTTATAGCCATAGTGATCAGTATAAATACCATCATGATAATTGAAATGGCAGAGCCAAAATGCCAGTCTCCTACCCACAGGAACTGCTGCTCAATAAGGTTGCCTATAAGCATGTATTGTCCTCCGCCCAGAAGCCTTGATATTACAAAGGTACTTACAGCTGGCATAAATACCATTGTAATGCCTGTTATAATACCAGGTATACTTAAAGGCAGTATTATTCTAGTAAATATCTGAAACTTATTTGCACCTAAATCCTCTGCAGATTCAATTAAGCTATTGTCTATCTTTACCAGCACAGAATATATAGGCAGCACCATGAAAGGCAAGAAGTTATAAATCATACCCAGCAATACTGCCCCATCATTATACAGCAAATCAAGTGGCTTAAATCCCAAAAACTCTATGATGAAATTGATAACTCCGTTTTTACCCAGCAGTGTCAGCCATGCATAAGTTCTTAACAAGAAATTCATCCACATAGGCATTACAAATAGAAAAATCATGGTATTCCTTTTAGAGGGCTTTTCTTTGGCAATTATAAGGGCAACAGGATAGCCTAGTATCAGTGTAAGGACAGTTGACTCCAAAGCCAGCTTTACAGATATCCACAAAACATTTAAATACTTTGAATCCAAAAATTTCCTGAAATTGTTTATGGTAAAATTCAAGTCCTGCAAATTGCCATCAGTAAAAGAATACAGGAGAACCAAAGCCAGCGGAACTACTATAAATACCGCAATCCATACAACATATGGGTAGGAGAGGACTTTCAGCTTCATCTTTCCTTCACCTTCTTCATTACATGTATGTTTTCAGGGGCTACTCTCATTCCTATTTCGGTTCCTACAGGCTTCATTATAGTTGAATGAATCTTCCAGTCAGCTTTTCCATTGGAAACAATCATTTCGTAATGAACTCCCTTAAAGGTTACTGAACTTACAACTCCTGTAAATTGCCCTTCTTCAGGTGTGGTAATCTCCAAATCCTCTGGCCTTATTACTACATCTATTTTCTCTCCTTTAGCAAATCCCTTATCTACACATTTAAATACCTTTCCTGCAAACTCCACAACAAAGTCCTCATGCATGATTCCATCAACAATATTGCTCTCACCAATAAATCTTGCTACAAAGGCATTTTTAGGCTCATTGTATATGTCAACAGGGGTACCAATCTGCTGTATTACTCCTTTATCCATAACAACAACAGTATCAGACATGGTCAATGCCTCTTCCTGGTCATGGGTTACATATATGAAGGTTATTCCAACCCTTTTCTGCATATTTTTAAGCTCAGTCTGCATCTCTTTTCTAAGCTTTAAATCCAGCGCTCCCAAAGGCTCATCCAATAAAAGCACCTTAGGTTCATTTACCAAAGCCCTTGCAATGGCAACCCTTTGCTGTTGCCCTCCGCTTAACGACTGAATGGAGCGCTTTTCAAACCCCTGAAGATTAACAAGCCTTAGCATTTCACTCACTCTTCTGGATATCTCATCCTTTGGCAATCTCTTTATATTAAGTCCAAAAGCTACATTTTCAAATACATTCATATGAGGAAACAGCGCATATTTTTGAAATACGGTATTAATCTGCCTTTTATAAGGGGGTACATTGGTAATATCTTTCCCTTCAAAAATAACCTTACCTTCCGTAGGTTGTTCAAATCCTCCAATTATCCTCAGAGTAGTAGTTTTGCCGCATCCACTGGGTCCCAATAGCGTTAAGAATTCATTTTTTCTTACATATAGATTAAGGTTATCCAGGACTTTAACTCCATCATACTCCTTTGAGATAGACTTTAAGTCAATAATACAGTTTTTTTCCATTACATTTACCCCCCTCCAATATTCATACATGCTAGAAGCTAGGTGGTGTGCTTACCCAAATGACAACAGCCTTGCTTTTCCCTGCATTTGCTATATAGTGATTGTAATTTGCCTTAAAGTAAAAGCTTTCTCCTTTTTTCACCTTGTATTTTTCCTTACCCAGATATACATATATGCTCCCTTTAAGCACATATCCGAATTCCTCACCTTCATGAGGCGAAGTCTCCTTTGTGCGGCCTCCTGGTTCCAATTCCACAAGTATTGGCTCCATTGCATTCTTTTGAGCATTGGGTATTATCCATTTTAATGTGTATTTATAATCCTCATTTTCAGTTATAAACACATCTTCTTCCTTGAATACAACTTTTTCATCTTCTATCTCATTGAAGAAATCACGCAAGTTAGTTCCCAGACCTTCCAGTATATCGCGTAAAGTTGCTATGGAAGGTGAAGTTAAATCCCTTTCAACCTGAGAAATAAACCCCTTTGTAAGCTCACATCTTTCAGCAAGCTCTTCCTGGGTCAATGAATTCTGAATTCTAAGACGCCTAATTTTTTTCCCGATCTCCACAATTATCCTCCTCAATAGAATTGAGTATACTAAACTTTTTGTTTAAAACTACTAAACCAATAATTAACACTATAACATTATAAGCAAAAATTCACAAAAAAGTCAATACATTTTAGAAAAAATTATTTTGCCCTGCAGCTTTGTATTTTTCAGGTGTGTAGCGCCTCATCCCCTATTTTTTGTTTAATATATAATTTCTTTTTGCTTAATAAAAAAAACCAGTGAATTTTCACTGGCCTTTTACTTTTTTTTGCTATGGATTATTATAGTAACAATCAGCAATATTAAGGCTGTCAGTACAATGGCACCGCCTGATGCCAAATCCAGATAGTAGGATGCAATCAATCCAATGACTACTGAAATAACTCCAAACAGAATGGAATACATTAATCCTGACTTGAAACTATTTGCAATTATTAAACTTGCTGCCACAGGAAGTACCATCAGGGATGATATTAAAAGAACCCCTACTATCCTCATGGATATTGCCACAGTTACTGCCACAAGAACTGAAAAAAATAAGTTTAAGGACTTAACGGGAACTCCTGCCAAATAGGCACTTTCTTCATCAAAAGCCATATAAAAAAGCTTCTTGTATAATATGAAAACTGTTATTAGAATAACCACTCCCAGACCAATAACCAGTATTATTTCATCTGTATTTACTAAAGACAGGCTTCCAAATAAATAGGATAAGATACCTTGAGTATTTCCTAATGATAATAATACGGAAGCCAATCCAACACCGGCTGATAAAACTATTGATAGTGACAGTTCTGCATAGTTTTCATATTTTCTTCTTAATCCTTCTATACCAAAAGCAGCAATTATTGCAAATATGATAGCAGTATATACTGGATAGGTGTTGGTAATCATTCCAAAGGCAGCTCCTGAAAGGGCTACATGGGATAGGGTATCCCCTATAACAGACTGCCTTCTTAATACCAGAAAATACCCTACTGTAGGAGCAATCATTGCAATTATTATTCCCATAATAAAGGACCTTCTCATGAAATCATAGTAAAACATAAGTCCCCCTCCTAGTGCTGATGGTACAACATATTCATGTTTTCTCCATACATTATATCTAAGCTGATATTTCTGTTAATTTTCAAATCATGCTCATAAACCTTACCATTTGCCAAGCAAAATACCCTGTTTACTTTTTGAGATATCACTCCTATATCATGGGATACCATAACCAAAGTTATATTATATTCCCTGTTGAGCTTATCCAATAGATTATAGAATTTATTCTGAGACTCCAAATCCACTCCTACCAGAGGTTCATCCATGAATAGAATTTCAGGATTATTGACCAGGGCTCTTGCAATGAATACCCTTTGCTTCTGTCCCCCGGACAGATTCCCTATTTTTCTCTTCTTAAAGCCATCCATCTCCACGGTTTTTAATACTTCATCTATTCTTTTATGATTCTTCCTCCTGAACCTTCCTCTTAAGACTTCATTTGCATACAGATTTGCAGCTATTACCTCTTCAACTGTAGCTGGAAACATATTGTTGAATTCCCTTGCAGTTTGGGATAGGTAGCCAATTCTTTTGAATTCGTTAAAGCTCTCAATAGGCTTGCCAAATAGCTCAACAGTGCCTGAATCTGCCTTTAAAAGCCCTACCATTAGTTTTAGAAGGGTACTCTTGGCAGAGCCGTTTGCGCCTATGATCCCAACAAAATCGCCTTTTTCAATAGATAAGCTTACATCATCCAGTACCTTATTGCTGCCATAGCTAAAGCTCATATTTTTGATGTTTACAATTTTTTCCTTCATATTATTTCACCAGCGCTTCTTTAAGGTTTTCCAAATTCTCCTCCATAATGGAAATATAATCCTTTCCCCTTTCCATCTCTTCTTCAGTTAACCCTTCAATGGGATTTAAAACAAGGGTTTTAAGATTCGTTTCCTCTGCAATGGTTTCTACAGTCTTTGGGCTTGCCATGGATTCCAAGAATATATATTCATAGTTTTTATCCTTTGCCAGATCAATAATATCAGCAATGGTCCTTGGGCTGGGCTCCTGATCCGGGCTTATGCCTGCTACAGGTATTTGCTTAAACCCATACCTTTTTGCCATATATCCAAAAGCATTGTGAGATACTATTATGGTATCCATTTTTTTATCCCTAAGCTCTTCATAATACCTTTTATCCAGTAATTCCAACCTGTTTTTTAAAGTTTCATAGTTTTCTTCATAGGATTCTTTGTTATTTGGATCCAGCTCAATGAACCTATCCTTTATAACCTTACCAATCCTTATCATGTTTTCAGGGTCCAGCCATAAATGTGGGTCGGTGACTCCATCCTCCACTATAAGGTTACAGTATTGGCTGGCATTAATTGCTATTTCCTCATCAACAACAGAACCTACTATTTTGTCTATCCAGCTTTCAAAATTAGCTCCATTATATATTAAAACCCGTGCTTCACTTAGATCCTTAAGCTGATTTATGGATGGCTCATAATCATGGGGTTCAACTCCATGGGGTATTATGGTTTTAAGCTCTATATTGTCCCCTCCAATTTCATGGGCTAAAAAATACAATGGATAAAAGGATGCATATACCAGTGGCTTTCCCTTGTTATCCATTGATGCATTTTCATTTTTGGCACATCCAGTAAATACAATTGCTAATATAGCTATAATTATAATAAGTTTTTTCATTGGTATCTCCTTCCTTTACCATTTACCTCCTGCTCCGCCGCCTCCGGACCTTCCGCCACCACCTCTGCTCCTTCGGCTGCTACTACCCCTGTAGCTACCTCCATATCCGCGACCTCGTAGAAATATGGAATACGTCAAGAATCCATTGAAGAGCCTAAAGTCTATAATGAGGAATACTATTATTCCAATGATAATAAGAATTCCCTTTATTCCTTGAAAAAAGCCAGTATACCCTTCATATTCTCCTATATAGTACAAATCCTCATTTATGTTTTCCCTATCAAGCGTAATGCCATATTCCTCTTCTACCTCACGGATTATTTCATTAAATCCGGAAATTATGCCATCCTGATAATTATCTTCCTGAAAATAAGGAATAATTGAATCCTCGATTATCCTTCCAACCTTGCTGTCAGGCAATGGCCCTTCAAGGCCGTATCCTACCTCAATCCATATCTCTCTTTCATTTGGAGCCACAAGCATCAAAAGGCCATTGTCATATTCCCTGCTTCCTATTCCCCACTTTTCAAATAGCTTCACGGCAACAAGCCTTATATCCTCACCGTCAAGGGAATTCAAACTGACAACCACTATCTGGGCACCAGTTTTTTTATTTAGCTCTTCATTGGTTTTAATTATATACTCCTCAGCTTCGTTATCCAATAAATTGGCTTCATCATATACATAAAAGTAGAAGCTGGGCTCAGGAATATTGATATCAGCTGCATAGCTTATGGTGCTATTGAGTACTACAACTAAGAATAACAATAGTATACATGTTCTCTTCATGATAATCACCTAGAAATTGACTTCTGGTACTTTCATATCCTGTTCATCTATTTCAAAATACTGCTTTGCTTCAAATCCAAATATTCCCGCTATTATATTTGTTGGAAATCTTCTTATGGTTTTATTGAACTCTTCAACGGCTTCGTTATATCTCATCCTCTCTGTAGCAATTCTGTTCTCTGTACCTGCCAGTTCATACTGTAGCTCTGAAAAATTCTGGTTTGCCTTTAACTCCGGATAGTTCTCAACAACTACATACAGATTGGACAAAGCCCTTTCAAATTCAGCATTTGCTTCAGCATATTCACTTGGAGTGTTAGCCCTATTAAAGCTTGACCTGGCTTCAGTAATCTGTGTCAAAACTTCCTCTTCATGTGCAGCATATCCTTTTACCGTTTCTACTAAATTTGGTATTAGATCAGCTCTGCGCTTCAGCTGATTTTCAACTTGTGCCCAGGCACCGTTTACCTTTTCTTCCATTCCAACCAGAGTATTGTACCTTCCAATCAATAGTCCTCCAATTGCTATGACTACAACTATTAAAACTATTAACCAGCGTGCTCCTTTCATCATTATACCCTCCTTTTATTTACATAGTATATACCATATTATACCACAATATATCCATATTTCTAAAATAATAGCTGGGAACTTCCCAGCTACATCTATTCTATATCATATATAGACAGGCTTTCCAGCGCTTTATCAACAAGCCCGTCAACATCAATGTTTTCCTCTGACCTTTCAATATCCTCAAGCCTTGGCTTTGTTACAGGATGCTTAGGCAAGAACAGAGTACAGCAGTCATCATAAGGAAGTATTGATGTTTCATATGTTTCAATATCCTTTGCAATATCTATTATCTGTACCTTATCCATTCCAATTAAAGGCCTAAGCACAGGAATATCAACAGATGCATTTGTTACATTTATTCCCTGTATGGTCTGGCTGGCTACCTGTCCTAGGCTTTCTCCGGTAATCAGCGCATCAATACCATTATCCCTTGCAATTCTTTCAGCAATTCTCATCATGAACCTGCGGGATAATATGGTCATCTCATCCTCAGGGCACTTTTCACTTAATTCCTTCTGTATGTTCAGTATGTTTACGCTGTACATTCTGATTCTCCCAGCATATAGGGACAATATTTTAGCAAGCTTTTTTACCTTTTCCTCTGCCCTTTCGCTGGTAAATGGATAACTGTGAAAATGCACAGCACTTATTTCAACACCTCTTTTTGCCATTAAAAATCCTGCAACGGGACTGTCTATACCTCCGGATAGCAGTAAAAGCCCCCTTCCATTGGTTCCCAGGGGCAGTCCTCCATAAGCCTTTATCCTGTCTGTATAGACATATACATTTTGCTTAATATCAATATATACGTATATGTCCGGGTTGTTTACGTCTACACTGAAGCCCTCTGTATTCTTCAATATAACTGCTCCCATTTTCCTTGAAAACTCAGGTGATGTAATAGGAAAGTTTTTATCCACCCTGTGAGTTTCAACTTTAAAAGTCTTTGCATCCTTTCTTTTCTTTACATAATCCATTATCTTCAATACAGCCTGTTCTATATCATTAATATCCTTGCCTGTTCTTAAACAAGGGCTTATATATACAATGCCAAAAACCTTTTTCATCCTGTTTATAATCTTTTCAAAGCTATTCTCATCCGTTTCAATGTAAATTTTTCCCTGCTCCTTGTATATTTTCTCATAATGTAACCCATGCATGGCCCTTCTTACATGGGATACCAGTTTATCTTCAAAGTACCTCCTATTTTTCCCTTTCAGTGCTACCTCTCCAAGGCTCAGGCTTATTACTCTATCCATTATATCACCTCATAGTTATTCGTCTTATGTCCTTCACAGATTCCTTAAGCACTTCAACAGTATAATCTATATCCTCTTCCGTAATTCTATAGGAAAAGCAAAATCTAATAGCCCCTTCTATCTCTATATCATTAAGCCCAATTTCCTTGAGCACCCTGCTTTGCTTTGAGCTTCTGGATGAACAGGCTGATGCAGTTGATACATATATGCCTTTGTTTTCCAGATAGTGTAAAAGCACCTCACCTCTTACATGTTTGAAGGACACGTTTAATATATAGGGGGAAGAGTTTTCTCCAGGAGGGGTATTTATTCGAATATGGTCTATTTCCTCCTTAAGCCTTTTTATGAAGTACGATTTAATCATACCCACCTTTTCCTGTTCCTTATCAAAATTTTTATTCAGTATCTCAACAGCTTTGCCTAAACCTATTATACCCGGCACGTTTTCAGTACCTGAGCGCAATCCCCTTTCCTGATTTCCACCAAATATAATTGGATTAATCTTTAATCTGCTGTCTACAAATAAGGCTCCAATTCCTTTAGGTCCATATACCTTATGGCCGCTTATGGAAAATGTATCAATTCCCCAATCCTTTATATTCAATCTTATCTTTCCAAAGGCCTGAACTCCATCCACATGTAACAGTGCCTTTGAATTCTTCTTCCTAACAATATCCTTTATCTTCCATGTAGGCTGAATGCTTCCTATTTCATTGTTAACCTGCATTACTGAAATAAGGATGGTATCCTCCCTTATGGCATTTTCCAATTCCTCAAGGGAAATTATTCCACGCTCATCAACCTTAAGATAGGTTACCTCATATCCCTGTTTCTCGTAAAAGCTGTATATATTTGAAACGGAAGGATGCTCAATTGATGTTGTAATAATATGCTTTCCGTTTCTGCTAAATTTTCGGATAATGCTCTGTATAGCTATATTGTTGCTTTCAGTGCCTCCTGATGTAAAAAATATCTCATCTTTGCTGACATTTAAAAAATCAGCAATGCTTTCCCTGGCGCTTTCAATCCTCTTTTCTGCCATAAGGCCTAGCCTGTGAAGGGAGGAAGGGTTTCCATACTCCTCCCTTAATGCATATACCATTTCCTCAACTACTTCCTCCCTTGGCTGGGTAGTAGAACAATTATCCAGATATACTTCCAAAATATCACCTCATCTATTAATAGCCTAAATCCTCATCAACAATGTATATAATTATTTCAGTTCCCGTTGGATTTTTATGTAATACTACTTCCGCTTTGCACATTCTATCAGGTGAATCACAATCATTGCATTTTCCTGTAAATCTGCATGGGGTATTTGTATTCAGCCTCTTTGCATTTAATGGTGCAGCCACATTTCTAATTCTTTCCCTGGCTTCATTATAGTCTTTACATATTTTGTTCCTACCTGCAATTACATATACCCTTTTATGACCAAAAATCATTGAAGATACCCTGTTTCCCGTTCCATCCATATTCACCAGCTTTCCATCCAGTGTAAGTGCGTTGGTGCTGGTCATATACACGTCTGTATTAACAGCACTGTCCAAGGCTGCACGCCTGTCATCTGCTTTCCAGTGCCAGTATATTTTATTTCCTCTATTCTTAAACTCATCATACAGACCTAACTCGTTTAAAGTAACTGAACCTCCAAATGCAATTGATTCATCAAGCCCTACTTCTTTTAACAGGGCTTCCTTTACCTCCTGTCTATTTGAAAATATTTTTACTTTAAAGCCATTTGCAACCAAACTGTTCTTTGCCAATAGCAATTTATTATCCATCTATAATCCCCCTTTCAATTCTTCATAAACATTATACAAGATTTAATAGCTATGTAAAAGTAAAATTACTTCAAAAAAATTTAATAATAGGTGTTGCAAAATTTGTCGTAATTTGTTATACTTTATAAGTGGTTATCCCCCTGGTAACCTCAAATAAGATCTCTATTCCCAATACCCCTTTTGAACGGTTTATTTACATCCACTATGGATGGGAGGCTCCATAATTGGAGCCTTTTCTTTTTTGTCCATTTTTTCATATATGTGGTAAAATTAAAGTATGAAATAAAAAGGAGGCATATATATGGGCAATCGAAACAAAGTTGCAATAATATTTACCGGGGGAACCATATCCATGAAAATCGATCCAAGGATTCATGCCGCAATTCCAGCCCTGACTTCAGAAGAGATAATGGCAATGGTCACAAATATAGAAAAATTCGCAGATATTGAAATTATAAACTTTTCCAACCTTCCAAGCCCCCATATTACACCGGATATGATGATGGACCTGTCACGCTTGGTAAAGAAGACCATTGAAAGAGAGGATATTACAGGTGTTGTAGTCACCCATGGAACTGACACCCTTGAGGAAACCGCTTACCTGTTGGACCTGACCATAAGTTCGGAAAAGCCCATTATTGTGGTAGGAGCCATGAGAAACAGTTCTGAGCTGGGATACGACGGCTCAAGCAACTTATCTGCCGCAATATGTACAGCCATATCACCAAATGCAAGAAACAAAGGAGTACTGGTGGTAATGAACAACGAAGTAAATGCTGCCAGTGAAGTTACAAAGACCAACACCCTATCCCTTGACACCTTTAAGTCCCCTGAATTTGGCCCTCTAGGAATAGTAGACAATGATGAGGTAATATTCTACAGGGATATACTTAAAAAGGAACACATAAATACTGACAGAATCGAGAATAAAGTAGGCCTTATAAAATGCGCTCCAGGCATGGAATCAGATATACTTGATTTCTACATAAACAGCGGATATAAGGGAATTGTGATAGAAGCCCTGGGAAGGGGAAATGTACCTCCTAAGATGGTAGATGGAATCAGAAGGGCCATAGAAAACAACATTCCTGTAGTAATGGTTTCAAGATGTCCAACAGGGCGTGTACTGGATACATACGGTTACGAAGGTGGAGGAAAGCACTTAAGGGAACTGGGAGTCATATTTGGTGGAGATAAGCCGGGACAAAAGGCAAGAATAAAGCTTATGCTGGCTTTGACAGTTACAGACAACATGGATGAAATAAGAGGGTTTTTCGAGCAAAAATTATAATAGATGTTACATCAAGTAACATCTATTTTCCTATAAACCTTCTGAAGAACCCTCTGCTCCTGAATGTAAGGTATTCCTCTATGTCATCCAGCCTTTCATTGATAACATCAATTGCTTTTGACTCCTCTCCATTCTTAAGCCTTTCCTCAAGTTTTTCTATCCTATTGTTTAATTTATCTATGGATTCATGTATTTTTTCCAGTTCCATTATAATATCCTCAATCATATCTTTATCCTCGGCAAATCCCTGGGAAGCCTTAACAGGCTCTTTTTTTTTAAAGGTACAACCTCTATGTTATCCAGAGGTCCAAATCCTATAAAGCTTAAATCCTTGCTGAACTTACCAAAGGAATAGTTTAATATGATGCCTTCATCTTCAGCTATGCTGGAATACTTGTATCTTACAATATTGCTTTTCCTTGATTCCTTCCACAGGTAAATAGGGCTCCATGTTTCTCCATTATCATCACTGTATCTGCTTAATACCCTATCCAGCTCAACCCATGTTATCCATAATTTGTTGTCATAGTATATAAGTGTGGGATTTTCAGGCCCTTCATAATTGGATATTTCCTCTTCTATTTCCTTATTTACAAAGCCCTTTTCATATCTGTATCTTTCATATCTAACCTGCAGATTTCCCTCCTCATATTGACAATACACAAGGTGCAGCTTATTTTCCTTATATATCATGTCAATGTAAAGCTTATCTAGCCTATTGTCTGTAAGCTGTGTCCTCTCTTCCCAGGTCTTGCTTTCCAGGTTGAAATTTTTAATGAATATATGCTCTGAATCAGTGTAATCATAGTAAGATAATAGTATCTCCCCATCTGTTCTTAATATGCTCATGGGGTTCAGCAGTTCCCTTACCTTTATATCGTCTACCATATGTGTAATCCATTTGTCTTTTTCAAGATAATGATGATATATCCTGTATTTTCTCTCCTTCCCTGACAGCAGTGTAAAATAGAATACATGTGGTACTCCATCTATAACCAGCATGTTTAAATAGTATATTTCGGGCATTGGCTCTTCTGTAAGCTTTACACTTTCCATTTTTTCGTCCCTGATAATGGAAAATATTAAATCCATGGCCTTATCCTGATAGATAAGATAGATTATATCATTTCGGTCAATATATACATCATATTCCATATGTATGTCTTTTGCTACTGGTGCTTCAGTATTTTTCATGCTCTTCCTGTCAAAGTGGTACCTGATAATATTCCCCTCTGTAAGTCTAAAAAGGTCTATATTTCCCATTGAATCCCTAACCAAAGATACCTTGTCTGTATAATAGGCCATTTAATCACCACCCAAAGGAATTTCACTTAATATATATTATCCAGGATACTTAAATATTCCATTTTTAATGTGTAACAAGATAATTATGCACAGAATATAATAGCACTGAGACAAGGAAACATAACATCTATTGAAAGGGGGAAATTTAATGAGCACTAACCTGGAAAACGGAACTTTAGGGATTACAGATAGATGCTGTGAGGCAAACACTGGCTGTGAATGGGATGGTACTTTAAGAAAGGTAAGGACTGAACCTATATTTGTTCAGAAGGTATACGATGCAACTCTTGTAAATCTACAAGCTCTAACCAATAGCAACAATGTAAGGTTTTCACCAAACCTAGGCCCTAATGCAAGAATAGTAAGAGTTGTGGATATAAGGTGCAGAAAATTCTTCAATCCAGAAAATATAAATGACCCAAGAAATCTGATGATTGACCCTGAAACTCATCTTTCAGGAGGCAGCTTTGTAAAGGATGGAAAGGGTAAACCTGTAGAGGTAATCGGACCAGATGGATTAAGGTCAGAAAAGCTGATCTATGCAGATACCTCAGAATGTGATGAAGAAGGCAAAGGCACTCCTATATTCGGAACTCAGATAGTAAGAATATCAGGAAATATAGTAGTAGAAATGGATGTAGTAGTACAGACTACAAGAAGAAGAAATATAACTCTTACAGCAAATGTACCAATTAATCCTGTTGAACTGACCAACTTCTTTGAGCTATGCATTCCATCAGTAAACGATGCAGCATTCCTGCCAAGATTTGCAGAATTCTGCAATATCAACTGTGAAACAAGATTAGCAACAAACAGCATCTCAAGAGACATAACAATAAATCCTGAAACAGGTGAAGTAAGGGCTAACTTAATCACAGCACTCTGCATAGCATGCGAAAAGAAGATAATAGTTCCAGTACAGCTATGTGTTCTATCTACAGGATTCCCAGAATTATCACCAATAGTATCACCAATTTGTTCTACTTTCCCAACTCTGTTCCCAAGACAGATAGATGAAAGCGGGTCAAATAAACCACCAAGGAGAAGAAACTTCCTATCCCTGGAAGATGACAGCACTGAAGAAACTCTGGATGCCTTTGAGTACAATGATACAGTAGAAGAAGTAGAAGAATAAAAGCAGCTGGAAAACACGGTTTCTTCATTTTGAGAAACCGTGTTTATTTCATTAAATGATTATGAATATCATTCCACCGCTACCGCTGTTTATTATTCTCTCCAACGCTTTTCTCATCTTGTTTCTTGCATCATCCGGCATGGAGTTCAGCTTCCCCTGAAGCTGCTCATTAACAAGGTCATACAGGGATTTTCCAAATAAGTTGGACTGCCATATCTTGCCTGGCTCCTCTTCAAACTCGCTTAAGAAGTATTTCACCATTTCTTCGCTTTGCTTTTCAGTTCCAATGAGAGGAGATACTTCAGTTGTTATATCGCAGCGCATTACGTGAAGGGAGGGTGCCTTTGCCTTGAGCTTAACTCCAAACTTATTGCCTTGTCTGTATATTTCAGGTTCAGCCAGCTCCATTTCATCAATGCTTGGGCTAACCAGCCCATATCCGGTTTCCCTGGCCTGCCTTAATGCATTTTCTATTTTGTCATATTCCTTTTTAATTTGTGCAAGCCTATTTATCAATCCTAATATCTGATATTCTCCTTCAATTGTATATCCTGTCATTTCGTTCAATACTTCGTAGAACAGGTAATCGTCAACTACTATATCTACATTTACAACTCCTTCTCCAAGCTTTATTTCCTTAATGTCAACTTCCTTTACAATATCCAAATCTGCCAAAGCCCTCAGGGAATCGTCTACCTCGTTTAATTTTTGTATTCTTTGAATTGACTCCTTTAGAGAGTTTAAAATGCTGGATTTTATCCTATGATTTCTAGGCAATCCTTCTATCCAGCCAGGCAAATTAATTGTAATTTCCTTAACTGGAAACTCAAATAGCAGCTTTTCAAATATCCTCTCTACATCTGCTATATCCATATTCAGGCAATCAACAATAAGTACGGACACCCCATATTTTTCCTCAAGGCTTTCTCTTAAGGCAATGGTACTGTCCAGATTTGGATGCTTTGTATTTAACAGAATTATAAAAGGTTTTTTCAGCTCTTTAAGCTCTGACACAACCCGTTCTTCTGCCTTGATATAGTTTGACCTGTCAATATCAGTTATTGAACCATCTGTAGTTACTACTATTCCAATGGTGGAATGATCGGTTATTACCTTTCTTGTTCCTATTTCAGCAGCCTCTTCAAATGGTATATCCTTTTCATGCCATGGTGTAGATACCATTCGAGGCACATCTTCCTCTGTATGGCCTAAGGCCCCCTTAACCAGATAGCCAACGCAATCCACCATTCTGACCTTGAATTTCACATTATCCTTTAAGGTTAACTCTACAGCTTCATTTGGCACGAATTTAGGCTCAGTAGTCATAATGGTCTTTCCGGCACCGCTTAAAGGCAATTCGTCCTTTGCCCTTTCCCTTTTATATTTATTTTCGATATTTGGAAGAACCAATAATTCCATAAACCTTTTTATAAATGTGGACTTACCTGTCCTTACGGGCCCCACTACACCAGCATATATATCCCCATCCGTTCTTTCAGCTATATCCTTGTATATGTCAAAATTCTCCACCTGCTTCCCTCCTTTACCTTCATATAAAGATATTACTTAACATTATATATATATGTTTCAAGTCCCATAATATGATAATTGGACAAAAATTAGATAGATTTTGGGCATATAAAATATAACATTTGAACTCATGTTTACATTAATATTATTCTTGTGCTATAATTTATAGAACTTAATTTACAGAACAAAAATGGGGGTATAAATATATCACATTAGTTTTTATTGTAAACATAGGCAAAAGGAGGTAAGAGAATGTTTACAAATGATATAATAGATAGGAAGATAGTAGCTCTTTTGGACTATATAGGCGAATCCCTGGATGAAACCATAAATGACGATTTGGTATTATATAGCGAAATAAGGGACTTTGCAGAAAAAAATGGCGGGCTATTATATAATATATATGATGAAACTTATTTAATAATAAATTTCATTGGTGAAGACGGATTTCACATAATACCTGTAGTAAATGAATACTCAACTTAAAATAGGGCTATAAAGCCCTATTTAATATTTTTGAATTATATCCTCCAGCTCATGTTTTTTGTCCCTGAGCATAAGATTAACCACTGAATTCTTTACATCCTTATCTTCATACAATACTTCATATATCTCCTTTGTAATAGGCATTCTAACATCATATTTCCTGGCCAGCTCATATGCTGACTTGGTAGTCTTAATCCCTTCTACAACCATCCCTACAGACTTTATTACCTCATCTACTTTCATTCCCTTTCCAATAAGTATTCCGGCCCTTCTGTTTCTGGAATGCATGCTTGTACATGTTACCACCAGGTCGCCTATTCCTGCCAACCCTGCAAAAGTAATGACATTGGCTCCCATTTTCTCTCCCAGCCTTGCTATTTCTGTCATGCCTCTTGTCATAAGGGCTGCCTTTGTATTGTCCCCATAGCCTAATCCGTCTGATATTCCTGCACCTAAGGCTATAACATTCTTCAAGGCTCCTCCCAATTCCACACCTGTTACATCAGGATTTGTATATACCCTGAAATACGGGGACATAAATACATCCTGTACATACTCGGCAATATTCATATCCTTTGAAGCAGCAACTACAGTAGTAGGCATATTCAATGCAACTTCCTCTGCATGGGATGGCCCTGATAGTACTGCATAAGGGTTCTCTGGAAGTATTTCCCCAGCAATTTGGGAAATCCTCATTAATGTATCATTTTCTATTCCCTTTGCAACATTTACAAGTACCTGGTCCTTTTTAAAAAGGTTCCTATGCTCCTTTAATACCTGTCTTACACCATGGCTTGGTACTGCAAGAACAAACAGCTCCCTGTCATGGGTTACTTCCTCCATATCATTGGATATCACAATGTCCTTGGGAATCTTTATATCCGGAAGGTATTTTTTATTCTCTCCAGTTTTCCTTATGGATTCAATCTGCCTTTCATCCCTTAACCACATACTAACATCATGGCCGTTATTTCTTAATAAAATTGCCAATGCAGTGCCCCAGCTGCCTCCTCCAATGACACCAACTCTTACCATATTAAATCATCCCCTTTTAACTTTTTCACCAATCCGGTATTCTTTCCCTTCCATAAGCCGTTTTATGTTTTCCCTATGCCTATATATAGCCAATATTGCCAATAACAATGTCATTATGAAAAATTTCATGTCAAAGGGTTTCTTTACAATAAATACAGCAACAGGAGCAACTATTGCAGATGCTATGGAAGATAGGGATATATACCTGCTTATGACAGCAACGGCAATGAATACCATAAGTATGGAAACTGCTGTAGGCCAGTGTATTGATAACAGTATTCCAAAAGATGTTGCTATTCCCTTTCCTCCTTTAAACTTCAGGAACACAGGCCAATTATGGCCTGCAACTGCAAAAAAGCCTGCAATAAGCTTTCCATCATATCCAAGTAATCTGTTTCCTATATATACAGCAAGTACACCTTTTAAAACATCCAGTATAAATGCCAGCACTCCGATTTTCTTTCCAAAAACCCTTACAGCATTGGTAGCACCTGCATTTCCACTGCCATAATCCCTTATATCAGCTTTTTTCAGAACCCTTCCCAGTACATAGGAGGAAGAAAAGCTTCCTATTATGTAGGCAATTATTGCTACCATTACCGGCTTCAAGGCTATTCACCCCTTTCCTTGAATTCAAAGGCAATAGGTACTCCCTCAAATCCAAAATACTGCCTTATCTGATTTTCCAGGTACCTCTGATATGAGAAGTGCATAAGCTTCTTCTTGTTGATAAATATCAGGAATTTTGGAGGTTTTACTCCTATCTGGGTTCCATAGAATATCTTCAGCTTCACTCCCTTATCTGAAGGTGGCTGATTCATAAGGACTGCCTCATTTATTATATCATTCAGTACACCGGTGCTTATTCTCATATTGTTGTTATTGCTTACAGTTTCAATAAGCTGGAATAGCTTATCTAAATTTCTTCCTGTTTTGGCAGATATGAATACTATGGGTGCATAGGAAGCAAAGCCAAGCTTCTCCCTTATGTCCCTTTCAATACGCTTGTAGGTATTCTGATCCTTTTCTACAATATCCCATTTATTCACTGCAATAATTAGGCCTTTGCCGTTGTTATGAGCATATCCTGCAATCTTTGTATCCTGTTCTGTAACTCCAGTTGTTCCATCAATGACCAGAATGCATAAATCTGACCTGTCAACAGCATTTAATGTACGAATAACGCTGTACCTTTCTACTCCTTCGTCTATGCTTCTCTTCCTCCTTAAGCCTGCTGTATCTATAAATACATATCTGTTTTCACCATAGGTAAAATAGGTGTCAATTGCATCCCTGGTGGTTCCGGGAATATCAGTTACTATAACCCTTTCCTCTCCAATAATTCTATTTACTAATGAAGATTTTCCAACATTAGGTTTTCCCACTAATGCAATTCTTATTAAATCCTCATCCTCATCAGTGTTTGTATTTTCCGGGAAATGCTTTATAACCTCATCCAGCAAATCGCCAATTCCCATTCCCTGTTCAGCAGAAATGGCCATGGGATTTCCAAGGCCCAGCTCGTAGAATTCAAACAGGTTTTCCTTTGTCTCCTTGGAATCCAGCTTATTGCAGACCAAAATAACTTCCTTGCTGGACTTTCTCAACATATTGGCAATTTCCCTGTCTGTTGCAGTAACGCCTTCTTCTCCATCCACTACAAACAGTATAACATGGGCTGTATCAATAGCCATTTCAACCTGGCGTCTTATGTTCATTGGAATAATATCCTCACTGTCAGGCTCAAGCCCTCCAGTATCGATAATAGTGAAATGCCTGTTTAACCATTCAGCTTCTGAATATATTCTGTCCCTTGTTACTCCTGGTGTATCCTCTGTAATAGCAATTCTCTTGCCTACTATCTTATTAAATAGAGTGGATTTCCCTACATTGGGTCTACCTACAATGCAAACAACTGGTCTATCCATTTCTATTCACCTCTCTTGAAAATATTGATTAAGCCTTTTCCTGAGACTTCAGCAGGTATTATTCTTATATTCAGTTCTCTCTCTATATCAGAAACTGTAATGTCATCCAAAAATACCTCAGTATCACTTCTTAACATGGATTTAGGGATTATTACGCCATCAAATCCCTTGTACTCAGAAAGCTTCTTCATTAAATCCCTTCCAGTGATAAGACCTGATACAGTTATTAATTTGCCGAAAAATTCATTTTCAACAGCTACTACCTCAAGTTTCAGATTATTAAACCTAGTTAAAACCATATCCCTGATTCGGCACATAAAATCAAAAGCTAAAGTGCCTGTGGCTATTATATAGCTTTTGTTTAAATCAATTTTGTTATTTATATACTTAAGCTCTTTTTCCACTTCATATTCAAAATTCCTCATTAAGCCTACACCATTTTCAATCTGAGGAAATCCTTCATATTCATCAAAATCAGGTATGGGATAGCCTGCCATTACAAAGAACTCATCAGATGCAAATACAAATCTGGTGCCTATTTTGTCCATAAGCTCTTTCTGCTTATTTAATATATAGTCCAAAACCTCCTTAGAGGATTCCTTGTCAAAGGGGTCAATCTTATACAAGTTTTCCCTATACCTGGTAAGGCCCACTGGAACCATAGCAACGCTTTCAACGCTTGGATAGAGGCCTGACAGGTCATTTATGGTCCTCTCAAGCTCCAGTCCATCATTTATCCCTTTAACCAGCACAATCTGGCAGTTTACCTTCAGGTCTGCCTCCTTAAACCTTTTTAAAATGGAAAGAAGCTTCCCTGCATTTTTATTATTAAGCATTTTTACTCTCAATTCCGGATTGGTAGTATGCACTGAAACGTTGATGGGGCTTATCCTGTACCTGATAATTCTATCTATTTCCTCGTCGCTCATATTTGTAAGGGTAATGAAATTCCCCTGTAAAAATGAAAGCCTTGAATCATCATCCTTAAAATACAGCGTTTCCCTCATGCCCTTTGGCAGCTGATCTATAAAGCAGAATATGCATTTATTTCTGCAGGATTTTGCCCTGTCTATTAAGGGATTGGTAAACTCAATGCCCAAGTCCTCATCAAATTCCTTTTCAATTTCCAGTACCCATATTTCACCATTTTTCTTCTCAACTTCCACCTCTATATACTCATCTGTTATGAGGAATTTGTAATCAATTATATCCTTAACCTTATTTCCATTAATAGACAAAAGTATATCTCCAGGCTCAATATTCATCTCTTCTGCAATGCTTCCTCTTTTTACTCTCTCTATTACATTCCTTGAATCTACTATCTTCTTCAGTTCCATATAAACACTTCCATTATTATTTATTTTATACGTAATAATTATTATATCAAAATAACCATTTATTACATAGCCTAATTTAAAATTATATAAAAACATATGTAAACAAATTAGGGAATTATTCAAGCCTGACCCCTTTTCCTTTTTCAATTTAAAAAGCCTACAGCTTCCTGTAGGCTATTTATACAATGGGAACTTACTGCAAAGCTCCAATACTCTGTTTTTAATGGTTTCTCTATCGTTGTTTTCATCAAGGGCTAGGTCTATCAGCTCTGCTATTGTTTCCATCTCTTCTTCCTTCATTCCCCTTGTAGTTACAGCTGGAGTTCCAATTCTAATTCCGCTTGTAACTGTTGGCTTTTGAGGATCAAAAGGAATTGTGTTTTTGTTTGTAGTTATATTTACCTCCTCAAGCAATGCTTCAGCCTTCTTGCCTGTTAATCCTTTAGCGCTGACATCAATGAGAATCAGATGGTTGTCAGTTCCGCCTGATACCAGTCTAAATCCTCTTTTAATCAGAGAATCAGCCAATACCTTTGCATTCTTCACTATTTGCTTCTGGTATTCCTTGAATTCATCTGTTAAAGCCTCTCCAAAGCTAACAGCCTTTGCAGCAATTACATGCATCAATGGGCCTCCCTGAATTCCAGGGAATATTGCCTTGTCTATGGCCTTGGCATATTTTTCCTTGCAGAGAATTGCTCCACCTCTTGGTCCTCTCAAAGTCTTATGGGTTGTTGTGGTTACAAAGTCAGCATATGGAACTGGGCTTGGATGCAGTCCTGCAGCAACTAATCCGGCAATATGGGCCATATCCACCATCAGATATGCTCCAACCTCATCTGCAATTTCCCTGAATTTCTTGAAATCTATTATCCTTGGATAAGCGCTGGCCCCGGCAACTATAAGCTTTGGCTTTTCTCTTAAGGCAATTTCTCTAACCTCATCATAGTCAATCATTTCAGTTTCCTTATTGACTCCATAAGCAACAAAATTATAATATGTACCGGATATGTTGACTGGACTTCCGTGGGTCAGGTGACCTCCCTGTGATAAATTCATTCCCAGTACAGTATCTCCAGGCTGCAATACTGCAAAATATACTCCCAGGTTTGCATTAGAACCGGAGTGTGGCTGCACATTGGCATGTTCTGCATTAAATAGCTTTTTCAGCCTTTCTCTCGCTATTTCCTCTACCATATCTACAAACTCACAGCCGCCATAGTATCTTTTTCCTGGATATCCTTCAGCATATTTGTTGGTCATCTGACTGCCCATTGCTTCCATTACCTGTTGAGAAACAAAGTTTTCAGAGGCAATCAGCTCAATATGCTCCTGCTGTCTTTTTATCTCCAGATCTATGGCTTCCATTACCTCTTTATCATGCATCCTCAGGTTTGTGAAATCCATAATAATATCTCCTTCCTTCGTAAATTTTATAAAAGATTTCTGTAATGTACCTTATTATGTAATAAGAGTACTTTCTTAGATAATAAATATATAATATAATATTACCAAAACGGATAAAATTATTTGAAACTCTCCTCTTCAAGCTTTATTATATAGGTATTTTCTGGCATTGACAATACTTTTAAACATAATGGAGTGAATTTTATGAACAATAATATAAATTTCGACAGAAATCAGGCCAAAAGGTTGTTGCTTTTGGCTATACTTGCAGGCAGAATAATGCTGAAAAATGGCGCAGAAACATATAGGGTTGAGGATACCATAGAAAGAATGATAAAATCCAGAAAAGGCATTAAATTTGCTCATGCTTTCGTAACTCCCACAGGAATATTTGCATCCCTTGAGTATGAAGATGAGGTGTTTACATATCTTGTGAGAATAAAATCCAGAAGAATAGACTTAAATAAGATTAATCTGGTAAATGAATTCAGCAGGGAATTTGTAAGCACTAACATGTCCATAGATGAAGGATTTGATAAGCTAAAAAGCATTTATAGGGCAGAAACATATTCACTGATGTTAAACAGCATATCTGGAGGGCTTTCCTGCGGTTTTCTGTCCTTTATGTTCGGGGGAAGCACAATGGATTTTCTGGCAAGCCTCATAATAGGCTTCATAGTTGTATTATCAGTTAATAAAATAGCCAGATATAAGTTAGCCTTCTTTATTAATAATTTCTTAGGGGCCGCTATTGCCACCCTTTTATCCATTGTATCATATACTGTTGGCATTGCAGATAATATGAATACAGTCATAATAGCATCAATAATGCCTTTGGTTCCAGGAGTTGCCATTACGAATGCCATGAGGGATACCATATCCGGCGATTTTGTTTCCGGCCTTTCAAGGGGAATGGAAGCCATTTTTTCTGCTTTATCCATAGCCTTTGGAGTAGGCTTTATATTAAATATTTACCTCTGGAGGATAAGATAATATGTTTGAGACTATAAAACAGTTTGTGTTTTCTTTTATATCTACAATAGGATTTAGCATTATATTCAATATACCGAAGGGATTAATTGTAAAGAGCGGCATAGTTGGAGGCATCGGATGGTTGGTTTTCTACATATCCAGCCAGTTCTTTAGCAGCAGCATAATAAGCACCTTTTTTGCATCTTTAACAGTTGGAATACTAGGAGAGCTTTGTGCAAGATATTTTAAAAAACCAGCAACAGTATTTATAATTCCAGGTATAATTCCCCTGGTTCCTGGTGCTGGATTGTATTACACAATGCTGGCCTTGCTGGAAGAGGATTTTTATGCAGCTGCAACAAAGGGTACTGAAACCATATTCATTGCAGCTGCAATTTCTGCTGGGCTCATTATTTCAACAACACTCTCCAAATCCATTAGAAGGGCAAACACCAAATAAACTACTTGGTATACCTGACCATAATATCTACAAGCTCATTCAGGGATTCTTCATTAACTGAACCATCTAAATAGTCCTTTAAGCAGTTCTTCATATAGTTTTCAAGTATTAGACCTCCGACAGAATTAATAGCTGATCTTACTGCTGCAATCTGAATCAATATGTCTCTGCACTGTTTCCCTTCCTCAATCATCCTTTGTATTCCCTTGATCTGGCCCTCAATCCTTCTAAGCCTTAATATGACAGAGTCCTTCTCTTTAGAAGCAATAGCCAACGTAAATCATTCCTTTCCTAGGTTACTTTAATACCCTGGTCATTTCCATCACTGTTTCATCTTTTTTGCCTATATATCTGTCAATAAGCTTTATGATTAAGTAGGAAACTGCTAAAAATGCCATTCCTACTCCAAAGCCATACATTTCATAGCTTTCGACGCCTTTTGACTGAAAATAGCTTACTCCCACCACTATTCCAGCAACCAGCATTATGAAAGGAACCATATATGCAATTAAAGTGTATTTCAATACCTTTTTAGGCATAGCCTTTATCTCCACCAGGTCGCCTTCCTTGGCACCAATATTGTTCTTAAGGAAAACAGTCACATGCTTTACCTCGCAGCTGGCACAGCTGCTGCAGTTGCCTCCACATCCTGAAATTCGCCTTACTTCTACTTCTGCCTTATCTTCCACTACTTTGCGGACAAAACCTAGCTGTTCCAACAGATTCACCTCCTAACCAAGTCTTTTATCACCTCAGAAGCAATAATCAGTCCCGCAACAGAAGGTACAAATGAAATGCTTCCTGGTATGGCCTTTCTTCTGCCTTCTTTTTCCAGATTTGCCTTCAAGGGCTTTTCCTTTGACCATACTACCTTCAGGGAATCTATGTTTCTCTTTCTCAATTCATGCCTCATGACCTTTGCTAAGGGGCAGGTGTGGGTACTGTATATGTCTCCAACAGCAAACTTTGTTGGGTCCAGCTTATTTCCAGCCCCCATGCTGGATATTATGGGAATGCCAAGCCTTTTGCAACTTTCAATTAGATCCAGCTTGGAAGTAACCATATCTATAGCATCAACTACATAGTCGTAATCCTTTGATATAAGCCTATCTCTGGTTTCTTCATTATACTTCTCATTAAAGGTGACTATATCAAGCTCCGGATTTATATCAAGGAGCCTTTTTTTCATGACATCCACCTTTGGCAATCCAATAGTGCTTGTAGCAGCATGAATTTGTCTATTGATATTCGTTATATCTATTATATCATAATCCACTAGAATAATCCTTCCCAATCCTGACCTAACTAAGGCTTCACACGCAAAGGACCCTACTCCGCCTATTCCAAACACTGCAACAGAAGACTTTTTCAGCTTTTCCATTCCATCTTTTCCCAGCAATAGCTCTGTTCTCAGAAATCTGTTATCCATATACATCCCCTTACTATAATCTATTCTAAATCTCTTTTTACGTGTACTTCCTTCAACTGTTCATCAGAAACATCAGATGGCGCGCCAGTTAATAGGCAGGTAGCTGATTGAGTTTTAGGGAAGGCAATAACATCCCTTATATTGGTACTATTGGTTAAAAGCATTATAAGCCTGTCAAATCCATAGGCAATTCCTCCATGGGGTGGTGTGCCGTATTTAAATGCTTCCAGCAGGAATCCGAACTTGTTCCATGCCTCTTCTTCAGTAAAGCCTAAAGCCTTAAACATTCTGCTCTGAAGGCTGCTGTCGCTTATTCTAATGCTTCCGCCGCCTATTTCATCTCCATTTATTACTATATCATAAGCCTTTGCCCTTACCTTATAAGGTTCAGTTTCCAATAGGTCTATATCCTCCTCCATCGGATGGGTAAATGGATGGTGTTTGGCAACATATCTTCCTTCTTCCTCATCGTATTCAAACAGTGGAAACTCTGTAATCCATACAAGCTTAAACTCATTGTCATCAAGTATTCCAAGCCTTCTTGCAATTTCATTTCGTAAGTTGCCCAGACTGTCAAATACAATGGAATCCTTATCAGCAACAATTAGCAGTAAATCTCCTTTTTCTCCATCCATCCTATCCAGTATGAGGTTTTTCTCATCTTCTGAAAGGAATTTTGCAATGGGTGAATTCACTCCTTCATCAGTTATCTTAATCCATGCAAGGCCTTTGGCGCCAAAGGTCTTTACATACTCCTCCAGGCTTGATATGTCCTTTCTTGAAAACCTATCACCATAGCCTTTTATATTTATACCCCTTACGGAGCCGTTATTCTCAATGGCATTCTTAAATACCTTAAACTGCGAATTGAAAACTATGTCTGAAATGTTTACAAGCTCAAATCCAAATCTTAAATCAGGCTTATCAACTCCAAACCTTTCCATAGCCTCCTTATAAGTCATCCTCTGTATAGGAAGGTCTATTTCCACTCCCTTTATTTCCTTAAATATTCTGTATAGCAGTTGTTCATTGATGCTTATAACATCATCCACATCTACAAAGGACATTTCAATATCCACCTGAGTAAACTCAGGCTGTCTGTTGGCCCTTAGGTCTTCGTCTCTGAAGCACCTTACTATCTGATAGTATCTGTCCATACCTGAAACCATAAGCAATTGCTTCATAAGCTGGGGTGACTGAGGAAGTGCATAGAACTTTCCTGGATTTACCCTGCTTGGAACAAGATAGTCCCTGGCACCTTCCGGAGTAGGCTTTGTAAGCATTGGGGTTTCTATTTCATAGAAATTGTTCTCATCCAGGAAATCCCTTATAAGCTTTGCTGTCTTATGCCTGATTTTAAGCCTGTTCTGCATTGAAGGCTTTCTTAGGTCCAGGTATCTGTATTTTAGCCTCATGGCCTCTACTACATTGTCATCGTCTTTAATATATATTGGGGGAGTTTCAGCTTCATTTAAAATCCTAAGTTCCTCAGCCAACACCTCTATGTCCCCTGTTGGAAGGTCCTTATTCTTTGATTCCCTTTCCCTGACCCTTCCTCTAACTGCCAGTACATACTCGCTTCTTACCTTTTCAGCCTTTGCAAATACGTCCTCTGAAACCGTATTGTCAAATACTATCTGACAAATACCTGTAGTATCCCTAAGGTCTACAAATATCAAAGAGCCCAGGTTTCTTTCCCTTTGCACCCAGCCCATCAATACTACTTCTTCACCTACATTTTCCATCCTCAAATTTCCACACATATGGGTTCTTCTTAAATTTCCCATTGACTCTCTCATACAAATACCTCCCTCAAAAAATAATAATCCTCTCATCTCTTATAAAGGGACGAGAGGTTTAATTCCCGCGGTGCCACCCTAATTAGGTTTTACCTCACTCGATATTTTAACGCAATATCTGCGAACATACTGTTAACTCAAAGGTGTCTTCGCTAAATATAGGCATCGGATTTCCACCATCACCGACTCTCTATAGCCCAGGGATTTAACTACTCCTCCTTCTCATCGTTTCTTCTATTTATTTTAAACCATTATAAGATATATTTTAGACAGTGTCAAGACAAGAAAATCTTCTTCCTTTCCACCATTTCATCTACCCTCAATAGGTACTCATTTAAGTTCTTTATATTTGGCACTCTTTCAATTCTGTCCTCTTCAGGATAGTATATCTTGGATATGCCTCCCATCCCTGCTGCCAGTATGGTCTCCTTTTCCTCCATCATCTTGATATTGTATATGCATTCCTTGTTTTTCTTTGCATATCCCACATTTTCGAAATTGCCCAGCATCTGCTTCTGCCTGTAAAGGTAATATGGCTCCAGTTCCATTTTCTCGGTATAATCTTTAACTACATTGAGCATTTCATTTATAACCCTTTGGTCTTCAATCTGGTACTTATCCATTACTTCTCTAAATATGGATCCCCTTTTTACTGCCAAGGTATGAACGGTAAGGTTTTCAGGGTCAAGGCTCTTTATTTCATCCAGGGTTCTTCTGATTTCCTCCACTCCTTCTCCGGGAAGCCCCACTATCAAATCCATATTTATGACGGGAAATCCAATTTTCCTGGCTAAGCAATATACATCTATAATATCCTTTGCCCTGTGTGACCTTCCAATTAGCTCCAGGGTTTTATCATTCATTGTTTGAGGGTTTATGCTGATTCTGTCTATATTGTTTTCCTTTAGCATAAATAGCACATCCTCATTGATGGTATCAGGCCTTCCAGCTTCCACAGTAAACTCCTCAATATTTTCCCTTCCAAAATTCCTGTACACAGATTGTATTATCCTTTCAAGGTTTTTATAGGGTATGGCAGTGGGGGTTCCTCCTCCTATATAGGCAGTTGATATGTGTTTGGATCCGGCAATTTCTCCCATCCTGTCCAGCTCATATACAAGTTTGTCTGTATATTCGTCCACCAGATGGCCATACCTTTCAATGCCCACAGAAGGAAAAGAGCAATACAGACATCTTGTAGGGCAGAAAGGTATAGCTATATAAAGGCTGAATCTGTCCTTATCCAAAGGGTATATATGCTTTCTCTGCTTTTTGGCAACCTTAAGGAGCAGTTCAGCCTTTTCATCAAACAATCTGTATCCGCCTTTGAGTATGTCCAGTATATCCGTATCCTCAAAACCTCTATCCAGCAGTTTGTGTACTATTTTAACAGGCCTTACCCCTGTTAATACTCCCCAGGGGGCCTTTACTGGTGAAAATCTATTCAAGGCATCATATAAACTCTGTATAATTCCAATCTTCCTTATCTTATCAGCATCATTATCTCCAATGTATATGCTGTTCAAATCTATAGTAGTTTCGTGGATTAACACATGGTCCTTGAAAACTCTTGTAAAGGATTTATTGCTTTCTATACCTACCTCAATTAAAAATCCTTCGATATAGTCATCCAAACTGTCTATGAAAAATCTGTCCTCTCTAAAATAGAAAACCCTTATCAGTTCATTTATTTCATATCTGTAATCATTATCAACTAGATGAACATAAATCATAATAACTCCTCTCAATGGTCTTCATAGTATTCCTCAATTACCTTCTTCACGTATTTTTTGGATATTCCAAGCTCCTTGGCTATTTCCTCCTTGCTTAATCCCATCTCAATAAGCTCATGTATATCGTGTAAATCCACTTCCTCCTTGGGATTGTGGTAAATATAGTACCTTTTTTTCTTCATAAAAACCACCTCCTAGTATATATATTTCCCTAAAAGGTGGCTGATATTCTATCTTATAAAAGGATTATACCTTTTTTCCATTTTTATGGTTGTAGATGGTCCATGTCCAGGATATACCTTTGTATCATCGGGAAAGACCATTAGCTTTGTCTTAATGGAATTTATGATAGTATCAAAGGAACCTCCTTCAAAATCAGTCCTGCCAATGGAGCCTGCAAACAGTGTATCTCCAGTAAATAAAGAATCCCCTATTCTTAATGTAATTCCTCCTGGTGTATGACCTGGAGTATGGATTACTTCACATTTTATATTTCCAAATTCTATAACATCATTTTCATCAAGCAATATATCAGGCTCAAATTCCACAGTACCCATAGCCATCATGCTTGACAGGTTCTTTCTTCCATCCCTTACCATATAGGCATCGTCCTTATGAATGGCAACCTTTGCACCAGTATGATTCTTTAAACCCTTAACTCCAGCTATATGGTCGCCATGTCCATGGGTCAGCACAATGTACTTAATGGTCAAACCCAATTTCTCAATTCTATTAATTATATCATCTACATCTCCGCCTGGATCTACTACAATCCCTTCCTTGGCATTCTCATCATATACAATGTAACAGTTTGCTGCATATATACCTGCAGGCATTCTTATGACTTCCATCAAATCCCTCCTAAAAAGTCTTTTTGCTATCTATAAGTATTGTTACTGGTCCGCTGTTTACTAAGCTTACATCCATATGGGCACCAAATACTCCGTGTTCAGTTTTAATGCCCTTTTCCCTGCATCTATTTATAAATTTTTCATAGTATTCCTCAGCAATATCCGGATAGGCTGATGAAGTAAAGCTTGGCCTTTTGCCCTTTCTTACATCACCATACAGGGTAAACTGGGATACCACAAGAACTTCTCCTTTGATATCCATTACAGATAAATTCATCTTTCCGTTTTCATCTTCAAATATTCTGAGTCCCAGTACCTTATCTACCATATATTCCAGATCCTTCTCATCATCGCCATCTCCAACGCCAAGAAGCACTAATAGCCCCTTATTTATCTCTCCAACAGTTTGTCCCTCAACAACTACCTTTCCTTCTGTTACTCTCTGTACTACAGCTCTCAATATTATGCACTCCTCTCACTAGCTTAAAACCCTGTATACATCAATAATGCCTTTCAGCCTTCGAATCTTCTTCATCAATTCCCTTAGCTGGTCTATATTTTTGATTTCCAGTAGGATATTTATTATTGCCAGTTTTTCCTTATTCGTTCTTGCACTTAATGACGTTAAAGAGAGTTCTGATTCCGTTATGCTCTGGGTGATTTCAGTTAAAAGCCCAGGCCTATCCAGTGCCTTTATCTGAATTTCTGCGCTGTATTCAGCCTTTTGATTGTCCTCCCAGCTAACCTCCATAAACCTTTCACTGCCTTCTATATAGGAAATATTGGGACAATCCTTTCTGTGTATTGAAACACCCCTTCCACGGGTTATATATCCAATAATCTCGTCTCCAGGCACGGGATTACAGCACTTTGCAAATCTAACCTTTATATTGTCAACACCTTTAATGCTTACTCCCTGGTCTGTATGGCTTGATGGTTTTTCCTTTAATTTGCTCTCTACTGCAGCTTTTTCATCCTGTACCTTGAAATATTCCTTATAGTATTCCTTAATCCTTGACATAACCTGGGATAAGGTTATGCTTCCGTAGCCAAGGTTACCATATAAGTCGTCTATGCTGTTTATGCTCATCTTCTTTGCAATATTCCTAAGCCATTCTTCCTTAAGCTGGTCATTTATCTTTAATCCCTGCCTTTTCAGCTCCTTATCCAGTAGCTCCTTACCTCTTAATATATTCTTTTCCTTTTCCTCTTTCTTAAACCATTGTCTTATTTTGCTTTTAGCCTGGCTGCTCCTTACAATCTTTAGCCAGTCCCTGCTGGGGCCGTTGCTGCTTGCAGAGGTAAGTATTTCAACTATGTTTCCATTCTTGAGCTTATAATCCAATGGAACTATTCTTCCATCCACCTTGGCTCCAACACATTTGTTTCCGATATCAGTATGGACTCTGTATGCAAAATCTATAGGTGTTGACCCATTAGGCAGGTTTATAACATCTCCCTTTGGAGTGAATACGTATACTTCATCGGTAAACAAATCCAGCTTCAAGGTCTCCATAAACTCTCTTGGATCCTTTAAATCCTTCTGCCATTCCATAAGCTGCCTTAGCCAGGTAAGCTTTTCATCAAAATTATCGCTTTTTAAATTCCCTTCTTTATATTTCCAGTGGGCAGCAATACCATATTCTGCAGTCCTGTGCATTTCCCAGGTCCTTATTTGAACCTCAAATATTTCACCTTCAGGGCCAATTACAGTTGTATGCAAAGACTGATACATGTTTGGCTTGGGCATGGCAATATAATCCTTAAATCTTCCTGGAATAGGCTTCCATAATGTATGGACCAGTCCCAGTACAGCATAGCAGTCCTTTATGCTGTCCACAATTACCCTTATGGCAGTTAAATCAAATATCTGCTCAAAGCTCTTATTCTGATATACCATCTTCTTGTATATGCTGTAGAAGTTTTTGGGCCTTCCGCTTATATCCCTGCGGATATGCATCTCTTCAAGGTTTTTATCCAGTTCCTTAATTATTCTGTTTATATACTCCTCCCTTTCCTTCCTTCTTTTGGACACCTTTTCCACAAGGTCATAATATCCCTCTGGATCCAGATACCTTAAGGACAGGTCCTCCAATTCCCATTTTATTTTGGATATACCAAGCCTATGGGCCAATGGAGCATATATTTCCAGAGTCTCAAGGGCTTTTTCCTTCTTCTTTGCCTCACTCATATACTCCAATGTTCTCATATTGTGCAGCCTATCAGCCAGCTTGATGATAATAACCCTTATGTCCTTAGCCATTGCCAAAACCATTTTTCTCAGGTTTTCAGCCTGGCTTTCCTGTTTGGATTTGAATTTAATCTTTTTCAGCTTTGTAACGCCATCTACCAGATTGGCTACTTCTTCTCCAAACTTTTCTACAAGGGTTTCATAGGTAACCTCTGTATCTTCAAGTACATCATGAAGCAAAGCAGCAGCAATGGTCTTATCATCCATATTCAAATCTGCCAAAATCATGGCCACATTATATGGATGCACAAAATAATTCTCTCCAGAGTTTCTGTATTGGCCTTGATGACAGTTTTCAGCAAAATTATACGCTTTTATGATAAGCTCCATATCTGCATAAGGATGATATTCTTGTATTTTGGATAATAAATTCTCAATCATTAAATACTCACCTATTATTATTATTTAAACCTTTAGGAAAATTAAGACAAAATTTCCCGAACTTATTAGATATATTGAATTATATATCAATTTAAAAAAATTTTCATCAAAAAAATTCAGACAGTCAGATTACCTATAATTATATATGATAACCTGCAGGCTTTTGTTCCCCATATACTCGTTAATGCTGGGGCTATAAGCTATATCCAGCTTTATACTATTGTCTATTCCCTTATACATTTTAATTACTTCCTCGTTGCCATGCTTTTCAGCCATAACCCTTTCAAATTCTTCCACATCTCCAAAATATAATCCTTCTATAGTCTTTTCATTTTTCATCTTTAGAATAAGCTTAAGTGTATTTTGATTCTTGCCTATTTTAAAAGCTCTCATAACAGGTATATCCTTTTCCCCAAACAATGGCTTAGGATTTCCCTTCCCATAGGGTTCCAAAAGCTTAAGCTCCTCCACAAGATTAAATGTTATATGCTCCAGAGGAAGCCTCATATCCAGGTATATCTTGGGTATAAGGTCATCTTCACTTAAAGTGGCTTGTCCGTTAAGCCTTAACCTTAATTCTTCAATATTTTCCCTGTTAAGTGATAACCCTGCAGCCATGGAATGGCCTCCAAATCTGTTAAGCAGGTCCTTACATTTGGATATTTCTTCAAATATGTCATATTCCTCTATTGACCTGGCTGACCCTTTTACTTCATCTTCATCCTTGGAATCAGTAAGTATAATGGTAGGCCTGTAGTACATATCCTTAATTCTTCCGGCAACTATTCCTGCAACGCTTTCATGTATGTCCTCCTCATATATTACCAGCACCTTATGGTCTTTATATCCATTCATTTCAATCTGTTCCACTACCTTTTTAATGCCCTTTTCCGTCAGGTGCTTTCTTTCTTCATTAAGGGAATGAAGCTTTTCTGCATATTCATATGCCAAATCCTCATCTTCCGTCAAAAGAAGCTCAACTGCAGTATCTGCACAATCAAGCCTTCCTGAGGCATTAATGGAGGGGCCAATTACAAATCCAAGGGTATATGGATTAATAACCCTTCCCTCAAGACCTGTAACCTTAATAAGGGCTTTAAGTCCCTTATTGGATGTGCTGTTAATGCGCTTTAATCCTTCCTTTACAATAATCCTGTTTTCATCAACAAGGTCCACAACATCGCATACAGTGCCCATTGCCACAAATTCCAAAAGCTCATAGGACTCCTCTACATCTATTCCCATTTCTTCATACAGCACCTGGATTAGCTTAAAAGCCACCCCTGCACCGCATAGTTCCTTAAAGGGATAACTGCAGTCAGGCCTCTTTGGATCTATAACTGCATCCCCTTCAGGAAGCCTGTACTCCTTATTTCCATTCTCATCAACAGTATAGCTTATTTCATGGTGGTCTGTTACCACAATCTTCATTCCCAGTTCCTTTGCCAACTTCACTGCATCAAATGCAGATACTCCATTGTCACAGGTAATAATAAGGTCCACTCCATCTTCCTTTGCTTCAGTTACAATCCTCTCATTTATGCCATATCCATCAGTTACTCTGTGGGGAATTACATAATCAACATTTCCGCTGCACCTTGTAATACCCTTATATAGGGTAAGTATGGAGGAATTGCCATCCTGGTCATAATCGCCGCATATTCTGATTTTCTCCTTATTCAATATGCTTTTTTTCAATATGTCTACACCCAATTCCAGGTCCTTCATAAGCCTTGGGTTATGAAGCTTATCCAGTGTTGGATTGATGAAGCTGTCCATAAGCCTTATATCCATAAGACCCCTGTTTAACAACATCCTTGCCAGGAATTTACTTATGTTAAGCTTCCTTGATATTTCATCCAAATCTCCCTTAACATTTCTCAAAAACCATTTTTCCAAATACATCACTCCAATACTTAAACAAGACAAATAAGACAAAAGAACCGTCCCCTTGTCTTATTGCAGGTTAGCCAATATGGATATTGCACACTCTATTCTCTTCTTCTCCATTTCACAGCCTATCCTGTATGGCTTTAGTATATCTCCGTTTGTATTATAGGCATTGGCATGGCAGCCGCCGCTGCAGTAGAATTTAGCCCAGCAGCTTTTACACTCCTCTTTTGCAAATACGTTGGCTTTTTTAAACTCTTCCCTTTTTTTAGTATTTAGCACGCCTGAGAATACATCCCCCAGCTTAAAATCCTCATTGCCTACAAACTGATGGCATGGATACAGCTCTCCTTCTGGAGTTACAGCCACATATTCGCTGCCTGCCCCACATCCAATGGACCTCTTTGCAAGGCAGGGGCCCTGTTTTAAGTCTATCATGAAGTGGAAGAACAAAAAGTCCTTATCCTTCTTCTTTATATCTATATACTCCTTTGAGAACTTTTCATATTCCCTCAGTATTTCATCAACATGCTCCTCTTTTAATGCATAGTCGTTTTCAGGAGAAGTTACAACAGGTTCAATTGAAATCTTCTTAAACCCTTCATTGTAGAAGTGAAGCGCATCCTCTGAAAAATCCAGATTGTAGCTGGTAAAGGTTCCTCTTATATAGTAATCCTTATCCCCTCTCCTTTTAACAAGCTCCTTAAATTTGGGTATTATAACATCATAGCTTCCCTTGCCTGTAACAGTCTTTCTCATATTATCGTTCACATCTTTTCTGCCATCAAGGCTCAATACCACATTGTCCATGTTTTCGTTTATATAGTCTATCTTTTCATCATCAAGGAGCACTCCATTGGTTGTTATGGTAAATCTGAAATGCTTGTTATATTTATTCTCAATTTCCCTACCATAGTTTACAAGTTCCTTTACAAGGTCAAAATTCATCAGTGGCTCTCCGCCAAAGAAATCAACCTCCAGATTTCTTCTTCTCCCTGAATTTTCGCACAAAAATTCCAATGCCCTCTTGCCTACTTCAAGGCTCATTAAGGACCTTTCCCCCTTAAAATCCCCTTGGGAGGCAAAGCAGTATTTGCATCTTAAATTGCAGTCATGGGCTACATGTAGGCACATAGCCTTGATTACATTATCTGAATTATAGCTTATATTTCTAGTGTCCACCTCTTCAGAATACAGAAGCCCTTCCCTTTCCAGGGTGCTTATCTCATCATAGGCTTCCTTAATTTGTGATATTTCATATTTCCCACTAAGCTTTTCAATTATTTCCTCCAGAGAATTATCCTTGTAGTAATCAAGAATATCATATACTATTCCATCAACTACATGAACTGCTCCACTGTATACATCCAGTACAACATATCTGTCGTTTAAATAGAACTTATGAATTCTGTCTCTTGCTTCCATACAAATCCTCCTATATATATAAATAAAAAGGAGTGGTAAAAACCACTGCCTTTATTAATTAGTTATTTTCACACTTCTGGTTTCCAACTGTGCATGATGTTTTGCAGGCAGACTGGCAAGAAGTTTGGCATTCTCCACATCCACCTTTTGCCAAAGTGTTTTTAAGATTTCTTCCTGATAAAGTCTTTATGTATTTCAAGTATAACCCTCCTTTTTTACATGTACAGTCCCATGCACAGTAATTATATCATAAAATTTTATTGATATAAAGTTTTATTTAATGTTTACCCCAATCATTCCTCCTATAACACCAGCTACAGTACATATCAACAGTTTCCCAATGGTATATATGTCAAATATAAAAGGCTTTATGAATAAAAAGTTTATCAGAAGCACCACTAAAAAATATAATATTCCTATTAATCCTCCGTTCAGCCAACCCTTTTCCTCTACCTTAAATGCAAGGCTTATGCTTCCTATAACTATGGATAGAATCATAATAACAGTATTAATCAGAGGTATCCTGTCTTCCTTTAAGGATGTAAATGTAAGCAATGCTGTCAGGATTAGCAGTAGAATAACCGTTAAGAGGACAGCAACTGCCAGGCTCTTCAATATATCGCCGCTGCGTTTTACAATGCTTGTCTTCATAAACTCCACCTCCCATCCTATTAAAACTTATTAAAGGAAAGTGAAGTTTATTACTAAAAATAAAAACTTCCTTAAAAATAAGGAAGTTTATTTATCTTTTTTTTCTTCTTGCTTATCCTTGTTAATTACAGAGCCTATAGCCCATTTGCTGAAATCAACTTTTATCCTGTCAGCGCCAAGCTCTAAAGTGACAACATCATCCTTCACCTTCAATACCTTTCCATGCATTCCTCCTATGGTAATTACCTCATCCCCAGCTTTAAGACTCTCCCTCATTTCATTAATCTGCTTTTCTCTCTTTTTCTGAGGTCTAATAGCTAAGAAATAGAATATTACCAAAAATGCTATAGGTACTAGAAGACCAGTGTAATTTACAGCTCCACCTGCGCTTGCGTTTGCCATATACTTTCCTCCCTTTCTTATTGTTCTCTAATTTATATTCAACAAAAAATTCAAAATACCTTCTTTTTTAATGAATATATCCATATTTTTTATAGAATTCCTCTCTGTATTCCATCAGCCTATCCTCTCTAATGGCCTTTCTTATGTTTTCCATAAGCTTTATGAGGAAATACAGATTATGAATAGTAGCAAGCCTTGCTGCCAGTATCTCATTTACATTAAACAAATGTCTGATATAAGCCCGTGAATAGTTGGTACAGGTATAGCAGTCACATTCAGGATCAAGCTTGCCAAAGTCCCTCTTATACTCTGCATTCCTTATGGTAAGCTTTCCATGGCTTGTCATAACCAGCCCATTTCTTGCAATTCTCGTTGGCAGTACACAGTCTGCCATATCTATTCCTCTTATAACTGCTTCGAAAAGGTAATCTGGAGACCCTACACCCATCAAGTACCTGGGCTTATCCTTAGGCAGCAATGGTGCAGTAAACCCCAGTATATCACACATAAGGTCCATTGGTTCTCCAACGCTTAATCCTCCTATGGCATATCCTGAGAAACCAATATCCACAATATCCTTAACGCTTTTCTCCCTTAAGTCCTTATACATTCCACCCTGTATTATGCCAAACAGCGCCTGCCTATCCCAGTCCTTGTGATAATCCTTGCATCTTCTGGCCCAGCGAGTGGTCCTTTCCATGGAGTTCTTTGCATAATCATAATCAGATGGATATGGTGTACATTCATCAAAGCACATCATTATATCAGAGCCTAATGAATTCTGTATCTCTATGGATTTTTCCGGGCTTATAAAATGGGTAGAGCCGTCTATATGAGACTTAAACTCCACACCTTCCTCTGTAATCTTCCTTAAGTCCCCAAGGCTGAATACCTGAAATCCTCCGCTGTCTGTCAGAATTGGACCATGCCAGTTCATGAACTTATGTAATCCTCCAGCTTCTTCAATCAGCTTGTGGCCAGGCTTTAAATACAGATGGTAGGTATTGCTCAGTATAATCTGTGCTCCCAAATCCCTTACCTCTTCAGGAGTCATAGCCTTTACAGTAGCCTTGGTTCCAACAGGCATAAATACAGGAGTTTCAATAACTCCATGGGGTGTTTTAATCTCGCCTAATCTGGCAGAACAATCTGTAGCTTCCTTCAGTAATTTAAATTCTAACGCCATTTCATTCCTCCTTCTATTTAATGAACATTGCATCTCCAAAGCTAAAAAATCTATACTTATTTTCTATGGCAATCCTATAGGCATTGAGTATTTTATCCTTCCCTGCCAGGGCACTTACCAGCATTAAAAGGGTTGATTCAGGCAAGTGGAAATTTGTTATAAGGCAATCAACAGCCTTAAATTCATATCCAGGATATATGAATATATCTGTCCATCCCTTTTTAGGCACAATCCTCCCCTCAAGAGTAGCAACAGTTTCCAGTGTCCTTACACTGGTAGTACCTACAGCAACAATCCTTCCGCCTTTTTCCCTTGTGGAGTTGATTTTAAATGCAGCTTCCTCCCCCAATTCATAATACTCTGAATGCATATGGTGTTCTTCAATGTTGTCTACCTTTACAGGCCTAAAGGTTCCAAGCCCTACATGGAGGGTAAGATAGGAAATGCTAACTCCCTTATCCTCAATTCTCCTAAGAAGCTCCTTTGTAAAATGCAATCCTGCAGTAGGTGCTGCAGCAGAGCCATCATGTCTGGCATATACAGTCTGATACCTTTCCTTATCCTCCAGTTTTTCCTTAATATAAGGAGGCAGGGGCATTTCACCCAGTCTATCCAGCACTTCCTCAAATATGCCATCATAACGAAATTCCACAACTCTTGTACCATCTTCTTCAATGCTTAGTACATCTGCTATTAATAGTCCATCTCCAAATATGATTCTCCCTCCAGGCTTTACCTTTTTTCCCGGTTTCACTAGAGTTTCCCATCTGTTTCCTTCAATATTTTTCAGAAGCAAAAATTCTATCTTTTCATCCTTTCCCTCTCTGTTGCCAAAGAGCCTTGCAGGTATTACCCTGGTATCATTTAAAACCAGACAGTCTCCCTCATAAAGATAGTCTATTATATTCTTGAATTTCCTGTGTTCCACCTGTCCTGTATCCTTGTCAAGTATTAAAAGCCTTGATTCCTCTCTGTTCTTAATAGGATGCTGTGCTATTAGCTCCTCCGGTAAATCGTAGTAAAAATCACTGGTCTTCATATTATCATCCTTCTACTCCTTCTATATCTATTCCATTATAATAGTACTTTAATATCTCCTCAAAACTATAGCCATAAACAGCCATCCCCTGTGCTCCCCATTGGCTCATTCCAACGCCATGGCCATATCCTTTGCCATCTATAGTAAAGTTTAGTGTCACAGGAGTAGTTTCCAGGTCTATATTCTTAACCCCTCTATAAGTTATAATTGATGAAAAGCCATCTATACTTTTTATATTTCCATCTCCGTCGATTATGTTAACATCATTTAAATTAATGGTTTTAATTTGCCCATTATTATCTACAGAATATATTTTAATCTCTTTATCGTATATTTTTTCCTTACTTACAGTGAAGAATGCACTTTTAAGGGTAGTAGTGCCTATTATTGTTCTGAATTCATTTCCGCTAATTGTCTCATTCCCCTTATCACCTACAATCATTAGCTCCTTTACCCTTCCATTTGCAGTAGTATCCAATATGATTATATCCATAACCTTTCCCACATCTATGCTATTATTATATAGCTTATCTTCTATTTCCTTTGAATTCATTTTAAGCTGCCATCTGCTGTTGGGATAGGACTTAGAAAACTCATCTGGAATACCTTTAAGATATGGCAGATTTCCTCCCCATACCTCCTCAGCACTTTCAGTATGTCCACCGCTGTTTGAATGGTATACTGCATCAATAGGATAACCGTTATATGTAATAATCATACCCTTTGTATCATCCACAGCTTCATTGGTTTTTGAACTCTCCACATTCATTCCTCCATAGGCCTGACAGCAAGAAGTATCGCAAAGATTATAGCCTTCTTCTATATGCTTGTTGAAGTTCTTTATTGCATAGGTTCGAGCTGCTATACCCTGAGCCTTTAAAGCTTCTATATGGAATGAAAAACCCATTTCCTTTGGAAGCACGCCATAAAGGTATTCCTCCAGAGGCAAATAGTTTATAACAATAAGCTTGTCCCCTATGGCATTAAACATAAGATAGCCCCTGTAGTATCTGTCCTCAACCTTTACCCTTATATCTTCACCTCTGGATGTAAGAAGCAGCTTGGCATCAGCAGTAAGAATATATACCAATTCCCCATTGGAGTCAATAAAAACTATATCTCCTTCTTCACCTGAAGTCACATATATTTCATTTACCTCCGGAAATCCCAGTTCATTTTCCAAATCATCAATACAATAGAGTGAGAAGCCTCTTTCACTATAAAGCTTTACTTTATCATCTGATTTCAAAGGGCTTGTAAGCCTTACCTTAATGAAGCCATCATATCCTGTATCTGCATATGCTTTTCCATAGGATATGGCAAATCCTATAAGAACTGCTAAAATAGATATTGCTGATATTATTTTCCTCATCAATGTCCCCCTATCTTCTGAGTAGATTCAGTATTAATGTAAGCAATAAGCTTATAACAATACATGACACAATTATACTGTCACCTCAACTCCCGTTATAAGGTATTTTAAAATGGTCATAAGCCTTCTTTGTAACAACCCTTCCCCGGGGAGTCCTGTTTATGAAATTTATCTGCAACAGATATGGTTCATATACATCCTCAATTGTAGCCTTTTCCTCACCAGTAGCTGCAGAAAGGGTGTCTATTCCTACAGGCCCTCCTCCGAAATTTTCTATCATGGTAAGTATCAGCTTCCTGTCCACTTCATCCAATCCCAGCTCATCAATTTCAAGAATCTCCAGGCCTTTTTTTGCCACATCCAGTGTTATTATGCCTTCTCCCATTACCTGAGCATAGTCCCTTACCCTTTTTAACAGCCTATTTGCAATTCTAGGAGTGCCTCTTGACCTCTTTGCAATTTCAAGAGCTCCCAATTCATCTATTTCTATATTGAGTATTTTAGCAGAGCGTTTAACAATCTTCTTTAAGCTATCACTATCATATAATTCCAGATTGAGCATTACGCCAAATCTATCCCTTAAAGGGGAAGTCAACAGCCCTGCTCTGGTTGTCGCTCCAATCAGAGTAAACCTTGACAAGTCAAGCCTTACTGATCTTGCGCTAGGGCCCTTCCCTATTATTATATCCAGTGCATAATCCTCCATGGCTGGGTACAGTATTTCCTCTACTGCCCTGTTTAATCTGTGAATTTCATCTATAAAGAGCACATCATCCTCTGCCAGATTGGTAAGAATGCTTGCCAGATCCCCAGGTCTTTCAATGGCAGGTCCTGAAGTAATTCTGGCATTTACCCCCATTTCATTGGCAATTATATGCGCCAGGGTAGTCTTCCCAAGCCCTGGGGGGCCATATAACAGCACATGGTCCAAAGGCTCATTGCGCTCCTTTGCAGCCTTTATGAATATCTTAAGCTTCTCCTTTACCTTGTCCTGACCAATATACTCATCAATCCATTTTGGCCTTAATGTAATTTCGCTTTCCCTCTCCTCATCCTTAATTGACCTTGTAACAATACGCTCATTATTTCTATCCATATGAAACCAATACCTTTCCTATTATTTTGAAAGCCTCTTTAGGGCTTCCTTTATTATGTGTTCAGCTTTCATCTGGCTCAAATCCAGATTTCCTAAAGCTTTAAGCACTTCACCCTTAGTATATCCTAAGGACATCAGCCCTTCTATTGCAGCTTCCACATCATCTCCTGCTGTGCTTAAGCCCTTTTCTTCTATAATATCCTCGCCCTTTATCCTGTCCTTAAGTTCAAGTATTATCCTGTTTGCAGTCTTTTTCCCTATGCCTGAAGCCTTAAGAAATATGTCAGCATCGTTATTATATATGGCATTTTTTATCTCGTTATATGTTAAAGCTGATAATATGCTTAAGGCAACCTTAGGTCCTATTTTGGAAACAAGCCTGAGCATATTGAACATATCCAGCTCATCTTCTGATGTAAACCCGTATAGATATATTCCATCCTCCCTTACGTTCAGGTCCAGATACATGGTTACAATATCGCCTACATCAACATTCATAATGGAATTCCTGGAAGTATATATTCTATATCCTATTCCTCCATTTTCAAGGACTACATAGTCATCCTTTATACCAACAAGCTTTCCTGTAATATATTCATACAAATTCATCACCCTTTTATTTCATTCTAAACATATCCTTAAAATTCAGAGAACTGCCATGGCATATGGCTACAGCCAGTGCATCCGCTGCATCATCCGGCTTGGGTATTTCCTTTAAATTCAAAAGTATCCTTACCATTTCCTGAACCTGATTCTTTTCAGCCCTTCCATATCCTACAACAGCCTGCTTTATCTGTAAAGGCGTATATTCAAATATATCCAGTCCTTTATTCTTGGCACATAGAATGATAGCACCCCGTGCCTGTCCAACTTTTAAGGCTGTTTTTGCATTTTTGTTGAAAAACAGCTCTTCCATGGCCATATCCACTGGATTATACTTATCGATAATTTCATTTAGCTCATCATAAATTATCTTTAGCCTGTCAGGAAAATATGTATCCTTGTCCGTTGAAATAACTCCATAATCCAGTATGCCGTATCTGTTTCCTGTAACCTCAATGACTCCATATCCTACTATTGCAAACCCTGGGTCAATCCCTAGAATAACCATATTTTTCACCTTTCAACAACTAATATATAATATTCTACCATATTTAGCTGAAAAAATTAACGAAAAAAACTAAGTTAGAAATTCTAACTTAGTCTAAGAAATGAAATTTTCCAGGACATCAGTCAACTCATCTTCAGTATTGATAATTATACCTTCCTTTAATTTTTCCTGATCAATTTCCTTTAGCAGAGTAATAGGATAGTCCACAAAAATTCTGTCCAAAACCCTTTCCCCATTTTCGTCAATCTTAAATATGGCTATTTTCCCTTCATGCTCGCCAATAATATAATGGTTTGGGCAAAGATAATCCCTTTCCTCCTCAAGTATTATCTCCCTGCTGGAAAACTTTACAATCTTCACGTTAGGATAGTGTTCCTTCAAATAGTCCCTGTACTCCTCTTCAGTCATATTGACAATATTGTTATCTTTCTCGTTTAATTTTGTTATGTTGTGGTTACATTTATTGTAATGGATTCTTATTTCAATAAATGTATTTGGAGTAATTCTTTCAACTTCATGCAATATTGCCAACTCTTCAAAATCATCCTCAGTGGGGTTTTCCTCAGATATGCTTGTATTTTCCCTATTCCTCATGCTGGTTACATAATACCCTATGCCAAAGCTGGCTATAAACAATACAACACAGAATAAAAATATGTACACACCAATATACCTTTTCAAAAATATCCCTCCATTACCATCTGAGGGATATTTTTTCCATTTTAAAATATTTTATACATCTCTACTTATATCTGTTTAAAACCCTGTCATTTATTCCAAACCAGTAGGCTTCCTTATATGTACTAAACATATTTTTATATATAGTCTTTACCAAAGCCCTATAAATGCTGTTTATCTGCTTATGTGACAAAAAAGGCTCCTCCTGTATATCAGGATTATTTTTGCTGTAATCTATAGTAAGCTGCTTATCAATATATGAGTTCAGGTTATATATTTTCCTCTTTATTACTTTATTACAATACGCAAATATTAGATTTGCCAAACTGTTTGTCTCACTTTCCCTGTCATTTAAATGCAAAAATAAATCCTTTACAATCTTCTGAATCTCCTTATTTGATTTGTCATAATGAAACAAAAAATTCTTGCCGTACAGCTCGTCTTCCCTTAAGATTTTCAAGGTTTCGTCTTCCAGAATATTAACCCACTTATTATCATTATAACCTCTATAATAGCCTTTTAAGTACATTGTAAGCTCTAGCCTGTCAATATCTTCATGAACAAGCATTGAAACATTGTTGGAAACCAATTGCCTGTCTCTTCTAGGGAAAAGAAGCCTTTTTATTTTCTTTCTTATTTCTTTAGTACATCTATACTTAGGATATATATTTGTCATATTGATTTCTACATCATAAAGGTTCAGGAGGATATGTATTGAGTTTATATCATTATTGTATAAAAAATTATACAATAGCCCATCATACAATTCCCAAAGTCCCCTTTTAGCCAGTACCAAAATTGATCCCTCCCTTTAGCAATTGTTTCCAACATTCTGGATAAATAAACCAATTTTTTTCCTTTTTATTCGATACTATAATCTATTATACTACAATTATTTATCTGCTGGTTATAAACTTTTGTCATTTTGCTTTATTCATCCATATATTTTGGTTAAAGAAAAGAAACATTGAATATATTTCAATGTTTCTAGCCATCTTAGTCCTACAATACCATTTTAATTGTTTTTATTTGTAAGGGTCATCAACAGCGTTTCATAATCCATACCTTTAGTGAGATAATAGGTACCTGTTCTAAAGCTTCTAGCCATACCCTTTTCCTCAGCATAGTTTATAAACCTATCTTTATCATCAATTAGGCCAGCATTGTATAGGTTATCAGAAATAATTTCTAAAGTTTCACCCTTTTCTATTTTAAATACTATTTCTTCCGACTCTGCTTCTGTTGGAACACTGTCTTTAGAGCTATTTACCTCAATGGCATCCTTTATAAATACCATACCCAACTCTTTAGCCCTTTCTACAATCTCTTCATCTGTCAAATCCCTATATTCCACATTAGGTACCATATAATATACGAAATTAGTTAGGATAATTCCTATTCCCAATCCCAGCAATAAAAATGATAATCTGTCTTTTCTCATATTAGATTCTCCCATGCTTATATTATATCTATATTTTACACCAATTTTATCCTAAAGTAAAAATATATTATTCTTTCTGCATTCCTCTATCATTGAATCTGACCACACAGAAGCCTGTACCTCTCCTATATGCCTTTTTTCAAGGAAATACATGCATATTCTTGATTGCCCTATACCTCCGCCAATGGTCAATGGCAGCTTTTCCTCCACAAGCAGCCTATGATACTCCCTGTTCAGTCTATCAAGGGCTCCTGCAGATTCAAGCTGTTTTATCAAAGACTCCTTATCTACCCTTATTCCCATGCTGGATAGCTCAAGAGCTTCCCCGAGCACCGGATTCCAAAATAGTATATCCCCATTGAGCTCCCAGTCGTCATAATCAGGAGACCTTCCATCATGTGGTTTGCCTGATTTTAATTTCTTTCCTATTTTCATCAAAAATACAGCCTTGTGCTTTTCACATATCAGGTGTTCCCTTCCCTTAGGCGTATTATTAGGATACATATCCTCCAGCTCCTGTGTAGTTATAAAGTATATCTTCTCAGGCAATTTCCATTGAAATACGGGATATATGCCATTTATCCTGTTTTCCGTCTCCTTAAATACTTCAAAAATTGTTTCCACAGTTTCCTTTAGATAACCTTCAGTCCTGTCTTCTTTATTTATTACCTTTTCCCAATCCCACTGGTCTACATATATGGAATGGGTATGGTCTAATTTTTCATCAGGTCTAATGGCATTCATATCGGTATACAGACCTTCACCAGCCTTGAAACCATAAACCTTCAAAGCCATTCTCTTCCATTTTGCAAGAGACTGTACGATTTCAACCTCAATGCCATGATTTCTTATATTAAAGGATACAGGCTTTTCAACACCATTCAAATTGTCATTCAATCCTGTTTCAGGCCTTACGAATAAAGGCGCAGAAACTCTCATTAAATTCAATTTTTTAGCCAGTTCCCTTTCAAAAAAATCCTTCAGTATTTTAATAGCAATCTGCGTTTCCTTAATTCCCAGCTTTTCCATATAAACCTCCCCCAAAAAATTAAAAATCCTTTCATCCAAAGGACGAAAGGTTAACTTCCGCGGTGCCACCTTAATTAGCAAAGCTCTCTCAAACCAGTACGGAAAATGACTTCGATACTGTATAGTTGATAACGGACTATACCCGTCTAAGCCTACTTGAATTATTCTTTCGGTTAGATGCTCAGGGATGTTCTTCATCATTAATTCCGTATCGGCTTTCCACCAGTGGCCGACTCTCTATAACTTCCTTAATGACTACTCTTCCCTTCACTGCTTTATCGTATTATAGTATCATATTATATATTATTATATTCTATATGTCAATAGAATATATTCATTCTATTATATAATGCCATTTCTATTAGTGCTTCTCTTTTGGTTTCTTTTAGCAAAAAAGAACAAAATAGAATGCGGTTTCCTTACTGAAGAAACCGCATTCTTTCCATAGGGCGCTTATTTTAGGTAAACTGTTATTTTTCCATTATTACCATAGTAGTATACTCTTTCAGGCAATACTTCGTCACTTACTAACCTGCCATCAATGTTAACCAGTGTTTCATTACTCAGTTTTATATATACTTCATTCCCTGCATTGAGCCATTCAATTAACAGCATTTGAGCTTCATTGTTATTGTTTAGATACCCAATGTCAAAAGCTTTATCTCCAGCTATTACCGTATTGGATGGCAAATCTTCCATATTTCCAACATTACCAGTAATGGTTATTCTTCCGTCTGCAATAGCTGATACTCTATAACCATACTGGTCCATAAATATTACCTCAACCTGTAATCCTTCTGTCATTGCTCCAGTAACAGCCCATGAACCCTCATAAAATCCTTCTTCAGTTTCTGTCATTGGAGTTCCTATATCCTGTGGTTCAGTATCAGTTGGAATAAGCAATCTAAAGTATCCTTGTCCTCCAGGTGGTGCATTGAATCTTACATTTAAAATATCTCCCGGTGTTAATATTAAATCCTCACTTGGCTCTATGTTTGTTATCTCTGGTACCACAAGGTTAACATAGACTGTCCTCAACTCAACTGTTTCATTTCCAGCTAAATCAATTGCTTTTAATGTTATTATGTTTTCTCCCTGGCCAACTGAAACTCTCTTATTGAAGTTTCCTTCCTCATCTATTTCTGTTGATTCATTGTTTACCAAAAGTTCTCTTATTCCAGTATTATCTGCTACATTTCCTATAATATTTATTGTTTCATTCTTAGTCTTAGTTCCATCCACAGGCTCATAAACAGTTAATATTGGAAGTACCTTATCTTTAACAACTGTTACAGCTGGTGATGGCTCTGTTTCATTGCCACCCTTTTCTGCTGTTACCGTTATTCTGTTTTCATCTGAAGGAAGTTCTACTTCTGCTATAAATCTTAGGCCCTCAGTTTCTACGCTTGCTGCCAATTCATTGTTTACATACACATTAACTGTTACATCTTCCATTGCTGTTCCTTCAACTGTTATTGTATCCTGATTTGTATAATTTATCTCGTCTAGATTTGTTATTAATGGTGTATCCAATGAGTATTGCATTACTGCTCTCATCATAAGAGCACCTTCCATACCTTCTTCTGAAATTGGTTTGAATGTTCCTGCCAGATTTATATACGATCTGTCCCCATGTGGTGATGTTTCATCTATGCCTGTTCCTGGAACATAATATCCTGGCATGTCCTGTATTGTTGATGTGAAAAAGTCGCTATCTGCCAAAAATCCAAAGCCTGACAGGTCTATATAGTTCCAATCACCTCTAACCAGTCCATTTATATATACTGGTTCACCTATTCGCACCGGCTCTCCATCTACTATGTCATATATTACAAATCCCAGTCTGTTTCCTCCTGGCACTGGCCAGTCATTACCCCATATATATATGTTCAATCCTTTTACAATTCCTGGTCTTTCTGGTGTAAATCTTACCGCCAATCCATTGCCCTCTTCATTTGATACCAATGCATTTTCTGCTGTACCATCGTCATATGCTATTTCATGCTGATATCCTACAAATCTCTTCAATCCCAGTTCAACTTCCGTTACCTCATTTGCATTAACAGTTACGGTAAATTCTCCAGGATGGAAGTTCTCTGCTGTTACATTTAATATATATGTTCCAACATATATATCTGATATTGTGAAGTAACCTTCTTCATCTGCTGTAACTGGACCTATCTTTTTGTCTCCTACTACTCTTATTACAGCATATGAAGCTGGGTCTCCCCAATATCTGTCTACTACCCTACCAGTTATGGTTCCTTTTGGTTTTTCCTGCAATACAAATGTTTGTTTTACAACTTCGCCATCTTCTACTGTAACTACTACATCTTGTGGATAATATCCATAAGCTTCTGCCCTCAATGTATAAGTTCCTGCTGGCAAGCTAATCTCGTACTTACCGGTTATTGGGTCTGATTTAACTGTTCTTCCAATTTCAAGTGCTGTAACTGTTGCTTCTTGTGCTGGAATTCCCCATCCTCTTGACATTGGCGTATTTTGTACTTCTTCGTCTGATACGGTTTCATAGCTGATTAATGTTATTGCATTTCTGTTTATATTATAGACTGGTACTTTTCCCTTAAATATATCCTCAGTTTTTCTGATGGATGTGAATGGTCCTGATTTAATATCAACATCCATAAATTCATTAACCTTGACATCACCTATGAAGCCTTCAGGTGGCGTTTGAGTATAGTCCATATGAGCCCTAATCATCAGTACCCCATTTATGCCATCAATATACATTGGTATCATATACCCATCAATATTTAAATATGACCTGTTACGATATGGAGAATCTTCATCTACACCTGTTCCTGGCGTATTACCTCCTATATCATCCTGCATAGTTGAAATATAAAAATCCTCTTCAGATGTAAAGAAGTTATAGTCTGATAAATCTATGTAGTTCCAATCCCCTCTAGTTAGATTATTCACATAAAGTGTTTCTCCAAATCGTGTTGCTGTTCCATCTTCATTTGCCCGGTATATTTCAAACCCTAATCTATTTGATGTTGGATTAGGAAAATAATCATCCAGATATATATAAGCTCCCAATAATTTGCCTGGTAGAGTTGGAGTAAATCTAACAGCTAAGCCATTGCCAGCTTCATTTAATACTACAGCATTTTCGTTGCTTCCATCGTCATATGCTATTACTTCATACTCTGGAGGAATGAAGTCAACTGCAACTATGGCAAAATCATCTATATACCAACCATCTCGGGCAGGTGAAATGCCATCAGGGTAATATACAGGTATAAATACATCAGAATGGAAATTAAACCTAATCTTTATGGTATCGCCACGATAGGAATCCAATGGTATTTCTTCATTAATCCAGCCATTACTTGAGCCGGTGAATACTCCTGTAGGATTCTCCCATGTTATAATATCATGCCATGTTTCTCCATTGTCGTTTGATATTTGTGCAAAGCAAATATCATATATGCTTTCAGTATTGTACCAGTGGCTGTATTTTAAATACGGAATCTTATCTTCGGGTACAACAATTTCTGGACTCTCTATATATGCAGCAACAAAATTTCCGTAATCTCCATCAAGCAAAGTTGCCCATAGTTTTTCACCTGAACAGGCTCCTTTAGGCCCTGTCGTTGGAATCCCCCATTCCCATACTCCACTGGTTCCGCCTACAGTAAATCCTCCATTATCATCTTCAAAATCTGAGCTATATAAAAATGTAGCTTCTGGAACCATAGCAGAAACTTCTTCTGTATATTCGCTTACATTGCCTGATGTGTCCTCAGCGTTTATTACATAGTAATAAGTCGTATTTGCAACTACATCATAGTCAAAAAACCAGTTATAGTTACTGCCTGTTTCACCTATTTTAACATATTCTCCGCCTGATACCTCTGAACGATATATATTATAATGTGATAAATCAGCATCCAGAGAAGGTTTCCATTTAAGCTTTATTCTGGTTGCACCAGCTTCAGCTCTAAAATTGGCAGGGCATTCAGGTGGTTGTGAATCTGGTCCCATTAGCCTGATATTATCAATATACCAACCACTCTTATTTACATATTCATCAGATGCAAAATGGAATCCGACAAATACAGGTGCTTCAGAACCTATATAATCGCTAAGGTTAATAGCCACTTCCTGCCATTCTCCAGAGAAACCAGTATATGGTCCGCCAACTAAATTCCACGTTTCTCCATAGTCATTGGTTACATAGATATAGCCATTATCATAGTTAGTTTCAATATTGTAAAAATGATGAAATCTTAAAGATGCTGAAGGCAGTGTTTCATCCCTCAAATCAATTGGGGGCGTTATCAACCAGTCGTCTACATTATATGGATATTCTGATCCTATAACAGTGCCAGCCAGTCCTTCTCCTTCATATGGAAGGGGATCTATTCCTTCAACTGCTTTTCCAAAGTCCCAGCAGCCTTCAAATATCCAGCCTACTGGATAGCTTTCAAATCCCTGAGTGTACTCATCTGGTACTATGCCAAATTTTATCTCTATTGTGTAATCTTCTGTTATTGCAGCTTCACCTGCATAGTCTCTTGCTCTTATTCTATATTTAATGCTGTCTCCCGTTAACATGTCGCTAGATATTGTTCCTTTGTATACTCCATTCCTATGATCTCCTGATATTCTCTCCATTGGTAATAGGTACCAGTAAGATTTCCCTTCCTGCTTTACCAACAATTCTACTTCTGTTACTGCTACATCATCCATCACTCTTGCTGCTATCTCTATATTTGACCCTGGAAATGCTTCTGTTACCTCCTGTTCATGGATTATTACTGCATCATCTGAATCCTCATCATCTGCTAATACCTTTCCTTCTACTCTTCCTTCCCCTGCTTCGGGCATAATCATAGATGCTTTTTCTTCCCGCAAGATTTCCTTAGCTAGCATAAAATGATTGTTTTCTGCATACACTAAGGATGATAAGCTACCCATTGTCATTAACACTGAAATCAACACAGATAGCACCATCAAAACATTCTTGCTCCGTAACATCTATTGGTTACCCCCTTTTACTTTTAGTATTTAATAATTAGCCAAGTCATATTTTATATGTGTTTGTATATATGGTAAAAACGCGGCTCCTTCACAAAGAAGCCGCGTTTTTGCCTAGTTTATCTATTTTTCGTAAATTACTACATCTCCATTGCTATTGTAGAAGAATACCCTCTCAGGCAATACTTCGTTACTTACTAACCTGCCATCTATTGTAACTATTGTATTTTCACTTAATTTAACATATACTTCATTTCCTGCATTGAACCATTCTATTAGCATTATCTGAGCATTGCTGTCGCTGTTCAGATAATCAATGTCAAATGCTACTTCTCCAAGTATTATTGTATTAGCTGGCAAGTTTTCCATATCACCTGTTATTGTTACTGTTCCTGGAGCAATTTCAGTTAACTTTGTTCCATCTGTATGGATGTATATTACTTCAATTCTTAATCCTACAGCTAATATACCTTCTGGTACAGTCCATGTTCCAGCATAATATCCATCTTCTTCTTCTTCCATTGGTACGCCTATATCTTGTGTTCCATTTCCAAATGGAAGCAGTAACCTGAAGTATCCGTTTCCTCCACTTGGTGCATTGAATGCTACATATAGTTCATCTCCTGCACTTAATGTCACATCATGTTCTGGTATAATATTTGTTATTCTTGGGGTTGTTGGTTCGCCTTCTGATACGATAGTTATTCTGCCTTCTGCCATTGCTTTTACTGTATTTCCGTATGGGCTTACATATACTACTTCAATTCGTACATTGTCTGCTTCAATTCCTTCTGGAACAGTCCATGTACCCCTATAGAATCCTTCTTCAACCTCTGTCATTGGAATTCCTATATTCTGTGGCATATTGTCAAATGGAAGCATTAGCCTGAAGTATCCCTGTCCTCCAGCTGGTGCATTGAAGCTTACTGTTAGTACATCCCCTGCTGTTAATACCCTATCTTCACTTGGTTCTATATTTGTTATCTCTGGTACTTGAAGCTCTACATATACTGTTCTTGTTACCACTGCTTCATTTCCGGCCAGGTCTACTGCTGTTACTGTTATTACATTTTCTCCCTCATCAAGTATTATTCTTTCATGGAAGTCTCCATTTTCATCTATTTCAACAAGGTTGCCATTTATCAACAGTTCTCTTACGCCTATATTATCTACTACATTTCCTATTACATGAACTGCTTCTTTGTTAGTCTTAGTTCCATCTACTGGCTCATCTACAGTTAATGTTGGAAGTACCTTATCTTTTATAACAGTCACTACTGCTGGTTCTGTTTCTCTTCCATCCAATTCTGCTGTTACCATTATTCTGTTTTCATCTAGTGGCAGTTCTACTTCTGCTGCAAATCTCAGGTTCTCAGTTTCTACACTTGCTGCAAGCTCGTCATTTACATATACATTAATTGTTGCCTCTGCTATTGTTGTTCCTTCTACTGTTATTGTATCCTGATTTGTATAGTTTATCTCATCAAGATTTGTTATTACTGGTGTATCTAATGAGTATCTCATTACTGCTCTCATCATGAGAGCGCCTTCAACATCTTCATCTGCCATTGGTATGAATTCTCCACCTATGTTCATGTATGACCTGTCTCCATGTGGTGATGATTCATCTATACCTGTTCCAGGGCAATTTGATCCTGCTGCATCCTGCATTGTTGAAATGAAGAAGTCGCTATCTGTTGCAAATCCAAAGCCTGACAGGTCTATATAGTTCCATCCACCTCTTACAAGATTATCTATAAATATTGGTTCTCCTATTTGTACTGGTTTTCCATTTACTATGTCATAGATTACAAATCCCATTCTGTTTCCGCCTGGGCTTGGCCAGTCATTGCCCCAGAAGTATATGTTCAGTCCATCTACTAATCCTGGGCTTTCCGGTGTAAATCTTACTGCCAATCCATTGCCTGCTGCATTCAATACCAATGCATTTTCTGCTGTTCCATCGTCATATGCTATTTCATGCTGATATCCTACAAATCTCTTCAATCCCAGTTCAACTTCTGTTACCTCATCCGCATTAACAGTTACAGTGAACTCTCCTGGATTGAAACCATCTGCTGTTACGCTTAATGTATATGTTCCAACATATATATCTGGTATTGTGAAGTAGCCTAATTCATCTGCTGTAACTGGAGCTATCTTCTTGTCTTCTACTACTCTTATTACAGCATATGAAGCTGGGTCTCCTGAATACCTGTCTACTACTCTACCTGCTATAGTTCCTGTTGGTTTTGGCTGTAATACGAATGATTGTTTTACAACTTCGCCATCTCCAACGGTAACTACTACATCCTGTGCAAAGTAACCATAAGATTCTGCCCTTAATGTGTAAGTTCCTGCTGGCAGTCTCATGCTGTACTTACCTGTTACTGGATCTACCTTAACTGTTCTTCCTGTTTCAAGTACTGTAACTGTTCCTTCCTGTGCTGGAATTCCCCATCCTCTTGACATTGGTGTATTTCTTACTTCTTCATCTGATACTGTTTCATATTCATAAGTATCAGTTCTTCTCAAGATGAAGTTTGGATCTGGGTCTGGGTCTACTGGTGGCTTAATTATATTTGGATTTGGTCCTGGGTCTGGATCTACTGGTGGCTTAATTATATTTGCTTCGGCATCTCCTGGAGCCATTACATATACATCATCTATATACCATCCATTGTAAACTATAGAAGTATCTGAATGGAAGAAGAATCTAATCTTAATTGTGTCTCCCTCGTATCCTGTTAATGGTATTTCTTCAGTAAACCACTGTTGTACACGTCTGCCATACTTGCCTTCTGGAGTTGGAGTTATGTTAACCCATGTTGCTCCATCGTCATTGGATATCATTACCTGACCATAATCCCATAGTGTAGTTGTTCCTTCAAAGTCATACCAATGTGTAAAGGTCAATACAGCAGTACCGTTTTCAGGTAATACTATAGCTGGAGATTCTATATATGAATCATTACCCGTACTATAGACGCCATCAAGATTTGTTGCCCACAGTTTTTCTCCTGATGCTGCTCCATTTGGACCGGATGTTGGTATTCCCCACTCCCAGTCATTAGCAGTACCAGCTGTTACTCCTGTTATAAATCCTCCGTCATCCTCTTCAAAGTCTGAACCATATAGCTCGATATATGGAACTGCTGTAGCACTTGCTTCATTGGAATACAAGCTTTCATTTCCTGAGAAGTCAACTGCAGTTACAACATAGAACTGTTCTACATTGTCAGGAGCAGTCATGTCGATATAGGAGTTATTCATTGTACTATCAATCAGTGTGTATGGGCCGCCTGCAACATCTCCGCGATAGATATTGTAGTGATCAAAGTCGCCTTCTAAGGATGCATCCCAATTCAGCTTAATGCCTCTGATATTTGTTTCTGCTACCAGGTTTGCTGGTGCCAATGGAGCTTCTGTATCTATTCCTACCAGTTTTACATCGTCAATATACCAGCCTGTACTTTGTGAATAAGTGTTTGAAACAAACCTAAATGCTACAAATACTGGGTCTGGTGAGCCTATATAATCTTCAAGGTTGATTACTACTTCTCTCCATCCGTTGCTGTTTCCATAATACTGTGGTCCTACCTGTACCCAGGTGTATCCATAATCGTTGGTTACAAGCACTGTACCATAGTCATAATCATGATAAGTATTGTACCAATGATGGAATCTTAAAGTAGCTTCCTCTAATGTTGCATCTCTCAAATCTATTGGAGGTGTTACCAACCAGTCATCTGCGCTGGCAGGATAATCTGCTCCAAGTACTGTACCAGCTAATGCTACACCTTCATATGGAACTGGGTCTACTCCTTCTACTGCTTCTCCATATTCCCAGCAGCCGTCAAATATCCAGCCTATTGCCTGGCCTTCAAATCCCTGTGTATATTCATCTGGTACTATACCAAAGCTTATCT